>Ga0116225_1002682_pt1 | contig 11856 bp, 10 predicted proteins | sample Sb_taG_8_FD_88968 | JGI IMG/M metagenome (GOLD analysis project Ga0116225, IMG submission 88968) | Peat soil microbial communities from Weissenstadt, Germany - Sb_50d_c_BC metaG | ecosystem: Environmental > Terrestrial > Soil > Wetlands > Peat | place: Germany: Weissenstadt | collected 2010-09-21 | reverse complement strand
GCGAGTTCCACCGGCGTTGAATCCTTCCGGGCGCGTGATGACGGAGGCAGCTTTCGCAGCGCGCGCCAGAATGTTCTTCAGAAATGCGGGATCGGCTTTGCCTTGCAGCTTGGCGATGCGCTGATGATTGCGATAGTCGTAGGGATCGATGTCCACCAGCCGGTCGAGAACGTCGCAGGCCGCCTTGATCGTGCCCGCGTCGAAATAAAGATCGAAGAGATGCACCAGCGAGTCAAAATATTTCGTCTCGCGATTCAATTCCTCATAAAGCGCGGCGACGAGCTTGGCCAGTTCGAGCGAATTGGGATAGACCGTGGTCATGCGGTCCACTTGCGCCGCGAATTCGTTCTCGCGCCGCACGTTCTTCATCCATTCCTTGGTCACTTGCAGGACATCCGCGCCCTTCTCGTCCTGTCCTGTGCGGATGTAAGCGCCGGCCAGCTCGAACATTTTCGTGAAGCCGTCCTGCTTCTGCCGGTAAAACGCGACGAAAGCATCGCGCGCGCGATCGAGTTGCCCTGTGCGCAGCAGCCCTTCTCCCAGGAGCGCGAGGAATGTCGTATCCGTCTCACCGTCTGCGAAGGGATCGAGCAATTCGACGGCGCCCGCAGGATTACCATGGCGCAGCCTCGCTTCGGCGAAGAACAGCGCGACGGTCCGATCGTTTGGCGCCAATTCGTGCGCGTGGCGGAAATATTCCAGCGCCAGATCAATTTCGCCCAGTGATTGGCAAAGCTGCCCGGCGCGCAAATAGCTATGCGAGGAAAGTTCCTTCTGCCCGAGTTTCTCGGCAAGTTCCGCGACGGTCAGATGCCGGTTGGGATTTTCGGAATCAAGCTGAGAAATCTTCTCGTAGCAACCGAGCGCCTCGTTCTCTTGATTCATCTCGTGGTAGCGCTCGGCCGCGGCGTTGTATTGCTCCACGGCCTCCGCCACGCGGTTCTGCTTTTGAAGTTGGACAGCGTAGCGGATCAGACGCTCTGCAGGTTGCGGCACGCCGCGCAGAAAGCGGGCATAAATGGCGGCTGCCTTGGCGGTATCGCTGGAATCGAGCAGGCGATCGAATTGCAGGCCGTAGTAATGCGCCGCACGCACCGGCTCATTCAGCCGGACGTAGAGATCCCCCAGCGCGAGTATGGCTTCCTGATTGGAAGGCGCTTCGTCGAAGATCGCCTGATATTCTTCGACCGCGTCACGCAGCTTGTTCTTTTCCAGGCTGCGCCGCGCCCTCTCGAGTTGCTTGGTGAGTTCCTGAGCCATCGGGACCCGCAGGTCTTCCGGCAATCGACAGCGCAGCCGTGCACCCCTGACCCCCGTCAGGGACACGTGCTCCTACCAATGCGCGGTCGCAATACTCGAATATAACCCCGACGGCTCTGTGCTCTTCAAACGAAATTAGGAAGCGTTGTGCAGGACTTCAACGGGGTTGGTAGCGCCGGCGTCCCCGCCGGCATCTTACGACCGCCAGAGTCGACTAGGGCCGCGGATGTGCGCGGAGTGAAACACGAAGACACGGCAGCGGCCGGGCGGTGAGGTCCGCGCGTGAGCTCTGCCCGTGGCAAATTCGGAATCGTCGGATGCCGGCGGGGACGCCGGCGCTACTTACGCTGGGCGCTTCTGCGCTTCGGTAGGGAGATGGGTCATCTGTTCGCGAATCGTGCCTAGCGATAGCCCGCTGCGCAGAAACGCGGCGAAGCCCAAGAACACCAGCGGCAACGTAAGCGCCAGAAACGCGAAGATCGAAAATCCAGCCGCGCTCGATTTTTCCACCTGAAACACGCTCAGCCCGAGCACGCAAAAGAACTGGTACGACCCAACGTTCGCCGGCGCATTCGGCAAGGAAACTCCCAAGTTGATCACCAGCAGCACCACCACCGCGCCAAGAAACGACAGCGACAATCCATACGCGCGCATCAGCGACCACAGCGCCAGCACCTGGCAAAACGGCATCAGCACCGAGAAAAGCACCGCAGAATAGAAACTCGGCGCCGTCCCCATCGCGTGCAAGCCGTAGAGCGCTCGCATCCACCGGCTGGGCAGATGGTGTTTCGACTTGCCCTGCTCATTGAAGAGGTCGGGATTCCCGGCCATCCTGAATTCGAGATAGAGAATGATTCCCACCACGATAGCCAGCAGAACCAGCGCCGCCACGCCAAGCGTATCCGCCACGCTCTTGAACCGCCGCGGCAATTCCACGAAAAGCGAAGCCACCGCCAGCGCCGCCGTCGCTACCACCAGATCCACCAGCCGCTCGACACCCACCGACCCCAGCACCCGCCCGAACTTGATCCCCTCCCAGGTCGATAGCAGATAGCTCCGCAGCAGCTCCCCCGGCCGCAAAGGAAACAGGATATTGGTGAACAGGCCGGCAAACACGGCCCGAGCCGAGCGCACGTACCTCACCCGGCCAAACGGAGTCAGAAGCAGCTTCCAGCGGATGCTCTGGATGATGTAGCTCACCACGTCGAACAACATCCCCAGGAACACCCACTTCCAGCTCACATTGGAGTATTCGCGGATGGTCCGGCGAAGGTGGAAGTCGCGGAAGACGTAGACCAGCGAGATGAGCGCGAGTCCGTAGCCGATAATGACCAAATAGCGAGGCTTCGGCCGGGTAACGATCTGTGTCGTCTCGCCCAGTTGCTGATTCCCCCCGAGAGAATCCGCCACGGGCCTGACCGGGCGGTAAACCCGCTTTAGCCTACGATATCCGACCACCGGGAGCAATCCCAGGAAGCCACTAACCGCGTCTAGGGGTAAGCCTAGTTTCTATCGATTGGCCACCGCCGCTGCGCGGCTCGCACCGCTGGCCGCATCCCTCAATCTATGGCAAACTCAATTGTTTTCAGAGCGTGACTCATACCGCTCCGGCCGTTCAGGATTCGATGGATCCCCAATACATCCGGAATTTTTGCATCATCGCGCATATCGACCACGGCAAATCCACGCTTGCCGACCGCCTGCTCGAACTCACCGGCGCCCTGACCCAGCGCGAGATGCACGAGCAGGTGCTCGACTCGATGGACCTGGAGCGCGAGCGCGGCATCACCATCAAGGCTAAGAGCATCCGGCTGCATTACGCCGCGAAAGACGGCCACGAATATCGCCTGAATCTGATCGATACCCCCGGCCACGTGGATTTCTCTTATGAGGTCAGCCGCGCGCTATCGGCCTGCGAAGGCGCTCTGCTGGTGGTGGATGCCAGCCAGGGCGTCGAGGCTCAGACTGTCGCCAACGCCTTCCTGGCCTCACGGCACAACCTCACCATCATCCCGGTGATCAACAAGATTGATTTGCCCGCCGCCCGCCCCGATTACGCCAAGGAGCAGATCGAGAACGTCCTGGCCATCCCCGCCGACGATGCGCTTTTGATCAGCGCGAAGAGCGGCATAGGCGTCGCCGACGTTCTTGAAGCCATCGTGGCGAAGGTGCCGGCGCCCAAAGGCTCGGCCGATTCGCCGCTCCAGGCGCTCATTTTCGATTCCTGGTTCGATTCTTTTCGAGGGGCCGTGATTCTGGTGCGCGTGATGGAAGGCCGCATCGTGCCGCACATGAAGATCCGCCTGCTGTCCAATGATGAGGTCTATGAAGTGGAAGATCTCGGAGTCCTGACGCCGAAGCCCATCGCGCTGCCGGAATTGGCTGCGGGCGACGTCGGCTTCATCATCGCCGGGATCAAACGCGTGGCCGATGCCCGCGTCGGTGACACCATCGTCGAAGCCGATCGCACCGCCCCGCCGCTTCCCGGCTTCGAAGCCATCAAGCCCATGGTTTTCGCCGGGCTCTTTCCGGTGAACGCCACCGATTACGAGCTGCTCCGCGACGCTCTCGGCAAGCTGCAGCTCAACGACGCCGCCTTCTTCTACGAGCCCGAAAATTCCGTCGCTCTAGGCTTCGGCTTCCGCTGCGGATTTCTCGGGCTGCTGCACATGGAAATCGTGCAGGAGCGCCTGGAGCGCGAATTCAATATTGATCTCATCACCACGGCGCCGAGCGTGCGCTATCGCATCACCACCACTGTCGGCGACGTGATCGAAGTGGACAATCCCACGAAGTTCCCTCCGCCCGCCTCCATCGCCAAGATCGAAGAGCCCATTCTCACCGCCATGATCATTACCTCCGATGAGTCTCTCGGCGGAGTGCTGGCTCTTTGCGAAGAGAAGCGCGGCATCCAGAAGAATTTCGAATATCTTTCGCCGACGCGCGTGATGCTCAGCTACGAGATGCCTCTCAACGAAATCGTCCTGGATTTTTACGATCGCCTAAAAAGCGTCTCGCGCGGGTACGCCTCGCTCGATTACCACTTGGCCGGATATCGCGAGGCAGACCTGGTCAAGCTGGACATTCTCGTAGGTGGCGAGCCGGTGGACGCGCTCACGCTAATTTGCCATCGCGAGCAATCCTTCGAACGCGGCCGAGAGCTGGTCACCCGCCTCCGCAAGCTGATCCCTCGTCAAATGTTCGAAGTCGCGCTGCAAGCCGCGATCGGCAGCCGCGTAATCGCCCGCGAAACCATCAGCGCCATCCGCAAAAACGTAATCGCCAAGTGCTACGGCGGAGACATAAGCCGCAAACGCAAGCTCCTAGAAAAGCAAAAAGAAGGCAAGAAGCGCATGAAGCGGGTGGGCCGCGTCGATATTCCTCAGGAGGCGTTCCTGGCAGTGTTGAAGGTCGCGTCCGAGCCGGAGGACTAGTGCAGTCAAAAGCTCAAATGAAAAAGGGACCGGGATCGAAGCGCTTCATACGGAATCGAAGCGGTAGGACGGTCGCCGTCGTTCTGTCAATGAATGAATATCGCAAAATTCTGAAGCAGCTGGAAGAACTCGACTCAATTAGAGCTTATGACGCCGCCAAGACTTCCGGCGACGTCGTGATCCCGTTCGACCAAGCCATTTCTGAGATAAGCGCCGAAAAGTCAAAGTAGCGCCGGCGTCCCCGCCGGCATCTTACGAGCAAACCGTTTGACAAGGACAGCGACAGTGAGCGGACTCACACTGTCATATGAGAGTGCTTGGGTATACTGCCGTCATCGCTAAACACAACACACTGACTCGACGCTGTGAGTCCGCGTTCCGCTCGCGCCGTCGGCGAATATTTCGGTCGTCGGATGCCGGCAGGGACGCCGGCGCTACCTAGGGCTTCTTCGTAACGCGCGCGCCGATTTCACCCTTCGCCAATCGAACCGCAATATCTTCACCGAGCGCCACTTGCTCCGGCGAGCGCAGGACGCGGCCGTTCGCGTCATAAGCAATGGCGTAGCCGCGCTCGAGCAGTGCGAACGGGCTTCTTTCGCGAAGCCGCACATCGGCGGCTTCGAGCCGCCGCCGCTTCGCCGTCATCGCGCGGTCGGCTCGCGCGCGCAAATCATCCGCCGTGCGCTCCAGGCGCCTGCGCAGCCGCCCGACGCGTGCGCGCAAATCGAGCGATGCTACGCGCACCTGGGCCATCGTGAATCGCCGGCGCTTCCGCGCGACGGCGCGCTCGAGCGCGCCGCGCAAATCCGCCGAGCGCCGCGCCAGCCGCAGCCGGAACGCCTCCGCGCGCCCGCGCAAATCGAAAGACGCAACACGCGCGCTCGAAACCGTCAATCTCCTGTGCGCCACTTTCACGCGGGCGCGCAAGCCATCGGCGAGCGTGCTCGTATACTCATCCACTTCCTGCCGACGCCGCCTTAAAATCTGCTCCACCTGCCGGAATCCGCGATGCACTTCGAGATCGCGTACGCGATGCCGCCACTCGCTCATCAGAAAACGCGTTCGCTGCACCGTGCGGCGCTGCAATTCCGCGAGATGAGTCACAAATTCCTGCCGCGTGCGCACCACGATTTCCGCCGCTGCCGAAGGCGTCGGCGCGCGCAAATCCGCCACGAAATCGGCAATGGTGAAATCCGTCTCGTGCCCGACGCCGGTGATAATTGGAATCGCCGATGCCGCGATTTCCCGCGCCACAATCTCCTCGTTGAACGCCCACAAATCCTCGAGCGATCCGCCGCCGCGCGCCAGAATCAGCACGTCCACGCTCGCCGCCACATTGAAATACTTCACTGCCGCCACAATTTCCTTGGCCGCGCCCTCGCCCTGCACTTTCACCGGGAAAATCTGCACCCAGGCGTTCGGAAACCGCCGCCGCAGCACGCGCACGATGTCCTTCACTGCCGCGCCCGTCGGCGAGGTCACCACTCCGATCCGCCGCGGCAGCATCGGCAGCGGCTTCTTGCGCGCCGCGTCGAATAGCCCTTCGGCCTCGAGCCGCTTCTTCAATTGCTCGAACGCCAGTTGCAGCGCCCCTAGCCCGACCGGCTCGATCTGGCTCACATAAAGCTGGTACTCGCCGCGCGCGTCGTAAATGCTTAGCCCGCCGCGGGCCGTTACTTGCAGCCCATCCTCGGGCCGGAATTTCAAGCCGCGCAACTGATCTCGGAAGCAGACGCACTTGAGCTGCGATTTCGCGTCCTTCAAAGTGAAGTAAAGATGCCCCGATTGCGCCGCGTGGAAATTCGAAACTTCGCCCTCGACCCAAATCTCCGGAAATTCGCCCTCGAGCAAATCGCGAATCCGCGCAGTCAGCTCGCTGACTTTCCAGATGCGCCGCTTGGGCACCAAATTTTCAGGCGAAAGATCGAAGAGAAACTGACTCATAAAATTACCGGCGGAAGTAGCCAATCACCCAAAAGATCAAAGTCAAAACAACGCTGAGCGCGATGCAGGTAACAATCGGAAAATAAAATGTCCCGTGCCGCCCCTGATAATAAATATCCCCAGGCAAACGCCCGAGCCGGAACGGCAACTTTCCGCCAAAATAAAGCAGCGCGCCGACGCCGACGAACACCACGCCCAAAATCAAGGTAACGCGCCCAATCTCCCGAATCGGTTCCATCAGCTCTTGTAGGGGCGGGCCTGTCGTTTAGTCGCGCCCGCTTTTCGGCCCTCTTGTAGTCGGGGCTTAGGTCAATTCGCTCCCGGCAAAGAAATAGCCGATCTCGAATGCCGCGGTTTGCGGAGCGTCTGAGCCGTGTGTGCAATTAAATTGGATGCTGGTGCCCAGCTCTTTCCGAATCGTGCCCGGCGCGGCTTTCGCGGGATCGGTCGCGCCCATGGTCTCGCGCCATTTGGCGATGGCGCCCTCGGCTTCGAGAACCATTGCGACGGATTTGCCGGAGCTCATGAATTCAACCAACTCTTTGAAGAACGGACGCTCGCGGTGCACGGCGTAGAATCCTTCAGCCTCTGTTCGCGAGAGTTGTACCGACTTGATTGCTACGATCTGAAATTTCGCCGCGTGAATCCGGCTCAAAATATCGCCAGTCAGCCCGCGCTTCACGGCATCCGGCTTGATAATCGCCAAAGTTCGCTCAACAGCCATTCGCTTTAGTCTCCTTAGATTTGCACGCCTCGCCAGAACCGGGCGCAGCAAGCCGCGCCCCTACAAAACCATGTTGAGGCCGCAGCCATGATTGAGTTTTTGGATCTCGTAGAGGCGTGGCTTGCTGCGCCCGCCGACGTCGGCGTTGCTCGTCCGTCGTTCATTTACCTGCGCCTTTTCTTCTTCGCCGCTTTCTTTGAGCCGCCCTTCTTCAACACGCGGGCCATTGTCTCGCCGATCTCGGCCGGACTTTGGACTGTGTGAATTCCTGCGGCTTTCATCGCGCGATATTTATCCGCGGCCGTGCCCTGGCCGCCGCTGATGATGGCGCCGGCGTGGCCCATCCTACGCCCCGGCGGCGCCGTTTGGCCGGCGACAAATCCTACCACCGGCTTGCGCACATGCTTCTTGATGTACGCCGACGCAAGTTCCTCGGCATTCCCGCCGATCTCGCCGATCATCACAATCGCGTTCGTCCCCGGATCCTCATTGAACATCTTGATCGAGTCCAAAAAAGTGGTGCCAATAATCGGATCGCCACCAATTCCGATACAAGTCGATTGCCCGATGCCAAGCTGCGTCAATTGGTGCACCGCCTCATAAGTCAAAGTTCCGCTGCGGCTCACCAATCCCACGATTCCTTTTTTATGAATCCGCCCTGGCATGATGCCAATCTTGCATCGCCCCGGCGAAATAATCCCGGGACAATTCGGCCCGATCAATCGCGTCACCGAATCTTTCAAAGCCGCCGCCACGCGCACCATATCGAGCGTCGGAATTCCCTCAGTGATGCACACGACCAGCGGCAACTTCGCGTCAACGGCTTCGAGAATTGCATCGGCCGCAAAAGGAGGCGGCACAAATATCACCGAAGCATTCGCCTTCGTCTTCGCCGCCGCCTGCGCCACGGTATCGAATACCGGCACGCCCAAATGCTTCGTGCCGCCTTTCCCCGGCGTCACGCCGCCCACCACTTTCGTCCCGTATTCAATCATCTGCTGCGCGTGAAAAGATCCCTCGCGCCCCGTCAATCCCTGCACGATGACGCGCGTCTTCTCATTCACCAACACGCTCATCGCGCACCCCCGGCCAGCGCCACCACTTTTTGCGCCCCGTCCCTCATTCCCTCCGCCACGGTAAAATTCAATCCTGAATCGCGCAAAATCTTCTGCCCCGCCTCGACGTTGGTCCCCTCAAGCCGCACCACCACCGGCACGCGAATTCCCAACTCCCGCGCGGCCTTCACCACTCCTCCCGCCAGCACGTCGCAGCGCAAAATCCCGCCAAAAATATTCACGAACACCGCGCGCACATTCGCATCGCTCAGCAAGATCTTGAACGCATTGCGCACCTGCTCCTCAGAAGCCCCGCCGCCCACATCCAGAAAATTCGCCGGGCTGCCGCCGCTCAGCTTGATGATGTCCATGGTAGCCATCGCCAACCCGGCCCCGTTCACCATGCACGCGACGTTTCCATCGAGCTGGATGTAATTCAATTTGAATTTCGACGCTTCCACCTCCGATGGCGTCTCCTCATCCAAATCGCGCAATTCCGCCAAGTAGGAATGCCGGAAAATCGCGTTGTCATCAAAATTCATTTTCGCATCGAGCGCCACCAAGCGGCCGTCGCCGGTCACCACCAGAGGATTGATCTCCAGCAAGGAAGCATCCGTCTCCAGAAACGCCCAATAAAGCGCATGGAAAAACGGCACCGCCACCTTCAACATTTCCGCCGGCAATCCCAACCCAAACGCCAATTTCCGCACCTGATAATTCTGCAATCCAGTAGCAGGCGAAATCGCTTCGCGCAAAATTGCCTCAGGATGCTCCTTCGCCACTTCCTCAATCTCCATCCCGCCCGACGCACTAGCCATAAACACCGGCGCCGCCACCGCCCGATCCACCAAAAGACTCAAATAAAGTTCGCGCTTGATATCCAACCCTTCTTCGATCAGCAAGCGCCGCACCAGCCGCCCCTCGGCCCCAGTCTGCGGCGTAACCAACTTCATCCCCAAAATCTGCCCGGCCAATTCCCCAGCCTGTTCCGGCGATCGCGCCAATTTCACTCCGCCGCCCTTGCCGCGCCCGCCGGCATGAATTTGCGCTTTCACCACCGTCACCGGCGTCCCCAACTTCCGCGCCACGCCCTCGGCATCCTCCTTCTTAAACACCACTTCCCCGCGCGGCACCGGCACGCCAAATTTCGCCAGAATGGCCTTGGCCTGATACTCGTGTATCTTCATGAAACTCCCACTAGTGCTAAAATTTGCGCGACGTCGAAACGAGCCAGTTTACTCGGAACGCAAAAGGCGGGCAAGAAGATGGCGCTCGAGATGCGCGCGGAATGTGAGCGATGCGAAGAGCTTCTAGCGACGGACGAGGAAGCTTTCATCTGCTCCTACGAATGTACCTTCTGCCCGCGCTGCGCCCAAGCGATGAGCCGCATTTGCCCAAATTGCGGCGGCGAATTAGTAGCACGCCCGCGCCGCAAAGCCGCGACCAAATCATGATTTACCTCATCCAACCCGCGCACGTCGCTGTTTCTTTTTCCGAACGTAGGGGCGTCCGCCTAGGCGGACTGCGCCGCCCGAGTAACGCGCATCGATTCGTATCCAACATCCTACCGTCGCGCCGAAAGATCGACCTATGAACGCTCCCACACCCCATCCATCGGCCCCCGCCCCCTCCGACTTCACTCTGCATCACGCGCTCGAGAAAATCATCGCGGGCGAAGATCTCTCCCGCCACGAAGCCGAATCCTCCATGGAGCGCATCCTAACCGGCCAATCGAACGACGCCCAAATCGCCGGCTTCCTGGCCGCCCTGCGCATGAAAGGCGAAACGGTAGACGAGCTAGTCGGCTTCGCCAAAGTAATGCGCCGCCACGCCGCCCCAATTTTCCCGCAAGGCCGCAAGTTTGCAGCCAACGAACCGCTAATCGACACCTGCGGCACCGGCGGCGACACGCGCAGCACCTTCAACATCTCCACCGCCGCCGCGTTCGTAGTAGCCGGCGCCGGAGTCCGCGTCGCCAAACACGGCAATCGCTCCATCAGTTCCCGCTGCGGCGCCGCCGACGTTCTCGAAGCCCTCGGCATCCGAATGGATCTCCCGCCCGAAGCCGCCGGCCGCGCCATCGAAGAAATCGGCGTAGGCTTTCTTTACGCTCCCGCCGTCCACACCGCCACGCGCCATGCCATGAACGCCCGCCGCGAACTGCGCATCCGCACGGCGTTCAATCTTCTAGGCCCGCTGACAAATCCCGCAGGCGCGTCCTCGCAACTAGCTGGCGTCTTCGATGAAAGCTATGTCGAGCTCCTGGCCCGCGCCCTCGGCGAACTGGGCGTCGAGCGAGCCTTCGTAGTCCACGGCAACGATGGTCTCGACGAAATTACTCTCACCACCGAAACTCAGGTAGCCGAACTTCGCAACGGCGAAGTGCGCAGCTACACGCTAGCTCCCGAGGATTTCGCCGTGCCCCGCGCGCCAATCGAAGCCCTGGCCGGCGGCGACGCACAACACAACGCCCAAATCATCCGCCGCATCCTCGATCGCGAACATGGCCCGCGCCGCGACATAGTCGTAGCCAACGCCAGCGCCGCCCTAGTAGCCGCCAACAGCGCCAAAGATTTCCTCGATGGCGTCCGCCAAGCGAGCCACTCCATCGATTCCGGCGCAGCCCGCGCCAAGCTCGACACACTAATCGCCTTTCATCGCGCCTAAATGCCCCCGCGCGTCACGCCCGCCCAAATCCACGCCTTCCGCCTCGCGCGCCATCACCTGGCCGGCTCACAGCGTTCCAATCTCCTCGACGTAACCAGCGATGTCTGCGGCATCCAAGCCCAGCTCATGGCCTCAGCGCACCTCGCTCTCAACGCCCGCCTACCTCAACTCACCCGCGAAGAAATCCGCCGCGCCCTAAACGAAAAACGCACGTTGGTCAAAACCCACTGCATGCGCCAAACGCTACATCTCCTTCCGTCGACGCAATACGCCACCTACATCTCCGCCAACAAAAAAACCCGCCTCAAGCAAGTCCGCAACGTAATGGATCGCTTCAAAATCACGGACCACGAAGCCGATCAATTATTGCGCGCGCTCCTCGAAGCGCTCGCCGAAAAGCCGCTGGCGCAAAAGGCCCTCCGCGTGGCCGTTCGTCCGCAGGTCAGTAAGAAAGTGCGCGCCTGGATGGACAAAGTCTGGGGCATCGTCCGGCCCGCGGTTGTCGAAGGCTTAGTCTGCTATGGTCCCGACGAAGGCAACGAAATCACCTACGTGCGCACAGAAGACTGGCTGCCGAAACAAAAATCAATTGACGCGGACTCCGCCCAGCGATTCTTGCTGCGCGCCTATCTACGCGCCTATGGCCCAGCCACCGCTCGCGATTTCGCGCACTTGATTGCATAACAATGTCGGCCCCCTCGACTCGAGTGAGCTTTTGTTGATAGGCTCGGGAGGACGGAGCCGGAATTCGGTTCGCACGCGGGACAGCTCG
>Ga0116225_1002678_pt1 | contig 11864 bp, 14 predicted proteins | sample Sb_taG_8_FD_88968 | JGI IMG/M metagenome (GOLD analysis project Ga0116225, IMG submission 88968) | Peat soil microbial communities from Weissenstadt, Germany - Sb_50d_c_BC metaG | ecosystem: Environmental > Terrestrial > Soil > Wetlands > Peat | place: Germany: Weissenstadt | collected 2010-09-21 | reverse complement strand
GGGGTTCTTCAAACTTATCAGCCTGGGCAAACTGGCCGAGCTGTTCCGCCGCAACCATGGCGTCGATAAGCCGCTGCCGGTGGGGCAAAGCCGGTCCGGGCGCTTCTATGCCTCAATCAAGGATTCCCTCGACTTTGAGTGGCAGGTGCCGTTCTTCCCGGTCTATGTGGAAATCCCGGCGCATGTCTTCGATAAGCTAGGCATCGGCATTACCCGCATGGACAGCGAGGAAAAGCTGCAACGCCTTGCCCAACTGGCGCTGACCGACATCACCAAGGCCGAAGCGATCATCAAAAGCCCCGAACTGGCGCGCGAGATGATGGCCAACAACGTCTTGGCCTCAAGCGCCGTGACCGAGATGGGGCAGGCCGGCTTCGAGGCCGTGCATGGCGCGCTGGACCATCTGGACGCCAAGAAAAAGTGGGACGTCTTCGCCAACAAGGACACCGCCCGCAAGCTGCATGAAGACAAGCGCATCACCAAAAGCGACATCGCCGCCTTGGCCGAATACCTGGATGTGCTGAATGAGTTCGCCCTGGACGCCATGCTCGACCTGAGCCTGAACCGCGACCAGATGCAGATGTTTCTGGGAACCGCCAAGGAACATTTGGGCGAGCCGCTGTTCCTGGCGTTGTTCGGGCCGATTCAGATGATCGTCCCCGACGACCACGAGGAACAGACCAAGCTGCGCAAATACCAGACCTTCACCCAGACATCGCTGCGCAATCTGGTGACCGCCGTCAAGCAGCTGGAAGAACAAGCGCGCAAGACGAGGGCTTCGGGCGGGGGCGGCGCCGAGGACGGATCGGGCATCGCCGAATGCCTGGCCACCGTCTGCCGCTCGCGCCGCATCGATCTGGAAAAAGACATCAAGAAACTGGCGCCCACCGCGAACGGCGCCTGACCCACCCCGCCAACAAAAACGGCCGCCCGGATGTACCGGGCGGCCGTCGATGTCCTGGCGGGGCCAGAAAAACCAGCCTTACTTGGCCTTGGTGATGCTGTCCTTAACTTCATCCAGAACCTGGGTGAAGCGCTTGTTCAGCAGTTCGAAGGCCTCGGCGTTCGATTTGGCGATGATCTCGGACAGCTCACGCGCATTGGACAGCGAACGCTCGAAGGCATCCTTGGCCAGCTCGGTCTGACGGATGGCCTTGTCCTGCGGGGTGCCGGCTTCGACCAATTCCTTGGCGACCACGGCGCTTTCTTCCAGGGTCTGGCGCAGGATTTCGACCTGACGCTTAAAGACAGCCTGCACGCCCTCGAAAGCCAGCTTGTTGGCCTGGGTCAGGGCTTCAATGTTCTTGCGCTGTGATGACACCAAGGTCTCGACATCGAGGCCGGGAACTTTGAAATCACCAAGAAGCTTGGTCACGTCGAAATCAAACGGGCTTTCGGGCTGCTTAGCCATGAGGCGTCCTCCACGGGGAGATGAACAGGAATGCGGCGCGGTTAGGTTATGTTCGACCATGAAGGGCGGTCAACACTTTTGTTGCATCGCAACAAAACTTACGCTGTCAATCTTTGACGGAACACCCCATCCAAGGGCGGTCAGCCGGCCAGTTCGCGCGAACGCTGCGTGGCGGCGGCGATGGCGCGGGTCATCAGACCGTTGAAACCACCCTCCCCCATCAACACCTGCAAGGCGGCAAAGGTGGTGCCGCCGGGACTGGTGACATTTTGGCGCAGCACCGCCGGAGTCTCCGACGATTGGCGCAATAATTCGCCAGACCCGGTCAGGGTGGCCCGCGCCAGACGCGCCGACAATTCAGGCGGCAGTCCGGCGGCAATGCCCGCCTCGGCCAGCGTTTCCGCCAGCAGGAACACATAAGCCGGGCCGCTACCGGAGACGGCGGTCACTGCGTCGATCAATGCTTCGTCCTCGACCCAGGCGACATCGCCGACCGCCGCCAGCAATCCGTCGCAAATCTGCTTTTGCGCCTCGGTCACGGCGCCATTGGCGACCGCCACGGTCATGCCGCGCCGTACCGAAGCGGGGGTGTTGGGCATTGCCCGCACCACCGCCAAAGCATCACCGAGACCACGGGTAAAGTAACCGATGGTCTTGCCCGCCGCGATCGACAGGAACACCGCGCCGGTATAGCGGCCATAGGGCGGCAGCACGGCGTCCATCATCTGCGGCTTGACCGCCAGCACCACCACATCGGGGTGGAACGTGGCGGGAATACCATCAATGCCGGCGACCACGCTCAGTCCGGTACGCGCCACCGACAGGCTGGGTTCAACGACAATGATATCGCTTGCGGAAATGCCACGGTCGAGCCAGCCATCCAGCATGGCTCCGCCCATCTTGCCGCAGCCCACCAAAAGAATGCGGGTCATGCTTCGCCAACCGTATCCAGCAAGGCCGCCGAAATGGCATCGGTGGCCGATTTTCCGCCCCAGATGACGAACTGGAAGGCGGGATAGAAGCGCTCGCATTCGGAAATGGCGATATCCACCAAATCCTCGATCTGCTCCATGCTGGCCCCACCGACGCCGCGCAACAGCACTGCATGGCGGAACATCGGCACGCCTTCTTCGGCCCACAGACCGAAATGGCCGAGCCACAGCCGTTCATTGACCATCGACAGCAGTTCGTAGACAGGAGCCCGCTTGGCCGCTTGCACTTTCATATCGAAGGCACAGGTGAAGTGCATCGCCCCAATGTCTTCGCGCCACGCGAAATACAGGCTGTAATCGCACCACTTGCCCGGAACTTCGACTGCCATTTCCTCGTCGCTGCGGCGATCGAATGGCCAGTCGTTGGCCGATACGAATTGCTCAACAAGATCGAGAGGATTGGCTGCCGTCTCTTCTTCCAACGTCGCCAGAAGCGTCATGCCCACAACCTCCCTTGGCATGTGGCGGGAAACGGCCTTCGGTAGAGCCCTCACCTAGTAGGCCTTACCCATTACAGCTCAAACGGCACCCTATCGGCCACCTCTCACCAGGGCAAGAAATAAACACCTCCTTGGTCGGCTTTGCTGTGGATAATCCGCAATAGCGCCAAGGATGTGCTTATTTCCGCCCAAAAGGCAGAGTTTCTGCGGCTTTAGGCGAGAATTCGACCGCTGGCTACTGGGCGTCCGGCGCCTTGCCGGCCAGCGCCGCCAATTGCGCTTCGACGGCGGCCAGACGCACCGCCTGGGATTCCTGCTCGTCGCGGGCCTTGGCGGCCAGCGCCTGCACCGCCTCGAATTCCTCGCGCGTGACCAGATTCATGTTGGCGAGGAAATGTTCGAACTGCTGGCGCACCATGGCCTCGATCTCGGTCTTGACGCCGGTCAACGCGTTCAGGGCGCCACCCGCCATGCGGGCGAAATCGTCGAAAAGTTTGTTGTCGGTCTGCATTTTCGCCACCTTTGGAAACAGAGTGCCATTATGTCGCCGCCGCTGCGGCAGTGCAACCGGCACTCTGCGCTAACACCCAAGGGCTTGTTGCCGGATCGTCCCCGGCCTATAACCAAGCTCGTCTCAGATGTTCCAGGAGCGGGCAATGTACGTGGTCACCGGCGGCGCCGGCTTCATCGGCTCCAACCTCCTCGCCGCCCTTGAGCAGCGCGGCGACGGCGAATTGGTCGTCTGCGACCGGCTGCGCAGCGGCGACAAATGGCACAACATCGCCAAGCGCGAGCTGTCCGACATCGTCCATCCCGACCAGATTTTTGACTTCCTGGAAGCCAACAAGGCCCGCATCAAGGCGGTGTTCCACATGGGCGCCATTTCGGCGACCACGGAAACCAACGCCGACCTGATCGTCGCCAACAACTTCAATCTGACGCTGGCGCTGTTCGCCTGGTGCACGCGCAACCATGTGCGGATCATCTACGCCTCGTCGGCGGCGACTTATGGCGATGGCGCGCAGGGCTTCGAGGACAATTTCTTGCCGGCTTCTCTGTCGCTGCTGCACCCGCTGAACGCCTATGGCTGGAGCAAGCATCTGTTCGACCGCCGGTTGGCGCGCAAACTGGACAACCACAAGCCGATGCCGCCGCAATGGGTGGGGCTGAAGTTCTTCAACGTCTATGGCCCCAACGAATACCACAAGGGCGGCCAGCAAAGCGTCGTCGCCCAAATGTACCCGCAGGCCGAGGCGGGAGCCCCCGCCCATCTGTTCCGCTCGCATAATCCCAATTACAGCGATGGCGGGCAAAAGCGCGATTTCATCTGGGTCGGCGACATCGTCGATGTGATGCTGTGGATGCTCGACCATCCCCAGGTGTCGGGGCTGTTCAACCTGGGCACCGGCAAGGCGCGGACCTTCTATGATCTGGCGACCGCCGTCTATCACGCCGCCGGTAAGGAGCCCTACATCAAGTTCGTCGACACCCCGCTGAACATCCGCGACAAATACCAGTACTTCACCGAAGCCCGCATGGACCGCCTGCGCGCCGTCGGCTATGACAAGCCGTTCACCTCGCTGGAAGACGGCATCACCACCTATGTCCGGCATTATCTGTCGGCCGCCGATCGGTATCGCTGAAATGGCTCTTTCCTATCCCCAAATCGACCCGGAAATCGTCCATATCTATGGGCCGTTCGGTATTCGCTGGTACGCCGTCGCCTACATCATCGGGCTGGTCGGCGGCTGGAAATACATGCGCTGGCTGGTGTCCAAGGCGCCCTATGCGATGTCCGCCGAACAGGTCGACGACTTCTTGGTGTGGGTCACCATGGGCGTCGTGCTGGGCGGGCGGCTGGGCTTCGTGCTGTTCTACAAACCGCTGTTCTACCTATCGCACCCGTTCGAGGCGCTGATGGTGTGGCAGGGCGGCATGTCGTTTCACGGCGGGGCGCTGGGCGTCATCCTGGCGATCATTCTTTATGCGCGGAAGTACAAGCTGAACCTGTTCGCCGTCGGCGACGCCGTCTGCACGGTGGTGCCGATCGGGCTGTTCCTGGGGCGTATCGCCAATTTCGTCAATGGCGAGCTGTTCGGCCGCGAGGCTCCCGACGACCTGCCCTGGGCCATGGTCTTCCCCAATGGCGGCCCCATCGCCCGCCACCCCAGCCAGCTTTACGAAGCCGGGCTGGAAGGCCTTGCGCTGTTCGTGCTGCTGAACATCCTGTGGCGCATCGAAGCGGTGCGGCTGCGCTCCGGCACCGTCGCCGGAGCCTTTCTCACCGGCTATGGGCTGGCCCGCATCATTGGCGAATTCTTCCGCCAGCCGGATTCCTATCTGGGCTTCCTGTGGGGCGGCGCCACCATGGGGCAGTTGCTGTCGATCCCCTTCGTCCTGGTCGGCCTTGGCCTGATTGCCAAGGCCCGGCGCGCCGCTTGACCCCGCTCGCCCGTCTGCTGCGCGAACGCATCCGCGCCACCGGCCCCCTCAGCCTCGCCGATTACATGGGCGAGGCGCTGGCCCACCCCGAACACGGCTATTACCGCAGCCGCGATCCCTTGGGCGTGGCCGGAGACTTCACCACCGCCCCGGAAATCAGCCAGATGTTCGGCGAATTGATCGGGCTGTGGTGCGCCGTCGTCTGGCAGAGCATGGGCTCGCCGACCGAGGTGGTGCTGGCCGAGGTGGGGCCGGGCCGTGGCACCTTGATGGCCGATCTGTTGCGCGCCGCCGCCATGGTGCCCGAGTTCAGCCGCGCCATCCGCGTCCATCTGGTCGAAACCAGCCGCCCCTTGCGGGCCAAGCAGGCCGACCGGCTGGCGGGGGTTGCTCCGGTCTGGCATGACGACCTCTCGACCTTGCCGCCGGGGCCGTTGCTGCTGGTCGCCAATGAATTCTTCGACGCCCTGCCGGTGCATCAATGGATCCGCCGCAGCGACGGTTGGCATGAGCGCATGGTCGGCGCCGACGGCGATGCGCTGGTCTTCGTCGATGGCCCGCTGGCGCATGGCCTGACCGCTCCGGTCGCCACCGAGGGTGCCATTTTCGAAACCAACCCTGCCGCCCGCGATATCGCCGCCGCAATCGGCCAGCGGCTGGCGGCCAGCGGTGGGGCGGCGCTGATCATTGATTACGGCCACCCGGCCAGCGCGCTCGGCGACACCGTGCAAGCGGTGCGCCGCCATGCCTACGCCCCCGTGCTCGAAGCCCCCGGCGAGGCCGACCTGACCGCCCATGTCGATTTCCAGGCTCTGGCCCAAGCCGCCCGCCCGGCGCAGTGCTTCGGGCCGGTCACGCAAGGAAGCTTCCTGCGCGCCTTAGGCATCGAATTGCGGTGCGAACGGCTGACGCGGTCGTCTCCGGACAAGGCCGGAGAAATCGCCGCCGCATGCCGACGCTTGATCGACGCCACGGAAATGGGCACCCTGTTCAAAGCCCTGGCGATGACCCAACCGATGCTTCCCTGCCCCCCCGGCTTCGCCGCTTGAGATGACGCCCCATGATCACCGTCTCCGCCCTTAACGAGATCCTGCGTATCCGCCACGGCTTCTTTACCCGTGAGGGCGGCGTGTCCGAGGGCATCTATGCCTCGCTCAATTGCGGCCTGGGATCGCGCGACAGCGCCGAAAATGTCATCGCCAACCGCGCCCGCGCGCTGGCGACGCTTGACCTGCCGCCGACCGCCCTGGCCACCGTCTATCAGCAGCACACCGCCGATGTCGTGGTCGTCGACGAACATTGGGATGCCGCCAAGCCGCCCGTCGCCGACGCCATGGTGACCAACCGCACCGGCGTTGCCCTGGGCATTCTGACCGCCGATTGCGCCCCGGTGCTGCTGGCCGATCCGCGCGCCAACGTCATCGGCGCCGCCCATGCAGGCTGGCGCGGGGCGCTTGGCGGGGTGCTCGACAACACCGTCGCCGAGATGGTCAAGCTGGGGGCCAAGGCCAACCGCATCGTCGCCGCCGTCGGTCCCTGCATCGCCCAACGCTCCTATGAGGTCGGTCCGGAATTCCCGGCGCCGTTCCTGGCCGAGGATGCCGACAACCACTTCTTCTTCGCCCTCTCGGCAGCGCATTCGGGCCGCTGGTTCTTCGACCTGCCGGGCTATGTGGCGCGCCGCCTGGGCAAAATCGGCATCGACGATGTCGCCCGCACCCCCTGCGACACCTGCCGCGAGGAAGACCGCTTCTTCAGCTACCGCCGCGCCACCTTGCGCGGTGAACCCGATTATGGCCGCGAGCTGTCCGTCATCGTGCTGGAACGCTGAGCATGCCTTATCTGTGGCTGATGGCCGCCTTCACCCTGGTAGCGCTGGTCGCCGGATGCGCCTTGTTTTGAGCCCTTACCGCCGCCCCGCCATCGCCCTGCTGAGCCTGCTGGCCGCCTGCGGCCCGCTGCCGCATCCGTTCGAATCCGAGCAGTCCAATGCCTTGCTGGCCGACGTCCGCGCCATGGCCCCGGTCAAGGTGCTGCCGCTGGCCGAACTGCCCGGCCTGGACAAGGAGGTGGCCCAGGCGCTGCAAAATGAAGAAATCACCGCCTCGGTCGAGGACGGCGGCCCTGGTGCCTTGACCTTGCAAGGCCATGTCGAGGACGGCGCGGTGCTCTGGCACATCGCCGACGCCGCCGGCAAGACGGTGGCGGACAGCCGCCAGCCGCTGCCACCGGGCAAGCCCGACGCCTTGGCCCGCGTGACCCTGGCCCGCCAAAGCGCCGCAGCTCTCAGCCGGGCCTTGCGCGGCGAAGGCTCCGGCCTGTCCGATCTGGAAGCCCGCCCGCATGTGGCGTTGCGCCGCATCAAGACGCCGCCGACCATCGACGCCGACAGCCTGACCCTGACCATGAGCCGCGCCCTGGCCCGCCAAGGCATCGCCATCAGCGACGACAAGCCGGTCATGGTGGTCGAGGGAGCCTTGCGGGTTCTGCCCGGTCCCAAGGGCGGACAGGATGTCGTCGAGGTTGATTGGCGGGTGAGTGACGCCACCGGAAAAGAGCTTGGCATGGTGTCACAAGGCGGCCCGGTTGATCACGGTCTGGTGATCGGCAATCTTGGTGCGACAGGCCGCGACATTACCAATGCTGGCGCCGAAGGGGTGGCCGAGGTGATTCGCCAGCGCAAGCCGGCCCCCTAGTTTTCAAATCACGTTTACATCGTGCGACACCACTGTTACAGTCCGCCGCGCCGCAATTCCCCCCCGTTACTTCGGCCGTACCCGAAGGGTTCCGTCATGAAAATCCTCGCCTGCAATAGCAATCGTCCGCTTGCGGAAGCCATTGCGAGTTACCTGAATCTCGCCCTCACCTCCGCCAGCATCCGACGCTTCAACGACATGGAAATCTTCGTCGAGATCCATGAAAACGTGCGTGGCGAAGATGTCTTCGTGGTCAATTCAACCAGCGCCCCCGCCAATGACAATTTGATGGAACTGCTGGTTACCTGCGACGCCTTGCGGCGCGGGTCGGCCCGGCGCATCACTGCCGTCATCCCCTATTTCGGCTATGCCCGCCAGGATCGCAAATCGGGTCCGCGCACGCCGATTTCGGCCAAGCTGGTGGCCAATCTGATCACTACCGCCGGGGCTGATCGCGTCGTCACCATCGATTTGCACAGCGGTCAGATCCAGGGATTCTTCGATATCCCGCTGGACAACCTGTATGGCGCTCCGGTGTTCACCAACGACATCAAGAACCATTTCCAGGGCGACAATCTGATGATCGTGTCGCCCGACGTCGGCGGCGTGGTGCGCGCCCGCATCATCGCCCGGCGCATCGATGCCGACCTTGCCATCATCGACAAACGGCGCGAGCGCGCCGGTGTCTCCGAGGTGATGAACATCATCGGCGACGTGCGCGGCCGTCAGTGTATCCTGGTCGATGACATCGTCGATTCGGCCGGCACCTTGTGCAACGCCGCCGAGGCTTTGATGAAGGCCGGTGCCGTGTCGGTGTCCGCTTATGTCACGCATGGCGTGCTGTCGGGCGGGGCCGTCGCCCGCGTCACCGCCTCGCCGCTGCAAAGCCTGGTCACCACCGATTCGATCCAGGCGACCGACGCGGTCAAGCTGGCGCACAACATCCGCCAGATCACCATCGCCCCGTTGATGGCCGAATCGATCCAGCGCATCAGCGAAGAGCGGTCGGTTTCCAGCCTGTTCGACTAAGCACAACACGGTTGAAATGCGTTGGCGGGAGGTGTACACCCTCCGCTTCCTATGGCGTGGGCACCCCTGGAGGCCGCGCCGCTATGTGTTGGAGAGTTTTCCATGACTCAAGTCACTAATTTCGGCGCCGTGGTGCGTGTTGCCGGCGGAAAGGGGCCCGCCCGTGAGACTCGCCGCCAGGGTTTCGTCCCCGGCGTCATCTATGGTAACAAGCAGGCTCCCGTTTCGATCTCGCTCAACCCTCGCCGGTTGTGGGCCGAGATGAACACCGCGGGCTTCGTCACCCGTCTGTTCAACGTCCAGGTCGATGGCGTCAACGAGCTGTGCCTGTGCCGCGACGTCCAGCGTCACCCGGTCACCGGTCAGCCGCTGCATGTCGACTTCCTGCGCGTCACCGCTGATTCCAAGGTTCATGTCAAGGTTCCGGTGCACTTCGCCAACCAGGACAAGTCCCCCGGCATCAAGGCTGGCGGCGTGCTGAACGTCGTGCATCACGAGCTGGAAATCATCGTCGCCGCCGATCACATCCCCAGCCAGCTGGTGGTTGATCTAACCGGCCTCGAAATCGGCACCTCGCTGCACCTGTCGGCGGTTCCGCTGCCCGAGGGCGCGACCGCCGTGTCGCACGAAAAGGGCATGACCATCGCCACCATCGCCGCGCCGACCGTGGCGCCGGGTGGGACCGAAGGCGCGTCCGCTTAATCCGATGCGGTTGTTGGTGGGACTGGGCAACCCCGGCGGGGCATACGCCCGGAACCGCCACAATATCGGGTTCATGGCGGCGGACGAGATCGTCCGCCGCCATTCCTTTTCGTCCTGGCGTGCGAAATTCCAAGGCCAACTGGCCGAAGGAACCATCGACGGCGAAAAGGTTCTGGTGCTCAAGCCTGAAACATTCATGAACCTGTCCGGCCAATCGGTCGCGGCAGCGGTGCGGTTTCATAAGATCGCGCTGGCCGATATCGTCGTCCTGCATGACGAATTGGATTTGCCGCCCGGCAAGCTCCGCGTCAAAAAAGGCGGTGGCGCCGGCGGTCACAACGGGCTGAAAAGCATCGATGCCCATCTGGGCCAAGATTATTGGCGAATCCGCTTAGGAATCGGCCATCCCGGCGACAAATCCCTGGTCACGCCCTACGTGCTGGGCGATTTTGCCAAAGCCGAGGAAACCTGGCTGCTGCCGCTGTTCGATGCCGTGTCGGACCAACTGCCTTTGCTGCTCAAGGGTGACGAAACCAGCTTCATGACGAAAGTCGCGCAAGCCGTACCCGTCGCCAAACCGAAAAAGCCAGACCTAACCGGAGGCCTCTGATGGGTTTTAACTGCGGCATCGTCGGCCTGCCCAATGTGGGCAAGTCGACCCTGTTCAACGCGCTGACCTCGACCGCTGCGGCGCAGGCGGCGAATTATCCGTTCTGCACCATCGAGCCGAATGTCGGGCGCGTCGCCGTGCCCGATCCCCGGCTGGAAAAGCTGGCGGTGGCGGCCAAGTCGGCCAAACTGATCCCCACCCAGTTGGAATTCGTCGATATCGCCGGTCTGGTGCGCGGCGCCAGCCGGGGTGAAGGCCTGGGCAACCAGTTCCTCGCCAATATCCGCGAGGTGGACGCCATCGTCCATGTGCTGCGCTGCTTCGAAGACACCGACGTCACCCACGTTGAAGGCTCCGTCGATCCGGTGCGTGATGCCGACACCATCGAAACCGAACTGATGCTGGCCGATCTCGACAGCCTGGAGCGCCGCGTGGTTGCCGCGCAGAAAAAGGCCAAGGGCGGCGACAAAGACGCCAAGGCTCAGCTTGAGGTCATGGAACCGGCGCTGGAATCCTTGCGCGACGGCAAGCCGGTGCGCTGGCTGAAGTTCAGCGACGACCAGCGGGTGATTCTGCGCACGCTCGGCCTGCTGACCTCGAAGCCGGTGCTCTATGCCTGCAACGTCGATGAAGGCTCGGCCGCCACCGGCAACGCCTTCTCGGACAAGGTTGCCGCCAAGGCCAAGGCCGAGGGCGCCATGTCGGTGGTCATCTCCGCCGCCATCGAGTCCGAAGTCGCGCAGTTGACCGACGAAGCCGAGCGCCAGGAGTTCCTGGAAACGCTGGGCCTGATCGAGACCGGCCTGACCCGCGTCATCCGCGCCGGCTATGAATTGCTGCATCTGATCACCTTCTTTACCGTCGGCCCCAAGGAAGCGCATGCCTGGACCCTGCCCAAGGGCCTGAAGGCTCCGCAGGCGGCGGGCGTCATCCATACCGATTTCGAGCGCGGCTTTATCCGCGCCGAAACCATCGGTTACGCCGATTTCATCGCCTGCAACGGCGAATCGGGGGCCAAGGAAGCCGGTAAGATGCGGCTTGAAGGAAAGGAATATCTGGTCAACGACGGCGACGTGTTCCACTTCCTGTTCAACGTCTGACCGACCCTTTTCCAGACCAATCGACATGGCGCCGCCGGGGCTCCCGGCGGCGCCATATTTTTGTCATATGCCCCCTCGGACCATCGCCACAGGCCAATAGACGCAATTTTAATTAAATTCAATGCGTGCTACCCATCCGAGCGAACCGGGCCTATAACACCCGGCAAGACACTGTACAAAGCACCGAGCCATGCCAGCGCACCCCACCGCGATCGATACTTGCAGCAGTTGCGGCCACGCCATTCATCCGCAGTTGAACCCCGACAAGATCCGCAAACGCGGCGGCGATTTGGCGCAAGCGCCACAGGGCGGCGGGCATTTCTGCCAGATTATCGACGCCTGGACCGGCTTGACCCAAACCTGCGCCGAACATTCCCATGTGCGCCACGGCTACGACGCCAATTTCGACTGAGCCCGGCGCGCCCGCACGGCTATAATCGCG
>Ga0116225_1002666_pt1 | contig 11888 bp, 8 predicted proteins | sample Sb_taG_8_FD_88968 | JGI IMG/M metagenome (GOLD analysis project Ga0116225, IMG submission 88968) | Peat soil microbial communities from Weissenstadt, Germany - Sb_50d_c_BC metaG | ecosystem: Environmental > Terrestrial > Soil > Wetlands > Peat | place: Germany: Weissenstadt | collected 2010-09-21 | reverse complement strand
AGCTGCCGCGCAAGGTCGGCCTGACCCTGGCGCGGCACGACAACCAGTATGACTTCACCCTTCAGGCCGAGACGTTGGCCGTCAGCGGGGCGAAGCTCCCGGCGCCCGAGGGGAATGACGAGCGCGTGCGCCTGGAGGAGCGCGTTGGCCTGCTGCGCCACTTCCTGGAAACGCTGGACCTGCTCTATGACGCCTTCGGCCGAGTACGCTTCTCGGAGAACTGGTCGAAAGAACTGACGAAAGTGCAGAAGTGGCTCCAGCGCGAGGAGCGCGGCCGGCTTGCCGTGTGAGGACGCCGTAGTTGCTTGCGGCTTTCGTTCTCGCTCTCCCTTGCACAGGTCACGCCGGAGTTAGACAATAGGGAAGGCGTGGCCGGGTGCGCCAGTAATGTGCGGTGTAGTTGTTCCAGAAGCGAGCGCAGGGATGGTGTCTTTTCTCTTCTGGAACCTGGACGGCAAGCCGTTGCAGGAGCCCGTCGCCCGCTTGGTGTCAGCCTGTGCCGTGGACATCGTGATCCTGGCCGAGAGTGAGATCGAGCAGAGCGCGATGATCGCAACCCTGCAAGACCACGGCCGCACCGGATTCCACTACCCGTTCAGCGCGAGCCGGAAGATCCAGGTTTTCAGCCGGCTGCCGAAGGGGCGAGTCGTTGATCGGCGCAACGACTTCCTCGCCGGCCTCAACGTGCGCAACCTCAAGGTGGGGCCGCCGCCCGGCATCCTCCTTGCTGTCGTTCACTTCCCGGGAAAGCCGGGGTGGCACGACAAGGATCAAGAGGAGGCGGCGGGCCAATTGATGGACACCCTTGGGAAGATCGAGACAGAATTGAAAAACGATCGGATCGTCCTGGTGGGCGACCTCAACATGAATCCGTTCGATCCAGGGATGACTTCCTCGTACAAGTTGCACGCGGTGATGTCCCGCACCGTCGCCCGGGCGGGGCAGAGGAAGGTGCAGGGTAAGGTGTGCCGCTACTTCTACAACCCGATGTGGTCCTGTTTCGGTGACCGCAATCCAGGGCCTCCGGGGACGTACTACTACGCGGCGTCAACGCCCGTTTCGTACTTCTGGCACATGTGGGATCAGGTACTCTTGCGGCCGAGCATCATGGACGCGCTGATGGAAGTGCGGATACTCGACAGCCTCGACGATGACGGGAGGGGCTCTCTACTGGACGGCAACGGCCGTCCCACCCTCTCTGACCACCTCCCAATCCTTTTTCGCTTGAACCTGTAGCGGAGAGTTGCCCATGCCTCATTCGACCCCGAACCTTTGGCCCGAGGCGATTCGGCTAGACGTGAAGACGCCATACGCCATGCTCAAAGAGCAGGTCGAGACCCTCTCGACGACGACCAAAGGCGTGCTGGAAGGATCCATCGAGCGCACCCTGACCCGCCCGGATCATGTCCAACTCAAGCTCTGGGTGGCAGCCCCGGCGCTCAACTACAAGCATCTCGTGTTATCCGCGACCTACCGGAAGAGGCTCCCCTACCCGGTGACGGTGGCCGCTGAGTGCTACAAGGTGCAGGGACTGGTGGGGGAGAACCTCCATGGATCTCGGACAGCAGCAAACCCTGAGGCGTTTCAGAAGTTACTGAGGGAAATCCTCGTCTCGCCGGAAGTCGAAGCAGTGCTCCTGTCGCTCATCGCTCGCAGTAACGACCCATCCGACACCGAGTTCACAGATTCAGGACCGGAGGGTGGCCCGGATGCAGAGCCGGGAATGCCGGAGAGTCCCTCACCGGAGCCTCCCTCGGCGGGGCAATGATGTACACCTGTGTAGGTAGACTGCCGGCCTGCCGTGAATTCACGGCAGGCCGGCGGCCTGCCCCACGGCTCACGGCTTGACCGGCGGCTTCGGCTTGTCGTCCGGCTTCTTCTCGCCGGGTTTCTTCTCGTCGGGCTTCTTCTCGGGCTCGGCCGGTTTCTCCGGCGGCGGCACGTCGCTCTTGTCCAGCGGGCGGACGGTCGAGTCATCCAGGCCCTTGTAGAGGGTATTGTGCGGCGGGGAAGTGGAGCTGAGCCAAACCTTGAGATCGCCGGCGTCGCCTTTCTCGTTCAGTTCGATGCCCGCTTTCAGGACGCGGAGCGATTGCGTCACCATCTTCTCGACGTAATCCCCCGCCTTGTCGGGCGCACCCTTGGTGTCGGCGCGCATCGCCTCCAGGGCGTCGGCCAGGCGCGCCGCATGCACCCTCCACGGGACTTTCCTGTCCTTCGGGACGGCCCCGCGAGCCATCTCCACCACGATGTAGCCGAGTTGCTGCGCCGCGTAGTCGGGCTGGTACAACGGCACCGTCTTCGACCGGAGCCGTGCGAGGCCCCACGCCGCCTCGATCTGCTCGTCCAGGCGCGCCGGCGGGGTCAGGCCGTCGTTGTTGAGCACCTTCAGCAGCGTCAGGGCGGAGCGCACCTTGATCGCTCCCTTGTCATCGACCACGGCGGGGGTGCGGTACTGGGCCAGCGCTCGCACCGCCTCGCGGCGGAAGACCTGCAACCCTCTCTCCTCTTCCGACGACGACCAGGTCAGACCGGCCGGCAGTTTGCCGTCACGCGGGATGAACTGCTCGATCACCTTGACCAGGGCCGCCACGTACTTCGCCTCGCGCTCCTTGCGCCCCGCGGGCACCGGCGGCGCGTCGGCACCGGCCGGCGCCTCGGCCCATCGGCCGAGCAGGTTGCCGAGGCCCTGGAGCGCCCAGTACTGAACGCCGGCCCGCGCCAGGGGGTCGAGGAAGTCCGTCTCAGGCGCAATCGCCTCCAGGCAGGCGTCGCCGGCCTCGTCGGAGCCGGCCCGGGCCAGTCGGGCCAGCATGCGCGCCCCGTTGACGGCCGCCAGCGGCTGGCTCGTCTGGATCACGTCCCGCGCCCGCAGCGCCAGTGCCTTGAGGTACATCTCGGTGAAGACCGGGTTGGCCCTGCGCAGGTTGTCCGCCTCCGCGGTGTTCACCTCCTTGAAGAACTCCGCCATCAACTTGTCCACTTCGCCGTAGTCGGTGAGGAGCTTGTCCGAGCCCTTGTCCGGCTTGTCCCAGGTGAGGCGGTAGGTGTAGTACTGCGCCGTCACGTCGATGGCCTTCTGGTGTTCCGGGTTCTCCTTGTTCGCCTGCTGTGCCGGGTCGGGCTTGCTGATGCTGCTGAAAAGCGGCGTATTGCTCTTGTACAGCCTCAGGAAGGCGGTTTCGCCGTCGGCCGGGAGGATGCTGGCGCGGTTCTGGGCTTGCGCCGACCCGGCGGCAAGGAAGATCACGGAGAGGAGCGTTGAAACACGGCAAATGAGCGACAGCGGGGAAAGCCGGCGCGGCATGGCGGATTCCTCGGGGTGGAACGAAGACCGGAGCGCGTCCGCCCAGCGGACGGCAGAGGGCGCGATTGCCGCGGGGACGCTAGATGAGGCTATCACCCCCGCGTTTGCCCTGTCAAGGGAACGCCCCCACAGGCAATAACCCCACGGGGGGGAGCGGCGTTGGCGGATCGTCGAGATGAGGGGAGGCGGAGACGACTCAGCGGGGTCGCCGCAGTTCCGCGTCGCGACCGAGGCAAGCGATGGCCAGGTCGCGCTTCTCGGCCGGCGTCAGGTCGCTGAACGGCGCCAGCGACTCGGCCTCGCGCAGGTGCCTCAGCGCCGGTTGCCGCTGCTCCAGGCGCGACCAGACCGCGAAGAGATACCACGACGGTCGGGCCTCATCGCGCCGCGCCATCCGCGCCATCGTCAGCTCCCCGGCCGCCTCGCACAGTACGCTCTCGACCGACAGGTCCCCTTCCTCCGGGTCGGGTAAGTCGGCCCGCTCGCGCGCCAGCAGGTAGAGGCCGATGCCGCGGTGCAGGTGCTCGCCGTACTCGTCGCCCTCCGCCTTGGCGATCTCCATCAGCCGGCTGTGGCATGGGACCAGGTACTTTGCCGCCAACTCGGGGGTATCCTGAACGTCGGCGATGAAGCGCTCGAACTGCCCGCGTGCCTCGCGCGGCTGGCCGAGGCGCAGCAGCAACTCGGCGTAGTGTTTCCGGACGACGTGGTGTTCCGGAAAGGCGGCGAGGTACTCGGCCAAGTGCCGGGCGGCCCCGACCTCGTCGCCGCACTGGACGTACGCGGCGGCCACGCTCAGGTGGGCGCGTTTTTGCCCCTCGTCGGCCGCCAGGCTCTGCTCGTAATACTGGACGGCCTCGGCCGGCTTCCCCTGCCGCATCGCCTCCTGCCCGAGCGCCCACAGCTGCCGCGCTCGCGCCTCCGGCTCCTGCGCCGGGGCGTACACGGCCAACGACGGGCCGACAAGGACGACGCACAGCCACAGCCAGCCAGGACGCACGGCCATTGGCGCAACCTCATCGCGAGGATTGGGATTGGGAGGAGCCGCCGGGCGTGGCGGCGCGGGGAAAGTCGCGGTGACGATGTGGTTATCGCCCGTCAGACCGTGATGGATTGAATCAAAGTAACGGATTGAAGGGACGTGCCGGCCGCTTGCGGCTTGGCGTTCGCGCGAACGCCAAGCCGCAAGCGGGCAACGGCGTTTATTCCGCTTCCATGCTTTCGCGCAGCGCGCTGAGCGCCTCGCTCTCGATCTGACGGACGCGCTCGCGCGTCAGGCCGAGGCACTCGCCGATCTCCTTGAGCGTCTTCGGCTCCTCGTTATCCAGCCCGAAGCGCATGCGCAGCACCGTCGCCTCGCGCTTGTCCATCTTCGCCAGAAGTGCCAGGACGTGGTGCAGGTCGTCGGCCTCGACCATCTCGGTGTCGGGCGTCTTGGTGTGGCCGTCCATCAGCATCTCGTCCAGCGACCAGCCGGATTCCGCCTGGTCGCTCTGCGGCGTCGAGTTGTAGACGCGGATCGCCTTCTTGATGATGGCCAGCTTCTTCTTCGGCAGGTTGAGCGCGCGCGCGATCTCCTCCTGCGTCGGCACGCGCCCGAATTCTTCCTGCAGCTTGCTCATCGCCCGCCGCCACTTGGCCAGCAGTTCGACCATGTAGGCGGGGATGCGGATTGTCTTGGCGGTGTTGACCAGGGCGCGCTTGATCGACTGCTTGATCCAGTAGCTGGCGTAGGTGCTGAAGCGCGTGTTCATCCCCGGGTCGAAGCCCTCGACGGCTCGCAGCAACCCCAGGTTGCCTTCCTCGATCAGGTCTTGCAGCCCCAGCCCCTTACCGGTGTAGCTGCGGGCGATGTTGACGACCAGGCGGAGGTTGGCGCGCACCATCCGGTCGCGGGCTTCGCCATCGCCATCCTCGATGCGGTAGGCGAGTTCCTTTTCCTCGGCGGCGGTAAGGAGCGGTGTCTCGTTGATCTCGCGGAGATACGTCTCCAGCGGCGATTGCACCGTCTCGCTTCTTTGTCGGCGGGCTCGTGTCATGACGAAGTGTTCCGGCGCGGGTGGGTAAGCCAGTCAACTCAGGAAAAAGCCTCTCAGAAGGAATAACCGGAAAGCCCGGCGCCGCCCGCCAACAGTCCCCGAGAATTCGTCCGCGTTTGCGAACCCGGGGGAGCTGTCCGCAGGCCGCTTCCACGTCCGGCCGTTCCTCCCCTGGTATCGTCCGCGCCGCGCTTGCGCCTCCAGTCCCCGGCACGCCCCTTGCCCATCTCCCGCCTCCCGCGGGCGGCACGGAACGACCAACCGGAGCGAACAGAAGGCAGAAGTCAGAAGGCAGAAGACAGAAGGGGGAAGGCACCACGCGGGCACCCTCCCCCTTCTGACTTCTGACTTCTGACTTCTGACTTCTTTACTTCTTTTCTTCCGCGCCGCCAGTGCTGGGCATCTGGAAGAGTTGGCCGGAGCCCGCGCCGGTGCCGCCGCGCAGCTCGCGCTTCTCGCGCGCCGGCGCGCCCGCCGCCCCCGGGGTCGTGTCCTCGACCTCTTCATCCGGCCCCTGTGTCAGGCGCTTGCGGCTCAGACCGATCTTGCGGTCGGCCGTGTCCACCCGCAGCACCTTGACCTCGACCTCGTCGCCCACCTTGACGACCTCCTCGGGGCTGTCCACCTTGTGGTCGGCCAGCTCCGAGATGTGCAGCAAGCCTTCCAGGCCCGGCTCCAGCTCCACGAAGACGCCGAAGTTCGTCAGCTTCGTCACCTTGCCCTTGACGATCTGCCCGGGGTGGTAGCGGCCGGGGATGTCGCCCTCCCACGGGTCGTTGGCCATCTGCTTCAGGCCCAGGGCGATGCGCTTGCGGTCCTGGTCCACGTTGAGCACCACGCAGCGGACCCGGTCGCCCTTGTTGACGACCTCGCTGGGATGGACCACCTTGCGCACCCAGCTCATGTCGCTAACGTGCAGCAGGCCGTCGATGCCCTCCTCGATCTCGACGAAGGCCCCGTAGTTGGTGAGGTTGCGCACCACGCCCTCGACGATGGTGCCCGGCGGGTACTTCTCGGCAACCTTGTCCCACGGGTTGGGCTGGACCTGCTTCATGCCCAGCGAGATTTCCTGCTTGTCCTTGTTGATGTTCAGGACCTGGACCTCGATCTTGTCGCCGATGGCGACCAGTTCGTTGGGGTGGTTGATGCGCTTGGTCCAGGACATCTCGCTGATGTGGACCAGGCCCTCGAGGCCGGGCTCCAATTTGACGAAGGCGCCGTAGCTCATGACGTTGACGACCTCGCCGGTGTGGCGACTGCTGACCGGGTACTTGTCGGCCACGTTGGTCCACGGGCTCGGCGTCTTGTGCTTGAGCGACAGGGCGATCTTCTCCTTGTCCTTATCGACGTGCAGGATGTACACCTCGAGCTGCTGGTCGATGTGGACCTTCTCGCGCGGGTCGCTGACGCGGCCCCAGTCCATGTCGGTGATGTGCAACAGGCCGTCGATGCCGCCGAGGTCCACGAAGGCGCCGAACTCGGCGATGTTCTTGACGATGCCCTTGCGGACCTGGCCGACCTCGATCTCCGACAGGAGGTTCTTCTTGGCCGTCTCGCGCAGGTCCTCGAGCAGCTTGCGTCGGCTGACGACGATGTTGCGCCGGGCCTCGTCGATCTTGAGGATCTTGCACTCGATGGTCTTGCCGATGTAGTCGGCGATGTCGGGCGGTCGGCGGATGTCCACCTGGCTGGCCGGCAGGAAGACGTTGACGCCGATGTTGACCAGCAGGCCGCCCTTGATCTTGCGGGTGACCTGGCCAGAGACGACGTCGCCTTCGCGGTGCTTGGCGATGACCGCCTCCCACTCCGCCTGTCGCTTGGCCTTGCGGTAGGACAGGACGATGGCGCCCGACTCGTCCTCGACGGCGTCGAGCAGGACCAGGATTTCGTCGCCGGGCTGCGGCGGCACCACCTTGTCCTGTCCCTCGTCGTACCATTCGTTGAGGGGGATGATGCCCTCGGACTTGTAGCCGACGTCCACCAGCACGTCGTCGCCGACGATGTTGATGACGCGACCCTTGACGATTTTGTTGGTCTCGAACTCCTGCTCCGCGGGCGGCAGCCAGTCCTCAACGCCTTTGCCGAGATCGGGCTGGTCGAAGATGATCTCCAGCTCGCGCTGGAGTTCGTCGGCCGAAAGGTCGTACTGGCGGAGCAAGTTGCGGTTGGCCATGAAAATGCTTCCTCTGCGACCCCACGAGCGCCGTTGCCGCGGCACGCACCGCGGCCGCCGCGTGAGGCATCCACTGAAAAGAGGTTACGCCCCGTGCCCCGCCCGCCGACATGGCGGACAACCCGGGAACGGGAACTGTGAATTATAAGGGGGTGGAGGAAGCCGAACCAGAGGCGTTTCTAGTTGCTGCCGTGGCGAGCGGCGGGGCTTGTCCCCGCTGTGCCGGCAAACGGCGGGGGCAAGCCCCGCCGCTCGCTGAAGTTAGCCGGTTCGGCGCCTGGCAGGGCCTTCGCCCAGCCCTCGCCGATGCGGTGGCGGAAGCAGACAGGTCTCCTTCTTCCGCCTCCGGTTGCGCCGCCCGAGGTCAGGTGCGGGCCACCGTGCCGAACACGGCCGCGCGGCCTGCCCGGCCGATTCGTTTCACCGGCGGTGAAACGAATCGCGTTTCCCCATGTCCTTAGCAATCGCCGTCTTACGGCCGGCGGTCGCCATTCGTTTCACGCCTTTGGCAGACACCTCGCAGGGGGGGCAATGAAACGATTCGTCAGGGAGAAAATTGCGGCTCCTGCGGAGCTTGCCGATTTTTTCGCTTGCCTTGGGGGAACAATTCGCGTGCCAGCGCACCCGTCAAGAGAAAAGGTTAATGACATCTTTTCTCTCTTTTTTATCTGGATGACCCCTTCATGAGATGAATACGAGCGGGTTGGCGGGACGCCGCGCCGCGCCCGTGAGTTATGGCAGCCGGCTCGTAAACCAGCGGCGGAGTTCCTCCTCCCGCGGCGGCTTCAGCGCCATGAGCCGCGCGAACGCCGCGCGCGCCTGGTCCTCCTGGCCGTTGTTGATCAGGCACGCGACCTGAAGGATCCGGGCGTTGACATCGGCCGGGTTGAGGCGGAGGGCGGTGTCCAGCTCGGCCAGCGCGTCCGCCCAGCGCCGCCGGTCCCAGAGGAGCTGTCCCAGCTCGTAATGGTAACGCCAGCGGCGGGGACTGACGGCCACCGCCCGCCGCCAGTGGTCCATCGCGTCCTCGGCCCGGCCGAGTTGACCGGCGGCCGTCGCCGCTTCCGCCAGGGCGACCTCGCGCCTGGGGGTCAGGGCCAGGGCCTTCTCGCACGCCTCCAGGGCCTCGCGCGGCTGGTGGAGCGAGCGCAGCGCGACCGCGCGCGCTTCCCAGGCGCGCACGTCGTCCGGGGCGGCCCAGGTCGCCTCCTCGAGCAAAGGCAGGGCCGCCTGGCTGAAGTGGACGCGCACGGCTCCCGGGGGCGCCTGGTCGGCCAGGTCTGTGAGCGCCACGCCCAGGTCGCGCCCGTCGTCCCGGCCGCGCCCGGGCCCAGCACGCCCGCGGAAGGAGAGCAATGGCGGCCCCCGCGGCGCCCCTGCCGGATCGGCCTGGCGCGGCTCGTGCTCGGGGTCGCGCAAGATGCGATGGTCCGTGGCGGCCACGTGGGCGATGTCGGTCGCCGAGAGCTGCGGCATGTGACAGGCGACGCAGTCATCCCCCCAGGCCCGGCGGGCCGGGGCCGGCAGCGAGCAGCCGGCCCGCGTGCGATGACAGTCCAGGCAGCGGCCGCGGTAAAACGCCGTCTTCTCCGCCGCGGGCGGCAGCCTGTGCGGATCGTGGCACGAGGTACACCCCAGATCCCCCGCGCTGGCCTGGTAGCAGCGGCTCTGGTGCATCTGCTCCACCTGCCCGACCGCCTTGGGGTCGGCGACGGCCCCGGGCGGGAAAACGAACACCGACCAGAACAGGTCGAGCGGCAGACCGGGGCGGTAGTCGAACACCCCCCGCCCGCGCCGCAGCACCCGCGCTTGACCCTGAAGGTGACACTGCTCGCACACCGCTTCGCGCAGGGCCGGCTCCAGGCGGCGCGGGTTGACGATGGTGTCAGCGTCCTCGGCCGGCTCGTCCGGCTTCTCCTGCTCCCGGACGTGCAGCTCGCCCGGCCCGTGGCAGCGCTCGCAGCCGATCGCCGCGCCGCGAAAGACGGGCACCTGGTAGCGGTTGGCGGTGTGCTCGACCGGCTCGACCCGGTTGCTGTGACAGAACAGGCACTCGGCGGTGACCGGCCGGTCGAAGTGCTCGTTCCGCTCGCGGTAGCCCGGAGACAGGTCCCAGACTCCCTTCTGGGGATACCAGCTGATGGGTGACTGGAAGACGTAGCCGTCCTCCACGACCAGGTAGCCGGCCCCGCGCCGGCCGGAGCCGATGACGTAGCCGACCTCCGCCTCGACGGCGGCCACGACCTCACCGCCCGGGCCGCTCACCGTTTCGCGGTGGAAGAGACGGTCGCCGCGCCGCTCGGCGACGTAGCCCAGGCCGAGGGCTTCAAACGCGGCGCGCCCACCTTCGCCCAGGTGCTCCGCCCCGCGCGGGCCGGGGGCCGGGGCGAGTGACCGACCCATCGGGTGCTGCCGGTACGACTTGCTCAGCGACGCGTGGCAGCGGCTACACTCCGCGTCCCCGACGTAGCCCACACCCGGGCGGACGTTCCGGTAACGGGTGTCGAACGTCAGGCGCGGATCGTCGGGCTGGTTGGCGGCCGGGGGGGCGACCTCGGGAGCCGGCCGGCCGCGCAGACACCACCAGACGCCGGCGACTGCCGACCCCGACAGGAGGGCGATCAGCACGACGAGCCGCCCGCGCCGCCGTGAGGGCGGGCCGCGGTGAGATGACGTTGGCGGGGTGTGGTCCATCATCGTTGCCGGGGGAGCGGGCCATCGATCGTCGGCGCACCCGCGGTCTTGCGACGACGGCTCGCGCCGCGCTGCGCGGGATACCCCTCATCTTGCCGCGCGGCGCCCGCACGTCAACCCCCCGAGAAAGAAAAGAGGACGGAGCAAGAAAAGAGAGGAGGAAAGGGGTCGGGAGTCGCTTCTTCCCCTTTACCTGTCTGGAAACGACTCCCGACCCTATGCCGTTGCAGTTTTCCGGGCGATTCGGCCGTAACCGCTGACGGATCAAGGCGTTGCGCCGCTGACGGCTGCGCGCAGCCGCGGCCGAGGCGTGGTCGCGGAAATCCGGGCATTTCTGCATGCCGAGGCCCCGGCTGGCGAAAAAACGCAACGGTATAGCTCCCGACCCCTTTTCTCCCTCAGGCCGCGAGAGCACCGACAAGGAAGACCAGCAGCACGGCGCGTGGCGCTTTCGTCATCGCGATGACCCTTTGCCAGGACAGTGTGGAATCGTCAAACCCACCGCATTCACGCCTCTCTCTGCGGCTGCCCGTGACCGGCGACCAGCGTCCGCACGCGGGTCAGCAGGTCATCCAGCCCGAACGGCTTGGTGAGGGTGGTGAAGCTCTCCCCGCACGGCTCCAGCCGCCTCCCCACTTCCCGCCTCGGGTTCAGGAAGACCAGCACCGGGCCACGGACGCCATCGTCGCGCCAGCGGCGCAATGCGTCCAGGCCGGCGTCGGCGGGGAGATCGACCAGGATGAGGCCGTAGTGCCCCTCCCGCACCCAGCCGTCGGCGCCCTCCCGGGTGCCCACAGCTTCGACCGCGAACCCTTCCTCCTCCAGGCCCCACTTGAGCGCCTTGGCGAGAAGGGCGTGGGGCTCCACGAGCAGCAATCGCATCGCCAACCCTCGCAGGACGAAAAAAGGGGCGGACCTCTCGGGGCGCCGAACCGCCCTATGAGGCTAGTCGCGGCGGGGCCATGAGTACCGCCGCGCGGCCGGGATTTTTTTCGCAAGCGCCGGCACGCAATGCTTATGGGCCGATGAAGTGTTGATGAAGAGAAATGATTTGCCGCGGTCGCTCTTGGCGTGCCAAGCCGATCAGGAAAGAATACAAAGAGGGAGAAAACAAAGAAGGAAAACAAAGAGGACGCAGTTCGTTAAGACAAGATATCTTAACGAACTGTGTCCTCTTTGTTTTCCTTGATATGCCTGCTCCGCCGCCGCCCTCTTCTGAGCAGCCTTCTTCTGGAAGTTGCTTTTCTTCTGCGGAAGGAGAAAAAAGGAGAAAGGGGTCGTTAATCGTTTTCGCCCACTATTTGTCTGGAAACGACTCCCGACCCCTTTTCAGATTCTTGGAAACGACTCCCGACCCCTGGTATGTGGGTTCTTTGAAAAAGAATTCCTCTTCCGGCTGCCATCCGAGAGAATTGGGGTATGTCTCACCCCTTTTTCGGAGGCAGTCCCTATGTCCACCCGCACCTCCCGCAAACGCGCCCGCCCGCGCCCCCCCGACGTCGTCCAGAAGCCGCAAGGCACCTTCCACCCCCGCGTCCAGAAGGTCGGCCCTGAGCACTTCGGCATCGTCACCGTCGCTTGCGCCAAGGCCCGCTCCAAGTGGATGCTCGCCGACTTCTACGGCAACGTCCTCGTCCCGCCCACCGCCGTCGAACACAACCGCCCCGCCTTCGCT
>Ga0116225_1002664_pt1 | contig 11891 bp, 11 predicted proteins | sample Sb_taG_8_FD_88968 | JGI IMG/M metagenome (GOLD analysis project Ga0116225, IMG submission 88968) | Peat soil microbial communities from Weissenstadt, Germany - Sb_50d_c_BC metaG | ecosystem: Environmental > Terrestrial > Soil > Wetlands > Peat | place: Germany: Weissenstadt | collected 2010-09-21 | reverse complement strand
GAGCAGTGCCTGCATCGCCGGGTCCAGACGGTTCTTTTCTCGCAGTTGCAGGGCCAGACATTCCGACAGGCTGCGGGCAAAGATGCCCGCCGGGTCGAAGCGCTGCAACCGGGCCAGCACGGCTTCAACCCGCGCCATCTCGCAACCCAGCGTCGAAGCGACTTCGGCCAGATCGCCGATCAGATAACCCGACTCATCGACCATTTCGATCAGATGCAGGCCGATCAATCGGTCGGCCGGGGCCAGGACGTCCATGTTGAGCTGGCCAGTCAGGTGGTCGCGCAGGGTGACATCGCGGGCCAGGGTCTGTTCCAGACCGTTCTCGCCATCGTCGAAGTCCAAACGCCCGCCGCGTCCGCCCCAATCGGCGGCGAAGCCGTCGCCGCCGCCGCCATCGCTGGCGTCGTTGTTCCAGGTGTTGTCGTAATCAACGTCGAGCGGGGCTTCCTCGGTCTGGCCGGGCAGATGATCGACCATCGGCGCGTCGGGCGCGGTGCCGGGGGCTTCGGGCGGAACCTCGGCGGCGACGGGAGCCTCGCGGTCGACCTCGTCGCGCTCCAGCAGCGGGTTACGTTCCAATTCTTGCTCGACGAAGCTCGACAGCTCCATGTTGGACAGTTGCAGCAGCTTGATCGCCTGCTGCAACTGAGGAGTCATCACCAGCGACTGGCTTTGACGAAGGTCCAACCGGGGAGAGAGAGACATCGGCGTACGCCTAGAGGCTGAAGTGTTCGCCGAGATAAACGCGCCGCACCCCTTCATGGGCGACGATCTCGGAGGGATCGCCTTCCATGAGCACCACCCCATCATGCAGGATATAGGCGCGGTCGATGATATCCAGCGTCTCGCGCACGTTGTGGTCGGTGATCAGCACGCCGATGCCGCGATGCTTCAGATGCGCCACCAGATCGCGGATATCCGACACGGCGATCGGGTCAATACCGGCCAAGGGTTCGTCGAGCAGGATGAAGGCCGGGTGCGAGGCCAAAGCGCGGGCGATTTCCACACGCCGCCGCTCGCCGCCCGACAGCGCCAACGCCGGAGCGTTGCGCAGATGGGTGACGGAGAACTCCGACAGCAAATCTTCCAGCATCGCTTCCCGCTTGTCGCGGTCGGGTTCGGTGACTTCCAGCACCGAACGAATGTTGTCCTGCACCGACAATCCGCGAAAAATCGAGGCTTCCTGCGGCAGGTAGCCGATGCCAAGGCGGGCGCGGCGGTACATCGGCAGGTCGGTGATGTCATGCCCGTCGAGCAGGATATTGCCCGAGTCCGGGTTGATCAAGCCGGTGATGCAGTAAAAGCAGGTGGTCTTGCCGGCGCCGTTGGGGCCGAGCAACCCGACCGCTTCGCCGCGCTGTACCCGCACCGAGACATCGCGCAGCACCGGGCGGCGCTTGAAGCGCTTGCCGATATTGGCGGCGACCAAGCCGGTCGAGTTGTCAGGGCTGACAGTATCGGATGCGGCGGGGCGAGGATTGTCCTGAGCGGTCATCACGGTGCCTTGGACCGTGCGGCGGGGTCGGCGGCAGGCGCGGTGGTTCCGGGAGTCAGAGCGGCGGGGGCTGCCGGAGGCTTGCCACCGGCGGTGGCGTCCTTGTGCTGCGGATTAAACAGGCCCTTGACCCGCTGGTCGGGTGCGGCATCGTCACCGGGGGCGGTGGGGAATATCTTGCTGACACCGGTATCGAGGTTCACGAGAGCGTACCTGCCATCCAACTGGTTATCGTCTCGGGTGATCTTAACTGAACCGGTGACGGCGACGATACCGGTTTCGACATTGTAGTCGCCACGGTCGCCGGTCACCACTTCGCGCGGCGCGGTCAAGATGACGTGGTCATAGGCATGCACCCGGTTGATCGCCATCTTCTTGTCTTTGTCTTCGGCGAAGTCGGCGACCAGGGTATCGGCCTGGATGCGCTTTTCCAGATGCACGGCCACCGCGTCGCCGCGCGCCACCGCTTGCTGGCGGCCTTCCCAATATTCCAGGCTGTCGCGGGCGGTAACGATGTCCTTGGGCGTCACCAGGCGCAGATCCTTGCCGGTCAAGACGACCACGGCCTCGTCGATATTGTAATCGGCGCGATCGCCATAGGCGGTTTGGGTCGGCGTCGAGATGGTCACATGCTCTTCCGCCTCGACCCGCCAGACTTCGGTGGCGCTGCTGCTGTCGGCCTTGGGGGTGGTGCCATCGGCGGCTGGCGGCGGCGGCGCCTTGGGCTTGGCGGGAGTCTTGGCGTTGACCAGCGAGTTGCTGTCGGGCGGCGTTTCCGTCTTGTTGCGGTAATGGGCGATCAGCACATCGCCTTTCAAGGTGACATGGCCGCGCGTCGCCGAGGCGTTGACGCGGGCGATCACCGTGCGCGCGTCCTGCGACAGCTCCAACCCTTGGTCGGCATAGACCTCCAGAGGGTTGCCCGATTTCGAGTTGGCGAAATCGAAGCCCTGCGCCCAGGCCGGCAGAGTGCCGCCCAGGCACAGCAGGGTCGCCAACAGGGGGGCCGATCGGAACATGCGACGCATCATGACTTGTGCTTCTCTGATTTGGCCATGGTCAGCACGGCTTTGGATTTGCCGGTGGTCACGATGGTTCTGCCGCGATCCCACAAACGGAATCCCTCGCCCTCGATGGTGCCGGAGGGGCCTTGTCCATGGACGAATTCATCTCCGGTGACGTTGCCCGCATCCATTTCGACTCGGGCGCTCTCCGTATGCAACTCGTATCCGGTCTCCTGATAGAGGTCAACATGGCCCATCAGGTCGAGGGTTTCGTCTCTTTGCCGGAAAAAGCCGATATCGGCGTTGATGACGATGCTGGAGCCGCTTTTCTGGGTCAGATCGGCGACGGGATTTTCCATCGACACCACCAAGGCCTTTGGGTCGACCTGGGTGGCGACGTCGGCGGTGACGGTGAATGGCAGGTTTTTCTCGTCGGTGCCGAAATAATGCGGCTTTAGCATCGACAGGGTATCGACGGTCTTGGCGTTGAAGTCGGCGAACAGGGCAAATTTCTTATCGACGCTTTGTATCTTCGGCCATACCACCAGCAGACCCAGCAATCCTGCCGCCAGGGCCGGCAGCATGATCTTCATCAAACGGACAAAGCGGCTGTAGCGCAGCAGCATCGATCGCGCGGCGGGCCTCAGCACCTTCCTCGGCTTAGGGCCGGCGCGGTCTTCGGCGGAGGCGCGGAGCTCCATGTGGCTCACCGGCGGATCACGCCACGCCCGCCCGCAGGCAGTCGTGGACATGGATGATGCCGACCGGGCGGCGCTCGTCGTCGGCGACGAACAGGCTGGTGATCGAGCGCGAGTTCATCACCCGCAAAGCTTCGGCGGCCAGCGCGTTGGGGCGGGTGGTCTTGGGGTTGGCGCTCATGACCTCGCAGGCTTTGCGATCAAACAGCCGGGGTTCCATGTGGCGGCGCAAATCGCCGTCGGTGACGACGCCGATCAGGCGGCCTTCGTCATCCAGCACGGCGACACAGCCAAAGCTTTTATTGGTCATCACCAGCAGGGCTTCGCTCATCGGCATGGCGGCGGGCACGATCGGCAACTGGTCGCCGGCATGCATCAGGTCGGACACCTTGAGCAGGCGGCGGCCCAACTTGCCGCCCGGATGGAAGACCTGGAAATCGGCGGGCGAGAAGCTGTGGCGCTCCAATAGAGCGACGGCGACGGCGTCGCCCAAAGCCAGCATCATGGTGGTCGAGGTGGTCGGCGCCAGACCCATCGGGCAGGCCTCGCCGACCGGAGGCAGGATCAGCGCGCAATCGGCGGCCTGGGCCAGGGCGCTGCCGGCGCGGCTGGTGATGGCGACCAGGGGAATATCGAAGCGGCGGGAATAGCTGACCACGTCGGTCAGTTCGGGGGTCTCGCCCGAATTCGACAGCGCCAAGATGGCGTCGTGCGGGGTGATCATGCCCAGATCGCCGTGGCTGGCTTCACCCGGATGGACATAGGCGGCGGGGGTGCCGGTCGAGGCCATGGTGGCGGCGATCTTGCGCGCCACATGCCCCGATTTGCCCATGCCGCTGACGATGACGCGGCCGCCGCCGTTGACGGTCAGCAGATCAAGCGCACGTGGGAATGACTCGTCCAGAGCGGAGGCCAGCGCGCGCAACGCATCGGCCTCGGAACAAAGCAGCTGGCGGGCGGAGGCAAGGTCGGCGGCGGCGGAGCCGGGCGGAAGAAGGTCTTGGGTCGAAGACATGCAATGCTGTTCCTGGGCTGCCGGCTCGGCGGTGCGCAGCACGGCCGACGCGGCTTTCATTTTTCCCGGCGAGTATGCTTGTCCGCCCCCCGCCGGTCAATGCAAGCGCCGCTTTCCGGCGGATTCAGTGGGTGAAGATGTCTTCGTCGGCCCAGCCGGCCAGATCCAGCGCGGCGCGGACCGGCAGGAAGCTGAAGCAGGCATCGGCCAAATGGCCGCGCCCCTCGCGGTCGAGAAGCTCGTCCATGCGGCGGCGCAACGCGTGCAGGTGCAAGACATCCGAGGCGGCGTAGGCAATCTGTTCGGCGGTCAAGCTGGGCGCGCCCCAGTCCGAGGTCTGCTGCTGTTTCGACAGATCCACCCCCAACAGGTCGCGGCACAAATCCTTGAGGCCGTGGCGGTCGGTGTTGGTGCGGCACAGCTTGCTGGCCACCTTGGTACAATAGACGGGAGAGCAGACGATGCCGAAGTAGCGCTGGATCATCGCCAGATCGAAGCGCGCGAAGTGGAACAGCTTGGTCACTTTGGGGTCGGTCAGCAGCGCCCGCAGATTGGGCGCGCCGTAATCGCGGTCGGTCAGATGCACCACATGGGCATTGCCGTCTCCCGCCGAAAGCTGAATGACGCACAGGCGGTCGCGATGCAGCTACAAGCCCATGGTTTCGGTGTCGATGGCGACGCAATCGCCGAAATCGATGCCCGCGGGAAGGTCGCCACGATAATAGGAGTTCGCCACGATGCGCTGCACCCGGTCAGAGTTTCTAGAAACTTGTCCGGCGATCTTCCCCAGGGGGCGGGTGCGTTACCGCTCCGCCCCCCGGAAGGAAGGTTGGTGCCCAGGAGAAGACTCGAACTTCCACGACCTTTCGGCCACTAGAACCTGAATCTAGCGCGTCTACCAATTCCGCCACCTGGGCGCCGCAGCAATCCGCCGTTTAGGGCGGGGCGTGCCGAGGTCGAGATAAATACTGGTATGGCAGATTGATGTCAACGACTTTTCTTCGGGCCATGTGCAGAATTATCGTTGGCGGGGCATCGCCAACGCGGGCGGCGAATAATCCAGCCCTTTCTGCGGGTTGCGTTCCAAGCCCAGGTGTTTTAGCTTGCAGGGCGAATTTAAGCCTTAAAAGAAGCGGAGAGACGAGATGGCGCGTCGCCTGGCAACCGTATTCGGTGGTTCGGGGTTCATCGGTCGGCACGTGGTGCAGCGTCTGGCCAGCGAAGGCTGGCGGGTGCGCGTCGCCGTGCGCGACATCGAGGCCGCCGCGTTCCTCAAGCCTTTGGGCGATGTCGGGCAGATTGTCCCGATCCTGGCCGATGTGACGCATGAAGCTTCGGTACAGCTGGCCGTGGCCGGCGCCGACCTGGTGATCAATCTTGTCGGCGTGTTGTACGAAAGCGGCAAGCGCAGCTTCCAGGCAATCCATGTCGATGGCGCCGCCCGCGTTGCGGCTGCCGCCGCGGCGGCGGGTGTGCCGGCGTTGGTGCATGTGTCGGCGCTGGGGGCCAAGGCCGATTCGCCGTCCGCCTATGCCCGCAGCAAGGCCGCCGGCGAAGTGGCGGTGCTGCAAGCCTTCCCCAAGGCGACCATTTTGCGCCCCAGCGTGGTGTTTGGCCCGGAAGACGGCTTCTTCAACCGTTTCGCCGGTCTGTCGACCTTCACCCCGGCCTTGCCGGTGTTCGTCACCGACGGCTTCAAGATCAAGAAATGCGGCCCGATCCCCTGCGGCATCGATCTGTTCGGTAGCGGCGGCCCGAAATTGCAGGCGGTCTATGTCGGCGACGTGGCCCAGGCCATCGTCGTGGCGGCGCAGGGCGGCAAGGCGGCGGGCAAGACCTATGAGCTGGGTGGCCCGCGCGTGATGAGCTTCAAGGAAATCATCGAGCTGGTGCTGTCGGCCACCGGGCGTCGCCGCTTCCTGCTGCCGGTGCCGATGGGCGTGGCCAAGATTCAGGCGGCGTTCCTGCAACTGTTGCCCAGCCCGCCGCTGACCACCGATCAAGTCAAGCTGTTGCAGGCCGACAACGTCGTCGAGCCGGGCGCGCTGGACTTCAGCGAGTTGGGGATCTCCCCGGTCTCGGCCGAGGTGATGGTGCCGACCTATCTGTCGCGCTTCAAGAACCCCTACATCCACAGCTCGATCGTCGCTTAAGCCGGGGGCGCCACCAGCAGCGAGCAGGGGGCGCCCTGCAAGTCCACCGCCACGCTGCGGCTGACCACCAACAAGTGGTCGGGCGCGGCCTCGGTGGGGTGGCTTAGCCGATCAAGATCACCTTCCTCTCCGGCGAGGACGCCGGCCAGCGGCTGTGCGGCGGCGTCGTCGCGCAGCACGGCGATGCGCGTGCTGTCTTCCACAGTCTGCCGGGCCACCAGCACCGGGCGTCGGCAGGTTTCGATCAGCGCACGGGCGATGGTGCCGAAGGCGGCGTCGCGTGGCGTCGCTTCGTCGCCATGCCAGCCGATGACGAACAAATCGCATTCATTGGCGGCAGCCAGCATCTCGACGGCGACGCGGCCACGCCGCACATGAAACCCGCCGGGCAGTGGACAAAGCGGTGTTATCGCTTCGAAGGCGCGGCGGGCGGCGGTCTGTTGCAGGCGCAACGCCTGACCGATGACGTAGTGATATTCGGGATGATGGCGGGCATGCAGAATGCTGACCACCGTCACCTCGGGATGGTCGGTCAGCCGCGCCAAATTGATGTCTTCGACGAACAAACCCTCCAGCACGCTGCCCAAGCGCCGGGCCACGGCGGCTGCTGCCGTCGCTGCCGCCAGACTGAGCGGCGAGGCGTCGATGGCGACCATGATGCGGCGGGTTGGCGGCATGGTGTGGGCGGCTTTGTCCATCAGCGGTCGCGTCCGGTACGCCCGATCAGGCCGGTGGTTTCCTGCGACAACTGGCGCGACCGGCGGGTGAACTGGGCCAGCCGCGCGGCGACGCGGCGGTTGATGCTGCCGGGCGGATAATCGCCGGTGTCGTCCTCGATTTCGCCGGCCGGGACGCCGGTCAAAAGCTTGATGCCCTCATCGACGTTTTCCACCGCATGGACGGCGAATAGTCCAGCCTCGCAGGCGGCGACGACGTCGTGACGCAGCATCAGATGCATGACGTTGCTGGCGGGGATCAGCACGCCCTGCTGGCCGGTCAAGCCGCGCGCGCGGCAGACGTCGAAGAAGCCTTCGATCTTCTCGTTGACGCCGCCGATGGCCTGGACCTGTCCATACTGGTTGACCGACCCGGTGACGGCGTAATCCTGGCGGATCGGCGCTTCGGCCAGGGACGACAGCAGGCAGTAAAGTTCGGCGGACGAGGCGCTGTCGCCTTCGACCTCGCCATAGGATTGCTCGAACACCAGATTGGCGGCCAGGCTGAGCGGCTGGTCCTGGGCGAAGCGGGCCGACAGGAACGAGGCGAGGATCATCACGCCCTTGCTGTGAATGGGGCCGCCCAACTGGACTTCGCGCTCGATGTCGACAAGGTCGCCCCGACCGAAATGGGCGCGGCAGGTGATGCGGCTGGGACGCCCGAAGGTGAAGCGGCCCAACTCCATGACCACCAGCCCGTTGACTTGGCCGATGGCCTCGCCCTCGGTATCGATCAAGACGGTGCCGCGGATGATCTCCTCCAGCACATGGTCGCGCACGCGGTCGTGGCGATAGGTGTGTTCGTCGATGGCGCGCTGGACATGGGCGGCGTTGGTCAGCGGGGCTGGTTCCTGACCGGCCCAATAGTCGGATTCGCGCACCAGATCGGCCAGACTGGCCATATGGGTGCTGAGCTTCTCGCCGTCTTCGGCCAAGCGCGAGGCATGTTCGATCAGCCGGGCGACGGCGGCGGCGTCGAGGGCGCGCAGCTTTTCCTGGGTGGTCAAGCCGGCGATCAGGCGGGCCAGCCCCAACTCGTGCTCGGCCGAGCGGTCCATGCGGTAATCGAAATCGGCGGCGACCTTGAACAACTCGCCGAAATCAGGATCCTCGTCGGCCAGCATGTAATACAGCATGGGGTCGCCAATCAGCACGACCTTGATGTCGAGCGGAATCGGCTCGGGCTCCAGCGTCATCGTGGGGAACAGCCCGACCGACTGGCCGGGCGATTCGATGCGCACCTCACGCGCCCGCAGCGAGCGCTTCAGGTCTTCCCAGGCATAGGGATTGAGCAGCACCTTGCGCGCTTCCAGCACCAGATAGCCGCCATTGGCCTTGTGCAAAGCGCCCGGCTTGATCAGGTTGAAGTCGGTGATCAAGGCGCCCAGATGGGCCAGATGCTCGGTGCGGCCGACCAGATTGGGCTGGGTCGGATGGTCCTCATAGACCACCGGAGCCCCCGTTCCGCCGTTGTTGGAGACCAGCACATTGACCCGGTAGCGGCGGAAGCCCGATGCCTCGGACGAGGCGCGGCGCAGCGAATGCCCGCTCTTTTCCTCACTGCCGTCCGAATCGCGGTCGATGAACTCGGCCAAGGTGTCGATGACGTCGGCGCGCACCATTTCCAGATAATCGAGCACGGCGGGCACGTCGTCCCAGGCCTTGCGGGCTTCTTCCAGGCTATGCGCGACGGCGGCCTGGGTGGTTTCGCGGTCCAGTTCGCGGATCTTATCGCGCTGCTGGCGGGTCCACAGCGGCAGCTCGGCGAGGCGCGTCTCCAGTTCTTGCTGCAATCCCTCCATGTCGGATTTCAGGCGGATCTGGTGATCCTCGGGCAGTTGCTTGAACTCGTCGGGGCTCAGCACCTCGCCGTCCTTCATCGGCGCCAGGGCCAGACCGACCGGCGTGCGCAGGACGGCGATGCCGTGCTTCGAGGCGCGCTCCTGGATGTCGCGGAAGGCGGTTTCGTGGTGTTCCTTGAACTGCTCGTCGAGAACTTGCCGGTGGGTGCGGTATTCCTCGCCCTCGAAGGCGGCGGGGATGGCCAGACGCAGATCCTCGACCAGCCGTTCCATGTCCTTCTTCAACTCGGGGGCGCGGCCGGGCGGCAGGCGCAAAGCGCGCGGGCGATGGCTTTCGCTGAAATTCTGGACATAGACCCAGTCGTCGGGACCGGGCTGAGTGGCGGCGGCGCGTTCCAGGAACCCTCGGATCAGGCTGATTTTGCCGGTGCCTTCGGGGCCGAGGGCGAACAGGTTGAAGCCGGCCGAGCGGATGCCGATGGCGAAACGCACCGCGGCCACGGCGCGATCCTGGCCCAGCGGCTGGTCGAGCGGCGTCAGTTCGGCGGTGGTGGCGAAGGGCAGGCTGGCTGGGTCGCAACGCTTGTACAGCGCGGCGGCGGGCAGCGGGTCCAGGGGATCGGGAATCGGGGGGTGGCTCGTCACTCTCGTTCTATCCTGTCCATATCGTCGTCGCTGAAGCCGAAATGGTGGCCGATTTCGTGGATCAGCACGTGGCGCACCACGGCATGCAGGTCCAGGGCGGTTTCGCACCAATAATCGAGGATCGGGCGGCGATAGAGGAAAATCATGTCGGGGCTGGTCCGCACGTCCAACACGCTTTGGAACGGCAAGGCGACGCCCCGGTACAGCCCCAGCAGGTCGAAGGGACTCTCCAGATCCATCTCGTCCTCGGTGTCCTCGTCGGGGAAGTCCTCGACGGAGATGACGACGCTGCCGACATGACGGCGCAGCGTCTCGGGGATGCGGGCCAGCTCGGCGGTGGCGATCTGGTGGAGTTCGGCCAAAGTGGGTGGCGTGGTGTGGCGAGTGGTCATCTTATGACCTTAACGCGCCTTGATGCTCCCGCCAAGGACACCCATTGTCAATACATCATCCCGATGCACAGGCGGAGGTCGCATGGCTGTCAAACTCTCTCCGGCCGACCGTGCGGCGATGGCCGTGGTGCTGCCCGACTGGCGCTTGGTAGAGCACCGCGACGCCATCGGGCGGGCATTTCGCTTCGGCGATTTCGCCGAGGCGTTTTCCTTCATGACCCGCGTCGCCCTGATTGCCGAGCGGATGAACCATCATCCCGAATGGAGCAACGTCTATAACCGGGTCGAAATCGTCCTGACCACCCACGATGCCGGCGGGCTGTCGGCCAACGACATCGCCCTGGCCCGCGCCATTGATGCCGTCATCGGCTCGGGCACCCGCAAACAGGCGTGACCTCGGGCGCTGATTTACACGGGCCGGCTGGCGTGGGATTATGCCTGTCTCTCTTGTCGAGATCCCTGTTCGAGTTTCCCTCCCATGCCCCGTTCCAGCCTGACCGCCGTTATCGCCCTGTTCGCCTTTGCCGTCGCGGCCGCGCCGCTGGCCGCGCCCGCCTTCGCCGAAACCGCCGGAGCCCAGGCGATGGCGCGCGGTGAATATGCCCGCGCGGTGAAAGAGATCACCGTAGCCGCCAAGGCCGGCGATGCGCAGGCGCAACTGGATCTCGGCATGGCCTTGATCGAGGGCAAGGGCATCAACGCCGATCCGGTCCAGGCCTATAAATGGATCAAGCAGGCTGCCGCCAAGGAACTGCCCGAAGCCGAATATCAGGTCGGGCAGATGGAGGAGGAGGGCTTAGGCACCGACAAGAATCCCCCCGATGCTGCCGATTGGTATCGCAAGGCGGCGCAGCACAACAGCGTGCCGGCGATGTTCGCCCTGGGTGAACTCTACCGCACCGGCGAATCGGTGGGGCGCGACGAGGCGCAGGCGGCGCGCTGGTATCGTCCGGCGGGCGACCGCAACGATATCGACTCTCAGTTGGCGCTGGGCAAGCTGTACCGCGACGGCGTCGGCTTACCGAAGAACCTGAACGAGGCGGCGGTGTGGTTCCGCAAGGCGGCGCAGTTGGGCAGCCCGGAGGGACGCTATCTGTTGGCTTTGCTGCTGCTCGACGACAACGCCGACGGCGCCATCAGCCATGCTCCGTCGCGCAATAGCGTCGAGGCGATGGACTGGCTGCGCGCCGCCGCCGACCAGAACTTTCCGCCGGCCGAGCTGTATCTGGGGCTGGCCAATCTGAATGGCATCGAGGCGGGGTTGGACCCGCTGACCGGCGTCGGCTATCTGCAACGCGCCGCCGATCAGGCCGAGCCGCAGGCTCTGCATCAATTGGGCAAGCTGTATGCTCAGGGCCGCATGGTGCCGGAAGATCCGGTGCGGGCTTATATGTACCTGGATCTGGCCGCCGAGTTGGGCGACGAAAGCGCGACCCCCGACCGCGACGAGTTGGGGCGCCTGCTGTTGCCGCCGCAGCAGCAGGCGGCTACACGCAGGGCGCGCGAGTGGAAGGACATGCGGGGTCTGTAAACGCGGGCCTCGTCCGCCGTCAGATTTCGGTCAGGATGGCCTCGGCGGTAGCGGCGGCGCTTTTCGCCCGTGCTCCGTGGCGCAGGATATAGAAGGTGCTGGCGATGATCAGCACCGCGCCCGCCAGCATGCTGGAATCCGGAGCCTCGGCGAAGAAGATGTTGCCGATCACTCCCGCCCATAGCAGTTGGGTGTAATCGACTGGTGAGACGACGGTGGCCTCGCCGATCTGATAGGCGCGGAAGATGCAATATTGGGCGGCGCTGGCCAGGACTCCGACCGCCACCAGCCAGGCCATCTGCACCAACGTCGGCATCTGCCACACCGCCAGCGCCGGCGCCGACGTGCCCGCCGCCGAGGCTAGGGTGAACCAGAACAGCAGCGTCACCGGCTGTTCGGTGACCGACAGCTTCTTGACCAGCACCAGCACCACGGCCATG
>Ga0116225_1002653_pt1 | contig 11919 bp, 10 predicted proteins | sample Sb_taG_8_FD_88968 | JGI IMG/M metagenome (GOLD analysis project Ga0116225, IMG submission 88968) | Peat soil microbial communities from Weissenstadt, Germany - Sb_50d_c_BC metaG | ecosystem: Environmental > Terrestrial > Soil > Wetlands > Peat | place: Germany: Weissenstadt | collected 2010-09-21 | reverse complement strand
GTTTCAAGGATCTGCAAGGGCTCGGTGATGACCCCGCTCCACAGCAGGAACGCGTTCAGCAGGCCCTCATTCTTCAAGATGCCCATCCACGCATAGACGCGGATCAGGAACGACGTCCAGAACGGCAGCACCACCAGCAGCAACAGTGAATTACGCACAGATTGCGGCGAGCGGGCGATAGCATAGGCCATCGGATATCCGATCAGCAGGCAACAGACGGTCGAAATGCCGGCAATGCGCAGCGAGTTCAGGTAGGCCGAGACATACAGGTCGTCGGTGAACAGATAGCGGTAATTGCCCAGATTGAGGCGGATTTGCAGCACTGCATCCTCGGCCCAACTGACCAGCGGCAGATAGGGCGGGATCGCCGCCTGGATCTGCGAGAAGCTGATTTTGAGGACGATCAGGAACGGCGCCAGAAAGAACAGCGTCAGCCACGCGTATGGCGGCAGCCCGACCAGCGCCCGCCCCCAGCGGCGCAGGGAGGGTTTGCGCAGGATGATCACTGCACCAGCACCAGGGCATTGGCCGGATGCCAAGCCAGATAAACCTCTTCGTCCCAGGTCAGCCGCTGCTCTCCGGTGTGGCGCAGATTGATCAGCGACGCCTGCACCTTGCGACCCGAGGCCAGCCGCAGATGATAGATCGACACATCGCCCAGATAGGCGATGTCGGTGACCACGCCACGCGCCCAGTTCAGGTCGCCGGACGGCGTCTCGCGCTGAAGGATCATCTTTTCCGGCCGCACCATGACGGTCACCGGCTCCCCCACCGGAGTCTTGCCGCCATGCGCGACCACCATATCGCGCTCCAATTCGGGGCCATTGACCAGCACATGCGCGGCGTCGTCCTCGACCACCACGCCGTCAAACATGTTGGCGGTGCCGATGAAATCGGCGACGAAGCAGGTGGCGGGGTATTCGTAGATCTCGACCGGGGTGCCGACCTGTTCGATAGTGCCGCTGTTCATCACGCCGATGCGGGCCGACATGGTCATCGCCTCTTCCTGGTCATGAGTGACCATGACGAAGGTGATGCCGACGCGGTCCTGGATGTTGACCAGCTCCAACTGAGTCTTTTCGCGCAACTTCTTGTCGAGCGCCGCCAGAGGCTCGTCGAGCAACAGCACTTTCGGTTCCTTGGCCAGACAACGGGCCAGGGCGACGCGCTGGCGTTGGCCGCCCGACAACTGGTGCGGCTTGCGATGGGCGAACGGCCTCATCTGCACCAGATCGAGCACGCCATGCACCTTGTCCTTGATCACCGCCTTGGGCAGTCCGTCCTGCTTCAGGCCAAAGGCGATGTTCTGCTCGACCGTCATATGCGGAAACAGCGCATAGGACTGGAACATCATGTTCACCGGCCGCTCATAGGGCGGGATCCCCGCCATATCGACGCCGTCGATGAAAATTTTACCGCCCGTCGGCGTCTCGAAGCCGGCCAGCATGCGCAACAGCGTGGTCTTGCCGCAGCCCGACGCTCCCAGCAGCGAGAAGAACTCGCCCGGATAGATGTTGAGATCGACTTTGTTGACGGCGGCAAAGTCGCCGAAGCTTTTCGATACCCCCTCGATGCGGATCAACGGCACCGCCGCCGGATCGTTCCACGGAGCGAAGGCCTGTTGCTTGGCGGCAGTCTGGACCATCAAGGCGGTTTCCCTGAAAAACGGCGCCCCGATCCTTATGGCGAGGATCGGGGCGGATAGCGGCAGGCTGAGCCTTACTTGCCGGTCGTCACCTTGGTCCAGGTCCGGGTGCGCAGACGCTCATAATCCTGGGCGGCGGGCGGAACCTGGAACTCCTTGGCCAGGACGCTGGCCGGCGGATAAATCGCCGGATCGTCCAGAAGCTCCTTCTTCACCGTGCTTTTCGATGCCGGAATAGCGTTGGCATAACCGGTGGTGTTGGTGATGGCGCCGATGATGTCGGGGCGCATCATGAAGTCGATGAACTTCAGCGCGTTGTCGGGATGCGGGGCGTCAACCGGCACTGCCATCACGTCGATATTGACGATAGCGCCTTCCTTGGGGATGACGATGGCGATGTTCTGCGGCTTGGCCGCCTCGGCGCCGCGCGTGCGGGCCTGCACCAGATCGCCGACATAACCATGGGCGACGCAGATGTCGCCATTGGCCAAGTCATTGATATATTTCGACGAATGGAAATATTTTATGTAGGGGCGGACCTTTGACACCGTATCGGCGGCCAACTTCAGGTCGTCGGGCGACTGGCTGGCGCCGCTCTTGCCCAGATAGGTCAGAGCAGCCGGAAAGACCTCGGTGGGGGTATTGAGGAAGGTCACGCCACAGCCCTTGAGCTTGGCCACAGCAGTCGGATCGAACAGCAACGACCAGCTATCGAGCGCGATGCCGGGCGCCGCCTTCTTGACCATATCGACGTTGTAGCCGATCCCGGTGGCGGCGATCATATAGGGCACGCTGTACAGATTGCCCGGATCGGCGACGGCGGCGAGCGTCTTCAGGGTGGCCGGATCGACGTTGGCATAGTTCTTCAGCTTGCTGCGGTCCAGCTTCTGATAGATGCCGGCCTTGATTTGCTGAGCCAGGAACGGCGAGGCCGAGGGGAACACCACGTCATAACCGGACTTGCCGGCCTGCAACTTGGCGGCCAGCGTCTCGTTGCCATCATAGACGTCGTAATTGACCTTAATTCCGGTCTCGGCGGTGAATTTTTCCAGCGTATCGGGAGCGATGTAGTCCGACCAGTTATAGACGTTGAGGACGTTTCCATCCTCGGCCATGGCCGGCGACGACAGGACCATCACCGCCGAGGCGGCAACCAACATCCAAGTGAACGATGCGCGCATGAGACCCCCCGTGTGGGTAATTGGAAATTGCGCCGCCCTGCCCCAACGACGCTCGCGGAGACACCGATATTCCGGACGCCCCCGCCCCCTGTCAACCGTCAATCCAGAGTTGCCACGAAGTTGCTGCACGCGCGCCGTTGGTGACGATTTGGCGCAGCCGCCGCCGTCCATCGCCACGTGAAATCATTTGCATGGGGGGGGCGATTCGACGACATTACTGGATAATTGGCAAAAGCCGAACCCGAGGGAATACTGGCAAAGACTACGCCAGACGACAAAGTAGATCATTATGGATTTGTGGATGATCACCCTTATCAGTCTGGTGGCCGGGCTGGTTCTGGTCATTGGCGGCGCGCTCGTGGTTTACATGGGTTCGCTGGTTAAATCCGCATATCAGCTCAAGATCGAAATCAAGTCCGACATGGACGAGGGTCTGCGCAAAATCGAAGAGGACACCGACAAGAAAAGCCGCTGGATCAAGCGCGATCTTGTCGAGGAAATCGAGAAAATCAAAGGCAATGTCACCCTCGAAAACCAGCGGAAATTCGCAGAACTGGCCGATACCCTGGCCAAACGCGTCGCCGAGGCCGAGGAAATCGGCCGCCACGACCGCGCCGAAATCGTCAAATTGATCGAAGGCCTACGCCGCGACGTGATGACCTTGGACCAGCGCATGCGGTCGTTGCGCCGTGACCAGACGGCCAAGCCGGGTGAGCCCGCCAGCGAAGGCGATGCCGCCGCCCCCGCATCGGCACCGCCGCCGAAAGCCGATCCCTATGCGGCGACGTCCCCCGTCGCCCCGCCGGCTCTGCCACCGCCCAGCGATCTGCCGGTCGGCGGCATCCCGATCGGCAAGGCCGGCACCGCCACTTCGGCGTAAGGCGATAACGCCTTTCTGGCTATCAGGGCTTCATTCCGTCAACTGCACCGTATAGTATGCTGGCGATCATTAATCGCCGATGGAGGCCGCGCGTGCCGCGCTTTGCCAAGCCGATTGCCCTGGCCATTTGTTCCGCCATCCTTGCCCTGGCCCACCCCGCCGCCGCCACCACCTTTATCGTCGGCGTCGAAAACATCGACTATCTGCCGCATTACACCGTGGAAAACGGCGAGTACAAGGGCTTTGCCCGTGCCCTGCTCGACGCTTACGCCAAGGATCGCGGGCATGTTTTCGAATACCGGCCGATCCCCATCGCCCGCCTGTTCCGCGAATTCGTCGAAGGCAATGTCGATTTCAAATATCCCGATCATCCGAACTGGTCGCAGGAAATCAAGATCGGCAAGGCCATCGTTTATAGCGATCCGGTGGTCGCCTATATCGACGGCGTCTCGGTAGTGCCTGCCAAGCTCGGGCAACCCCAAGAGAAAATCCGCACACTGGGCACCATTTATGGCTTCACCGCCTGGGACTGGCTGGACCAGATCAAAGCCGGCCGCGTCCGGCTGGAGGAAAACCCCCATTTCGAGGGCTTGGTCAAACAGGCGCTGTGGGGCCGCGTCGATGGCGTTTATGCTAATGTATCGGGTGTCGCCTACCAGTTGGACCAAGTCCTCAAGCAACCCGGCGGGTTGGTCTTCGACCCCTCGTTACCCTATAGCCGCAGCAGCTATCTGCTGTCGACGATCAAGCACCCGGAAATCATCGCCGACTTCAATGCGTGGATGAAGGAAAACGCCGCCCGCATCTCGCAGATGAAGATCGATTATGCGGTCGAGAAGGGCCTGCAATAGACGGTTTCTGCTGAGCGGCGTGGATACCCGCGACGAGCGCGGGCATGACGGTGAGATATTTCCCCTGCATCTCTTGGACAAGATAGCGCGACAAACAGACAAAAAAGGCCGGATCACTCCGGCCTTTTTTGTCACAAACCTTCATCAGCCCTCATTCGGCCATTTCGGGTTCCTTGCTGGGGCTGCGGCCGCCTTCCAGGAAGTCGAAGCTGAGGGCGCCGTCCTTGACGTCCACTTTGACCACGCCGCCCTTGGACAGCCGGCCGAACAACAACTCCTCGGCCAGCGGCTTCTTGATGTGCTCTTGGATGACCCGCGACAACGGGCGCGCGCCATAGGCTTGGTCGTAGCCCTTTTCCGCCAACCACACCCGCGCGCCGTCGGACAGTTCGATGGTCACGTCGCGGTCGCCCAGTTGGACTTCCAACTGCATGACGAACTTGTCCACCACCCGCGACACCACATCCGCCGACAGCGGCGCGAAGCCGATGATGGCGTCCAGGCGGTTGCGGAATTCAGGCGTGAACAGGCGCTTGATCGCTTCCTGGTCGTCGCCGACGCGCACTTCACGACCGAAGCCGATGGCTGGCTTAGCCATTTCCGAGGCTCCCGCATTGGTGGTCATGATCAGGATGACGTTGCGGAAATCGACGATCTTGCCGTTATGGTCGGTCAGCCGGCCATGGTCCATCACCTGCAACAAGATGTTGAACAGATCGGGATGAGCCTTTTCGATTTCGTCGAGCAACAGCACGCAATGCGGATGCTGGTCGATGGCGTCGGTCAGCAAGCCGCCCTGGTCGAAGCCGACATAGCCCGGCGGCGCGCCGATCAGACGCGACACCGAATGCCGCTCCATGTATTCGGACATGTCGAAGCGGGTCAGCTCGATGCCGAGGATGCGGGACAACTGCCGCGCCACCTCGGTCTTGCCGACGCCGGTCGGGCCTGAGAACAGATAGCAGCCGATCGGCTTTTCCGGCTCGCGCAAGCCGGCACGGGCCAGCTTGATCGCCGAGGACAGCGAGTCGATGGCGAAGTCCTGACCGAACACCAGGGTCTTGAGGTCGCGGTCGAGGCTGCGCAGCACCTCCATATCGTTGGTGGACACGCTTTTGGGGGGAATGCGGGCGATCTTGGCGACGATTTCCTCGACATCGCGCACGGTCACGGTCTTGCGGCGCTTGGACTCCGGCAGCAGCATGCGGGCAGCCCCAACCTCGTCGATGACGTCGATGGCCTTGTCGGGCAACTTGCGATCGGTGATATAGCGCGCCGCCAGCTCGACCGCCGCACGGATGGCGTCATTGGTGTAACGCACCCGATGATGCGCTTCGTAATAGGGCTTCAGGCCATGTAAAATCTTGATCGCATCCTCGACCGACGGCTCATTGACGTCGATCTTCTGGAAGCGGCGGACCAGCGCGCGGTCCTTCTCGAAGTGGTTGCGGTATTCCTTGTAGGTGGTCGAGCCGACGCAACGCAGCGAACCCGAGGCCAAAGCCGGCTTCAGCAGGTTCGACGCGTCCATCGACCCGCCCGAGGTTGCCCCGGCGCCGATCACGGTGTGGATTTCGTCGATGAACAGGATGGCGCCGTCCAGCGCTTCCAATTCCGACACCACCGCTTTCAAGCGTTCCTCGAAATCGCCGCGATAGCGGGTGCCGGCCAGCAGCGCGCCCATGTCGAGCGAAAAGATGGTGGCGTTCTTCAGCACGTCGGGCACCTCGCCCTTGACGATGCGCCGCGCCAAGCCTTCGGCGATGGCGGTCTTGCCGACGCCCGGATCGCCGACGTAAAGCGGGTTGTTCTTCGAGCGGCGGCAGAGGATCTGGATGGTCCGTTCGATCTCCGGCTCACGGCCGATCAGGGGGTCTATCTTGCCTTGCAGCGCCTTGCGGTTGAGATTGACGCAATAGGCACTCAGTGCTTCCTGGCCTTTCTTCACCACGGTTTCCGCCTTCGCATCATCATCGGCGCCATGCACCGGCTTGGCCTGGCCGCGGCCTGGAGCCTTGGCGATGCCGTGCGAGATATAGTTCACCGCATCCAGGCGGGTCATATCCTGCAATTGCAGGAAGTAGACGGCATGAGATTCCCGTTCGGAAAACAGCGCCACGACGACGTTGGCCCCGGTCACTTCCTCGCGGCCCGAGGACTGGACATGGATGGCGGCACGTTGCACCACCCTCTGGAAACCGGCGGTCGGCTTGGGATCGCCGACACGCGTGGTCACCAGATCGGCCAGGGCGCTGTCGATGAAATCGGTCAGGTCGCGCCGCAGCCGGTCAAGATCGACATTGCAGGCACGCAGAACCGCGACGGCATCCTGGTCGTCGGTCAGCGACAGCAGTAAGTGTTCAAGGGTTGCATATTCGTGACGCCGCTCAGCCGCCAAGGCAAGAGCGCGATGTAAGCCCTGCTCCAGATTCCGCGACAGCATCGGCATCTATTCCTTTTCAATAGTACACTGAAGCGGATGCTGGTTCTGCCGGGCCAAATCCATGACCTGCGTTACCTTGGTCTCCGCCACCTCATATGTGTACACGCCGCAGACCCCGACCCCGCGTTGATGGACGTGCATCATGATGCGCGTCGCCTCCTCGCGGTCTTTGCCGAAAAAACGCTCCAGCACGTGAACGACGAACTCCATCGGAGTATAATCGTCGTTCAGCATCAGCACTCGATACATGGACGGCCGCTTGGTTTTCGGCCGCGTTTTGATGACGACGCCAATTTGGGGGCCGTCATCGTTGGGCTTGTCGCTGTCGCTGGTGCTCATTCGTTCTATTCGGCTCACCGGTGTCTCTGTCGGAACACACTCGGTATATTGGGTCTGGGCGGCTGGGGAAAACCCCCCTGTTCGCCAGATCGCCATCGCCTATGCCCTTTCCCATAAAGAAAAGGCCCGGCGGAGCTTCCTCCACCGGGCCCGACATCCCATCCTTCAGCGCAACGGCCCTCGGATGCAACATCTTTTGGTCGCGCAGTTAGGCGGCGTGCTTGGTCAGCGTCTTGACCACGGCTTCGACGCGGCCGCTGATGGGGGCCAAAGCCTCCTCGGTCAGCTTGGACGAAAGCTGGCCCAGCTTGGTGCTTTCGACGACCAGCTTGTCGAAATTGGCCTTGGCCACCGACGACGACAGCTCGACCACGTCCTGGAAGGTCTTGGCGCCGAGCAGAGCCTTGCTGGCGGCGACGGACTCTTCAATCTGCGCCTGGGCCAGGGTGACGATGCTCTGCGAGATGTTCTGGACGCCACGGGCAACGATGCTGCTGGCCTGGACGAAGGCGTCCAAATTGGCCTGACCGAACTGCAACACGTCCTCATAGCCCTTGAACGCCGCCGAACCGGCCTTCACCGCCGCCTCGACATGCTCCTTGGACAGCGAAACCGCCTTGTCCACGCCCTGGCTGGCGACATCGGCGCCGGCCTTGACCACGCTCTCGATGGTCGCCTTGTGCACGACGACCGCTTCCTCGATCTGCTTGACGACGTCGGTGCCGGCGGCAACGACGGTCTGAACCGCCTTTTCCGCATTGACGACGGTCTCTTTCTGAACGGCGACCGCGTCTTCGATCTGCTTGACGACATCGGCGGCGGCGGGGGTGGCGGTCACAGTGGCAACGGCGGCTACGGATTTGGCGGTCTTGGCGGTGGCCATGGTCATGAGCTCCTTGGACAGCGAATGAGGGTCAGGGGGCATACCCTGTTTCTTTCCGCACTACGCCCCATTTCGGGTCACGCATTGCAATGCAACATAACAAGGATATGCCCCACCAAAGCCCCCGTCGTCAACGCTTATTTGTGCAGTGCAGCATCGACGTCACAAAACCGTGATACGGCTCAATTTCCCACCAATCCGTTCGCCCCCACCTTGATGTACCAACGCTCATTTTCAGCGCGCCGCCGCGACTCGCTGACCAGTTCGGTGCTGTCGATCGGGTGCGGCTCGTTGAAGGCGACCTTGGTGGCGTCCAGGCCCAGCAGCGCCTTGGGGAAGGTCAGCTTCTGGAAGGCGTCCTGCGGGTACAGCCAGGCGGTGAAGTGGTAGCTGCCGTGATAGCAGGACGCCGCCGTCCAGTAATAGCCGTCGGACGGCATTTGCAGGCCGATGGCGGGCGGGCCGAAGGCACCGCTATCCGCGAAGGCGCTCATCAACTGATCGTTCATCTCTGCCGGCAAGCTGGCCGAGGCGGTTGCGCCCCGCCACGGCGCCAGCAAATCGTCGGTGGTGATCGAGGTCAAGCTGCCGGTGCCGATGACCCGCTGATCGAGCTGGCGCGGCGCCTTCAGGCCCAGTTCATAAATCCGCACCTGCTCGCGCCACTGGCCGTTATAAACCACACGCACCTGATCGGGGGCGTTGGCGTGGCAACTCGCCTTGATGTCGTCGCCAGCCAGGAACGAAAACCACGTCACCTTGCGCGCCGCTGCGTTGTCGATCCCCTCTCCCTTGTACATGCACCCGGCCACGGATGCCGAAAGGAGAATAACCAACAGGCCGAAATTCAGTTTGTTCCGCATCATCATTAACCGATTCCTAATCCAACCCTGCCTATTATCAGCAAAGCCGCACAGGGTTCAATCCAACGTTATTGGAATGTATCCGGCGGCTTATTCCGTCTCTCCGAAGGCGATGTCGAGCCGCCACGAAAAACATTCCTTGAAGGCGTCCAAAGTATGGACATCGGAATGTGGATTTCTTATGGTGAATGCGTCGTTTTCGGCCGTGTTCCGCGCAAGGCTATAGGACGTGAAATTGAACGCCCAGAAGTCCCCTCCGTTGTTCCTGTTCCAAGCGACGCTCCGTCGCTTTTCTGTCCTATTCCTGATCCTGATCGGCGTTTCACTCACGCTGGCGGCGGCCCCCGCACAGGCGAAATACGCCTCGATGGTCGTCGATGCCGATACCGGAGAGGTTCTGCATTCGGTCAACCCCGACAACCGGAACTATCCGGCGTCGCTGACCAAGATGATGACGCTATATCTGCTGTTCGATGCGTTGGACAGCGGCAAGGTTCATCTCTCCGACCGCATGCCGGTGTCCGCGCACGCCGCCGGACAGGCGCCATCGAAACTTAATCTGCGCCCCGGTCAGACGCTGGAAGTCGAAGACGCCGTGCTGGGTCTGTGCACCAAATCGGCCAATGACGCCGCCGTGACCGTCGGCGAGTTCCTGGGCGGTTCGGAGCCGGCTTTCGCCGAGATAATGACCCGCAAGGCCCGTGAACTGGGGATGCGCCAGACCACCTTCCGCAACGCCTCGGGCCTGCCTAACCTGGGTCAGATGAGCACGGCGCGCGACATGATCACCCTGGCCCGCGCCCTGATTCACAACCACGCCAAGCAGTACCACTACTTCTCGACCCGCCAGTTCACCTATAACGGCGCGACGCTGGGCACCCACAACCACCTGATGGAGCATTACGAGGGGGCGGACGGCATCAAGACCGGCTATATCGCCGCCTCGGGCTTCAATCTGGTGGCTTCGGCCAAGCGCAACGGCCGCCGTTTGATCGGCGTGGTGTTCGGTGGGCAATCCGCCGCCGCCCGTGACCGTCACATGGCTCAGTTGCTGGACGAAGGCTTCGCCCGCACCCCCGGATCGTCGGGCGTGGAACTGGCCGACACCGCCGAGCAGCCGGACGCCGCCGAGGTGACCGCCGCCACCGCCGACGACGAAATGCCCGCCGCCCCGGCCGCCAAGCATGACGCCACCTTCAAGATGGCCGCCGTCGAACCACCGGCAGCCGATTACCAGTCGGTGATGAAGGCGATGGCGCAGGCCAAGGCCGGTCATGTCCAACTGGCTTCCGCCACCCCCGCTGCCAAGCCGCGCCGCCGCGCCGAACCGGTCGAAGCCGGTGACAGCGAAGACGAGGACGACGACGATAACTGGGGCATCCAGGTCGGCGCCTATGCCCAACAGGCCAAGGCCAAAGCCGCCGCCAACTCCGCCGCCCATATGCTGGGCAAGTTGGTGTCGGATGGTGAAGTCGATGTCGCCCGCTCCAAGGGCCATGGCAATAAAATCTTCCGCGCCCGCGTCATCGGCTTGCCCGAAGACACCGCCCGCGAAGCCTGCCGCCGTCTGGCCCGCAAGCACTCGTCCTGCGCCGTGGTCAATGCCGGGGTCAACGTCGCCTCGCGCTGACCGCCGTCACCACCGCCGCCTAAACATCGCCCCCCTCGCCGCTTGTCGTCGAGGGGGTTTTTGTTTTGTCTGGGCGATGGCGCCAATCTCACCCCGCCGAAGACGCCAGCACCGCCCCGCGAGAAGCCATCAAATACAACCCCATATGATGTGTCAGCTCGCGCGGATGGGTGGCCGTCGGCGGCAGTCCTAAGTCATCGACGACGCTGCGCGGCAGGTCGTAGGTGGCGCAGCCCGGCTCAAAGACCACCACGTCGCCCAAACCAGGCATGAGCCCGTGGTTCCGCGCCGACAGCAGCGTCAGCACGAAATCCATGACGCAGACATCGGTGCAGATGCCGACCACCAGCACCGCCTGCACAGCGTTGCCGTTGACCCAATCGACGACACGATTGCGCCCGCTAACCGGATCGATGCCGCCGATGAAGCCATTGATGCAGTCCTTGCGCAGGGGCATCGCCTGCGGGCAGGCGGTCAGCCAAGCCAGGGCGGGAACAAGTTCTTCCTCGCCGCTGCCGATCTCGCAATGCGGCGGATAGGGCGGTTCCGGTTTACCGGGGCTGTGACTGTCGAGGAACACCAGGATCGGCTCGCCGCGCCCGGCGAACGCGCGCGCCAAGCGGTCGGTCTCGGCGATCATCTGATCGATACGGGCGTCGGCTGCCGGCGGCGCCAGCGGGCCGCAGCCGACCGAGGCGAAGCCGTTGACCTCGTCAACGACAACCAAGCCGACCTTGCGCCCGGCGGCGTCGAACGGCGCCAAGGCCAGCGGCAGGTCGGACAGGGAAAATGTGCTCATGGCAATTGACTCCGCGAATGCCCCCGCGACAGTCACGATATCCTTGCCGCTGTCCTGGTTCAATCGGCCCGAGGCATCCGTATCGACAACACCCGCGCCGCCGGCAGGCGCACCCGCACCACCGTCCCCTGCCCCGGCGTCGAGGACACATCCAGCACGCCGTCATGCAATTCGACGAAAGCCTTGGTCAGCGGCAACCCCAGCCCGGTCCCCTCGTAGCGACGCGACAGGCTGCTTTCCACCTGACCGAACGGCGCTAGCGCCTTGGCCAAATCCTCGGCGCCGATGCCGATGCCGGTGTCGCTGACCTGCACCACCAACCCGCCCTCCGCCTCGCGCCACGCAGTGACACGGACCAAACCCTGCGGCGGGGTGAATTTAACGGCGTTGGACATCAAATTGAGC
>Ga0116225_1002645_pt1 | contig 11936 bp, 11 predicted proteins | sample Sb_taG_8_FD_88968 | JGI IMG/M metagenome (GOLD analysis project Ga0116225, IMG submission 88968) | Peat soil microbial communities from Weissenstadt, Germany - Sb_50d_c_BC metaG | ecosystem: Environmental > Terrestrial > Soil > Wetlands > Peat | place: Germany: Weissenstadt | collected 2010-09-21 | reverse complement strand
TACCGGGCCAAGGCCACGTGGGGACACTCCACCATCGGCTACGCGGTGCACGTAGCCGCCACGGCGGGGGCCCGGCGATTGGCGCTCTTCCACCACGACCCTCGCCACACCGACGACGACCTCGACCGCCTGCTGGGCCAGGCTCAGGCGACCGACGACGCCCGCCGTCTCGACGGCGTGATCGCCGCCAGGGAAGGATTGGCGGTCGACCTCGGCGGCGCGTGAGCGACTCAGGGCCCGGACGCGCCGGAGAAGACCACCAGGGCCCGGGGACGACGAGGGACGTGATGGGCGACGCCATGGACGGTGGGAGCGGGGTTGTCGACGCCGGGGACGACGATCTCCAGGCCGCGGGTGCGGCGTCGTTCGACGCCGGGCGGTTCCGTGAGGTTCTCGGCCATTTCGCCACCGGCGTCACGATCGTGACCGCCTTGGAGGGCGGCGAGCCCGTCGGTTTCACGTGCCAGGCCTTCACGTCCCTGTCGCTCGACCCGCCGATGGTGGCGCTGGCACCGGGGAAGAGCTCCACGAGCTGGCCGCGTATCGCCGCCGCGGGGGCGTTCTGCGTCAACATCCTGGCCGAGGACCAGGAGGCACTGAGCCGGGACTTCGCCGTCTCGGGTGGCGACAAGTTCACCGGAGTGGGCTGGCGCCCCGCCACCAACGGCGCCCCCGTGCTGGACGGGGCGCTGGCGTGGGTGGAGTGCGAGCTCGAGCTGGCCCACGAAGCCGGAGACCACGAGCTCGTCCTGGGCAGCGTGCGGGGCATGGGAGTGCGCCGAGGCCGGCCCCTTGTGTACTACCGGGGCGGCTTTGGGCGTTTCGAGCCGTAGCCCGGGCTCCCGGTACCCCCGCCCCCACCTCGATCCATCCATGCACGGCGATTAGCCTCACGCAATGCCCAGGATCACTCCTTCTGATGCCATCGCCGACGTGGTCGTCGTCGAGCCCGAAGTCCACGGTGACGAACGCGGCCGCTTCGTCGAGACGTATCGCCGATCGTGGTTCCCCCTCGGGCGCGAGATGGTGCAGGGCAACCGCTCCGAGAAACAGGCCGGCGCCGTCGTCGGCCTCCACTACCACCTCCACCAGGCGGACTACTGGTACGTGCTGCGGGGGACGGCCCGGGTGGTGCTTCACGACCTGCGTGTGGGCTCTCCCACCGAAGGGGTCACCCTGGCTCTGGACCTCCGCGGCGAGCGCGACAGCGGGGTGTTCATCCCGCCGGGGGTCGCCCACGGGTTCGCGTCGCTCACCGACGTCCTGCTGTGGTACCTCGTCGACAACTACTACAACCCCGAGGACGAGCTCGGTGTGGCCTGGGACGACCCTGACGTGGGCGCCGATTGGGGCATCGAGGCGCCGGTGTTGTCGACGCGTGACCAGTCCAATCCCCGCCGCGCCGAGCTCCACCCCGCGGTGCAACCCCGCTACGGCCTGCGCACCTGAGCCGAGACAGAGCGCGGCAACGGCTCTGAGCCGTGCCTATGGCACGTGACGCGTCACGCGCCCGACCGGCTGGACTCGTGGGCCGGGAACGTGCACGCTGGCACCGTGGACGAATCGCAGCAGTGGGTCGAGTTCGGGCGCTGGCTCGCCGAGCAGCGCGAGCAGCGCGGGCTGCGGCGACGCGATGCCGCCCGACGGGCCAAGGTCCCCGAGACCTTGTGGCGGGATCTCGAGACCGGGCGCAAGGAGGCCATCGGTGCGATCCGCCTCCTGCCCAATCCCAGCGCGGACGTCCTCGAGCGGGTGGCGGGAGCATTGGAGCTTCCCGTCGAGGACGTCATGGCCCGGATCGGCCGACCGGCCCGTCAGCCCCGGCCGCCGGCGGGATCGTTGGGAGCCTCGTCCCGGGACGAAGACGACGGGTCGCTGCTCGCCGTGAAGCTGCGCCGGCTCTCCGATCGCGACCGGATCCTCGTCGAGCGCCTGGTCGACGCCATGCTCGAGCACGACCACCGCGGCTAAGAGGCCGCCCGTGCGGTTCGGCATCTTCTACGAGTTCCAGCTGCCCCGTCCGTGGCAACACGACGACGAGCACCGGCTCCTCAAGGATGCCCTCGATCAGGTCGAGCTGGCCGATCGCCTGGGCTTCGATTACGTCTGGGAGGTCGAGCACCATTTCCTCGAGGAGTACTCGCACTCCTCGGCGCCCGAAGTCTTCCTGGCCGCGGCCAGCCAGAGAACACGCCGGATCAGGCTCGGACACGGCATCGTCCAATTGCCGATGGGCTTCAACCACCCCGCCCGGGTGGCCGAGCGGATCGGCACCCTCGACCTCGTCTCCGACGGCCGGGTCGACTTCGGCACCGGTGAGTCGAGCTCGGAGGCGGAGCTGGGCGGGTACGGCGTGGAGCGGGCCACCAAACGCGAGCAATGGCGCGAGGCCCTCGACGTCGTCACGCGCCTCATGGTCGAGGAGCCCTTCGCCGGTTACGAAGGTCGGTTCGTCGAGCTGCCTCCCAGGAACTTGGTTCCCAAACCTCTGCAGCGACCGCATCCTCCTCTCTGGGTGGCCTGCAGCCGCCGCGACACCATCCATCTGGCCGCCACCTTGGGCATCGGGGCCCTCACCTTCTCGTTCGTCGAGGCGGACGAGGCCAAGGGATGGGTGGACGACTACTACGCGACGATCGCCTCGTCGGATTGCGTTCCCGCCGGCTTCGCCGTCAACGCCAGCCTGGCGTGCGTTCTCCCCCTTATGTGCCACACCGACGAGTCCGTCGCCATCGACCGTGGGCTCGACGGCAGTCATTTCTTCGGGTACTCGCTCGGGCACTACTACCTGTTCGGAATGCACAAGCCCGGCGTCACCGACGTGTGGCAGGAGTTCCAGGACAACCGCGACCGCTTCGGCTTCAGCCGGGAGGTCGCCGCCCAGACAGGCCAGCCGTTGGGTGCCCAGCTCATGGAACACGGTCTCGGGTCGTTGCGGGGGGCGGTGGGCACCCCGTCGCAGATCAGGGCGCTCGTGCGTGAGTACGAGGCGGCGGGCGTCGACCAGTTGATCTTCGTCAGCCAGGCGGGCCGGAACCGCCACGAGCACATCTGCGAGTCCCTGGAGCTCTTCGCCCGCGAGGTCATGCCCGAGTTCCACGAGCGCGCCGACGAGATCGACAAGGTGAAAGCCGATCGATTGGCACCCTCGATCGCGGCCGCACTGGCACGCCGCGATCCCCCCCGACGCGCGCCGGCCGACTACGCCTTCCCCGCCATGCCCCAGTTCTGACCTTTTGTGGGGACCTCGTCACGCAGGGCGGTGTCTTTGGGCACGGCAGTGTCTTTGGCCACGGCAGGAAGACTCGAGGTACCCAAGCGCCGCCGCGTTCGGTTGAATGGTAGTGATGACGGCGATCGTGGTCCTCGGCGTGATGGCCCTCGTGGCGGCCATCGTGGCGGGGGTGACGTGGCACCGCGGAGCCGACGAACGCCAGTCCGTTCGCCACCACCAGCACACCCTGGAGACGCTTCGTCATGTGGCCGACCGCCGGCCGCCGTCCGCATGGCCAGTTCCGGGACGCCGGGGTGGCGCTTCGAAGGGTGCCCCGACGCCGAGGCCGCCACCGGGGTCGGGGCGTCCCCCTCGCGCGCAGCCCGACGGCGTGCATCGTCAGGCCGACGGCAACGGAGCAGCGCGCGCCAAACGGGATGCGTCGGCCCGGCGCGGCGCGGTGTTGGCGAGGTGGCCCCGTGAACCGGCAACTGCTCCTTCCTCCTCTTCCTCCTCCTCTTCCTCGGCCAGAGAGTCGGCGAGGGTCGCGAGCGCTCAGCGAGAGACGATGGTGTTCGCGGACGACGTGCCGGGGGGCCCGGTGCGGTCCGCTCCGGTCCCGGTGTCGGCCTCACGTCGCATGGTGCGACAGCTCCCGGGAGCGGCCGAGCAGTCCCGACGCGACGGGCGTGCCCGGGTGCACCGGACCAGGATCGTGGCCGGGACGACGGTGGTCGTCATCGGCGTCGCGGTCGGGACCGTGCTCGCGCTCGGGGGGTCGCACAAGCCGTCGCACAGCACGTCGCATACCACGTCACCCCCGTCCCACCCCATCATCGGGGCCGGACACGGTACCCAGACCACCGCCACTCCCTCGAACGAGCTCGCACCGACGGCTCCCACGGCGTACGGCGCCACGTACGGCACGCCGTCCCCCTCCTACACCGTCGCCATCGCCGCCTCGGCGTCGTGCTGGGTCATGGCGACAGCGGCGTCGACGGGCAAGGTCGTGTGGACGGGAACGATCGCGGCGGGAGCGTCCCAGTCCATACCGATGACGGGCGGTCTGGTCGTCCGCCTCGGTGCCCCGAGCGACGCGTCGGTCACCGTGGACGGGCGACCGGTGCAGCTGCCGGCGGGCTTCCGGTCCCCGTTCGACCTGACCTTCCGGGCCGCGTGAGAGGTCCGGTGCGCCGCCGGTGTCAGGCGCCGAGACCGACGGCGTCCAGGACGAAGGCCAGCACGAAGGCCTCGTCCTGCCACGCCTCGTAGCGGCCCGACGGGCCGGCGTGCCCTGAGCCGAGCTCGGCCTTGAGCAGCACCCGCCCTCCCGGGTCCGCCGCCCTCAGCTTCTGGACCCACTTGGCCGGCTCCCAGTAGCCGACGCGGGGGTCTTCGAGCCCGGCCGTCACCAGGAGGTATGGATAGCGCGTCGACCGGACGTTTTCGTATGGGGTGTAGGACTTCATCACCCGGTACACCTCGGGATCGGCGGCAGGGTTGCCCCACTCCTCCCACTCGATGACCGTGAGCGGAAGGGTGTCGTCGAGCATGGTGTTCAGGCAGTCGACGAAGGGCACCTCGGCGACCATGGCACAGAACAGCTCGGGCGCCTGATTGGCGGCGGCCCCGATGAGCAGGCCACCGGCCGACCCTCCCCGCGCCACGAGGCGGTCCGACGCCGTCCACCGGTCCTCGACGAGCTTGCGGGCGCAGGCCACGAAGTCGGTGAAGGTGTTGGGCTTGGAGAGCAACTTGCCCTCCTCGTACCAGCGGCGCCCGAGCTCCCCTCCGCCGCGTACATGCGCGATGGCGAAGACGAAACCCCGGTCGAGGAGGCTCAGGCGCAGCGACGAGAAGACCGGGTCGATTGAGTGCTCATAGGCGCCGTACCCGTACAAGAGACACGGTGCGGTGCCGTCATGGGGCACGTCCCGGCGGGACACCACCGACATGGGGACCTGGGTGCCGTCGGGCGCGACAGCCCACTGGCGCTCGGTGGCGTAGCGCTGAGGTTCGTACCCGCCGAGCACCTGCTGGCGCTTGCGCAGCACACCCACCCCGCTGTCGAGATCGAGGTCGTAGACCGAGCGGGGGGTGACGAGTGAGGAGTACTCGTAGCGCAGAGCCTTGCTCGTGAACTCCGGGTTCGGGCCACCCCACGACGACGATGGGATCTCGGGGCAGGGGACCAGGTATCCCTCGGGGAGCTCGCGGTCCCACCGGGGGCCGTCCTCGGGGAGCGCGATCACCCTGATGCGGGCGATCCCCTCACGGCGCTCGTAGGTGACGACGTGGCCCGCGAAGACCTCGACACCGTCGATGCGCACGTCGGAGCGATGGGGGATGAGCTCGCTCCAGGTGTGGCGCGCCGGGTTGACGGCCGGTGTGGCCACGACCCTGAAGTTCTCGGCCTCGTCGTTGGTGAGGAGGATGAATGTCCCTCCGTGGTGCTCGAGGCCGTACTCGATTCCCTGCGAGCGCGGCTGCACGGTCCTGGGGACCGCCTCGGGCCGGTCGGCGGGGACGACACGCACCTCGGAGGTGATGCGGGAGTGCATCTCGACGACCACGTACTCACCGTCTTTGGTCCGCCCGACACCGAGGTGAAAGCGTTCGTCGGGCTCCTCCAGGACAAGGGCGTCGTCGTCGGGAGCGCTGCCCACACGATGCCGCCACAGCTGGTACGGGCGATTGGCCCCATCTGGCCTGGTGTAGAAGAGCGTGGTGTCGTCATTGGCCCACGCCACCCCGTACGACGTCGCCTCGATGGCCTCGGCGAGGTCCTGTCCGGTCACGAGGTCGCGCACCCGTAGTGTGAAGCGCTCGTCTCCGGTGGTGTCGGTGGCGTAGGCGAGCCGTGAATGGCCGGGGCTGACCGCCAGGTTGGCGACGTCGAGGTAACCGCGCTTGTCGGCCAGCAGATCCTCCGACAGCCGGTTCTCGTCGAGCAGGACCTGCTCGTCGGGGCTTTCCCGACCCGTCACGACGGGAGGGGTGGTGGTGTCTCGCCCGGGGCCCTGCACCGGGAGCCGGCAGTGGATGACGTACTCGGAGCCCTCGACGGTGCGCTCGTAGTACCACCAGGGCCCCTTGGCCACCGGCACGCTCAGGTCCGTCTCGACGATACGCGCCCTGATCTCGGTGAAGAGGGCCTCACGCAGGCCGGCGAGATGCGCCGTCCGGGCCTCGGTGAAGACGTTTTCGGCCTGCAGGAGGCTGAGCACCTCGGGGTCGTCCCGATCGCGCAGCCAGAACCAGTCGTCGACCCGACGGTCCCCGTGGGCGTCGAGGACCTGGGGCCGGCGGGGAGCGACCGGCGGGCCTGGCTCCGGTGCCGAGCCGTGATCGGAACTGGCCATCAGAGGATGATCCCAGATGGCGATCCCGTGGTCGCGGCGCTGGACGGGGGTTGTTACTATCTAGATAGGGGAAATCCCCCTGGGCGGCCTCGAAGGCCCGGTCCGGCAGTGGCCGGGACGGTGCCGGTCAGGGCAAAGGTGACGGCGACGATGACGACACAGGATCTCGACCTCGGTCGGTACAAGCTCGGCTGGAGCGACGTCGAGGACTACGTCTTCAAACCCAAGAAGGGCCTCTCCGAAGAGATCGTCCGCGAGATGTCGGAGATGAAGGGCGAGCCCGAGTGGATGCGCAACTTCCGCCTGAGGGCTCTCAAGCGCTTCATGGCCAAGCCCATGGCGCCGTGGTTCGCCGTGAACATGCCCGATCTCGACTTCGACAACATCTATTACTACGTGAAGCCGACCGAAGGTCAGGTCAAGGACTGGGACGCGCTCCCCGAGTCCATCAAGACGACCTACGAGAAGCTGGGTATCCCCGAAGCCGAGCGCAAGTACCTCGCGGGCGTGACGGCCCAATACGAATCCGAAGTCGTTTTTCACCGCAACCGGGCCGACCTCGAGTCCCTGGGTGTGCTCTTCTGCGACATGGACACCGCCGTGCGCGAGTACCCCGAGATCGTGAAGCGGTGGTTCGGGACGATCATCCCGCCCAACGACAACAAGTTCGCCGCCCTCAACTCGGCGGTGTGGTCCGGCGGATCGTTCATCTACGTCCCGCCCGGCGTGAAGGTGGACATGCCCCTGCAGGCGTACTTCCGGATCAATGCCGAGAACATGGGTCAGTTCGAGCGCACGCTGATCATCGCCGACGAGGGATCCGAGGTGCATTACGTCGAAGGGTGCTCGGCGCCGGTGTACTCCACGGACTCGCTGCACTCGGCGGTGGTGGAGCTGGTGGCGCTGCAGGGGTCGCGCATCACCTATACGACCATCCAGAACTGGTCGAACAATGTGTACAACCTGGTCACCAAGCGGGCTCGTGCCGAGGCCGAAGCCCACGTGGCGTGGATCGACGGCAACATCGGGTCCCGCCTCACCATGAAGTACCCGTCGGTGTACCTCATGGGGCCCAAGGCGTCGGGCGAAGTGCTGTCGGTTGCGTACGCGGGACCCGGGCAGCACCAGGACGCGGGGGCGAAGATGGTGCACGTCGCTCCGGAGACGACATCGACCATCGTGTCGAAGTCGATCTCCAAAGACGGTGGCCTGTCGACCTACCGTGGCCTGGTCCGGGTGGAGGAAGGAGCGAAGCACGCCAAGAGCTTCGTTCGATGTGACGCCCTCATCCTCGACGAGGAGTCGACCTCTGAGACCAAGCCGTACATGGAGGTCGCCGAGCGCGATGCCCAGATCGGCCACGAGGCGACGGTGTCGAAGGTGGGCGAGGACCAGCTCTTCTACCTCATGAGCCGCGGGCTGTCGGAGAGCCAGGCCATGAGTATGATCGTGAACGGCTTCATCGAGCCCGTCGTGCGCACGCTGCCCATGGAGTACGCGGTCGAATGGAGTCGGCTCATCGAGTTGCAGATGGAGGGCTCGGTCGGCTGATCCGGTCGGGCATTGTCGGGCCCCTCCACTTGGCCCGTCGGAGGAGAGGAGGCTGGTGCTGTGCCCATGCGTGAAGGGTGCAAGCACTTCCAGAGTCGCTCGTACGACACCGGTGAGGTCGTGCGCTTCTGCGAGCTGGACCTCGCTCCTGAGGCGCCGTGGCGCTGCCCCGACGACTGCACTTCCTATGCCCCCCGTCTGGCGGACGTGGGCTGGCAGCACGGGAGCCTGGTCGAGCCGCCCATCGAGGACGAGCCCGGCCCCGGGGGACCCGACGTGGTGCGCCTGCTCGAAGAGGCGTCCGACATCGTCGACGCCGTCGTGCCCCAGACGTTGGCCGAGGTCGAGAAGAGCGAGCGCTCCAGGGGCGGTTCGTCGAGCGGGCGCGGTGACAGGGGGCGGCGCCGGTGGCCGTGGCAGCGCCGCTGACGGTCGTGGCGCCGGCCGCGGCGCTGTGGTGGGAGCCGATCAGCGTCCTTTGAACTCCGGTGGACGCTTCTCCATGAACGCCGTCATGGCCTCGACTAGGTCGTCGGAGGAGAGGAACCCGGCGTTCCAGGTCGCCACGTAGTCGAGGCCATCGGCCACCGACTTGTCCTCGCAGGCTGCCAGCACCGCTTTCGTCCCCTGCACGGCGAGAGGCGAATTGGCGGCGATCTCGGCCGCCAGCTGCCGCGCCGCCGCCAGGGCGGCGTCGGGGTCGGGCAGGACCTCGTTCACGAGGCCGATCTCCTTGGCTCGCGCCGCCGAGATGTCTTTGCCCGTCAGGGCCAGCTCGGCCACGTGTCCCCTGCCGATGATGCTCGGCAACCGTTGCAGGCTCCCGAGGTCGGCCACGATTGCCACCCGGGTCTCGCGCACCGAGAACACGGCATCGGCGCTCGCCACCCTGATGTCGCACGCCGAGACGACGTCGACGCCGCCGCCGATGCAGTACCCGTGGATGGCGGCGATGACCGGTTTCGAGCACTGGGCCACAGAGGTGACCGAAGACTGCATGCGGAGGATGCCCTGTCGCGCCACCACCGCCCGTGACGCCATGGAGGGTTGGCGCGCCTCGGCGCTCCCGTTCCCCCCTGCCGGCGCCTCGTCACCGTCGGCGCCGCCGGCGAGCATGCCGGCCATGGCCTTGAGGTCGAGCCCCACGCTGAAATGCGGGCCCCGGGCCGCCACGACGACGGCGCGCACGGTGCGGTCGTCGGACAGCTCCGCCATGGCGATCGGCAATTCGGCCCAGAACGCCGGCCCCATGGCGTTCCGGGCCTCGGCCCGGTCGAGCCAGAGCGTGGCGACGTGGCCGTCGCGTTCGATGGAGAGCACTTCGGAGTCGGACATGGCGTCCACCTTACGGCCCGGCTGAACCAGCCCGTTGCTCCTGCTCTGGCACCGCGCCGGGCCACCTGCCCCGGAAAAGGGGGAGCGCCACCCCGTTAGGATGCAACCCTGGGCGTGTCCGATCGAGAGCCGCCCTTCCCCAGCCCGTTCGAGAGAGGTAGACCCCCCTGACCACCTTCACCGCCGACGCGTCTTCGGCACTTGGGGGCCCCGATTGGCTGGTGCGTCGTCGCGCCGAGGCCTGGCAGCGTTTTGCCGCCTCGAGCATCCCCACCGAAGCCGAAGAGGTGTGGCGTTACAGCGGGATCGACGCATTCGACCTGGACGACTTCACCCCCGCCTCCCCGCCGCCGGGAGATGGATCGGGGCCCGTGTCGGACGTCGCCCGCCGGCTCGCCGATTCCCTGGGGCCGCGCGCCGGCCTGGTCGTCACGCGCAACGGTGTGATCGAGGCGGTGGAGATCAGCCCTTCGGCGTCCTCGGAGGCACTGTCGGTCACCGGCCCCCGCATCTCGTCGGCCCTGCTCCCCGCTCCCGAAGCCCTGGGCGTCCTGGCGCACGGACGCGACGCGTTCGGGGAGTTGCACGACGCCTTCATGGCCGACGTCGTGCTCATCAACGTGGCCCGCAAGGCCGTCTTGCGCGATCCCGTCGTCGTCGTGCACCTGATCGATCCCGACCGGAGCAGCGAGCGGGGTGTGGCGGCGTTTCCCCGCCTGCTCGTCGAATTGGGCGAATCGGCCGAGGCCGGAGTGATCGAGCTGACCGCGCCGGGGGTCACCGACGCCGGGCTCCCGGCCGGCGAGGAAGCCGACCCCTCGCCCCTCGCCGCGCTCGTCGTCCCGGTGACCGAGCTCCGTGTCTCGGACGACGCCCGTCTGCGCTATGCCAACTTGCAGGTCCTCGGGCAGGGAACGACCTCGATCGCGGTCCAGGCCAGCTGCGTCGGGCGCGACGCCACTCTCCAATCGTTCACGGCGGGACTGGGCGGGCGTTACGCCCGGGTTCGCACCGACTCCGACCTGCTGGGCCAGGCGGGACGGACGTCGCTCCTGGCCGCCTACCTGGGAACGGGCCGGCAGGTGCATGACTTCCGCACCCTTCAGGACCATCATGCGCCGCGGACCGAGAGCCAGCTGCTGTTCGAAGGGGCCGTGGCCGACACGGCGCGTTCGGTGTACAGCGGGCTTATCCGGATCCGCAAGGGCGCTCGGGGGTCCAATGCCTTCCAGACCAACCACAACCTCGTGCTCTCCGAGGGAGCCCATGCCGACTCGGTGCCCAACCTCGAGATCGACGAGAACGACGTGAAGTGCAGCCACGCCTCGAGCGTGGGGCCGATCGACGAAGAGCAGCGCTACTACCTCGAGACGCGGGGGATCGACCCCGAGGTCGCCGAGCGCCTCATCGTCCTCGGCTTCTTCTCCGAGCTCGCCGGCCGGGCCCCGTTCCCCGGCGTGGGTCGGTGGGTCGAGGACGCGGTGCGCCGCCGCATGGCCGGGCGACTCTCCGCCCTGGGGCGGGCCGATGGGTGACGTCGTGCGCCTGTGTGGGCGCGACGAGCTCGCCACCGGAGAGGCACGGCGTTTCGACGTCGGAGCGCACCGGATCGCGTTGGTGCGGATCGAGGACGACTTCTATGCCATCGGCGACGTCTGCAGCCACGAGGACTATTCCCTCTCCGAGGGCGAGGTGGTCCCCGAGGCATGTGAGATCGAGTGCTGGAAGCACGGATCGATGTTCGACCTGCGGACGGGCGAGCCGACCTCGTTGCCCGCGACGCGACCCGTCCCCGTCTACGTGGTGCGGGTCGACGATGGCGACGTGCTCGTGGAGCTCCCGTGAGTGCGGCCCAGGCGCGCTCGGGGAACGGACCCGGTCGCGTCCACGAGCTCGCCGTCGCCGGGCTCCGCGCCGGCGTGGCGGGGCTGGAGGTGCTCACGGGCGTCGACGTCGTGGTGCGAAGTGGCGAGGTCCACGCCGTGATGGGCCCGAACGGGTCGGGCAAGAGCACCCTGGCGCACGTCCTCATGGGCAAGCCCGGGTACCAGGTGGTGGGCGGCACTGTGACCCTCGACGGCCGGGACCTCCTTCCCCTGGCACCGTTCGAGCGGTCCCGCTTGGGACTGTTCCTCGCTCCCCAGGACCCCATCGAGGTGCCCGGGGTGGGGTTGCACCAGGCCATGACCGAGGCGCTCGTCGGGCGCGGGGTGAACCCCGACGACGCCACCGGGTCGCTGACGGCGCGGTCGGTGGCCGAAGCCCGGCGGGTGGGATTCGAGACGCGCCTGCTCGACCGGCCGCTCAATGTCGATCTGTCGGGCGGTGAGCGCAAGCGCAGCGAGACACTGCAGATGGCGCTCTTGCGGCCCAGCATCGCCATCCTCGACGAGCTCGACTCGGGCATCGACATCGACGGGCTGCGCGACGTGGCACGGCGCGTCCGCGACGGGGTGGCGGAATGGGGTCTGGGG
>Ga0116225_1002638_pt1 | contig 11952 bp, 9 predicted proteins | sample Sb_taG_8_FD_88968 | JGI IMG/M metagenome (GOLD analysis project Ga0116225, IMG submission 88968) | Peat soil microbial communities from Weissenstadt, Germany - Sb_50d_c_BC metaG | ecosystem: Environmental > Terrestrial > Soil > Wetlands > Peat | place: Germany: Weissenstadt | collected 2010-09-21 | reverse complement strand
GTCGGCGAAACGCTCTTCGACCGCGCCGCGCGCGACGGCTCCCGCACCGCCGCCGGCGTGTTGTTGCGTGACTATGCGCTCCGCCTCCTCGCCCTCCGCCGCGAAGCCTCCAGCGCCATCGACGAGCTCAAAAGCCTCGAGCGCGGCCACCTGCAACTGGCCGCCAACGAGTACACCTGCATGTACCTGTTGCCCGCCATCGATGCCTTCCGCCGCGAATTCCCCAACATCGACGTCACCGTGCAGCGCATGCTGGCCTCGCGCATCCCCGAGGAGCTCAGCCTGCGCAGCTTCGAGCTCGGCGTCATCTCCTTCCGCCCCGACCCCGCGCAGATCCGCTCCATCGCCGTCTATGGAGACAGCCTCGCTCTCATCGTCAGCCCGCGCCACCCACTCGCCGGCAAAAAGAGTGTCTCCATCCGCGATCTCGGCAACGAAAACTTCATCGCTCACAATGTTGCCTCGCCGCTCCGCCGCAAGGTCATCGAAGCCTTCCAGCGCCACCGCACTCGGCTGCACATGGGCATCGAGCTGCCCACCATTGAGGCCATCAAGCGATTTGTGGCCATGGGCAATGGCGTGGCGCTGGTTCCCCACCTCACCGTGGCCCGCGAACTCGAAACGGGAGACCTGGTGCGCGTACCAGTCGACGAACTGGATGTGCGCCGCGTGCTCCGCATGGCACATCGCCGCCAGGCCACACTCTCCTACGCAGCCAAAGCCTTTCTCCATACGCTCAGGAATCTCGCGCGCGAAAAAGGACCGCCCTTCTTCTACCATGTCGAACGGGCGGGGTGAAAAGCAGGGACCGAGGGGACTGCGGGACTACGGGACTCAGCAGACCGCGCGCTCAGAGAGCAAGTATTGATGTTATTGCAACGAAGACCATGGAGTGCGGTATTCCGAACGGCCAACGCCACGAGGCGTCGTGGCTCGCGAACTTCTGCATTGCGCAGTCCCGTCGTCCCGCAGTCCCCCGGTCCCTTGCTCCCGCGTTCCCTTGCCGTGCGTCTATAGCCTCAGCAGCTTTCATACGTGCCCTGGGCTCGCGACCCGGCCCCGGCCATTTACAATGCTTTGAGCGGGGCCCGTAGGGAATTCGGCGCGCCGGACCAGAGTGCGGAAATCGGCATGCTCGTTGCCGGCCGCCCAGTTGTGCAAAATAAGAGGATCAGGATCGAATGAAGAAGATCGCCTTTCTAGTCTCTCTGTTGGCCGCGTTCGCGGCCGCAGCCAGCGCGCAGGAGAGCCGCCAGGACATCAGCCTTAGCGGAACCGCGCTGATTGAGCCATTCATGGCTTCTTCCACCACCGTGCAGGTGCACTCCACCACCGCCTACGGCGCCGCGCTCAGCTATCGCTTTATGCTCACGCCAAATAGCGCTCTCGAGGCCAGCTATGGCATCACCTACCAAAACAGCCTCCACTACTACGTAGTCCCCAACAACTACAAGGTCCTCACCCGCACCGAGGCAATCACGGGTGCTTACGTGCGCTCCTTCGTATTCAAGAACTGGAATCCCTTCGTCGAAGCGGGCCCGGGCGGCTTCATCTTTATGCCCATCCGCAACTCCGGCACCACGAATCTGGATGTGAAGCGGCAGACTGAGGTTGGCGGAGTCTACGGCGCCGGTTTTGCCTATGAAATTAGCCCCAGCTTCGACATTCGCGCCGAATACCAGGGCTGGGTCACTAAGGTGCCGACCTTCGGGGATTCGCAATTTACCACCAATCGCTGGTACAACATCTCCGTTCCCATCGTCGGCGTGGCTTACCACTTCTAAAAACAGGGATCAGGGGTCAGAAAGCCTAAGGGATGGACCGAGGTCCATCCCTTAGGCGTTTCTGGATTCTGTGCTCCGCCCTCAGATCTCTGCTTCCCGGTACCGCCCCAGCTCCTTTACCATTCCGCAGTGCGCGCGCAGCGCGTCCAAAGAGTGCGCTCCCTCTTCGCTTGAGCCGATCTGGTAATCCACGTAGAAGATGTACTCCCACGGCTTGCCCTGCACCGGGCGCGACTCGATCTTGGTCAGGTTCGTGCCCATTGCGCTCAGCGCGCTCAGCGCCGCCACCAGCGACCCCGTCCGGTTTTCCAGTGAAAAGGCCACGCTCATCTTGTTCGCCTCGGGATCGGTCTCCGCTTCTGCCTCCCGGTGCACCAGGAAAAAGCGCGTATAGTTCTCCGCATCGTCCTCAATTTCGGTCTCGAGAATTTCAGCGCCATAATATATAGCCGCCTGCTCGCTGGCAATCGCCGCCGCGTGCTTGTCGCGCAGCGCCACCAGTTGCTTCACGCTCCCCGCGGTATCGTAAAAGGCAACCGCCTTCATCTTCTTGTGTTCCGCCAAAAAGCGCCTGCACTGCGCCAGCGCCACGGCATGCGAAAACACGCGGTCGATCTCGTCCAGCGACGCGCCTCGTATCGCAATCAGGTTGTGCCGGATGCGCAGCAGCGTCTCCCGCACGACTTTCACATCGTGTTTCAGCAGGAGGTCAAAGTGCTCCAGCACGGAACCGGCCAGGCTGTTCTCGATGGGAATCACCGCGGCATCCGCTGCTTTCGAATCCAGCGCCGCAAACACCTCTGCCGAGAGCGCGCACGGCAAAATCTCCGCGCCTGCCACCAGCTTCAGCGCCGCCTCGTGGCTGAATGACCCCGGTTCCCCCTGAATCGCGATCTTCATGCTGTCGCTTCGTCCCCTTGCTGAGCCCTGCAACAATCCACTGCTGTCATCCTGAGTGAGGTCGCCGCGGCGACCGAGTCGAAGGATCTCCGGCTGTCTTTCCCTCTCGCACCATACCACACGCCCATCAGCCTGTTACTCCGCACCTACGAGTGCCGGAAAACCTGGACTTGTCTCTTAGTCCTCTTTTCCCTCGCTACCTTGCTCCCTTGTTCCCTCGTTTCCTGCTCCTCGTTCCCTCGTTCTTCAATATCGCCGCGCAATCCACTAAACGAGCTAGCAGCTCGGAGCCAGAAGCTGGAAGCTCGCAACGTTCCTCGCTCCCTGTTATCTCTTCATCCACAAGTCCGCCGAAACAAATCCCAGAAACACCATCGCGATCACGCCATTCATTGTGAAAAACGCGGCATTCAGCCGGCGCAAATCGCGCGGCGACACGATGGAGTGCTCGTAAGCCAGCAGCAATCCCACCGCAGCCACTCCCAGCCATCCGGCCAGGCCAAAATCAAACAGCCGCCCGAACCATACCAGCAGCGCCAGCATCGCCAGGTGCATCAGCCGCGCCGTCCAGAACGCAACCGCAACCCCGCTCGCCTGCGGCAGGCTATGCAGTCCCGCCGTGCGGTCGTGCTCATAATCCTGGCACGCATAAAGAACATCGAATCCCCCCGCCCATAGCGTCACCGCCGCCGTCAGCACAAGGATCCGCGGATCCAGGCTGCCGCGCACCGCAATCCATGCCGCCGCGGGCGCCAGTCCCAGCGCCAGTCCCAGGCCAAAGTGCGACCACTGCGTCACTCGTTTCAGATAGCTGTAGCCCAGCAGCACCACCAGCACCACGGGAGTCAGTTCCAGCGCCAGCCGGTTCAGCTCGGCGGCCGCCGCCATAAACACGGCCACGGCAATGCACGTAAACCCCAGCACGAAGCCCCGCGACAGCAGCCCCGCCGGAATCGCGCGACTCTTCGTTCGCAGATTTTCCGCGTCCAGGTCCGCATCAGCCCAGCGATTAAATGCCATTGCGGCCGACCGCGCCGCCACCATGGCCACCACAATCCAACCTACCGTCCGCCAGCCCGGCAGCCCGTCTGCCGCCAGCAGCATCGCTGTCAGCGCAAACGGCAGCGCGAAGATCGAGTGCTCCCACTTGATCATCTCCAGCGTGGTGTGAATTTTCTTCAGGATCCCGGCCATGAACCACCCTCTTTAATCTAATTGAGCCGGCGACACCCGCCGCTCCACGCCTGCGGCCAACTCCAAAGCCCAAAATTGGCTGCCCCGCCAACCCTTCTCCCGGCGCCTGCCAACGCAGATCGCTGAAGATCACTCCCCATCGTGACATCCATCACCAATGCCAAACCTCAATCAGTGGAATGATTAGCCTCAACGTTCCTGTGGAGGAGATCCATGGCAGCCTCTAGCCCCCGAGAACGACCCCTGGCGCAAATGGACCCAAAAGGTTTTGTCGGTGACCCGGAACTGATTCGACTGCTTGAACAGCATTCGGTTCCCGCACCCTGCGATGCGGATGGTGCTCTGTTCCGGCAGGGCGACCTGCCCGCGGGCTTGTACATCTTTCGCGACGGCATGGTTACGTTAAGCATGATTTCCGACGATGGCCATTCGCTCTTCGCCGCGCAGGCGCTGCCCGGTTCCCTGCTCGGCCTTCCCGCCGTCGTCAGCAATCAACCGTACACAATCACTGCGACAGCGTGCGCCGGCGCGCGAGTCTCCTTTATCAGCCGGCAAGACTTCTCTCGGCTCATGTTGTCATTCCCTCCGTTGTCCGTCAGGATTCTGAAGGTCCTTGCTGCCCAGGTCCGCAGCGCCCGCCGCGCCCTCTACTAGCTCGTGTCGACCTCTCGCAACACACTTCCGGCTCGTCCCTGACCGGGAATCACGCGGGACTCTACTGTGATTTACATCACACAACCCGAGCGACAACCGATGCGATGATATCTGCGTCGCCTCAATCGGGCTCGGGCCGGATAAACTCCTAATTTTCATAAGGAAAGCAAAGCTGTGCCGCCAGATTCATCAGCATTTGTCGCCGATCCGGAGCTACATCAAGCCCTTCAGGAACGGTCTACCCCCGTCCCGTGTGAGACAGATCGTCTTCTCTTCCAGCAAGATGCGCCGGCAGATGGCGTTTACCTCCTCCAACAGGGCGCGGTCAAGCTTACGATGAACTCCCACGATGGACGAACGATCTTCTCCATCCAGGCGATGCCTGGTTCCGTGCTCGGCCTTCCAGCGCTCGTCAGTGATCAACCTTACTCGCTCAGTGCGATTGCCCGTGCCGAAGCGCAGGTAAGTTTCGTCAGCCGCGCGGATTTCTTCGCGATCATGAACGCGCATCCCGCACTTTCTCTCAAAATATTGCAGGTTCTTGCCGCCGAAGTTCGCACCGCCCGCAAGGCCCTCTTTTAGCCCGCAAAAACTTCCGGTCTGCGTGACCATTCGCTCTCGCCGGCTGTCGAACGGCAACGTGCGTCAGCTAATCTTCCAGCTCAGCATTGTCGGTTTCGGAATCGGGCGTGAGCGGCAGATCGGCATTAGTTCTTTGACCGACCCTTACCTGCTAAACTCACTCTGGTCGTGCCCCTCGCAAGCCTCGTTATCGCCGCCGCAGCCTACCTCCTCGGATCCATTCCCATGGGGTACCTGCTCGTCCGCATTTTTCGACATGAGGACATTCGCTCGGTCGGCAGCGGCAACATCGGCGCTACCAATGTTCTCCGCGCCGGTGGCAAAGGGCTCGCCGCCGCCACGTTTCTTCTCGACGTCCTCAAGGGCAGCGCCTCGGTCTGGCTCGGCGGCTTGCTCGGCGCGCTTCTCATGCCCGACGTCCCTTTGCGCACGGCGCAGGCCATCGCCGCTCTCTTCGCCGTCCTCGGCCACATGTTCACCTGCTGGTTGCGCTTCCGCGGTGGCAAGGGCGTGGCCACTGGTTTTGGAGTCTTCCTCGTTGCCTCGCCCCTTGCTGCTTTGGCCGCCATCGGCGTCTTTGCCGTAGTCTTCGCCATCAGCCGCATCGTCTCCGTCTCGTCCATCGTCGGCGCGGCCAGCTTTCCCCTCTTCGCCTGGTTTCTTGTCACCGGCCCCCGCCCCCCTGCCTTCTTTGTTGTCCAATGCGCCGTTGCCTTGCTCATCATCGCTAAGCATCACGAGAACATTCGGCGCCTGCTTGCCGGCACCGAATCTCGCTTCGGAGCCAAGAAGACTGCATGAGTCGTATCGCTATTTTGGGTTGCGGCGCCTGGGGCACCGCCCTCGCTCTCTCTCTCCACCGTCGCGGCGGCCACAAGATCACGTTGTGGGCCCACACGCCCGAGCTCGCCCATGAGATCCTCGCAGCCAAAGAGAACAGTCAATTCCTCCCCGGCTTCCCGCTTCCCGATGGCATCATCATCACTGGCGACGGCGCCGCCATCTCCGACGCCCAGATTGTGGTCTCCGTCATTCCCTCGGAGTTTCTTCGTCCAACTCTGCTTCGGGTCCGCTCCCACTTGCGCATCGGCCAGTTCATCGTCAGCGCCACCAAGGGTCTTGAAGACCAAACACTTTACCGCATGACAGAAGTTCTTTCAGCGGCCCTGGAGCCGGTCGGGCTTTTGGTCTCCATCGGCGCTCTCTCCGGGCCCAGCTTCGCTCAGCAGGTGGCAATGGGCCAGCCTACCGCCGTGACCGTTGCGTTCAGCGATCCGCAAGTCGCTTCGCTCATCCGGCAGGAATTCTCCTCTGAATTCCTCCGCCTCTACACCTCCACCGACGTCGTCGGCGTTGAGTTGGGCGGCGCGCTCAAGAATGTCATCGCCATTGCCGCCGGCGTCGCCGTGGGCACCGGCCTGGGACATAATTCGATCGCCGCGCTCATCACCCGCGGCATCGCTGAGATTACGCGCCTCGCCGTGGCCTGCGGCGCGCGCCGTGAAACCCTCGCCGGCCTCTCCGGCATTGGCGATCTCGTCCTCACATGCACCGGGAGCCTCAGCCGCAATCGCACGGTCGGCCTCGCTCTTGGCGAAGGCCGCAAACTTCCTGAAGCGCTGGCCGCACTCGGCGGCAAAGTGGCTGAAGGCGTGCACACCACCCATGTTGCTCTCGGCCTGGCTCGCGAGCACTCCATCGAAATGCCCATCACCGCGCAAATGGAATTGATCTTCAACAAGGGCAAGGACCCACGCGAAGCCATCCGCGATCTCATGCTCCGCCCCGGCAGGGACGAACACTAAGCAGCAACGTGGGTTTGTCGGTAAGGTGGGAACCCTGGGGTGCCCCGTCCTAGCTTTGCTAGGGCGGGGTAAGAATTTGCCGCGCTACTTCACTCTCTCAACTTGCTCCGGCTTGCCCCACCCTTTCGCGCCTTATGCGAAGGGTGAGTTTCGAGAACGTGGTCGCCCCATCCCTGCTCCCTACTCCCTGTTTTCTGGCCTACAATAAACGCAATCCACGTCGCGTGATCCTTCAGCCCGGGGGCCGGACCTTGCGCCACCGAACCATTCTCACCGCTCTTTGCCCCGCGATCGCACTCTTCGCCGCGACGAATTCCTTCCTTTGCCTTTCCGGCCGCGCCGCGCAAACTTCTTCCACCGCTGAATCCGCCGTGCCCGCATTGGGCCCCGAAGCGCAACAGAAGCTCAATCATCTCCAGGCCGCCCTCCGTTCCGCGCACGCATCGCATCACGCCAAAAACGAAGCGGCGGCGCTGATCCAACTGGGCGACTTCAATCTCGTCATCTCCGAAGAAAAGCAAGCCCTCGACGCCTACAACCAGGCGCTCGCCCTGGCCCGTTCCGCAAACGACCCGACCCTCGAGGCCTCCGCCCTCATCGGAATCGCGGACTGCCGCAGAACCGAATCCGCGAACGATGATGCGCACCGCACGTATCAGCAGGCTCTCGATCTGGCGCAAGCCGCTGGCGACATCAAGCGTCAGGCTGCTGCCCTCAACGGCATGGGATGGGTGAATGACAATACCCACGACCTCCAGAAAGGTCTGGACCTGCACAACCAGGCGCTCGCGCTCGCCCGGCAGGCCGGCGATCTCGATCTCGAGGCCCAGATCCTCAACCGCATCGGCGCCGACAACGACGATCTTGGCAACACCTCGAAAGCGCTCGATTTCTACAATCAGGCGCTCGGAAAATGGCGCGCGGCAAACGACATCGACGGCCAGGCCAAGGCCCTGAACAATCTCGGCATTCTTGCCGCCGAATCCGGTGATCCCTCAACCGCTCTCGCCGACTACACCCAGGCGCTGCCTCTCTATCATCGGGCAGGCGATCGCGCCGGCGAAGCCGGAGCCTTGAACAACATGGGTGTTCTCTACAAAAACACCGGCCAGGAACAGAAGGCGCTCGGCTACTTCTTTGAGATCCTTCCATTGCAACGCGCTTTGGCAAATCGCAACGGCGAAGCCGCGGCGCTCAACAATCTCGGCAATGTTTACTCGCAGCTCGGCGAGAATCAGCAAGCCCTGGATGCCTTCAACCAGTCATTGATCCTCGATCAGAGCCTGAACAATCCCGTAGGCCAGGCCGGCGTGTTGCTCAACATCGGCGAAGTGTGGGTTCGGCTGGGCGAAATACAAAAGGCACTTGAGGCTCTCGAACATTCGCTTGCGCTTTTTGCCACGTCGGGCGAACCTCGCGGCCAGGCCAACACGCTCAATGCCATCGGAGTCGTCTACGACGATCTTGGCCAGCCGCAGCAGGCCCTCGGCTACTACACGCGCGCGCTCGCCATGTACAAAGATCTGAACGATCCTGACGGCGAGGCGACAGCGCTGAACGACATCGCAGGAATCTACAACGCGCCGGACCAGAAGCAACATGCGCTCGAGATTCACAATCAGGCGCTACAGCTTGAAAGGGCCGCGCAAAATCGCGACGGCGAAGCGCGCACCCTCAACAACATGGGCCTCGTCTACGAAGACCTTGGCCAAAAGCAAAAGGCGCTCGAGAGTTACCAGCAGGCGCTGCCCATCTGGCACGCAGTCGGCAGTCGCGATGGCGAAGCGCAGGTTCTCGATAACATCGGCAGCCTCATCTCCGATTCCGGCAATCCCGATGAAGCGCGCTCCTACTTTGCTCAGGCCCTCCCGCTCGCCGCCGAGGTCAATGACCCGCTGCGCGAAGCGCAGATCTTTCACAACATGATGCTGAATGAAAAAGCCGCGCGCCCTGCGCTCGCCGTCTTCTACGGCAAACAAGGCGTCGACCTGCTGCAACACGTCCGCGGCCAGATTCAGGGTCTAGACCCGGCGCTGCAAAAGAGCTTCCTCGCCACGAAGACCGACTACTACCGCGACCTGGCCGCGCTGCTCATCGCACGGGGCCGCTTGCCCGAAGCGCAACAGGTCCTCGACCTGCTCAAGGAACAGGAATACGCTGACTACGTCCGCGGCGAAACCGCGAACACGCTTCAGCCACTCGCCCTCACGCCAGCCGAGCAGCAAGCCAAGGTCGAATACGACAAGTCGACCGCGCACATGATTGCCCTCGGGGAGCAGTGGCTCGCGCTCAAGAACAACAGCGCCCGTACCGCGGAGCAGGAAAAAACCTATCAGCAACTCTTCGACGAGCTCGACGCCGCCAGCAAAGGACTCAACGACTACTACGCCCGCCTCTATGTCGCATTCGGCAGCAACATTGAAGCCAATCGGCAACTGGCTGACGTAAAGGGCGACGTGAGCCGGTTGAAGCGCGTTCTGCAGGATTCGCCGCACACCGTGGCGCTCTACACCCTGGTCGGCAAGGACCGTTACAGCGTTATCGTCATCACCGGCGCAACGGCTGTTGCCCGCGAATTCCCTATCGCCGAAGCCGATCTGAACGCCAAAGTCGCTGCCTTCCAGCAGGTGCTCCGCGATCCTGCGCGCGATCCCAGGCCGCTCGCCGCCGAACTCTACAAGATTCTCGTCGGCCCGGCCGCCGCCGACCTCGATCAAGCCAGGGCCGAGACCCTCGTCTGGTCGCTCGACGGCGCGCTGCGTTACATCCCAATGGCCGCACTCTTCGACGGCAGCAAATATCTCGTGGAGAAATACTCGATCGCCACCATCACTCCAGCGAGCATCGCCAGCCTCGACACTCCGCCCAAAGTGGCCAACCTGAGCATCGCCGCCATGGGCATCTCGCGCCAGTACCAAAACGATCTTCCCGCGCTGCCCGCCGTCGCTGTCGAGCTCGACGACGTGGTAAAGGATCCGCAAGCCAAAGACGCTCACGGCCCCTTGCCGGGAACCATCCTTCTCAACGGCGACTTTACGCAGCAGGCGATGGACCGCCTCCTCGAGCGCGATTTTTCCGTCGTCCACATCGCCAGCCACTTCGTCTACCGGCCCGGCGACGACAGCCAGTCGTACCTGCTGCTCGCCGGCAAGGACACAGACAGCGCCGGCTATCATCTCACCGTTGCTGACTTCCGCGACGATCAGCGGCTCTCGCTCGAGAATACCGATCTGCTTACGCTCTCCGCCTGCGAAACCGGCATGAGCGGCTCGGCGAGTAATGGCCGCGAAGTCGATGGCCTGGGAACCACCGCGCAGCTCAGGGGAGCGAAAGCGGTCATCTCGTCGCTTTGGGACGTGAATGACGTGAGCACCGGCTCGCTGATGGCCGATTTCTACAAGCGATGGGCTGATGGCGTCGGCAAGGTCACCAAAGGGGAGGCGCTACGCCAGGCGCAGTTGGACCTGCTCGAGGGCCGGCTTTCGCCGAAGCCCGGCGCCGGCGGCAGAGGTCTCGGCGTCGTCGAGAGCGCACCCGCGCCGCAGCCGGGCCCCGCAGGCTACGCGCATCCATATTACTGGGCGCCCTTCGTCCTCATGGGCAATTGGAAGTAGCAACCGCGCGCTTCATCGACGCATTCGCGAACCACATCCTGATACAACCCGATTTGCATTTCGAGCTTCTATATAGCTGCTGGATCTAGTCGGCCCCTATAATCGCTGGTTCAAATCGATATTTAGCTGCTCGTTCACGTCGATCCTGTCTATTCGTTCATGTAGATGCCCGGCTCGCTCGCGAGTTCTCCCTCAGGAGTGCCCCATGCTGTCGAGAAGTTGTATGCTTTCCGCCGCCCTGTGTGCGGCGACGTCCGCCTCCGCTTGCTTCGCCCAGTCCTACACCAATTGGAGTCTTATCCCCTCCGGCTCAGACCCCGGTTTATACGGCGGCAGTACTTACGCTGTCGATCTCAACAACGACGGCGTCCCCGATCTCGTTACAAATGAAGTATTTCAAAACGCCAACAATCTGTCGCCGGACTTCGCCGTGTTCATCGCCAACGGCGACGGCACCTTCCAGGCGCCCGTTCTGTATCAGTATTCTCCCGCCTCGATTCCGCCCGGCGATACCGGCCCGTACAACATACCCATGGCGTTCGGCGACTTCAATGGCGACGGGAATGTAGACGTCGCCATGCCCGTCGGCAATGACACCATCGCCGTCTATCTCGGCAAAGGCGACGGCACGTTCGCGAATCCCTGGTACTCAGTAATTTCGCTCCCGTCCAACCAATATGTCCTTACTTCCTACCCGGTGTTCGTCGCGGCCGACTTCAATCATGACGGCAAACTTGACCTCGCCCTGGTTGGCGTAAACACAGACGAAAGCGGTGAGACGGTTTACGTCCTGCCGGATGAAGGCAACGGTCTGTTTTCAACTGTCGACCCCGTCCTCAACGTCGCGACCTATCCAAATGGAAGTGGGGGTGTCCGGGAGTTGCTGACGGGCGATTTCGATGGCGACACCAACGCCGATCTGGCGGCCGAAATCAGTGCCGGCTCACAGAACGGCGAAAGCCTCGGCGCCACCACGGTTCACGTTCTTTACGGAGACGGAAATCTCGGCTTCAACGATACAATCCCCATCAACAATCCCAATTCCCTCGGCCAGCTCAACGTGGGTGATCTGAACAGCGACGGCAAATCTGACCTCTATGTGATTGGCAGTACCATGCTCACCTGGTACGGGCAGTGGGGCGAGACGTTTGCCAGCCACAGCCAGCAGATCGCTCCGGCCGAATATCGAACCAGCTTCCAGCCGATGGCGGACTTCAATAACGACGGCCTGAACGACCTTGTCGCAACGGCGCAGACCTATACCGATTCGTTTCTGGTCTTCCTGCTGGCCACGCCACTCCCGGCCAGTTCGATGTTCAGACATGGAACACACCCCCCTACTTGTCGGCTCCTACCGGCGGCTCCGGCATCGATTCGCTTCCGGTAGCGGGCACCTTAAAAGCAAATAACGAAAAACCC
>Ga0116225_1002636_pt1 | contig 11953 bp, 9 predicted proteins | sample Sb_taG_8_FD_88968 | JGI IMG/M metagenome (GOLD analysis project Ga0116225, IMG submission 88968) | Peat soil microbial communities from Weissenstadt, Germany - Sb_50d_c_BC metaG | ecosystem: Environmental > Terrestrial > Soil > Wetlands > Peat | place: Germany: Weissenstadt | collected 2010-09-21 | reverse complement strand
CGCGGGCCGCACCATTTGATTGATGTGGCCGAGCCGGATGAGCCGTTTACCGCCGGTGAGTACAGCAGACTTGCCCGCGAAGTCCTCCAAAAAGTAAGAGCGCGTGAGCGCCTGCCGATTGTGACGGGAGGAACGGGACTGTATCTGCGGGCGCTGACGGAAGGGTTGTTTGCCGGGCCGGAGCGGCGAGAGGATCTGCGGGCGCGATTGCGGCGGAGCGCGCAACGGCATGGGGGCGGGTGGCTGCATCGGCTGCTGCTGCGGATGGATATAGCAACGGCGGAGCGGATTCATGCGAACGATATACCGAAGCTGATTCGCGCGATTGAGGTGTGTGTGGCGGCGCGGAAGCCGATGTCGCGGGTTATGGGGCGCGATCCGCTGACGGGGTTCCGGCTGCTGAGGATTGGGCTGGACCCGTCTCGCGTTGCTTTGTACGAACGAATCAATGAGCGGTGTGCGGCAATGTTTGCGGCAGGGCTGGTGGAGGAGACACGCAGGTTATTGGCGCGGTACGGCGATGTGAAGGCGCTGGATTCGCTGGGTTACAGGCAAGCATGTGGGGTGTTGGATGGATCGTTGAGTGCGAAAGATGCGGTGAAGGCGGCGCAGCAGGGGCACCGGAATTATGCGAAGCGGCAGATGACGTGGTTCCGGCGTGAGCCGGAGGTCGAGTGGATTGCGGGGTTTGGGGATGAAGCGGAGGCGGTGAGAAAGGCATCGGAGATCGTGGAGAGCGCGCTCGTCGGAAAGGACAGCAATTTAAACTAGGCGTGACGAGCGACCTTTGAACGTCGCGGAAATTGGGATGCAAGCGATCCCACGTGAGCCGGAAGAACAAAGACCCGGCGAGCGTGGGGCACCCAAGGAATTACAAGGGCCGAAAGTGGAAGACCAAGTCCGTGTCATACCACCCTAAACGCAAAAAGCACGTTTAGGATGGGGCACCCTCGATTGTGCAGGAACGGAGTGACCAATGGCAGAAACGAATGCAGAGATGATTTACGACGTCGCGGTGATTGGCGGCGGGCCGGCCGGTTATACGGCGGCAATTCGCGGAGCAGAGTATGGGCTGAAGGTGGCGTTGATTGACGCGAGTCCGAAGCTGGGCGGCACATGCCTGCACGTGGGCTGCATTCCGACCAAGGCACTGCTGTTCAATGCGGAGCTGTGGGATTACCTGAAAGAGGCCGACGAGTTCGGCATTGCGGGCGTTGAAGGGCGTGCTTTGAACTGGGCCGCGGTGCTCGCGCGCAAGAACGCCATTATCGCGAAGCACGTGAAGGGCTTGGAATTCCTGATGAAGAGGCACAAGATCGCCGTGATTCCCGGATTCGCACGGCTGACGGGCGGAGCAAAAGATGGCGTGCACACAGTGGATGTCGATGCGAGCGGGGCGAAAAGCCAGGTGAAGGCGAAGAACGTGATGGTGGCAACGGGATCGGAGGCGAAGCTGCTGCCGGAACTGAAGGCGGACAGCACGATTCTGACGAATATCGAGATTCTTGATCTGAGTGCGCCGCCGAAATCGCTGATCGTGATTGGCGCAGGCGCGGTGGGCGTGGAGTTTGCGTCGATCTTCCGCAGCTTTGGAACCGAGGTGACGATTCTCGAATTCTTGTCGCGAATGGTTCCGGTGGAGGACGAAGAGATTTCGAAGGAGCTGGCGCGGGTGTTCAGGAAGCGCGGCATCGAGACGCAGACGGGCGCGAAGGTCGAGAAAGTAGAGAAGACGGCGAATGGCGTGAAGGTAAGCTACACCGATGCGAATGGAAAGTTGCAGGTGAAGGAGGCCGAGAAAGTGCTGGTGGCTGTGGGTCGCGGGCCGCTCACGCGTGACATCGGCCTGGAAAAGACGAAGGTCGAGCTGGACCGCGGCTCTGTGAAAGTGAACGAAGTGCAGGAGACGGCGGAGCCGGGCGTGTTTGCCATCGGCGACATTGTGGCGGGTCTGCCGCAACTGGCGCACGTGGGCGCGATGTGCGGCATGGTCGCGATGGCGAAGATTGCGGGGCGGAAGTACCGGCCGGTGCGGCGCGATCGCATTCCGAACTGCACCTATACCGATCCGCAGATTGGCTCGGCGGGACTGACCGAGGCGCAGGCCAAGGAGAAAGGCTTCACGGTAAAGGTGGGCAAGTTCCCGTTTGCGGGCAACTCGAAGGCGACGATTGTGGGCAGCCATGATGGATTCGTGAAGATTGTGGCCGATAACAAGTACGGCGAGATCCTGGGCGTGCACATTATCGGGCCGCAGGCGACGGAGCTGATTGCCGAGGCGGTCGCGGTGATGGAGCTCGAAGGCACAGTGGACGAGCTGATGTTCACGATCCACGCGCATCCCACGCTGAGCGAGGCGATGCTGGATGGGTATGGCGCGGTGGAAGGCCTGCAGATCAACGCGTGAAAGGCAGCGGAGTTGGCGGGGTTATTACCCACCCTGGCGACAAGAACGAATGCGTCGCGAGGGTGGGGCACCCGCAGATTCGGTTGGGATTTAAAGCAGAAGCTGCCAGTAGCCGACGTCGATCCAGCGGCCGAATTTGTAGCCAACTTCCTTGAAGAGTGCCACCTGGCGCAGACCGAACTTCTCGAGCAATGCAATGCTGGGGGGATTGGGAAGCGCGACGCCTCCGATGACGCAACGAAACTGGCGATTGCGAAGCTCGGCCAGCAGCACATCGAATAATGCGGTTCCTCTTCCCTTCCCAACCGACGCAGGAAGCAGATACACAGTCGCTTCGACGGAATGGCGATATGCCGGACGCTCTCTCCATTTGCGGCCGTAGCTGTAGCCGATAAGCCTGCCGTCTTCTTCACACACGAACCAAGGATAATTCTTTGTCGTTTCCAGGATTCGCCTTCGCATCTCATCGGGAGCGACAGGATCTTCTTCAAACGTGGCAGATGAGTTGAGGATGTAGTGGTTGTAGATCTCCGAGATCGAGGTCGCGTCGTCTTGATGGACGTATCGAAGCATGGCGGGTCTCCGAAGCCGGCTTGACAGTTCAACTGTACGCGTCGGAGCGTGTGGATTTGGTTGAGCCGAATGATAACCGTGAGAAAAGCAACCGTAGATCCTTCGGCTCCGCCTACCCCATAATCGCGCGCGATCATGGGGCCCCGAACGCGCTCCGCTCAGGATGACACTGCGTTTGTCGGTTGCGCTTGAGCGATACGCATATCGCTCCCTCAAGGCTCACAACTCGGTCGACTGCGTGGCGACCAGATCTCTCGCTTTCGTTATGAAATCGGCGAGCGGCATGGAGGTTTGCTCGGTTTTGCCGCGGGTGCGCACGTTGACCTGGCTGGCGGATTCTTCTTTGTCGCCGAAGACGAGGATGTAGGGCGTCTTCTGCAGCGCGAAGTCGCGAATCTTGGCGTTCATTTTTTCGTTGCGCGCATCGACTTCAACCCTGAGACCGGCGGCCCTGAGTTCGGCTTCGATTTTTTCAGCGTAGGCCGCATGACGCTCGCTGATGGGCACGAGGCCCACCTGCACGGGCGCCAGCCAGAGCGGGAAGGCGCCGGCGTACAGCTCGATGAGATAGGAGACCATGCGCTCCATGGTGCTGATGATGGCGCGATGGATCATGACGGGCCGATGGCGATTGCCGTCTGCTGCCGTGTATTCCAGGGCGAACTGGTTGGGCAGGTGAAAGTCGAGTTGCACCGTGGAGTAGGTTTCCTCGTGGCCCATCACGTCGGCGAGCTGAATGTCGAGCTTGGGCCCGTAGAAGGCCGCTTCGCCGCGAGCCTCGCGATACTTCAGCCCTAACGAATCCAGGGCTTCGCGCAACACACGCTCGCCCAGCTCCCACATGGCGTCGTTATCGACGTATTTTTCCTTGTTGGCGCGATCGCGCAACGAGAGGCGGTAGCTGTATTGCGTGATGCCAAGATCGCGGTAGGCGCGTTCCACGAGCTTCATCACGCTGGAGAACTCATCCTTGATCTGATCAGGCGTGCAGAAGATGTGGGCGTCATTGAGCGTCATGCAGCGCACGCGGCTGAGGCCGCTGAGCGCGCCTGACAACTCGTAGCGATACATGGTGCCAAGCTCTGCGAGGCGCACGGGGAGGTCGCGATAGCTGCGCAGTTTTGATTCGTAAATGAGAATATGATGCGGGCAGTTCATGGGCCGCAGCACCATCTCTTCGTTCTCAAGTTTCATGGGCGGGAACATGCTTTCGTGGTAGTGCGCCCAGTGGCCGGAGCGGATATAGAGATCGACCTTGGCGAGGTCGGGCGTGTAGACGTGCTCGTACCCGGATTTGCGCTCGAGGTCGAGGATATATTCCTCAAGCAAGCGGCGAATGGTGGCTCCCTTGGGAAGCCAAAGCGGCAAGCCGGCGCCCACTTCGTCGCTGACGGTGAACAGTTCGAGTTCCTTTCCCAGGCGCCGGTGATCACGGCGTTTCGCGTCCTCAAGCCGCGCGAGGTAGTCTTCCAGATCCTTTTTAGAGAAGAACGCAGTGCCGTAGATGCGCTGGAGTTGCGGGTTTTTCTCATTGCCCAGCCAGTACGCGCCTGAGATGCTCATCGCCTTGAAGCCCTTGACGCGGCCGGTCGAGGGCACGTGCGGACCGCGGCAGAAATCGACGAATTTGCCGTTGCGGTAGAAGCTGACCTGGTCGCCGGGCGCGGTGAACCTGGTGACGAAGTGGGTCTTCATGAAGTCTCCGTCTTTTTCAAATTCGGCGAGAGCCTGCTCGCGCGGCTCGAACTCGCGCACGAATGGCTCGTTGCGCGCGACGACTTCAGCCATTTTGGATTCGATGGCGGACAGGTCTTCGGGGGTAAAGGGCTTTTCGCGATAGAAGTCGTAGAAAAAGCCGGAATCGGTGGCTGGCCCATGGCCAAGCCTGGTTTCAGGAAAGAGCTCAAGGACGGCCGAGGCAAGCACATGCGCGGCCGAGTGACGCAACACTTTGAGCGCGTCAGGGTCTTTTTCCGTGACCAGTTCGAGGCGCGTGTCCGCGGTGAGGGGCGCCGAGAGGTCGACGAGGCGCGGAGCGGTAGCGTCTTCGGCGGCGTACATGGTTGCTTCGGCGGAACCGTCACTCGCTGTATCGGGATGGGGCTGGCCGTCGTGGGCGGAGCTTTTGCCGGCGGCGTTGCTTACGGGAGTAATGCGCGCGACGACGGAAGCCGCTGCGAGACGCGGCGAGATGGAGTTGGCGATGTCGAGAGGCGTTGTGCCAGCAGGAACTTCGCGAATGGCCCCGTCGGGCAGGTGTACGGCAATGGTGTTCTTACTCATAAGTGCAATGGATTCCCTGAAGGCCGATGGTGAAAAAATTGTGGCCCTTTCTTTGAGGATAGAGGGCCGGTGCGGGCGAAGTCGAGCCTGCGCTCGGCTCGAAGTCTGTTTCAGGCCCGGATTGGACTGTTCCCTCCCCCGAATTGGGAATGTCGCCCTGCCCCAATCAGCCGATGGAATCGCATGGATGGGGCATGTTCAACGCTATGTTGGGTTGACTATCTTGAGCGGCGGAATAGAAGCAGCGACGTAGCGGTTGTGAGGTCACAACATGAAGGTTTTTTGCAAGAGAACGAACGGGAACGCGGAGTTCCGCTGTAGCGTGTGCGGGGAGGGATTCGTCCTTTTCTGGGAGCGGCAGCCTCGGACGGAGCGGGTTGCGGTTCTGCGCGAGATTCAGGAGACCATGCGCAGGCACCATCGGAGTTCCCCTGGGACGGAAGCACATCCGCAAGGCGGTTTTCTGGCGCCCGACTGGGGTGACCCCACCGAACTTGCTGCCGCAGCGTTGCAGGGTGGTAACCAGGTGCTCGACCTGTAAGCCGAAAAAACCTCTGCTAATGATCAGGAAAGATCGGTGACAGGGATCGCGTGCCCATCGAGGCTCAAAGCCGACCGCAATGGGGAACGAACAGGCACAGACACGCCCCTTGACTGCAAACGAGAGCAAAGGCAGCCAAATCAGGCAAACATAGCAGTTTGCGAAAGTTCCGGACGGTACAGAAAAGGCCGGGAGTTTACCCAGCCCTTCTGTGTTAGCTGTTCGATTCTGCCGGAATCCGGCCGATCAGGTTAGAGAGGCTGTACGTCGGCAGCCTGCCATCCCTTGGGGCCCTTTACGACGTTAAACTGCACGGCTTGACCTTCTTGCAAACTCTTGAATCCACTGGTGTTGATTGCCGAGTAATGCACGAACACATCTTCGCCGTTCTGGCGCGAAATAAAGCCGAAGCCTTTCGCGTCATTGAACCACTTCACGGTACCTTGTTCCATACTTTTGCGTATTTCCTGGATTTGAATTGCGCTGGATGAATCGGAGCGACCACTGGCAGAATCTTGCTTGGTTGGGCGAGTACTGCTCACGCCCGGTTCTACTAACGCTAATCATAGTCTACCATCTTCGTCAAAAGAATGTGCAGGAAAAGTGTGCCGCGTCTCAGCCGTTGGTTTCCCAGGATCGGAACTCATTGAACAATTTGGCCTTAATGGCGCGGGGCGGAGCTGTGGTAAGGTGAGAGGTCGCCATGCTGCACGATCCTGTACCCGAATTGTCGGCTCGCGCCACCGAGGCGCTGGAGTCGGAGTTTAGGACGCTCCCGGAGTTTAAGGCGGAGCCTGGCACCAGCGCCGAAGAAATGGCAGCGGTTCTCGAAGAGACCGCGCACCGGCTTGGCGATAACTACCCTTATTTCCACCCCTTATATGCCGGGCAGATGCTGAAGCCACCGCATCCGGTGGCCCGGACCGCGTATGCGCTGGCCATGAAGATCAATCCCAACAATCATGCGCGGGACGGCGGCCGGGCGAGCTCGGCGATGGAGGTCGAGGCAGTTCGCGAGATCGCTGGAATGTCCGGGTGGACAGAGTACCTGGGACACCTGACTTCGAGCGGGACCTTCGCCAACCTGGAGGCATTGTGGATGGCAGGGCAATTGGCGCCAGGACGGCGGATTGTGGGTTCGGAGCAGGCGCACTACACGCACCAGCGGATTTCGGCAGTACTGAAACTGGAATACACTGCCGTGGCGGCCGACGGCGCGGGCCGGATGCGGCTGGACGCGCTGGAAGATGAGCTGCGCAAGGGCGACGTGGGCGCGGTGGTCGTGACGATGGGCACGACGGCTTTGGGGGCGGTGGATCCGCTCGGCGAGATTCTTGCGCTGCGTGAGCGGTACGGATTTCGCGTCCATGTGGATGCAGCATACGGTGGGTACTTCACGCTGATCGCGGAATCGCTCGACGAGGCGGCGCGACGAGGGTATGCAGCGATCGGACATGCGGACTCGATCGTGATCGATCCGCACAAGCACGGATTGCAACCGTTTGGATGCGGGTGTGTCTTGTTCCGTGACCCGGCCGTCGGGCGGTATTACAAGCACGACTCGCCGTACACGTATTTCACTTCGAAGGAACTGCACCTGGGCGAGATCAGCCTGGAGTGCTCCCGCGCGGGAGCGGCGGCGGTGGCTTTGTGGGCGACGCAGCGGCTGTTGCCGCTGACGAAGGATGGAGCTTTTGCCGAGGGGTTGAGGAAGGGACGGCGGGCGGCACTGGAGTTGGACCGGAGACTGCGAGGAGATGAGAGGTTTGTCGGTTTGGGTTCGTGCGTTCCCGGGTCCCTAAACGCAAGGGACCCGGGGCACCTGCCATGTGCGCCGGAGCTGGACATTATTGTCTGGGGAGTGCGTGCAGCGGATTTTCAGAAGGCGTCGGAGCAAGCGCGAAATGTCTTTGACGCATGCGCGCGGCGGGGATTGCATCTGGCTTTAGTACAATTGCCGGGATCGTGGTTTGGTGGACGCGGCGGTGCGCAGAATGAGGGCACGCTTACCTGTCTACGCTCGGTGCTGATGAAGCCGGAGCACGAGGCGTGGATCGGACGCATCTGGGATCACTTGAGCGCGGCGTGCGATGAAGTTGTGAATGGGTGAAAAGTCTACGACGGATTTGGATTTTGGGTTGGAAAGAAAACGTTGTCAAAGAGACAGTGAACAGTGCTCAGTTTTCGCGCTGGGTCCAATGTGCGAGAAGCAACCGCAGCTCCTTCGACTTCCTCCGCTGCGCCGTTCCGGTTCGCTGCTATCGCTCAGGACGACAAGAGCTTTATTGAGAGTTTGAAATTCACGTCGAGAGTAGGGATAGCTTATGCATGATGCAAAAGCATTTCGTTCGATGCACAAGGAGCGGTTCGGGGCAGAGCCTGCGATTTTTGTGGGGCCGGGACGCGTGAACCTGATCGGCGAGCACACCGATTATGCCGAAGGTTTTGTGATGCCGGCGGCGATCAACTTTGCCACCCTTGCGGGGATTTCGCCGCGCACGGATGGCAAGATCGCGATCTACTCCGAGAACCAGGGTGAGGAGAAGGTGTTTGACGGCGTGCAGGCCAAGGGAATCAAGTACTGGACCGACTACCCGATCGGAGTGGTGTCGATCCTGGCCGGCGAGGGCCACAAGATTCCCGGCTTCAGCCTGAGCATCTGGAGCGATGTGCCGCTCGCTTCCGGGTTGTCGAGTTCGGCAGCGCTAGAGGTATCGACCGCGCTCGCGGTACTGTCGCTTGTCGGCGCAAGCTATCCGGGACCCGTTTTGGCGCGACTCTGCCAGCGGGCGGAGAACGAGTTTGTGGGCGCGAATTGCGGAATCATGGACCAGTTCATCAGCTTGAATGCCAAGGCGGATCATGCGCTTTTGCTGGACTGCCGCGATTTGACCTACAAGCTGGCGCCGATTCCGGACCACGTGGCATTGGTGATTGCCAACACCATGGTGAAGCATTCGGTGGCCGGAGGCGATTATCCGACGCGGCGGCGCGAGTCCGAAGCGGCGTGCGCGGTGATTGCCAGGCACCGGCCGGGCGTGAAGTTCCTGCGCGATTGCACGCTCGACGATCTGAAAAAGTCGGGCAACGAAATGGAGCCTAAGAGCTACCTGCGGGCGAAACACGTGATCAGCGAAAACCTGCGAACGGTGGCGGCCTGCGACGCGCTGCTGAAGGGCCACATGAAAGAGCTGGGCCGGCTGATGGGCGACGCGCACCGGAGCTACAGCCAGGACTTTGAAGGCAGTTGCGTTGAGGCGGATGCGATGGTGGCGCTGGCGCAGGATTTGCCGGGGCTGATCGGCGCGCGGTTGACCGGGGGCGGATTCGGCGGGTGCACGATCAACTTGGTAGAGCAGACCGAGGCGGCTGGGTTTGCCGAGAAGCTGGGTGCGCGCTACGCTCAGAAGATTGGAATTACGCCCCAGATTCACATTTGCCATGCGTCGGGAGGCGCTCACCGACTTGAGTAGGGCTGTTCGCGCCCGCTCGTGCGGCCGGAAGGCGAACGAGCCACAAAGGAAGATGGAAAAGTGCCTTAAGTGCCGCGACTGGGAGAGGTTAAACCGCAGCGAAAATCGCGCAAAAACGGTTGGCCCTCCACCTCAGGCACGCATCCAACCGTTTTGTGGAAAATTGATCCTCTATTGAGCCTCTGGACCGCAAGTTCCTGACACGAAAGAGCCATTTTCGCAACCGGACAGAAACATTGTGTAGACCGTTTTCCTTGTTAAACTTGTGAGGTGTTTTGCCCCGATGGAACGATGAGGGACCGTGTGCCGGGCTGGGACAAAGCATCCCCGGGGTGGTGGTGGCTGTTTGGCCCTGAAGGATAGCCATTAAGAAAAAGATATATGGAATCTACATCCACGAAATCGTCCATGCACGAGAGAATCCCCCACGGCGGCCAGGTGGCTTACTTCTCCATGGAGATCGCGATTCAACCGGCCATGCCGACGTACTCTGGAGGTCTGGGTGTACTCGCCGGTGACACCCTTCGCTCGGCAGCGGACCTGGGTGTCCCATTGGTGGCGTTCACGCTGGCGCACCGTAAAGGATATTTCCAACAGCATCTCAGCGCGACGGGCCTGCAGACCGAAGATGTGCAGCCGTGGAGCCCTGAGGAGTTTTGCACCGAGGAAGCTGCGCGGATCACGGTGGCGATCGAAGGCCGCGTGGTGGCGGTACGCGCATGGCGGTACGATCTGGCAGGACTCTTTGGGCATATCGTGCCAATCTACCTTCTCGACACGGACCTCGAAGAGAACTCAGGCTGGGACCGCGGCCTGACGGACCATCTGTACGGTGGCGATACAAACTACCGGTTGCAGCAGGAAATCGTGCTGGGGATGGGCGGCGTGCGCATGGCGAAGGCGCTGGGATTGCGCGTCAACGTCTTCCACATGAACGAGGGTCACGCAGCGTTGCTCACGCTGGCGCTGCTCGAAAGCCAACTTGGCGGCGGGCCACTGGGCGCGCCGGCTGAAGCGGATCTTGAGGCGGTGCGCCGCACTTGCGTGTTCACCACGCACACCCCCGTTCCGGCAGGGCACGACCGATTCTCAACCGAACAGGCGATTCGCATTTTGGGCAGCGACCGGACGGCGCGTCTGGAAGCGCTGGGTTGTTTCCGCGACGGCCTGCTGAACATGACGCTGCTGGCGCTCAGGTTTTCCCGGTATGCGAACGGCGTGGCCATGCTGCACGGCAAAGTGTCGCAGGCCATGTTTCCGGAGTTCAAGATCGACTCGATTACCAACGGGGTGCACGCGCCGACGTGGATTTCAGAGCCAGTGCAAAAGATGCTCGATGAGCAGATTCCGGCATGGCGGCGTGACAACCTTTATTTGCGCAATGTGATCGCCGTGCCCGAATCCGAGATGCTGGCGGCGCACAAACGTGCCAAAGAAGAACTGTTGGCGGAAGTGGGGTCGCGGACCGGGCTCGTACTCGATCCCAACGTGCTTACCCTCGGCTTTGCGCGCAGGGCAGCGACGTATAAGCGCGCCACGTTGATGTTCACCGATCCAGAGCGTCTCAAGGAAATTGCGTCAAAAGCAGGCGGGTTGCAGATTCTGTATGCCGGCAAGGCGCACCCTCAGGACGAACCCGGGAAAGCGCTCATCCAGCAGGTGGTGGCGGAGGCAGCGCGGCTGGGGAATGACAATTTGCGGATTGTCTACCTCGAAAACTATGCGTGGGACCTTGGCGCGCGGCTCACGGCAGGCGTGGATGTGTGGGTCAACAACCCGCGGCGCCCTTACGAGGCATCCGGAACCAGCGGGATGAAGGCGGCAATGAATGGCGTGCCCAGCCTGTCGATTCTGGATGGATGGTGGATCGAGGGCTGCATCGAGGGCGTAACAGGGTGGGCCATCGAAGACGGAGCCGACGATCTCGCAGAAGCGGACTCGCTTTACTCCAAGCTGGAGACTGCGGTGGTGCCTCTTTATCGCGATGCACCCGAGAAGTGGGCGCGCCTGATGCGAACGACGCTGGCGTTCAATGGTTCGTACTTCAACACCAACCGCATGGTGAAGCAGTACACGCGGAATGCATACTATCCCGAGCGGCTGCCTCAAACAACCAAGGTAGAAGAAGCGGCCTACGCGGACTAAAGGCAGCTACCAGTTGCTAGCTTTCAGTCTTTGTGCTGCGTTCTTGCCGCTATTCGTTGTCTGACGGCGCTGTTCTCTGATCTCTGCTTTCTAGAGCTTGCGGCGCAGGAACTCGAAGATCACATAGCCGATAAAGCCGCTCACGAGGGCGATCAGGAAATTCGTGGTCGTAACGATGTCGTGCAGGGCAAAGGCGAAGGTCTTGCCCCGGCCGCTGACTCCCGTGAACTCGCCCATCAGGAGATTCGAGTAAAAAAGGAAGATGATAAACGCGACTTCGACCACCACTCGCCAGATGGGCTTGACTCTCGGTGGTGGCGTGAACGGCGACATGGAGCGATGATACCGGCGAGGCGCCCGAGCCCCAAGCGAAATCGGATGTTGCTGCGAGCCGAATAAAGGCGGCTCAACACGCTCATCAAGCGATTCAGCCTATAATTTTCCTGTTGTGTTTTCCGGAATTTCATGGCGGTGGCGTGGAATGCGGCGGCTGACTGCCGTTGCAACTCTCCTGGTGTGTTCATACGTGTT
>Ga0116225_1002631_pt1 | contig 11962 bp, 12 predicted proteins | sample Sb_taG_8_FD_88968 | JGI IMG/M metagenome (GOLD analysis project Ga0116225, IMG submission 88968) | Peat soil microbial communities from Weissenstadt, Germany - Sb_50d_c_BC metaG | ecosystem: Environmental > Terrestrial > Soil > Wetlands > Peat | place: Germany: Weissenstadt | collected 2010-09-21 | reverse complement strand
TGGTCTAGAACCTTGTCGCTGTATGCCATGATTTATTTCTCCTTAAAATTTGACCGCTGAAGAAACATTGCAAGCAATGTTTCTACGGCTGCATTACTCTGCTGCCCACTTCACGCTCTTCAGGTCCACGCCTTCTTTCGCCATTTCGTAAAGTGGCGAGAGTTCGCGCAAGCGCGATACCGTTTCGACAACGCGGTCGGCTACGTAGTCGACCTCGGCTTCGGTGTTGAAACGTCCAAGGCCGAAGCGGATGGAACTGTGCGCCAGATCGTCCCCCGTGCCCAGAGCCTTCAATACATAAGATGGTTCAAGCGTCGCCGAGGTGCATGCCGAACCGCTCGAAACTGCTATGTCGTTGATGCCCATCAGCAAAGATTCGCCTTCGACGTAGGCAAAGCTGATGTTCAGGTTGCCGGGCAGGCGATGCTCCCATGAGCCGTTGATGTAAACCTCGTCGAGCCCACCCATGATTTTGTCGCGAAGGCGGTTGCGGAGGCCGGCCATGCGGCAGGATTCCTTGGCCATTTCCTCTGACGCGATGGCGCAAGCTTTGCCCAGACCTACGATTCCGGGGACGTTGAGAGTGCCAGAGCGCATGCCACGCTCGTGGCCTCCGCCGTCGATGATGGCGGAAATCTGCACGCGAGGATTCTTGCGGCGCACATACAATGCTCCGACGCCCTTAGGCCCGTACATTTTGTGGGCCGAGATCGACATTACGTCGATGTTCTGCTTGTTCACGTCGATGGGAATCTTGCCCACGGCCTGGGTTGCATCGCTGTGGAAGATGATTCCGCGCTCGCGGCAGAGCTTGCCGATTTCAGCGATGGGTTGCAGCACGCCGATTTCGTTGTTTGCAGCCATGAGCGTGACCAGGATCGTCTTGTCGTCCATGGCGCGCTTGAGGTCGTCGAGATCGACCAGGCCGTCCTTTTGAACAGGCATGTAAGTGACGCGATAGCCGTATTTTTCCAGGCGCTTGCAGGTGTCGAGAACGGCTTTGTGCTCGGTCACGGCAGTGATGATGTGATTGCCTTTTTCCTTGTACATCTCGGCGACGCCCTTGATGGCCAGGTTATCGCTCTCGGTCGCGCCTGAGGTGAAGATGATTTCTTTGGTGGTGGCGCCGACTAGCTTGGCAATGCGTTCGCGCGCGGTTTCTACGCCTTCTTCGCCTGCCCAGCCGAACGAGTGATTGCGGCTGGCGGAGTTGCCGAACTTTTCCATGAAATAGGGCAACATTTCTTCCAGCACGCGAGGATCGACGGGCGTAGTGGCGTGGTTGTCCATGTAGACAGGCAGCTTGACTCCGTTTGGAGCCACGTGTTCTGCCTGGGGGATCGTCTTTACATCGGTGCTCATGATTGCTCTCCTACCTTTTATGTAATCGTGACCAGTTCATCCGGTTTCTTCGTTTCAGTTTCCTCGTGCTGATGCGGTTCTTCTTTCATCTCTGAGATACTGATGCGCCGCAATACTTGTTCGATGCTCTCGTTGACCCGGCGCAGGGGCTCGCGAATGGTGCAACGATCGGTTTGATCGCACTCGCCGCGTATAGTGATGCAAGAAGTAATGAACAACGGACCGTCGATGGCCCGAATCACTTCGAATGCGCTGATCTCTCCCGCGTCGCGTGCCAATGTGTAGCCGCCGTTCATGCCGTGCTGCGAATGCAGCAAGCCGGCTTTCACCAGGCGCTGCAGAATCTTAGCCAGAGCTTCCTGCGGAATGCCGTAGGCGTCGGCGACATCCTTGGCGCTGCATGCGCTATGAGGCGCATGTTCGGCCAGGTGCTTCATCGCCATCAAGCCGTAATCCGCTTTCTTGGTCAGCTTCAGCATTTGGAATCCGAGTAGCAAATCCGACCTTTTCAGTCGGATATAACTATTGTAGGGGGAACTGGGTTGCATTGCAACCTCGTACAGGGAATGGTTGGATTCGCAATTTAATGGTAACTATATTGTATTTAGTGGTTTATGGGATGGCGATCTTTTCAGTCGTATTTTCGGGTAGTGGAGAGTCCGCGGGTGGGATTTCTCTGACCGTTCTTGACGGGATGGCGTCCGCACGATGGGCTCAAATGGGAAAGGAATTTTCTATGAAAAGACTTGACAAGCCAATCAGTCAGGCTAAAATACCGCCAATTTCCGGCAAACTCACTTCGGCGCTACCAACGCCGAGCGTGATCGGCCGGGGTTTATGACTTCAATCCCGCCGTCGCAATCCCCCGACAAGAACAGCGCCGAGAATGCGTGCAAGCACCCGCGCGTGCAGATTGTGGCCCGTGAGGAAGACGCCGAATTCGTCGAATGCGTCGAGTGCGGCGACATCTTCGAATCGAGTGAGTTTAAAGACATGGTGATCGAAGATACTCGGCTAAAGAACGAATCCTGAAGACACCGGCCTTGTTTGACGATCTTTTGGGGCAGATCAGATCGGAACCGGTTCAAAACAGAAAAGACGGGGTGACGAAGGTAATCCTTCGAAGGGGCTTTCCCTTGGTTGGACGATTCACAGTTTGTTAGTGTCAACCTGGGAATAATTGTCCACGGAGAGGTCATGTCAGTTGTGGCTTTGGTTGTCGACGACTCCATGCTCATTCGGCACACCGTGTGCCGCTTCCTTGAGGAACGCGGTTTTGCCGTGGAGTCGGCGACCAATGGGCTGGAGGCGCTCGAAACTCTGAAGCGAGTACGGCCGGACATCATTATTACCGATATTCAGATGCCCAAGATGAGCGGGACTGAACTCATCACGGCGGTGAAAGCCGATCGCGCTCTAGCACAGATTCCAATTGTGATCGTCGCCGGCAGACAGAGCGGCTTCGAGCACACAGAAAAGCGCGCGAACTATACGATTTTCAAAGACATCGACATAGAGGATCAACTGGCAAAGGCGCTCCAGGCGGTACTGGGTGTGAAGTCGCAGGCGGCGAAGAACAGCAGGTAGCATTCAGCATTCAGCACTCAGCATTCAGCACTCAGTCCTCAACGTTCATCTCTTGGTACTCGGCATTTGGTCCTTGCGGTTCTCGGCTGGCGATGCTTGTGGCTAACTGCTGACGGCGGCTTCACCGCAACACCATTCCCGCTTCGGCTGAAAAATCCATCGGGGCGAAATCCCCGGCCAGAAACTTGGGATACGCCGCGGCCGCAATCATGGCGGCGTTGTCCGTTGATAGCGGACGCGAAGGGAAGTATACGGGCAAGCCTTCTCTAGCCGCATCTTTCTCGAACTGCTGACGCAACTCTTGATTGGCCGCCACGCCACCGGTGACGAACAACGTCTCGACTTCGTATGCCCGAGCTGCGGCCAGAGTCTTTCCCGCCAAGTCTTCCACCATCGCTCGCTGAAACGAAGCCACCAGGTCGAGCGCCGGTTGGTCGCAAAGGGATAAATAGTCTTCGAGTTTGGGCGGCACAATCGCGGAGAGCGCCTTGCGTCGTTCTACGATCGAACCTTGCATGTTATGAGTTTCGACATAGCGCAGGACCGCGGTCTTGATCCCGCTATAGGAAAAATCAAAGCATGGGCCATCATAAGTCCGAGCCGCATCGCGGTCCTTGCGGTCTTTATGCTTGAGCTGCGAAGGGGGAAACTTCACGGCGTGAGGATTGCCGTGAGTGGAAAGCTTGTCGACGATGGGGCCGCCGGGATATCCCAGACCTAGTAATTTTGCTACTTTGTCGAAGGCCTCTCCTGCGGCGTCGTCGCGAGTGTGGCCGATGTTCTGGTAGGACCAACTATTCTGTCGCAGCTTTGCCAGATAAAGATGAGTGTGGCCCCCGGAGACGACCAGCGCCAGCAACGGAAAACGCAGGTCGTGATTTCCCTTGCGACGCTCTTCCAGCAGTACGGCATGAATGTGGCCTTCCAAGTGATTCACCGCGATGAGCGGCTTATCGAGCGCAAACGCGAGAGCCTTGGCGTAGCTGATGCCGACGAGGAGCGCTCCGGCGAGGCCGGGTCCTTGAGTGACGGCCACGGCGTCGATGGATTGATAATTGCGTCCCGCGTCAGCGAGCGCCTTGCGCACCACCGGAACGATTGCGCGCAAATGCTCACGAGACGCCAACTCGGGCACAACTCCGCCGTAAGGCTGGTGCGTGGCGAGCTGCGAGAATACAACATTGGACACGATCTCCTCACCTGAACGCACCACGGCCGCGGCCGTCTCGTCGCACGAGCTTTCGATGCCAAGAATGTAGGCGTCGTGCATAAGCCATATATTATCTGCTAGAGGCCGTTGTAGCCGCCATGCTCAAGGACTTTTCCATCTCGATTGTGCGCACCTTGCGAGAGCACGGCCACAAAGCGTATCTGGTTGGCGGATGCGTGCGCGATTTGCTCCTGGGCCGCGAGCCCGCTGATTACGATGTCACTACCGACGCGATTCCTGATGAGGTCCTGCGGATCTTTCCGGAGACGTACGCGGTGGGTGCGCAATTTGGGGTTGTGCTGGTGCCGGCACCGGCGGCAGATGACAGAACCGCGGAAGTAGTCGAAGTGGCAACCTTTCGCAGCGACATCGGATACAGCGACGGTCGCCATCCGGACAAAGTTCGCTTCACCAAAGATCCGCGGGAAGACGTCGAGCGCCGCGACTTCACGATCAACGGCCTGCTGCTCGATCCGGTCACGAACGAAGTTCTGGATTTCGTCGGCGGACGCAATGATCTCGATGCCGGAATCATCCGATCCATTGGCGATCCCGACCAACGGTTCGCAGAAGACAAGCTCCGGATGCTGCGCGCTGTGCGCTTCGCGGCACGTTTCGGCTACACAATCGAGCCTGAGACTCTTCAAGCGATTCAGAAATTGGCATCGCAGATCGAGCAGGTTTCACGGGAGCGCGTGCGAGATGAGCTTAGCAAGATGCTGACGGAGGGCCACGCCCGCCCCGCGTTTCTTCTTCTCGACGAAACCGGGTTGCTGCATGAAGTTCTGCCCCAGATCGAGGCGATGAAAGGAGTGCAGCAACCGCCGCAGTTTCATCCCGAGGGCGATGTGTTTGTGCATACGCTGCTCTTGCTCGACAAGTTGCCGCATCCGTGTCCGGCGACGCTGGCGTGGGGTGCGCTGTTGCACGATGTGGGGAAGCCGGCGACATTTCGAATTGCGCCTGACCGCATTCGCTTTGACGGGCACGTTGATGTTGGAGTCAAGATTGCGGAGGACATCTGCCACCGCTTGCGCTTCTCCAATGACGACACCGACCAGATTCTTGCGCTTGTTGACAACCACATGCGCTTCGCACACGTCCAGCGGATGAACGAATCCACGTTCAAGAGATTTGTGCGGATGCCACGCTTCGACGAACACCTGGAACTGCATCGGCTGGACTGTGAGTCGAGCCATGGAGATCTCACTTCATACAACTTCACACGCGAGAAGATCGCTTCCACGCCGCCAGAGGCCATGCGGCCTGCGCCTTTGATCACCGGGGACAACTTGATCGCTGTTGGCTACAAGCCCGGGCCTCAATTCAAGCAGATTCTTGCAGCCGTGGAGGATGGACAACTGGAAGGACGCTTACGCACAAGTGAGGAAGCTATGGCGCTGGTGATGAGTCAGTTTCCGCGGCAAAATTAGGAAAGGCCGGCATTGCACCAAAAAAGGTGCAAAATCTGCTTTTTGTCAAAATCTTGTCAAGCCCCCGCCGAGGTCAAAATTTGCTTAAGTTGCTGAAAGTAAAGGTAATATATAGTTGGAAACCATGTCCTATTTACCCTGTTGAAACTGCTATTCTGGAAGTATAGGGTCATGAATCGAGCTTGTGCGCCTGCCCGAACGCGGGTTAGAGTACCCGCGCTACACTAACATGAAAGTCACAGAAAAAGATGTAGCCAACGTCGCTGACTTGGCAAATCTGGAGTTGACCGCGGACGAACGCGGTGTCTTGCTACGGGACCTGAATTCGATTCTCGAATACATCGATCGCTTGAACCAATTGGATACGACCCATGTACCGCCGATGTCGGAAGGGCACGCGAAAGCTGCGGGATACACTTCAGCAGGGCGAGAAGATATTCTCGAAGGTCTGAGAAAATCGTTGCCACACGCGGTGGCGCTGCAGAACGCGCCCGATTCGGACGGGACATTCTTCAAAGTGCCCAAGGTGATCGAGAGATAGAGCAACGGTCCTCTGGATTGTAAGAGCCGAGAAATCGCTAACCCCAAACCGTTGACTACCGTTTCTATGGACTTGAACGCGCTCACAATCGATGGGGCCCGCTCCGCCGTGCAGGCGCGCGAAATCACGGCGACATCGCTGGCGGAAGCGTTCTATTCCAAGATCGAGAAAGATGATCCGCAGATCGGCGCATACCTGACGCTCTCGAAGGAGCGCGCGCTGGCGCAGGCAGCACGAATGGATTCGCTGGCTGCAAAGGGCGAGCCGCTTCCGCCGCTGGGCGGGGTTCCGGTCGGGATCAAGGATGTAATGGTGACGCATGGCGTGCGTACAACGGCTGGCTCGAAGATTCTGGGTAACTACATTCCTCCGTACGATTGCACGGCGGTAACTCGGATGGAAGATGCCGGCGCGGTTTTGCTGGGCAAGCTGAACTGTGACGAATTTGCCATGGGATCGTCTAACGAGAATTCAGCGTGGCACCCGGTTCACAATCCACGCGATCTCAGTCGTGTGCCCGGAGGGTCCTCGGGAGGATCGGCGGCAGCAGTGGCCGCGAATATGGCTGTGGCGACGCTGGGGTCGGACACTGGCGGGTCGATTCGCCAACCGGCATCTTTTTGCGGAGTGGTTGGGTTGATGCCGACGTACGGACGCGTATCGCGCTACGGATTGATCGCGTTCGCGTCGTCGCTCGATCGCATCGGGCCGCTTACCAACACCGTGAAAGACGGAGCCACGGTGTTGCGCACCATCGCAGGCAGGGATCCGATGGATTCCACTTCTGCGGACGTACCGGTCCCCGACTACGTTGCGGAATTGGAGAAGCCGGTGCGCGGGCTCAGGCTCGGCGTAGCAAGAGAGTATTTCGGAGAAGGATTAGATCCCGAGGTCCGAAAATCCGTGGAAGCCGCGATTCAGAAGCTGGCAAAGCTGGGCTGCGAGATTATTCCGGTCTCGCTGCCGCACACTGAATATGCGATTCCCACTTATTACATCGTGGCGACGGCGGAGGCGTCGTCGAATTTGGCCCGCTTCGATGGCGTTCGCTATGGCTACCGGGCGGGCGACGCGCGCACGCTTTCCGAGATGTACCGTCGCAGCCGCGATCAGGGATTTGGCGCCGAAGTGAAGCGCCGCATCATGCTGGGCACGTACGCGTTGAGCGCCGGATACTACGAGGCATACTATCTGAAGGCGCAGAAAGTTCGTACGCTGCTGGTCCGCGACTTCGACGAAGCGTTCAAGAAAGTGGACGCGATCGTGACTCCAACCAGTCCTACGGCCGCGTTTAGGCTGGGCGAGAAAGTTGATGATCCTCTGTCCATGTATCTCGCCGATATTTTCACGGTGACCGCGGACTTGGCGGGTATCCCGGGGATTTCCGTCCCTTGCGGGAACACAAAAGAAAATCTGCCGGTCGGACTGCAGATTCTGGGCAAGCATTTCGACGAGGCTATGATTTTGCGGGTGGCCCATGCTTATGAGCAGGCATCATAAGCTGATCTTGATCAGGACGCTTGGATGAGAGCACAGAAATGCAAAAGGTAGATTCGGTGTTTCAAAAGCCGTTGCAAGCTGCACTAGGAAGCGCACTCGCTTACCTCGAGGGCCTTGACCGCAGTCCGGTCGCCGCAACCGTGGATCTTTCCGTCCTGCGCCAGCGAATCGGGAGACCGCTTGCCAACGATGGGGTTCCCGCTGCGCAAGTGGTCGCGGACCTCGTGCAGGATGTGGAAGGCGGAATTCTCGGCTCGGAGGGTGGGCGCTTCTTTGGTTGGGTAATTGGCGGATCGCTGCCAGCTGCGCTGGCCGCCGATTGGCTCACGTCGGCGTGGGATCAGAATAGCGGACATCACACCTGCGGGCCCGCTGCCGCAGTGGTCGAAGAAGTTGCCGGGAAATGGCTGAAGGAGATTCTGCGGCTGCCGTCGCATGCAAGTTTTGCACTGGTCACGGGATGCCAGATGGCGCATGTGACCTGCCTGGCCGCCGCACGCCACGCCGTCCTTGCCAAGCGGGGATGGGATCTTGAGAAACAAGGCCTCTACGGCGCGCCGCCGATCAGAATCGTGACCAGCGACAAGCGCCATGAAACGTTCGATCGCGCCGTTCGCTTGCTGGGCCTCGGACTGGCGCAGGTCGAGTATGTGCCGGCAAACTCAGACGGGCAGCTTCCCGCCGACGCACTCGAACAAACGTTGAAGGGGCGTTCTACAGAGCCGACGATTGTGCTTCTGCAAGCCGGAGATGTGAACACGGGCAAGTACGATTCTTTTGAAACCCTCGTCCCAATCGCAAAACATCATGGGGCATGGGTGCACGTGGACGGCGCTTTCGGTCTATGGGCAGCTGCCTGCGAGCGCTATCGCCAGTTGGTTAAGGGCGTGGAGGAAGCTGATTCCTGGGCTACCGACGGACACAAGTGGCTTAATGTTCCGTACGATTGCGGATACGCTTTCGTTGCCGACGCAGAGGCGCATCGCTCTTCCATGACCAGCCGGGCGGCATATCTGAATCACGATGGCGATGCGCGAGACCAACTGGATTGGACTCCGGAATGGTCGCGTCGAGCGCGGGCGTTTCCCACCTATGCGGCTCTGCGCCAGCTTGGCAGAAGTGGAGTCCAAGATTTGGTGGAACGTTGCTGCAAGCATGCGCATGATCTGGTGATGGAAATTGGCGGTCTGCCGGGGGCGGAAGTCGTTTCCGAGCCGGTCATCAATCAAGGCCTGGTGCGGTTCCTTGATCCCAGCTCCAACGCCACGGACGCCGATCACGACCGCCGGACGGAAGAAGTGATTGCCTGTATTCTTGCGAGCGGCGAAGCATTTTTCGGCGGAACCACTTGGCAGGGACGCCGCGCCATGCGCGTGAGCGTCACCGGTTGGCTTACGTCCGACGAAGATGTCAGGCGCGTGGTGAGAGCGGTGGCAGGAGTGTTGGCCGCAACTCGCGCGCACCCGGTGAACGTAGGCTAGGCCGTCCTGGCGTTGCCCTTGTTAGAGCGGCTCGTAATATCGTTCGCCGGCGCAGGCACGGCAGAGTAGTTTTCCATCACGATGCACTTCACGGCGGAAATTAATACCTTCGCCGCAGACTTCGCAAACAATACGTTCGCCCTTGTATCCGGGAAATTCTTCCGGAGGCAGGTCGACTTTCACCCATTCCGTGGTGAATAGATCATCCTCGGACATTTCACGATAAGCCAGCATCTGCTGGCTATTTTTATTTTCAAGCTCGGGGTGCATCTGCCGCGCCAAAGCTTTTGATGATTCCTTGGCCGCGATGCGCACGGCTTTGCCGTTGTTCACGTCGACGAAGGTCGCAGCCATTTTGCCCCAGTCGCGGAACTTCAGAGTGCGTTTGCCAAGACGGCAGCCGGTAACCACAGCGACCGCATCGGTCGCGCAACGATCGATTTCCACAAAAGTCACGAGGCGTTTTCGATCCTTGCCTCGAGGATCGTCGATGCCGAGCTTCGTCAGGCCGAGCATGGCCAGGCGGACGCCAAGGACCTGTCCGGCGCAGAGATGACCGTGCGCCTGCTCCGCGTCGACCAGATATTCGTCGAGAGATTTCATTTCCGTTGTCAGTTGCCGGTTGCCAGCTGCATTGCATTGTAGCCCGAGGACCGGCGAAGAGTCAGAACTCGAACCGAACACAACCAAACCAAGGAGAAGTTTAATTATGAAGTCCACTTCAAACCCAATCCTAATCCCAATCTCGAAACCAAAAACCGTGCTCGCGATCGTGTTGTCGATTTCGCTGTTAGCGACCGGCTGCAGCGCTAGTTGGATCAGCGTTGCTCTCGCTGATCTTTCAGTGCTAATACAAATGGCACTGAACATCGGCACGATCGTTACCACGCTGGAGTCGGACAATCAGATCAGCGCCGCAGATGCCGCTGCCATCCAGAACATCTCGGCCCAGGCAAGCAAGGATCTTAATCTGCTGGCGGCGCTCTACAACGAATATCAGTCGAACCCGAGTGCGAGCGCCTTGCAGAAAATCCAAGGCGTGATCGCGGACATCAACCAGAGCCTGCCAGCCCTGTTGGTGGCGGCGCACATTGGCGATCCGATTCTGTCGGCCCGAATCGCGGCGGGAGTCAACTTGATCCTGACTACCGTCGTCAGCTTTGCGGCCCTGATCCCACAGATCTCGGCACGAGCAAAAGCACAAAAGGTGGCGCGCGGGCAAATTGCTATTCCCAACGCGAGCGATTTGAAAAAGCAGTGGAATCAGCAAGTGTGCGGACCAACCAGTAACCCTGCGTGGGACTTCAGCAACGCAGGATGCATGGTCAGATAACTCCGCCGATTTGGTTCCGCTCCAATAACCCTGCCTCTACCTGCGCAAGCCGCGGGTAGAGGTTTTGTGTGTTCTGGCAAACCGAATACCTAAGGAACACACGCGGCGTCCAGCGGCAATACAGTTCCTCCCGACAGCAGCGACAAAAGATACAGGTACGATGTCAAGTGGTGTTCACATGCGAGTTCAAACTTGACCAGCAGCTTCGGGGGAATCAGTGTGACTGAGCTCAGGTCGTAGAGCCCCTGCACATGTTCGTACATCGGCGGCAAAGGCAGCTTGGGAACAAGATCGACCCGATTGGCGATGCGTGAAGTATTCGTGACGACCTGGTTGTAGGTGCTCACAAAGGCCGGGTCTCCGGTGCGAGGACTCGCGTAGGTGTAGACAATCGGATTCTTGAAGTTGGTATTGGCAGCGACATCGAGGGCGAGCATCGTCGCAAGCGCTCCTCCGAGACTGTGTCCGCAGATCGTCAAAGAGTTGGTCGCTGGATTGAATGGGAGCGCTGCCAGCGCATTCACCACCGAAGTGGACGTAGCCGTGACGCCCACGCGAAGAGACTTGTAGATTGCGGTGAAGCCATCGTCTGTGCATCCGGAGCCGGTCAGGAACGGACACTTCACCGTAAGGAACTCGGCATCATGGATCCACTCCCAAATGCCTTCAGTGCCGCGAATCGCGATGACTACATCGTTGTTCGGAGCCTGCAGGATGTAACCGAACGACACAATCTGATTGCCTCGAGCGGGATTCAGATCTGTGGCGAGGTCGTTGCCAAAAAACGTGGTGACCACTTTGTAGCCGATGTTGTTGGGATCGTACTGGGCTGCGATCGTTTGACCGGCTGCGTTCGCAGTGCTTGAGGGCGGAACATCTTCAGCTGCCTTGACCAATAATCCGAACTGAATGGCCCGGTTCAGGTCCATAGTCGTCTCCTATCTCATCTCATGATTCCCCCCCGACCGGAATCATACAGGAGAACTCGCCTCGCCTGACACCGGGAGTGCTATTGATTCGCACAACTCCGTGGCGGGTTACTTGCGCTTCCAGCGTACGCCGTCTTTGGTGATTTCAACAATAATGCCAATGGCGCCGAGTTCAGCGCGAATCGCGTCCGAGGCCTTGAAGTTACGCGAGCGACGCGCTGCGTCCATCTCCGCGATCTTCTTCTCAATCTCGGCGTCGGAGAGTTGCGGTGCGCCGACGGTGTCAAGAAGTTCCTTACCGATCTCGTTCTCGCGGCCTTCCGCCATCGCCCACTCCACGACGCTTCGGATTTTCGGCGCATCGTCGTCTTTCAGCACGGCAAACAGTTCGTCAAAGCTCTGTAGGGATGCCAACAGTGCTGGAGTGTCATCTTGCTTGAATTGCCCAGCGTCCATGGCAGCATTCGCTTTCCGCACCATGTCGAAGATCGCCGCTTGAGCCTGTGCAGTGTTAAGATCGTCGTCCATGCCCGCCCGCATTCGCGCGGCCGTTTCGCGTGCCAGTTCGTCCATGCTCGCAGTCTTG
>Ga0116225_1002623_pt1 | contig 11993 bp, 10 predicted proteins | sample Sb_taG_8_FD_88968 | JGI IMG/M metagenome (GOLD analysis project Ga0116225, IMG submission 88968) | Peat soil microbial communities from Weissenstadt, Germany - Sb_50d_c_BC metaG | ecosystem: Environmental > Terrestrial > Soil > Wetlands > Peat | place: Germany: Weissenstadt | collected 2010-09-21 | reverse complement strand
TCGCGTCGGTCGCGTCCCGGGCGGCCATGTAGATGAGCCGGTTGCCGGCGAACGTCCCACAGAAACTCAGGTTCAGCGTGAGGGTCAGGGTATTGCCGTTGGCGGCGACCGACGACCCGGCGGCGGTCACTGTGCACTGGCTGTTGCCCAAAGTGGCGGGTCCCGATCCATCGAGCGCCAACGCCGGGATCACCAGCGAGGTGCCGGCATCGTTGACCAGGTACAGGCGGGCGTTGGAGCCGTAATAGACTTCGCCGTACGCCAGGTAGCAGGACTGGCGGCCGTCGAGCGCGTTGTTGATCAGGACGTTCACGATGCCCAGGTCCTGCCAGCCTTTTGTATCGCTGAAAGTGAAAGTGAAAATCTGGTTGGACCCCATGCCGCCGGCCGGGCTGACTCCGCCGACCGCCGGGAAGGCCGCTGCGCCAGGCACTCCCCAAGTGCCCATCGGCTGCCAGCCGGAGTTGCCGCCCTGGAGGTCGCGCGCCGCGAGGTAGGTCACTTTGTTGCCGGCGAAGCTGGCATTGAATGTCATGTTCAACGTGACGGTGAGCGTGTTGCCGCTGCCCGCAGCCGAGGAGCCTGGGCCGTTCACAATGCACTGGCTGTTCCCGACGTTCCCCGTCGAGCCCATCGGCAGCCCGGGCAGTAACGCCGTTCCCGGATCGTTCACCAGGTACACGACGTTCGACGGCAGGCTGTAGGCCAGGTAGCAGGACTGGCGGCCGTCGAGGAAGTTGTCGATCAGCACGTTCACCACATCCAGATCCTGGTACCCGCGAGGATCGGTGAACGTGAAAGTCATGGTCTGGCCGAGGCCGGCGCCGGATCCAGGTGTGACCGCCGCGGGCGCGGTCCCGGTTCCTGCCAGTTGATAGACCCTCACGTAATCCACGAGCATCTGCTGGGGAAAGGCAGTGGTGGCGTCGGGGTTGCCAACCGGGGCAGGGGAGCCGCCCACCGCGACATTCAGCAGCGGAAAAAAAGGGTTGCTCAATGCGGACTGCCAGCCAGCCGGCATGGACGCGGAAGTGACATTCAGATAGGAATTCCCGTCGACAGAGAATTGCACACCGCCCGGCGTCCACTGAACGGCGAACACGTGGAAGTCGTCGGCGAACTTTTGTCCGTTCGGCAGCGTATAGCTGCCGCTGATGCCAGCGCCGGTGTCGCCCGGGCCGTGCAGCGTGCCGTGATTGACCGAAGCATCGTTGTTGTGGACGCCGAAGTTTTCCATGATGTCGATCTCGCCGCAGTCCGGCCAGGGGACGGTGGGGTAGCTCGCGCCGAGCATCCAGAATGCCGGCCAGATGCCTTGAGCGTAGGGAATCCTGATGCGCGCTTCAACGATCCCGTAAGTGAAGGAGAATTTGGTCTGCGTCTTGATGCGGCCCGACGTGTAACCGCCCGAGGTACTCAGGGCGCGGATGACCAGATGGCCGTTGCCGTCGAGGAACACATTGCCGGGGGAGCTGGTATAAGTCTCCAGTTCGTTGTTTCCCCAACCCGGGAAGGGCGGGCCGGTGCCGGTATCATAGGCCCACTTCGTCGGGTCCGGAGCGGAAACGTTCGGCCCGTTGAACTCGTCGCTCCACACCAGTTGGTAGCCCGCTATGCTCTGGCCCGGCAAAGACAGGGCGGCGAACAACAGGACAACGGCAAAGTTTCTGATGCGCATGTCTGAATCCTTGACTCCATTGTATGGCCGCGAGCACAACCGTGCCGCCCTGGCTTGCCTGTCGTCTGAGAGCCCGCGGCCGGGTGCGACCGATAGAAGTCACGCAGCCGCACGAACCGGATAAGCCAGTCAGAAATACTGGTACAAAACGGCTCAATTCAGGAAACTTTCGCAACAAGATGTCCCAGTACTTCAAGGGCCGATTCCGAAGTACGCGTATGACTTGTGTATAACCGCTTCCTCGCTCATGCTGAGTGAGAACAGATGGGGCGGAACACTCAGACCGAATCGGAGCTTCGTTGCTCGCAGGGCCGCACAAGTCTCTCAACGGCGGGCAGGCCATGATCCTCGCATGTCTAACCTATTCTCTGGCCGTAATGGCGGTCCTCGGTTTCATGATCAGGACCGAACACAAGCATTCGTGCAGCAAGCCGGAGCCCGTCAAGCCGGATGACGCCGCCGAAACGAAGCTCGGCGCAAAGGTGCTGAATCGCCGGGACGGTGAACGAATCACCAGCGCCCTTCAATACTGGATCGTCGAGCGTTCCGAATCAGACTCACGGCTTGGAGAGAGCATGACACCGGACGACGCGGGAGCGGCGGTCTGCCCGCCGTGTGAGAGCCAACCCCAGAATAGCAGACCGGCGGCGGCAGCCTCCGTCTCCGCGAGCGCCTCTGTTTCGACGCATGCGGATCCCGCCGAGAGGCTCCCGGATCGGGAGACGCCGCAAGACCCTGTCAGGATCGAGAGCGTCCCTGACGGCAGTGAACACTCCATGCTCGGCGGGCTTTCCGCGGCGCCGCCGGAAACGAGCTACTACGAGCTTCTGCAAATCAGCCCCAACGCGGATTTCGAAACCATTCAACGCGTCTACCGGTTCATGGCTTCGCGTTTTCACCCCGATAACCCGAAGACCGGAGACAACGAAAAATTTCTCCAGCTCAAACAGGCGTTCGAGGTGCTGTCCGATCCGGCGCGGCGCGCGGAATACGATACAACGAACAAAGTCCGGGAACCGGAGCCGCTGGCGATTTTCGGGCACGAGGTTTTTCTCGACGCCGTTGAAGGTGAGATGAACCGGCGCCTCGGAATTCTCTCCCTGTTATATTACCGGCGCCGCGTCAACGAGGCTGTCCCTGGCCTTTCCCTGCTCGAGCTGGAGAATCTCATGGCATTCCCGCGGGAGTATTTGGAATTCACCATCTGGTATCTCCGCGGGAAAGGTTACGTCGCCGTTACCGAACAAAACTCGGATTATACACTCACCGTAATGGGCGCGGATTACGTGGAGACCCACTCTTTGTCGAACCACGTAGTTCGCGAGTTGCTCGCGCGCGGCACGTGTGCGGGGCTGCTGGAGTCTGCGGGTCAACTCATGCCAACCCGCCGCCAGGCAACGCGATCAATGAAAGAGAACGCCCGGCGCCGGCGCCGTCCGCAGCGTCCGGGCCCAGGGAGAACTTTGGAGAAGAACGCACAGATCCCGGCGTCATCGCTGGCGTGTCGACTGACTAACAGTGAAGGTGGCTGAATTTATGTCTGGCCGTCATAGTAAAAGGGTTGTCTATCGTGATGCGGGAGAGCGGATCGCTCTCCAACTCTTCAGGGGCGTTGTCCGGGAAGCTCGCCCCGTCACCAGCCTCAAATACGGGCTCCCGGAGTTTACACGTGTAACTCTGGTGTCCTGTTGCTTGTTAGGCGCCTTCCTCTTTGGTACCGGGTCTTGGGATTTTAAACGGGTACGCGAAAGCGTATACAGTCGCCTCGGGTCGTTCCAATGGACTGCTGCCCGCGAGTCCCGGCCCGGTGTTCTGGTGATTACCGCGGATCCCAACCACAAATTCGATGTGACTGCCACGGTAGAGCCCAGAGGGTACACGACGTATTGGGAACATACGGCGCAGGAAGGCATGAATCGGCTACAGACTGCGCCCGGACAGTACCGAATCGTGGTGATTGACGGCGCCATTCCAGGCTCAGGCGCCACGGCCCGCCAGATCAAGGTATCCTGGCCGGAGAAGCACGTAATCGTCCTCACTGGTCCGCGGCAGCCAGCCATGCTGGCACAATCGCTGCTGCTCGTCTTGTGACCGCTACTTGGCCTTCTTGACTACGATCTCGACCCGGCGATTTTTTTGGCGGCCTTCGGGGTCGTCACGGCCATCCGAAAAGGAATTGGGCGCCACAGGCTTTGCCGCTCCCCACCCTTGGGTTGTCATCAGGCTGGAAACGCCATGCGCGACCAACCAACCTTTGACGGATGCCGCCCGGCGTTCGGAGAGCTTTTGGTTGTAGTCCTTCAACCCCTTGTTGTCCGTGTGGCCCTCAATGGAACACGAGGCATTCGGATAGGATTTGAGGACAGTGGCTACCTTTTCAAGCTCCGGAATGGCTTTGGGGAGGAGGTCGGCCTTGTCGAAATCGAACAGAACATCGCTCGACAGTTCGATGCGAATCTCGGTCTCCGTGGTTTTGGCCCCCAGATCCTTAAGGGCCGCATTCAAGTCCTGGGCTTTGCCCGCGACGCCGACTGCCAAGCCCTTGATTTCCACAACCTTCCCCTGAACGGGCAGGACCTTTCCCTGCGCGCCCGGAGGAATCGGGTCGTCGGGCTTGTATTTTTGGGCCCGGACAGTCTGTGCCCCCAGAAGCACACTCAGGAGGCAAAGACACAGAGGAGACCGCCCTCGATCCATTAGACTGATCAAGATTCACCCATCACTGAGACACGGGGACGTCCTCAAATGGCGGAAACGACGGAATATGGACCGCGATTTTGCTCGACGTGCCTGGAGGCGCCGGAAACTTCGCCCAGCTTGCCCGCTGCTCTCCCGCCGGGAGATTGCCCCAGAAAACTTCTGCGATATTGTTCCCACCGGCATCGGTCAGAAAGGCGTATCTCTTGTTTTCCGCGGGATCGATGAAATAAAGGTCAATCCAATGGCCGTCATAGTTAATCGTCTTGGGTTGCGAAGCGGTCAGACCCGGCCCCGCCGCCGCCGCCGTGTTAACGATCCGCCATTTGACGAGTAAACCGCCGCCACTTACCCGTTTCACTTCCAGCAAATCACACCGCAGGTCAGAGTCGACGGAATACTGGCCGGTGGCGATGACACTGGCCGTAGCCGCCGGCTGAGCGGGTTGGCCCGCCGCTGCCGCCGGCTGCGTTGCCGGCTGAGCCGGGGGCTGACTCGGCGAGGTGGCCTGCTGCGCCGGCTGTGAAGAGGTTCCGCTCGAACACGAAGTAGCGCATGCGGCGCAAACCACGATCAAAACGCTCGCCCAACAAGCTCCCAGTCGATTCATGACACCTCCCGGAGTCTCGATTTTGGCTCCCGGCTTCTGGGCTAGTATACACCCAACCGGAGCGGCGGCAGGATTATTTCGTGACGAGCCCTACTTCAACCGCAGGCTGTTGGTCACCACCGTCACGCTGGAGAGCGCCATGGCCGCCGCCGCCACCATCGGGGAAAGCAGTCCGAGCGCGGCCACTGGAATCCCCAGCGCATTGTACGCGAATGCCCAGAACAGATTCTGCCGGATGATTCGCATGGTTCGCCGCGAGAGCGCCAAGGCGTCGGCCACGCCGTTCAGGTTGTCGCGCATCAGGGTGATCGTGCCGGCCTCCATGGCCACCCCCGTGCCCGACCCCATCGCGATGCCCAGGTCCGACTGCGCCAATGCGGGCGCATCGTTGACCCCGTCCCCCACCATCGCCACGCGACGGCCGGCAGCCTGCAGCTTTTTCACTTCGGCCAATTTTTGATCGGGCAGGACTTCGGCCAGCACGCGATCGATGCCGGCCTCGCGCGCCACGCTTTCGGCCGCGGCTGCGCGATCGCCCGTGATCATCCAGACTTCCAGCCCCATTTCGCGCAATCGCCGCACGGCTTCCGGGGCCTCGGGCTTCATCGTGTCGGCGATCTCGATCTCGCCGGCCGGCGCGCCATCCACCGTCACCTTCACTCCCGGGCGTCCCACCACCACTTCGCGCTGCCCGATGCGAGCCCGCACGCCGTGGCCGGCCAAAGCCGTGAACTGCGCCGCGTCTTCGAGTGCCAGGCCGCGCTCCGCCGCCGCCTCCACGATCGCTTTTCCCAGGGGGTGCTCGGAATACCGCTCGGCCGAGGCCGCCAGCCGCAGCAGTTCGTCTTCCGTGTAGCCCGCCGCGGCGCTCACGCGGATTACCCGGGGCTTGCCGCGCGTGATGGTTCCGGTCTTGTCGAGCACCACGGTGTCGATGCGGTGGGCCATCTCCAGCGCCTCGCCGCCCTTGATGAGAATGCCGCGCCCGGCGCCGCGGCCGGTTCCCACCATGATGGCCGTGGGGGTCGCCAGGCCCAGCGCGCACGGGCACGCGATGATCAGCGCGGCCACGGCGTTGGTCATCGCCACGGCGAACGGCGCGAAGAACAGCCAGGCGGCGAAGGTGATCAGCGCGGCCACCAGGACGCCCGCGGTGAAGTATCCGCTCACCACGTCGGCCAGCCGCGCCACGGGCGCCCGCGAGCCCTGCGCCTGCTTCACCATCTCGATCATCTGCTGCAGCACCGTGCCGCGGCCCACTTTGCGGGCCTCGTAGCGGAAGCCGCCGGAGCGGTTGATGGTGCCGGCGAAGACCGTCGCGCCCGGGCGCTTCTCCACCGGCATGCTCTCGCCGGTGAGCAGGGATTCATCCACCGCCGATTCGCCGTCGAGGACGGCGCCGTCCACGGGGATCCGCTCGCCGGGCCGCGCCACCAACGTGTCTCCCACGACTACCTGTTCGGCCGGAATTTCGATTTCTGCTCCGCCGCGAACCGCGCGCGCGGTGGGCGGCTGAAGATCCATCAGCGCCCGTATCGCCTCCGACGCCTTGCCGCGCGCCCGCGCCTCCAGCATGCGCCCCAGCAGGATCAGCGCGATGATTACGGCGGCCGCTTCGAAATACACCTCGTGCCCGCCGCTCACCGTTTCGCACAGGGAGTAGAGGAACGCCGCTCCGGTGCCCAGTGCGATCAGGGTGTTCATGTTGGCCGACCAATGCCGCAGCGCGGTACCCGCATCGCGATAAAACGGCGCGCCCGAATAGCCCACGACGGGCAGGCACAAGGCGAGCTGCACCCACGGCAGGCGGTGCCACATGCCCAGCGCCACGACCGGCGCGGCGAACAGCAGTGCGACGATCAATCGTGCGCGGTAGCCGGACTCCTCGGAATCAGGCGGCGTCCGCTCGGCCGGCACGCCGTAGCCCAGGTCCTCGATGGCCCCGACGAAGTCGCGCACCTTGACCAGCTTCGGATCGTACTCCACCGTAGCCGTGGAGGTGGCGAAGTTGACGCTGGCGCGCTCCACGCCGGCCGTTTTGCCGAGCCTCCGCTCGATACTGCGGGCGCACGCCGCGCAGGTCATGCCGGAGACCGGCAGATCCACTCGTTCCGGGGCGGCGACGCTCATGCCGGCACTTCGTATCCCAGGTCGCGCACCGCTTCGGCCAGAGCTTCCGGCTTGACCACGCCGGGGTCGTATTCCACGATGGCGCTGGCCGCCTGGAGATCCACCGCTGCCCGGGTCACGCCGGGCGTCCGCGCCAGCGTGCGCTCGACGGTGCGCGCGCAGTTTCCACAAGTCATTCCGCGGACCGGAAGATGAAGTGATTGAGTTGCCATACTAATATGATGCAACCATGCGCACTTGGATTGCTGGCGCGCGGGAGCAAGCCATAAATGTCACAGGAGGAACGGGCATGATTTTCGCCGATGCGCTGCTGGCGCGGCGGATCGAGGCGGCCGAAGCGGCCAATTCCCGTGGTTGCGCGGCGCACCCGGGAGCGGCGGTGCTCGAAGCGGCGGGCGGCTGCGCCATCTTCGTGGGCGCCGATTCGCCCCTCACCCAGGCGGTGGGACTCGGGCTGAACGGCCCGGTGAGCGAAGCCGAAATCGCCGCCATCGAGGCGTTCTTTCGCAGCCGCGGCGCTCCCGTCTCCATCGACCTTTGCCCGCTGGCCGATCCCACCCTCCTCGAAGCGCTGGCCAGCCGCCACTACCGCCCCACGGAGTTCAACAACGTTCTGGTGAAGCGCCTGGCCGGAGCGGAGATCACCCTCACTCCGCGGGTGCGCCGCGCGCTGGCCGGTGAATGCGACCTGTGGTCCCACACCGTCGGGCGCGGCTTCTTCGAGCAGCCCGAGCTGACCCACGACGAAATGGACGTCGGCCGCGCCGTTTTCGCCATGCCCCGGGCCCTGTGCTACCTGGCCATGACGGAGACCGCCGAACCGGCCGGCGGCGGCGCCTTGAGCACCCGCGAGGGTCTCGCTACGATGTTCGCCGACAGCACGGTCGCGGCCTTCCGCCGCCGCGGCCTGCACCGCGAGCTGATCTCCGCCCGCCTGAACGAGGCGCTGGCGCAAGGCTGCGACACGGCCACCGCATCCACCTTGCCCGGCAGCCCCTCCCAGCGCAACTACGAGCGCCTGGGCTTCGAGGTGGTCTACACCAAGGTGACCCTGGCCGGGTGAAAACCACGTTTTTCTGAGACTCCCGCGCCCGATCCGCCACTAATCACTCTCATGTGGCTGGACCACCTGGCGGTGGCAGGGCTTGTCTCGCTGGCGTTCTGGATTCTGCTCAGCGGGCTGGACGACCTGTTTATCGGCCTGGTCTTCGTAATCAGCCGAAACAAAGTGGCGTGGCCGCCTGACCCGGCTCTCGCGCAGGCCCCCGAGCGCCGCATAGCCATTCTTGTCCCCCTGTGGAACGAGCATCGCGTGATCGGCCAGATGCTCGAACGCAATCTGTCCGTCCTGCGATACGCGAATTACGACGTCTTCGTCGGCGTCTATCCCAACGACGAGCCCACTATCCGCGCGGTGGCCGAGGCGGCTCGCCTTCACCCGCGCGTGCATCTGGTCCGCGGTTCCCACGACGGTCCCACCTCCAAGGGGGACTGCCTCAATTGGGTCTACCGCGGTCTCCAGGACTATGAGGAGCGATTCGGGGTGCGGTTTGAGGTAGTCACGACCCATGATGCCGAAGACCTGATCCATCCCGACTCGCTCCGCCACATCAACTGGTTCTCCCGCGACTACGACATGGTGCAGATCCCCGTGCTGCCCCTGCCGGCCGGCATTGGCGAAATTACCCACGGCCTCTACTGCGACGAGTTCGCCGAGTTCCAGACCAAAGACATCCCCGTGCGCCAGCGCCTCGGGGGCTTTCTGCCGTCCAACGGCGTGGGGACCGGCTACCGGCGTACCGCGCTGGAACGCCTGGCGGCCAGGCGCCAGGGGCGCATCTTCGACCCCGAGTGCCTCACCGAAGACTACGAAAACGGCTACCGCCTGCATGCCCTCGGCTGCTCGCAGATTTTCGTTCCGCTGCACTTCGATTCCGGCGTTCCCGTGGCGACCCGCGAGTTTTTCCCGCGCAACCTCCGGGCGGCCATCCGGCAGCGCAGCCGCTGGGTCGCCGGGATCGCCCTGCAAGGCTGGGAGCGGCACGGCTGGCACGGCCGGTGGCCCCTGCTCTACTGGTTCTGGCGCGACCGCAAAGGCCTGGTGGGCAACCTGCTCGCGCCCTTCACCAACGCCATCTTTCTGTACGGCCTGGGCCGCTACCTGCTGGCGGCCAAACACGGCGAAGCCTGGCAGTTGGCGCACTACCTCCCTCACTGGCTAGCTCGCTGCTACGCGGCCACCCTGGGGGTCGCGCTGGTCCAGGCTGTGCTGCGAATAGGGTGCTGCGCGCGCGTTTACGGGTGGGGCTTCGCTTCGGTGGTGCCGCTGCGGATGCTGTGGGGCAACGTGGTGAACAGCGCGGCGACGGCCGGCGCCTTGCGGCAGTTCTGGAAGGCGCGGAGCCAGCGACGCTCCCTGACGTGGCTGAAAACCGACCACGTGTATCCCTCGCAGGTGAACGCCGAGAAGGCCCGGCCCCGCGTGGGCGAGATCCTGGTCAAGATGCGGTTCGTCTCGACGGACGAGCTTGAGGAGGCCCTGCGATCTCTTCCGACCGGCCGGCGTATAGGCGAGCATCTCATGTATTCACAGCGAATTACCGAGGAAAACCTCTACCAAGCGTTGAGCTCGCAGGCCGGCATCCCCCTGGGCCTCCCCGAACTGGACGAAGTGAACCCGCTGGTGACCCGTGTCCTCCCGGCCGCCGTCGCCCGGCAGTGGAATGTGATCCCCTACCGCGTGGCGGGGGGCGAGTTGCACGTGCTCACACCCGAGGTGCCCTCCCGCGAAGCCGCCCTCCAGTTGGCCGCCATATCCAAACTGGACATCCGCTTCCGCCTGGTCCGACCGGTGGAGTTCGAAGCGTTGGCACGGAAGTATCTGCCGCGACCGGTGCCGTGATGCTCAGCGCTTGCCGGGCAGCGTGAGAACCATGGTGTCGCCCTCGGTGTTGGTCACGACCTTGCCATCGGGCGGCGCGGGCGGTTTGGACGCACCGGCCGGCTTACCCCCGAGTTGCGAGAGCGCGGCCGAGTCCAGGAAGCCGCGCTGGGCCGCCGCCATCGCCTTCTTCAACTCCTCCTCCGGAAGGGCCACCAAAATCCGCAGCGTGCCGTTGGCCGACTCCACCTCGAACCTGGCTCCGCTGGCTTGCGGAGCAGCTTGGATGAGGCTCAGGAGAGCGCTCACCTTCTCCGCATCCTGGGGCGAGCGAAGATGCAGCTCGGCGGTCAATTCGAGCCCGTGGGTGAATGCCGCGCCGAACGCGAAACGGTCCAGCGAATCCAGCCCGCCGGGCTGCCCGGGAGTGTCGGGCAGGCCTTCGAGGCCCTCGCCGATGCCCCAAATCGTGTAATGGCTGCGCAGCGCCTCGATTCGTTCGGCCCAGTCTGAACCCGTTTCCGCGCCCTGGCCGCGCCGGTCGATCGCCGCCCGAACCAGCGCCGCGTCGCCCGCCAGCGCAGTGGATGAATCCAGCAGCGCCAGGACGCCGTCCTGGCCCTTCGCGCCCTCCACGACGAGTACATCCCGATACCGTGTGGCGCTCCGTCCGAGGCGCTCCACGTCGAACCGGCCTCGCAGCACGGCGAGGGCAGGAGGATTGTTGCCCTTGCCGCTGGAGGCGATCAGCACTTCGTCGAGGTCCTTCAGCGGATCGAAGCCGGCGAGCGGCGTCTGGGCCAGCAAGGTGGAGCCCTTGCCCAGCAACTCCGGTCCGAGGTCCTGGGCGAGGGCGCCAATAGCGCCCTGCACCTGGATGCCCAGCACGACCTTGGTTCCGGGCGGCAGGTAATCCAGAAGCGCCGCGCCGGCTGCCGAACCCGGACGGGGGATGAGCACAAGCGCCAGAGCGGGAGGGAGCCAGCGAGCGGAGAATCTCATGGGATCAGCTTGGCTCAACCAGGCCCGAAGCGCCAGCTTCGAATCGGTTAACAGGGGAGCGCTAACCACCGGGCAGGGCAGTACAGTTACAATTGTGGCGATGAATCCTTACGCATCTCAACTGGGCAATCGAAACGCCCTCGACGTCATCGCGGAGACTCCCAAGCAGTTGGCCGCCCTCGTGGAACGGCTGGGGGCCCGCGGCCTCGAGCGCAGCCTGGCCCCCGGCAAATGGCCGGCTCGCGCCATCGTGTGCCACCTGGCCGATTGCGAAGTGGCTTTCGCCTTCCGCCTGCGTCAGGCCCTCGCCGAGCCATACCATATCATCCAGCCGTTCGACCAGGACGCTTGGGCCAAACGCTACTCGTCGCTCCCGGCGGCCGCGGCGCTCGAAACCTTCGCCGCGCTGCGGCGCTGGAACCTGGCGTTCCTCGACACCGTTTCGCTCGCCGATCTTTCCAAAAAGCTGACCCACCCCGAGCGCGGCGATATGGAGTTTCACATTGTAGTCGAGACCATGGGCGGACACGACCTGAACCATCTCCGGCAACTCGAGACCATCGCTTCGCAACCGCCGGCATGATCCCTATAGACCGCGACGCCATCGCTAAGACCTACACCACCATCCGCCCCTTCATCCGCCGCACGCCCGTCGTCCAGGTCGATGGCTCGGACTTCGGCCTCCATTGCGCCGCCCTCACCCTCAAGCTCGAGCTGCTGCAGCACGCCGGCTCGTTCAAATCGCGCGGCGCATTCACCAACCTGCTGACGCGCGAAGTCCCGCCGGCGGGCGTGGTGGCGGCTTCGGGCGGCAATCACGGGGTTGCCGTGGCCTATGCCGCGAACAAGCTCGGCAAGCCGGCCACCATCTTCGTGCCCGTGGTTTCCTCGCCGGCCAAGAGGGATCGCATCCGCGGTTACGGGGCACACCTCGTGGTCACGGGCGACCGCTACAGCGATGCCCTGGCGGCCAGCGAGCAGTGGACCGCGCAGTC
>Ga0116225_1002615_pt1 | contig 12026 bp, 16 predicted proteins | sample Sb_taG_8_FD_88968 | JGI IMG/M metagenome (GOLD analysis project Ga0116225, IMG submission 88968) | Peat soil microbial communities from Weissenstadt, Germany - Sb_50d_c_BC metaG | ecosystem: Environmental > Terrestrial > Soil > Wetlands > Peat | place: Germany: Weissenstadt | collected 2010-09-21 | reverse complement strand
TCGCGACGAGACTTTGCCCTCCCCGGCGCCCGCCGTCTCGGTTTCGCTTGTCGCGGACGGCAACGCCGCCATGCCAGCGGCGTGGTATCCGGATCCGGTCGATTCCGCCAGTTTCCGATACTGGGACGGGGCGGCATGGACCAGGCTAACGAAACTCATTCCTCCGCCCGCACCATTGCCGGTCGACGAAGCACCCACGGCCCTGTCCGACGATGCCGGTCCATCCCTTCATTCTGAGGTCACCCGGGTCGAGATCGTTGCCCTCGAAGCAGAAACCGAGGGAGCCCGGCTCAGTGAGGGTGATACGCCAGCCGATGAAGAGTCCGCTGATCACTGGGTCAAAGAGGCCGACAGGGCCGTAGCAACAGCGGTGAACGTCGGTACTCCCGCTGCCTGGAGGAGCGCGGCACAAGCCGCTGTTGTTGTGGCGGAAATCGCTCAAACGATGCGAGTGACCGCTCACGCTCGTCAGATTGCTCAGCAGTTGGCCTCTGCGGCCGAGGATGCAGCGACGCACGCCCATTCGGCTCAGGAAGCGGTCGACGACGCGATGCGGACCGCAAGTCACGCGACCCAGGCTGCGGAAGAGGCAGCAGAAGAAGCCCGAGTCGCTGCAGCAATCGTCGCCGACGCGAGGCAGAAAGCTGAGCAAACCGCCCAGGAGGCTCCGAAAGCCGCTGCAGCGGCCCAGATTGCGGTTGAAGCCGCGGCCAACGCGAAGGCCAAGGCGGACCGCCTCGACCAGATCGTCACCAAGGCCAGAGAGTCGAATACTCCAGAGGCTTGGAGCGAAGCGCTGCAGGTCGCCGCGGCAACATGTGGCGATGAAGGCCGCCCACACATCGTCTCAGCTCGCGCAATCAGGAGTGATCCAGGCACCCAGACGTGACCGACCAAGGACTGGGATATATACCAAGTCCATGGCCAACGGGTACCAAGGCCCATCTTTCGTCGAGAGACCCGATGGAGACCTACGGTGGCCTTTAGCCCTTGTTCGAAGACGGAATGTGGAGGGCCGGGAACCAAGATCAAGACTCGCCCCTCATATCTGCCCATGAGTGAGGGAGATGACGCCCCTGCGTCTGGCCGGCGCCAACCTCTTTGGATGTTCGAGCGACAACGTCGATTTCAATCGTGTGTCGAAGAGTTCATCGCCTGTTTCCTTGCGCGGCAATAGGAGATGGTCCACCCTGGATACAACCGGAGTCTCGTCTGACTCTCGGCGTGACCCTTGTCATGCTCCCCCGAGGGACAAGCATTCCGAGGCCGCGCTCCAGCTTTCCCCTCGCCCCGGAGCGGGAGCGCGTGTTCTGCACAGCGATGGGACACACCTTGAAGAGTACTCGTTCCGTCTCCAGAGGTCCGTCGGCAGGTTGGACATCTTGTCTTCATCCACCTTTTTCACAAATCCGTACAGGCCTCTAGCCAACGCAAGAAAAGAGGACCGGCGGGTTCGCAGGTCGGGATGACTTCATGATGACGCGTGGGTTTCGAGCCCGTCTCAGCATCAACAGACGTTTCATTTTGCGATTGCCGTTCCGTTACATCGTGTTCAACTTGTACTACTACGATGCGTCATGTGGCCCGTGACAGCCAGTCAACCCAGCTGCGGCTAGTCGAAGGCCGCGCCGTGCGGGCGCACTCGTCACGCAAGTCCGCCCGCCGTAATCCCATTCCGGTCCAGTCAAAGCGAACGATCCTGTACATCGGCGAGGAAACGTGATTGCCGGATCGTGTGTTCTCGTGTTGTTCAGCGGTTTGATCGTGTCGACCTTGTGATCGCCGACAATGGGCGCAAGGGTCGACTCTTGGTCGTTTCACTCACACCGAGCTTGATCTTCCTCGATGCTCAGCTATCGAACAACGAAGCTGATGACTTTGTGCTCTACCTCGGACGCTCTTCCTTGACCGCCGCCATTCCGTTGGCGGTCTTGTCCAACAATGAGATCGAAAGGGCACGGTTCTTCCGAGCTGCGGCGGCCGCCTGTTTGACGAAGCCTCTGAAGATTGCCGAGGTCGAGAGGGCGGTGATCGGTCTCCTCGAACTGGCGGCCGTTCGCTGAGAGAGCCGTGTCAGTGCGTGCGAAGCCTGGATCACCCGTCTGGCGTCATTGATCATCAATGGTCGCTGCAGGAGGAAGACGCATCCGGGGCCGCGTCATGAGTGAGTCGTGGGCACCTACACAGTCTGATCGATCACAGCGCGAGCGACCCAGAAGCCTGGTGTCGTCTCACGCCACACGACGCTCGGCGCCATCTCCTCGACGGCACACATGGCATCCTCTATCGATTTGTATGGGAGTGTGAAATCACTTCCGATCACAGTGCAGGTGTTGTCTGCACACTCGATGATGACGGTGAGTCTCTTGCCGGCGTTGCCTGGCTTTCGGGCTATGCGGACATTTCGTGGCGGTCTGGCCTCGATGGTTGTGACCGAGTGCGAACCCATACGCGGACCGTCGCGACGCAGAATACGGACTTGAATCTCGCCACTCAGTGTCATAGCAAAGATCACTAATCGCGCAGATCGTTCAATTCGAACTCGTTCCGGTCACGGAACTGTCACATTCCGTTCAAATGTCTTCGACACAAAACGCAGACACGGGCGTGTCTTCAGCCGTCTGGTGGTGACCTGGAGTGGTTCACCTCGAGTGTCGGGTTGGGTTCAAGGGTCCCGCCGCGTGAGCCGGCCCCGTGAGGTTGGGTTTCGGTTTGGCCCCGAGTGGCTATCGCGTTTTGCGACGAGTGAGTCGGCTCCAAAAGCCCAAACTCAGAGGAGGCGTGTCACCAGGACCACTCATGTCGAACACGTCGAAGGCCCGACGCGATGCCAGTTCTGGGCCACGGGTGCCGCTTCCTTCGGCACCGTCGATCCGCCGAAGGCTTGCACCGCCCGACGCGCTGACGTCTTCTCGATCCTGACTGGCGCGACGGCGTATGGTTCGTCAGGGGCAGGGTCGTGCCCTTCGACCCTGCCGTCCCGGACCAAGGCTGTGGGCGAAACCCCCCGACATCCATCGGGCATCGTGCCGAGCGTATGGGTCGGTGTACCAACCCTCCAGAGCTTCGTCCGGGTCGCGATCGTATTGACCGGGTGCCCTGTCGCTGGGCGCAAGCCGTAGGGGCCTGCGCTTTGTTTCTCCGCTCGGCGAGAGCAGGGAGCGTCTGCTACGCAGAGGTCGGCTCCGTTTCAGGGACCCTCGATCCCGCGCTGGACTACCACACGCAAGCTCTGGGCTGGACCTCTACGAGGTCGTGACAGAGGAGCTTGCTGACGTGCGGGCAGATGACGCAGTCGGGGAGGGGGTGTCGGGAACCACCACATAGTGGACGCCCTCTAGCGCGACATCGTGGACACTTCTCGGGGGTGTCCCGATGGATCTGGCTCGCTACGTGGTCGATGCGGTGGTGGTGGAGGGGCGGGGCGTCCGAGAGGTGGCTCGGAGCCACGGAGTTTCGAAGAGTGGGGTGTCGGTCCTGGTCAACCGGTATCGCGCCGGCGGCTACGAGGCCCTCGCCCCTCGCTCGAGGCGTCCCCGGACGAACCCTCGGCGGATCCCCGAGGCGCTCGAGGACGAGATCATCGCCCTGCGCAAGCAGCTGGGGGAGATCGGATTCGACCATGGCCCGCGCACCATTGCCTGGCACCTCGAACGCCGCGGTCTGGGCGTCCCCGCCGAGTCGACCATCGCCCGGGTGTTGCGCCGCCGGGGCTTCGTCACCCCCCAGCCCGCCAAGCGGCCCCGGAGCTCCTACGGGCGATTCGAAGCTCGGCTTCCCAACGAGTGCTGGCAGATGGACGTCACCCACTTCGGCCTGGCCTCAGGTATCGAGGCGGAGATCCTGAACGTGATCGACGACCACTCCCGCTTGTGTGTGGCCGCCGTGACGAGGACGACCACCACCACACACGACGTGGTCGACACTTTCCACCAGGCGGCCGCTCAGTGGGGATATCCGGCCTCCGTGCTGAGTGACAACGCCGCCATCTTCAACGCTCGTTTCCGGCGGGGTCGCAACGTCTTTCAGACAGAGCTCGACGTCCGAGGCATCGTCCAGAAGAACTCGAGGCCCTACCACCCACAGACGTGCGGCAAGATCGAACGCTTTCACCAGACCATGAAGAAGTATCTGGTCCAGCAGCGTCGGCCCCGGACGGTGCGGGGACTCCAAGCCCAGGTCGAGCGCTTCGTGGCGTACTACAACGAGAGTCGGCCCCACCGGGCCCGGGAGCGGATGACCCCCCAGGAGGCCTTTTTCGCTCGAGAACGAGCCCATCCGGGCTCCCCGCTGTTCGCCACGCACTTCCGGGTGCGCACCGACCGAGTCGACAACGACGGCAACGTCACCCTGCGCTACGGCTCCAAGCTCCTGCACATCGGGGTGGGCAGACCGCACAAGGGCGTCCGCATCCATCTCTATGTGGCTGACCGCGACGTCCGGATCGTCACGTTCGAAGGCGAGCTTCTTCGTCACCTCGAGATCGACCCGTCCCGGGTCTATCAGGGCCGCGATCGGGAGGTGCAGTAGCGTCCCTGGGGGTTCGCGCGTCCAGGATGTCGCGCTAGATCACAGTGTCGGGGAGGGGGGATTTGAACCCCCGACCTCCTGCTCCCAAAGCAGGTGCGCTGCCAGGCTGCGCTACTCCCCGGATTCTTCCACGCCTGAGCTGCGATGTTATCGCTCAGGCCGAACCAGTCTCCGCTCAACGCCCGGAGCACTCAGAATCCGAGTCGACGAGCGGAGGACAGGACGCCGACAGCGTAGGCGACCGGAACGGCCGGGGAGCCGTTTGGAGCGGTTCCTAATTGGCGTCAGGTTTTCAAGAACTCCCGCGGTAAGGTCGTCGCGGCCGAGCGCGAATTCGCAGTACGAGCAACCCGGGGATTTGTCACGGGTTCAGGGGGTAGGAAGCCAGTGCATTCAGTACGGGATCGCCCGGCGCGATGTCGAATGCACATGGTGAAGTCATTTCTGGGACCCAATCCCAGAGCAACACGACGCTGCTCCCGGCCCCAAGTTGTGCCTGGACGCGGGCGGCGACCTCGTTGGTGCGCCTCCAGAGAGAAGGACATCCGGCGCCGGGGCCGGCCTCCATGCCCATCTCCTCCGCGATGATGGGCTTGTCCAGAGCCGTTGCCTGTTGAAAGCGCAAGTCGAGGCCGTTCCACTGATCACCACCAATGAGCGTCGGGCCAGGGTAGTAGTCGTGATAGGAGAGCACGTCGATTCCAGGGCTGCCTGACACGTACTCGTATTCGGGGCCCGTCGTGCCGCACTGACCACCGCCGAGCATGCCGTCCTTGACGAGATGGTTCGGGTCCAAGACGTGGATCTCGGCACCGACAACATCGAAGAAGTGGCGTAACGCCCGGGCAGCCACCGCTTCGTCCGGGCACGTCTGGTGACCAGCGCAGTCCCGCGGCTCGTACTGGGTCGGACACGTTGATGGCTCGGGCTCGGAGATCGGTTCCCACATCCCCAGGGCGGGCGAAGACCGGAACTGGGCGACGATCGCTTGAAGGACGATCGCTTGAAGATAGTCCCAGTACGAGAGCCGAGTCAGTCCCCGGCCGTCGGTATTAGACGGGGCGTTGATGACGTCCATGAACCCGCCGTCGTACCAGGCCGGGTCCTTCCAGTGCCCGTTGTCGCACGTGCCGCCTTGATCGGTCAGGGAGACGATCAGTCGCTGGCCATGGGCCGCGGCCGCGGAGAACACGCGATCGAGGAGACCCCCGTCGATCTGATGAGTGTTGACATTGGTCGCCATCGATCCCTGAAAGGCCCAGATCCTCACCAACGAGTTCGGTCGGAGCGATGCGAAGAAGGCGTTTAGCTGGTCGTCGCTCACCATCGCCCCACACCCGGAATTCGTGCCCCATTCGGTGGCAAGCTCGTAGGCATTGACGCCCACGAAGCGATACGGCTGCCCATCGAGCACGAGATGTCCCGCGGAGGACCCGATGTCGGCCGAGGACGACGTGGCCGCGAGGGCAGCCGCCGAGGCCAATGCCATTCCACCTGCGGAGAGCATGATGGCGGCGCTGACCACCATTAGGGGCGCGAGGAGCAGCATTCGCCGATTCCGCATCGGTGCCCTCCGCCTTCCTCAGGGTGAATATGCGGTTTGCCTGAAATTGACTCGCGTTGGGTTACCTGAACGTGACACGCAGATGAACCTCTTGCGACGGTCGACCCGGACATGGGACGTGCCCGGTTCGGGTGGCAACTGAGGAAGGCGGGCCCAGTGAGCACGCATAGGTCATCCGGTCGAGGAGGAAGCCATCGCCTGGTCGGTACGACAGACCTCATGAGGTTGCCGGTGGCGATGGCGAGCATTGACCACACGGCTGCTGGGGACCTTCTCAGCGCGACACCGTTGTTGGCGACGGCCGGGCTGCCCGATGCGACGGAGTTCTTCCTTGCCGGGCGCCTCGCGCACGTGTACCAAGGTGGCTCCGCGTCGCATGCTGCGTGACCCACACTGTCGTCGTGGACCGGCCGCTCGAGGAGGCGGGTGAAATCCTCGAGATGCTGGACAGCATGTCCGGAGGGCTCGGCTACGTGCTGGACACCCTGGACGGCAAGCTCTCTATGGACTGGGCCATCCGCCGTCTGCACACCTCGTTTCGGCGCCTCGGCTAGCCCGAGGAGGACCTGTTGTCCACGCAGGCGCGCGGCCAGGCCGTGCTACTCCCCGGGTCTTCCTGGCTGGACCTGGGTATTCGCCCCTCCGGACCCCAACTCCGTTCCCTGGGCACAGCGGATGGTCTGTCAACCGCCACTGAGCACCCTCGCTTCCCTTCAAGACCACACCGAGCCCAGGCGGTGGCGGACTCACCTGCGGGCCGGCTAGTCGGGTGGACTCAACGGGTGCAGTTGCTCCTCCGATAGTCGCTGCCAGAGGCGGCGCAGTGTTTGTCGGTCACTGGGCGTGGTGACAGCGAGCAGCGTCCGTCGCAATACGTCGTTATGGGTGCGCCGGGCAGCCCGAAGCGCGAGATCGCCCTCCTCTGTGAGGACGGTGAACCATTTGCGCCGGTCAGCTGGGTCGATCTCTCGGCGCACCATTCCGTCGCGCTCGAGACGGGTGACGAGATGAGTCGTCCCGGCCGGGCTGAGCAGCACTCGATCGGCAAGGGCCGACATGCCCAGTCGATGATCGGGCGCGTTGAACAGGGTGATGAGCACATCGAACTCAGTGACCGCCAGATCGTGGTTGCGACGCAATTCGGCATCGAGGCGCTGGAGCACCGAACGGTGCACCATCATGAAGGCGCCCCACGACTCCCACTCGTCGGGGTCGAGGAACTCGTGGTCCCCAGGACTTGACTTCGCCACGCCGCCGAGTATATTTCGTTTCGTAGGAAAATACCACCCACGAAGGGAGCACCCACCATGGCGTTTGGCATCGTCCACCATTTCCCCGGCGGCACCAAGGAGAACTATGAGGCCTCGGTTGCCGCAGTTCACCCAGCGAACGGACTACCGGACGGGCAGATCTTCCATGCCGCCGGCGCGTCGGCCGGCGGGTGGACCATCGTCGCCGTGCACGAGTCGAAGCAGAGCTGGGAGAAGTTCCGTGACAGCATCCTGATGCCTCGCATGCAAGCTGGGATCACGGGTGGATTTCCGACCCCTCCCGAAGAAACCGAGATCGACCTCTCCACGGTTCTGCCGTAGCGGTACCGAAAGCGCGGACCGAATCAAACAAGGGGTAATGGACATGGTCGCCAACAACCGGATCTCGGCTGTGCTCGTCTCGACCGACTTAGAGAGGACACAAGAATTCTACGAGAGCAAGGTTGGACTGAACCTCTCACCGGAGACGATCAAGAACCACTTGATCTTTGAGTGCGGCGACGGCACAACCTTGCTGATCTACGGACGAGGCAATGGCAACAAGGCAGACCACACGCAGGTCCGCATCTGGTCGACCGACATTGACAAGGACGTCGCGGGGCTAGTGGCCAGCGGCATCGAGTTCGACGAGCACGACACCGAGACTTTCAAGACCGTTGACCACATCGTCACCTCGCCCGGCATCGGCCGTTCGGCTTGCGGTGTTCCAGCCGGAGTAGGTCACAAGGTCCGGCGAATGCTCACTGGTCCACCATGGCCGGGCCGGCATCCGTCAAGGTCTGGGTGCTGAGCCGGTAGTCGCCGGGTCACTGATGTTGCCCTTCGAGGGCCAATAGGAGTGAGACACCCCACGTCCCCACGACCTCGGGATTGAGCTTCGTGGGATGGTGAGACGGCTTCCCGTGGCTCGTCGGGACGGGCGTGCCTTCAGGCCACACGTGATGCGGCGTGTGGCGGCCGCTGCAGTGGGGTGGACCTGAGATGTCCTCCCGGCAGTGTGGGTGACGGGAGCGGGTAGCAGTCGGCGAGCGCGATCTCTACGGCCGGTGACGAAGGCGATTGGGTTCGCAGAACCAGTGAAGAGCGCCGTCCAGGGCAAATACAGCACCTGCTCCGACACACACACACCACCGAGCGCATCTGTCGGATAGTGCCAACGGAGGACCACGACAGCGACGCACACCGCCGCGACGAGCGCGCCCCCCAGAGCAGCGACCGCGGGCTTGGCCAGGCGCGGTGCCACGAGAAGGACTCCGGTAGCCAGCGCCGCCACCGCGGTCACCGTTCCCGAGGGATAGGAGAGCCCCGAGCTCCCTTCGAAATGGCGGCCGACGAGGGGCTTGGCCACCAGTTGCACCGCCAGAACCGCACCCATCGGAGCAACCACACAGGACACGGCCCGTGCCCAGTCGCGGGACAACACCCCGATGACACACAGCGCGGCCACACCGACTGCCAGGACCGGCATTGAGCCCAGATGAGCGAGGTCAGCGGCCCATCTCGACGACAGATGGGCAGGAAAGATCCGGAGCCCGATGGCGTCCACCCGATTCGGCCACGGTCGGTGGACGAAGACGAGCCCTGCGAGAGTCGCACCGCCCAGCAAGAAGCAGCCCAGAAGCAGCTCCATGACGGCATAGGCCCGAAGGTAGGAGCGCTCCGAAGACTCCAACCGAGGACCGGTCTGGACAGACATGACCATTTGCACCAGATTACGGCTTTCACTGCGCCAATAGTCCTCGCCCGGGTCTCCAACTCGATTCGTTTAGCGTGTTCGGAGGCAGAGCCGGAGGTGACCAGTGAGGTTGTGGGACGACGAATTGGAGTCGGCACGAGAAGCGATTCGGGCTGAGTCGAAGGAGTTCATCGGCCACTTTCCCGCCCGCGACATGGACACCGGCACGGTGCTCGAGCGCGCCCACGCCAGGCGGGCAGCCGAGTCGGCGCTCGTCCTCCGATCGGAGAAGGGGACGGATCGGATGATCGACGGACCCGCCGGGCCCCTGCGTCTCCGGGAGTTCCGTCCCGAGCAGGTTGACGGAGCGATGCTGCACATCCACGGAGGAGGGTGGATGACGGGAGAGCCAGAGCTGACCGATCTGCTCAACGAAGCGCTGAGTGAGCATCTCAACCTCGCCGTCGTGAGCGTCGAGTACCGGCTGGCCCCCGAGCACCCCTACCCGGCCGGACCCGACGACTGCGAAGCTGCCGCGCTATGGCTGATAGCCAATGCCGCCGACGAATACGGCACCGATCGCCTTCTGGTGGGCGGGGAGTCCGCCGGTGCGCATCTTTCGGCGGTCACCTTGCTCCGATTGCGAGACCGCCGTGGCCTCGCCGACCGGTTCTGCGGGGCGAACCTGGTCTTCGGTGCGTACGACCTCGGTCATACGCCGAGTGCCTTGGGAATCGGCTCGGATCCTGGGACCGACATCCTCGACCCCGAGGAGGTGCATTTCATGGTCGAGCAGTTCGCGCCCGCCATGTCCACGGACCAGCGACGCCACCCCGATCTCTCGCCCTTGTTCGCCGATCTGCGCGGGATGCCGCCGGCTCTATTCACCGTCGGGACTGCCGACCATCTCGTCGACGACACCTTGTTCTTCGCCGATCGGTGGCGGGTGGCAGGGAACCGGGCCGAGGTTCTCGTGTACCCCGAGGCTCCCCACGCGTGCATCGGGGTGGCCACGGTGCTGAGCCACTGGTGGCCACGGCTCGAGAGCTTTCTGCGTGCCTGTGTCGAAGGACGGTAGACGAATCCCGGGATGTCACGAATCTGGGGCTGTGGTCGATAGCTTCCGGGTCAACTGCCCACTCGTTCTACAATCGCGGTGTTCGGAGGGAGGATCGATGTTGCTGAGCGGTTTCAACCACGTCGCGCTGCTGACCGGCGACACTGATCGGCTTGTTTCGTTCTACCGTGAGGTATTCGACGCCGACGTAGACGGTCAACAGCAGGAGAACGAGCACGTCCGTCTCACGTTCATCCGCGTCGGCGAGGCGGCCGAGCTCAATGTCTTCGAGGTGGACGGGAACACCGAGGCTGAGCGCCAGACCCCGATGTTCGGCCGGGGGCGTATCGATCACCTCGGGCTCCAGGCCTCCTCTGTCCAAGCGTTCGAGGAGATCCGTGACCGCCTGATGGCACGGGGGGCTGCAGATGGCTTCGTCACCGATTTCGGCCCGATCCTCAGCGTGTTCTTCCGTGATCCTGATGGTCTCGAGGGCGAGGTCTGCGTGGCGAATCCCGATGCTGTCCCCGGGGCCCAGAACCCGCCGGGTACCCCTGCGGCCAGGTATGTGTCGGACTGACGCAACCCCACGTCCCGGGCTCGGCGGGGGGCGCCGAGTCTGACCGAGGGGGCGGTCGTGACCCGGTCCATGGGCACCATGCGGAAGGGCTGGCTCTGCGGCGAACGCGCCGGCCACGATCAAGATTCATCGTCCGCCGGGTGTTCGCGCTGAGGTAGAACTTGGACCGACCATCAACTCGATGGGCGACCCGGTCCGGGGGAGGTACCGGTTCATTGGATCCGTACATCGTCTTGGGCAGTGCCGTCATCGGGTTCCTGGTGGGAGTGACGGGGGCGGGCGGAGGTGCGCTCATGACGCCCATGCTGATCCTGCTTTTCGGGGTCAAGCCCTCCACCGCGATCTCGAGCGATCTCGTGGCTGCTGTCGTCATGCGTCCCATTGGTGCCGCCGTGCACCTGCGCCAGGGAACCGTGAACCTGCGTCTGGTCGGGTGGATGATGTTGGGGTCGGTCCCGATGGCGTTCTTCGGTGCCTATCTCCTCCACTTGATCGGCAATGCGAATGCCGCGCAGGCCAATGTCCAGAGGGCTCTCGGTGCGGCTCTCCTCGTGGGTGCGGCTGCGATGGCCCTCCGCTACGTGCTCGACCGCCGGAGTGGCCACACCCGCCAAGGGATCGTCCACGACATCACCGTCCGACCCCTGCCGACCGTGGCGATCGGGATGGTCGGAGGGGTCGTCGTCGGCATCACCTCCGTCGGTTCGGGATCCCTCATGATCGTCTTCCTGCTGTTCCTGTACCCGATGCTCGGAGCCAACCAGCTGGTGGGAACGGATCTCGCACAGGCTGTGCCCCTCACGGCCGCGGCGGCCCTGGGGGCCCTCGCCTTCGGGCACGTGGAGCTGTCGGTCACCACCTCGCTCATCGTCGGGAGCGTCCCGGCGGTGGTGGTCGGTTCACTGCTGTCGTCGAGGGCCCCTGATCGCTACATCCGCCCTGCGATCACCTTCGTGATCCTCGCCTCCGGGCTCAAGTACGTGGGGGTGGGGACCACCGAGCTCGGTTGGGCGCTGTGCTCCATCCTGCTCGTCGCCGCGGCCGTCTGGTTGGTCTCCGCCCGGCCCTGGCAAAAGGAACCGGATCCGACCGGCGCAGGCGGAGACGGCGGGTTGCCCACCGTCTCGGCCGCAGGTCCGGACTAGGGACCCACCGCAGTCGGCGAGGCCATAACCTCGCGGATCGAGCGCACGGCTTCAGAGACGACCGACGGGGGGACCACGGTGACGACGATCAGCGGATGGGCGGCACCGGGTTTCGAGGAAGTGCGTGAGGTCTTCCAGGACAACTTCGACCGGGGGGTGGAGATCGGCGCCGCGTTCGGCGCGTATCACCGGGGCGAGAAGGTC
>Ga0116225_1002598_pt1 | contig 12071 bp, 6 predicted proteins | sample Sb_taG_8_FD_88968 | JGI IMG/M metagenome (GOLD analysis project Ga0116225, IMG submission 88968) | Peat soil microbial communities from Weissenstadt, Germany - Sb_50d_c_BC metaG | ecosystem: Environmental > Terrestrial > Soil > Wetlands > Peat | place: Germany: Weissenstadt | collected 2010-09-21 | reverse complement strand
GCATCCATGCGCAACTCCGTTTGCATGCCTTGGGCGTGGACCTCCAGTCCGCCAGCGCAACAAAACCGAAGAAAACGAGCAAGCCCAAAACGTCAAAACCGTCAATGGCTTTCATCAGTCCAGCCTGGGGCGATTCATCAGCGGCAAGCCACTGCTGCTGCATTACGACACCGAATACCGAGACGAAGACGCCGATTTCGAGGCGTGCATGCCAGTCCGCCAGAGGAAAGATATTGAGGGCATCTCGGTGCGGGAACTTCCAGCCGGCCAATGCATCTCGCTCGTGCATCAGGGGCCGTATGACCAGCTTGGCCGCTCATACGCCGGGATATTCGAATATCAGAAGTGCACAGTGATTTTGCCGACACGCGAAGTTTATCTGAAGGGACCGGGAATGCTTTTCAAGGGCAATCCCAAGAACTACATCACCGAAATCCAAATCCTTGTCGAGACGGAAAGGAACCTGAAATGAGATCAGTTGGTCGTGAACTCGGCTTCGCACTCCTGGCGTGGCTGGTGCCGTTCGGGATGTCAATCTGCGTTTTTCAATTAAAGGCGAATTACCGCCCGCTATTCGAGATGATCATGTCCCTGACGCTGACAGCTAATACAGCGCTGCTGGGCCTGGTCTATCTGCGTAGGGTGACTACGAGGCATTTGATCCGAGCAGCCGGGATCGGCACGACTTGGGTGATCGCTAACTGGACCTTGGATCTCCTCATGTTCAGCGGAGGACCGATGCAAATGACTTTTCACCACTACCTGATGGACATCGCAGGGGCGTATTTTGTGATTCCAGTCATTACGTTAGCCCTTGGCGCAGCGGCAGCATCGGCGACGAAAGTGCAGCCGCAGGCGCGTTGACCGCCGCCCGTAGAGATCGAGGATTCGTGCTGCGTAAGAATGCCACACGTGTCGGGTGTGATCCTGGTTTACACGCAGGAGCGCGATAGCGCGCCCACATTATGTGGCGCAGAAAAGCGGGAGAAACGTGAAATCATCGAGAGAGTGGCAGGCAAGACCACATAACTGTTATCGCCACAGAAGACCTCTTATGTGGTCGACCACATAACTTGTTAAACGGGCAGTGAGAAGTGAATAGTGGCGAGTGGCGGGTGCTGCGCCTCACACCTGACCCACCCAGGTGGCGTCTGCCACCTCACGCCAACGCCCGCGGATTTTCTCGAACTGGTCGTGCGGCAACGGGCCGGCCGACAGCAGTTCGGCATTTTCGCCCCATCTGCCTGGTTTGGTCGTGCCGACGATGGCCGTATGGACTCCGGGAACGCTCAGCGTAAAACGCAGCGCGATCTCGGCGGCGCGCGCTGCCGGCCCATGCTGGATCGGATAATCGAGTTTCTGGAGGCGGTCCCAATAAGGTTGATAGTACGTGCTTGCCGGCCTTTGTGCCTCTTTCCACATGGCATTGGCAATCGGCCGCTTGGCGATCACGCCCATCTGCTTCGCGCGGGCCAGCGGCAGCGTGAGATCGAGAGCTTCCTGGTCGGCGATGCTGACCGAGGTTTGCAGCGTATCGAATTGGCCGCATGCAATGGCGTAATGTGCAGCCCGGCTGTCGCCGCTGTAGCCGATATAGCGCGTGTAACCACGTTTGCGTGCCTCTTGCAGGGCACGGATTACTTCGCCCTTGCGCAGCTCCTCTTCAGAGCAACTGTGCAACTGCACCAGGTCGACCCGGTCAGTCTTCAAACGGCGCAGGCTGCGCTCGATGCTTTGCAACAACGAGTCCGGCCGCCAGTCCTCTTTGCTGGGACCCTCCGGATGGCCGCACTTCGTGAAGAGAAAGTACTCCTTTCTCCGGCGCGACACCGCCTGTCCAATCAAATCTTCGCTGCCCGGATAGCACTCCGCCGTATCAATCACGTTGAGGCCGGCATCGAGGGCCGCGTTCAGCAGTTGCGTCACGGTCTCGACCGGCACTCCGTGAAAGCCAATCTCAGCGCCGCCGAAACCAAGCACGCTGACCTGCATGTCGGTCTGGCCCATCTGTCGCTTTTCCATGGCTCGTTCTCCTGCGCGAGGGTCTTGCTGTGAAAATCTATTTGCATGTTAGCCGTCGGCCAGAGGTTGCGGCGAGGTCAGGAGACCTTCGCCTAGCGAGTGTGGCAGCGTGCCTGAATGGGCGGCAGTCGGTGAAACAATTCAAAATGCCGTCACGTTGTCGCCATCAAGTCTGCAATCTGCCTTTTCGTCAGCTCTAATGAATGGTGACACTTACTCTTGCATCCGCGTTGCATGGACCATCTGTCCTTCACTGCCGGAAGAGGGGTATCGATCACCTGTGCCCTGCCCGCTGTCATTTCCCAAGTCCGGTCCTTAATTCGTCAGTCAGCTCCCCGGCGGTGAACTGCCGGAGCATTCATGACTCTTCTTAGAGAATCGCCAAGGCAAATCGTTCCGCGTTGCTGGAGCGATTGCAGGACTTGTAGCCAGGCGGATGGTATACTCATCGGCTGTCTCCGGGGGAGGATAACGACCTGACGGCTCAACAGCTTAGAGGCCCCGGACGTGAAGGATTTCGTATCCCCCGCCCGGGACCCGAGGGAGAAGTGTCTCCCGGCCTGCTCGCACCTGTCGGCGTTGCCCATGCACGAAGTCACCCACATCCTGTCCGCGATCGAGCAGGGCGATCCGCACGCCGCCGAGCAACTGTTGCCCTTGGTATATGACGAACTGCGCAAGCTGGCCGCCACAAAAATGGCGCAGGAGGCATCAGGCCAAACGCTTCAGGCGACGGCGCTTGTACACGACGCTTATCTGCGATTGGTAGACGTTCCGAACGCCCAGCGCTGGGACAGCCGGAGGCATTTCTTCGCGGCTGCGGCCGAGGCCATGCGGCGCATCCTCGTGGAGTCCGCCCGGCGCAAGCAGCGTCTAAAACACGGGGGCGGTCGCGTCCGCGAGGCTGAGGAAAGGGACATTCCCTGCCCTGAGCGGCCGGAGAGACTACTGGCCCTGGATGAGGCCCTGGACCGGTTGGCGGCGACCAACCCTCAGGCTGCCGAACTAGTGAAACTCCGCTACTTTGCGGGGTTTAGCAACACCCTTGCCGCTGAGTTCCTTGGCATTTCTCCGCGTAAGGCCAATCAGGTCTGGGCATATGCCCGCGCCTGGTTACGTGAAGAACTTGGCGACGACGAAGAGGGGTAGCGCGGGGCCGCCATCGCGCCTGCCGCGGTTTTTCTGGATTCCGTGCGCACTTCGCTGCCAAACGTCGCATTGAACTATAGAACCGAGAGCCCCAACTGGGCGGGAGCCACGGGTATGCAGGAACAATCCATCTTCACCGAGGCCATTGAAAAGGAAGATCCGGTCGAACGCGCTGCCTTTTTGGATCGGGTCTGCGCCAGCGACCCGGCCCTCCGCCAGCGGATTGACAGGCTGCTCCTGCGGCACCAGCAGAGTGATAACTTCCTGGAATCGCCTAACGCTGTGCTGATTGCCAGCGCCGATGAGCCGATTCGCGAAGGGCCGGGCACGGTCATCGGCCCATACAAGCTGGTGGAACAGATCGGCGAGGGCGGCTTCGGGCTGGTCTTCATGGCCGAGCAGCAGCAGCCGGTGCGGCGCAAGGTGGCCCTCAAGATCCTCAAGCCAGGTATGGACACCCGGCAAGTAATCGCCCGCTTCGAGGCGGAGCGGCAGGCCCTGGCCCTCATGGACCACCCGAACATCGCCAAGGTGCTCGATGCCGGTGAGACGGCCTCGGGCCGGCCCCACTTCGTTATGGAGCTGGTCCGAGGTGTGCCCATCACCGACTACTGCGACCAGAACCGCCTGACCACCCGAGAGCGGCTGGAGCTGTTTGCGCACGTCTGCCAGGCCGTGCAGCACGCCCACCACAAGGGCATCATTCACCGCGACATCAAGCCCTCGAACGTCATGGTGACGCTGCACGACGAGGTGCCAGTGGTGAAGGTGATCGACTTCGGCATCGCCAAGGCGCTGGGCCAGCAGCTGACCGACAAGACGCTGGTTACCGGCTTCGCGCAAATGGTCGGCACTCCCATGTACATGAGCCCCGAGCAGGCATCTAAGCGGGCTGGACATCGACACGCGCAGTGACATCTACTCCTTAGGCGTGCTCTTGTACGAGTTGCTCACCGGGACAACGCCGTTCGACAAGGATCGGTTCAAGCAAGTGGGCTACGAACAGATGCGTCGGATCATCCGGGAGGAGGAGCCTCCCAAGCCGAGCAAGCGCATCAGCACGCTGGGCCAGGCGGCGACAGCTTTATCGACCAGTCGTAAGACCGACCCCCGACGATTGAGCCAGCTCTTTCGCGGCGAGCTGGACTGGATCGTCATTAAGGCGCTGGAAAAGGACCGCAACCGGCGCTACGACTCGGCCAGCGCCTTGGCGGCTGACGTACAACGGTATTTGCACGACGAGCCGGTGCAGGCGATTCCGCCGTCGGCGCGGTATCGATTTCGCAAATTCGTCCGGCGGAATCGGACCGCGGTTGGGGCCGTCAGCGTGCTAGCTCTGGCCTTGGCTGGAATGATCGCCGGCGTGCTGGCGCACAACCGTCAACTGGAGGAAACGCGCGCCGCCTCCAGGGCTACTGCCCTAGTCCAGGGCTTGGGTTCTGCCGACATAACCGCCGTGCCGCGCATCATCGAGGACCTGGCCGAGTATCGCCGCTGGGCCGACCCGCTGCTGACTCATCTGACCGAGGATAAGCGGGCTGGCTCGAAAGAGCAGTTGCGCGCCCGGCTGGCCTTGGTGACGGCGGACTCCAGCCAGGTAGAGCCTTTGAGCCGCATGTTGCTGAACGCCTCGCCACAAGAATTGCTGGTAATCCGCGCTGCTCTCCTGCCATACCGCGCGCAGATCCAGGAGTGGCTGTGGCAGGTCGCCATTGATGCCGAGGCCAAGCCCGACCAACGCTTGCGGGCGGCGTGCGCCCTGGCAGGCTTTGACCCGGACAGCGCGCGCTGGACCTTAGCGGCACCTCATGTGGCCGCCCAGCTGGTGGCGGAAAACCCGATCCACCTGCGCGTGTGGTTGGAAGGGTTTGCTTCTATTCGGCTGGCGCTCCAGCAACCACTGGGCCGAATCTCCCGTAACGCCGACAGCCCGGTAGAACGATCCATGGCAGTCAGTATCCTGGCCGAATTCGCTGCCGATCAGCCGGAAGTGCTCGCCGAGCTTGTCAAGGAGGCCGACGCCAGCCAATACGCCAAACTGTTTCCCGTGCTGCAAGCGCACCGCGAGCGTGCCGTCCTGTTGATGCAACAAGAGTTGCAAGAGGAGATGCCGATCGCAGAACGAGGGGCGGACCGCGATGAACTGGCCAGGCGCCAGGCACAAGCGGCAGTGGTGCTCTTGCAACTCGGTCAGGCCCAGCCTGCGTGGCAACTGCTGCGGCACGGCCCAGACCCGAGCCGGCGCACCTATTTGCTTCACGGATTGGCTCGGCTCGGCACGCCGGCGGAAACGATCCTCCGACAGCTGGAGACAGAACCGGAAGTGTCGGTACGGCGGGCGTTGATCCTGAGTCTCGGCGAGTTTAACGGCGCACAACTGACCGCGAGCCAACGACAGCCCCTGATCAAGCGACTGCTGCAATGGTATCGCGATGACCCTGATCCAGGCATCCATTCGGCAGTCGATTGGTTGCTGCGACAGAGTCGGCAGGGTTCGGCCGCGCGAAAGATAGATTGGCGGCAAAAGGACGCCTTGGACCAAATGGACCGTGAACTGGCGGGGCAGCCGTCGGCCGGGCGGCGTTGGTACGTTACGCGGGAGGGACACGCGCTCGCCGTGGTGCGGGATCCCACCGTGTTTCTCATGGGCTCGCCGGTTTACGAGCCCGATCGAGAATCGGAATCTGAGACACCGCACCCCAAGAGGATACCGCGTTCCTTCGCGATCGCCACCAAGGAGGTGACGGTGGGACAGTTCAAGCGCTTCTTGAATGCCAATCCAGAGGTCAAGCGCACGCACAAGGACTTTGAAAAGTACAGTCCGGATGAGGAGGGGCCAATCCTCTCGGTAACCTGGTTTGAATCGGCGCAGTACTGCAACTGGCTAAGCAAGCAGGAAGGGATCCCCGAGTCGCAGTGGTGCTATCCCGCCATCGAGACAATCAAGGTAGGAATGGAACTCCCCAAGGATTACTTGCATCGAACCGGTTACCGGCTGCCGACGGAGGCAGAGTGGGAATACTCCTGTCGCGCCGGTGCATTGACGAGTCGTTTCTATGGCTCATCGGAGGAGATGCTGAAAGAGTATGCGTGGTACACGAAGACGACCAACGACAAGCGCGCCTGGCCAGTGGGCCAGTTAAAGCCGAATGACCTTGGGCTCGTTGACATCTATGGAAATGCGATCGAGTGGTGCCAGGAGCGCAAGTTGCCGTACCGCCCTGGAAACAAAGGTCAGGTAAGTCAAGACACGGAGGAATCGACCTTAAGGGTTAACGACGATCCCCGAGTGATACGGGGATGTGGCTTCGGTACTATATCGTCGCTCGCGCGTTCTGCCTCTCGCGACTGGTTCCGACCGTCAACCCGTAACGCCCAAATGGGTCTGCGCGTGGCAAGGACGTGCCCGTGATGTTTTTCTTCAGTCCAAGCCGAGATCGGTGGGACAGTGATCCGTGACTAAGAATGGTCACCCACTGACTCCCCCCAGTGACCCTTGAGGAAAGCAGCCGGTGAGTCCTCGCCGCCAAACAAAAGTCTCACTGGCCCAGCCCCCTGGCGCTCAGTCTGCGCGCCGGGACCATTGATTTGCTGATGGCAACGCAGACCAGCCCTTAATGCAGAAGCAAGAGTCTCATGCGCTTTCTCTCGCTGGCTGCAGAAACGGAGGTTGTCATGTTCGGTCTAACCCAATTACGCACCTGGATTCTCATCTTTGTCCTTCTTTTGGGCATTCTTGTTGGTTCTACCTTTCGAATGCCAACCAGCCAGAACTCTTCCCGACTATCCGAATCACTCGCAGATCCACATGATCTGACGCAAAAGCTAAGAGACCACGAGTTGAGTCTATACTACGTCGAGGACAGGCGGGGAACCACAGTCTACTTCACAGCAGACCCACGGCCGATCCAGGAGCTAATGAGCCTACCCGTCGGTGCCATGGAAAACCATCCAAACCTCGCCGTGCAGTGGAAGGGCACCGTTCGTTTTTCGAAGATTTCTCCCGGCGTGTTTGCAGACACTTCAGACTGGGGCGATTTCGGTCACCAGATCGGCGATTACCTGGTCTTCGGCGATCCCTCGCTCCTCCGCCAGGTCGAAAGGGTAATTGCCAAGGACTAACCGGCGCCATGCGACGAGGCACACGGACCGTTTTGCCTTGACTCCGGACGGCACGAAGCTGGTGTGCACCAGACGCGATGGCTTCTGCGTCCACGATTGGAACCTGCAAGTGATCCATCGGCAACTGGCGGAAATGGGTTTGGATTGGGAATAGCCGTGCGAGGGGTTGGGATTGGCGAGTACGAAGAAAAACCGTACTCGTTCCAAGCACAGAAAATGAAAGCGGCCGGCCACATCGAAAAAGGAACGGGTTCGAGGCAGCCAGCCCTGGCGGCGGATCCGCGCGCCGGGGACCGCTGGTTTTTTACGCGGATCGGTTATCTTCTTGAAAGGGTTGCATCATGTTGTTCGCATCCTGGCTGCGACGGTTGACAACGGGCTCTCCGACTCGGTCGCGGCGCCCAAGACCACGACCCACTCTTGCGCGGCGCTCGCTGTTGCCGCACCTGGAAGCGCTCGAGGACCGGAGTTTGCTCAGCACCTTCACGGTGACCAACCTGCACGACAGCGGCGCCGGCTCGCTGCGGGCGGCCATCCTCTCCGGCGACAATAGCATCGCCTTCGCGCCGGGGCTGCACGGCACCATCACGCTGACCAGCGAATTGTCAATCAGCAACAGCGTGACCATCAACGGCCCCGGGGCGAATCGGTTGTCCGTCAGCGGCCACGACGCCAACCGCGTCTTCGAGATAGCGGCGGGCAACGCGGCCATCAACGGCCTGACGATCACCGATGGCCTGGCGACCGCGGGGGGAGGTATCCTGCTCGAGGGTAGCGCTGCCCTCAGCATCAGCAATTGCACGCTGACCGACAACGAGGCTCTCGGCAGTTTGACGGGCAGTGTGACTGTCCCTGATGGCTGCGGTGGCGGCATCGAGGACAACTCGTCCGCAGCGCTGTCGGTCACCAACAGCACCTTCGACACCAACAAGGCCATCGCACGCGGTCCCAACGCTCCCCCTCCCTCCGCTCCCGGTTTCATCATCGCACTGGGCGGGGCCATCGACGTTTCTTTCAACAGTACCGGCCCGGCCACGATCAGTAACAGCACGTTTACCGGGAATCAGGCGCTCGGCGGCAGCCCCGGCGCTAGTGCGGGTGGCGGTGCGCTCAGCGAATCCAGCCTCTTGGGCGCCACCATGACTGTCACGGGGTGCACGCTCAGCGGCAACGCGGCCATCGGCGCAGCAGACGGTGACGGCGTCACCAACTTTGGCTCGGGACAGGGCGGCGGGATCAACAATTTCGCGAGCTTGATCGTTCGCAATTCGACTCTCACCGACAACCTGGCTCTTGGCGCGCCTCTGGCCCCAGGGGTCATCCCATCCCAGACTCCCTCAACCGGCAGTTCGGTCGCCGGCGGGGGCATCTTCTGCCTCACCAATATCCTTCCCGCCACCATGAGCGTTGCCAACAGTACGCTCGCCGGCAATCAGGCTGTCGGCGGCGCCGGGGCGGCCGGCAGCGCAGGCAGTGTCGCAGAAGGGGGCGGTATCTCCATCGTCGCCGTCTCTTCGGCCAGCGTGGTCGGCTGTACACTTTCTGACAACGTCGCTCAAGGCGGGGCCGGCGGCAGCGGCGGCGCCGTGGGTGCCCCCGGCGTCGGCGGCGGTTTCGACCTGATAGCTGGCTCGTCCATGACCGTCAGCAACACCACCCTCAATTCCAACCAGGCCATCGGCGGGGCGGGAGACGCCGGGGCCACGAGCGGCGCCGGCTTGAGCGGCGGCATCGACGTCGGCACTGGCGTCATCCTCGGCTTCCCCGACAGTTGTTCGCTAACGCTCACCAACTGCACGGTCAACGCCAACCAGGCGGTCGGCGGCAACGGGGGCGGCATCGGCAACGAGGCGGGCTCGACCCTGAACCTCAACCACGTCGTCATGGCCAACAACAGCGCCTACGCCGACCCCTCGGGCAACTACGGCAACGGCGGCGGCATCGAGAATGACGGCAGCCTCACCGTCGCGCAATCCATCTTCACCAACAATCTGGCCTCCGGCGGCGAATACGCCGCCTCCGTCACCGGCCGCATCACCGAAGGCTCTGCCGGCGGAGCCATCGACAGCCAGGGCCCCTCACTGACAGTGACCAACAGTGCGTTCACCAACAACGAGGCAGTCGGCCCCGCGACGGGGACCGGTGAAGGCAATGGCGGGGCCATCAATAGCAGCTCGCCCGCAACCATCACCAACTCCACGTTCAACGGCAACGAGGCGCTCGGCCGCACCACCAATGGCGGCGCCATGAGCACTGGCGAGAACGAAAACTTCGCCGCGCCCGCGCTGGCCATCACCAACTGTGCGTTCACCGGCAACGAGGCTGTCGGAGCCAACGGCACCAACAACTCCGCCGCGCTGTTCGGCGGTGAGGCCTTGGGCGGCGCCGTCGCCAATGCTGGCCCGCTCAACATCGCCAACAGCACGTTTACCGACAACCTGGCCAAGGGCGGCGACCAAGGCAACAACGTCGGCGGCCTTGACCCCAACCCCGTCCTCGGCGAGGTCTATGGCGGCGGCCTTGTCAACTTCGCCAGCTCGCTCACGATCAGCAACACGATCTTTAGCGGCAACCAGGCCATGGGCGGCAACTCCGCCGCCGGCCCCGGAGCTCCGGCCGCGGGCGGCGGCCTCGCTGCGGAAATCTTTGCTCTAACGACCCTCACCGACGTGACCTTCGTCGGCAACCAGGCGATTGGCGGCAGCGGCGGCACTAGCGCCCCCGGGTACCCCGGCACGGGCGGCAGCGGGTTCGGCGGCGGTTTTTACAATGGCGTTGACTCGACCGCCGTCGTCTCGGACGCCCTATTCGTCGGTAACCAGGCTGTCGGCGGTGCCGGCGCCAAGGGCGTCGCAGGCGGTGTCGGCGCTGGCGGCGCCATCGCGAATGGCGGCGGCGCCGGTGCATTCGAGCTCATTTTCCTGGGGCTCGGTGCTGACGCGTCGAGCGTCTCCCTCGCCGGCAGTACGTTGATCTTCAACGTGGCCCAGGGCGGCGCCGGTGGGGCCGGGAACAACGGCGGCAACGGCCTAGGCGGCGGCGTCTACGTGCTCGGCGGAACCACCGCCTCCATCGCGAGCACGGAAATCTTCGTCAATGCCGCACTTGGTGGTTCCCGCGGTACCGGCGGTGCTAGCGGCCAGGGGGTCGGCGGCGGTCTCTACATCGGCACCGGTGCCGGCGTGACGCTCAGCACGTCGAGCGAGGTCATTTTCAACTTTGCGTCTACGAACGCTGACAACATCTTCGGAATCTAGACCATAAGTTGAGCACTGCGCTTCACGACAAGGCGAGAAGACCACTGTCACGAGAGAGCGAAGGGTGTCAGGAATGTTCCTGACACCCTTTCTGGTCGCGATCCCAACTTCGGTGGGACGTGCATTCTTCAGAACTCCAGCCAGATTCCCGCGGATCTCCCGCACCCGCACTCGGACTGATCGAAGGTCTCCACGGACCTGGGAAGACCTGTCCTTGACAACTCAAGAGCAGTTTTTTGGGGGATGCCATGTGCCTTTGTATGCAGCAGAAGTGTGGACCCGTCGACCGCCGACAGATCAAGGGCTAACTTCTGCACTGTATTAGCTGCCTCTCATGGTCCGTTGGCCGGCTTGGGCAGGAGGACCGATCTGTGATAGACTGGATCGTGTAACTCGCTAATGTCACCTGGAGCGTGTCGCGCTTGGGTGTGTTGAATAAGGGGTCAGATCCCCCTGGAGAATCGAGGCACTCCGCCCATTTCTGAGGAACCAGGCTCGGCAGAACTCAAGGGGTCTGACTCCTTTTTCAACACCCTCTTCTTAGTTCGTGTTTGGCAGATTTTTAAGTGTCGGCGGAGTAAATTGGTGTCGGCTTCTTTGCCGTTTTTGGGCAGACTTTAGGTCGCTCAAAACACAAAATCGCCCGGGCAAGGAAGCCGACTCATGGAACTTACTTCGTCTTTCCTGCAACTGCTACAGCACTTTGTTCCTGTCTTCACCGCTCCCACGTTTCAAACTTTTTTGCAGATCGCCAGCGGCTGGATTCTGTCGCACCGCCATCGCTACATCACCGATGTGATCTTCTCCGGCGGCAACGTCGCCAACGGTCATTGGTCACGCTTCCATCGCTTCTTCAGCCAGGCCGCCTGGGACCTCGACGTTTTGTTCATGTACTTGGCCAAACTGGCCTGCGCTGTGTTGGCTCCCGGCGCTGTCTTGCAGTGGGCGGTGGATGACACCCTCTGTCGCAAACGTGGCCTCACCGTGTATGGCACCGGCATGCATCATGATCCGCTCATTTCCAGCCGCGCCATGCCGTTGGTCAGTTGGGGGCATGACTGGGTCGTCCTGTGCCTCTTGGTGATCCATCCTTTCTGGGCACCGTCCAAAGTCTTCGCCTTACCCATTGCCGCGCGGCTCTATCGCAACCGCCAAGGACTCACCAAGGGCAAAAAAGGCAAAACCAAGGCAGCCAAAACCAAAGCCAAAGCGAAAGAAACTGCCAATCATCGCACACGCCCGGAACTGGCCCGAGAACTCATAAACCTGGTCGCCGACTGGTTTCCCAACGACGACCTTCTCGTCACCGGCGACAGCGCCTACGGCGGCAAGAGCATCTTGTCTCACCTGCCTAGCAACGTCCATCTCATCAGTCACGTCCACGCCAAAGGCGCCCTGTATGCACCACCGCCGCCACGTTCCGAGAAAAGCAAAGGCGCTCCTCGCAAGAAAGGAGCCCGTTTGCCAGGGATGGCCCAGTGGGCCAACGATCCGAAACAACCGTGGACAGAACTCGCATTC
>Ga0116225_1002596_pt1 | contig 12092 bp, 7 predicted proteins | sample Sb_taG_8_FD_88968 | JGI IMG/M metagenome (GOLD analysis project Ga0116225, IMG submission 88968) | Peat soil microbial communities from Weissenstadt, Germany - Sb_50d_c_BC metaG | ecosystem: Environmental > Terrestrial > Soil > Wetlands > Peat | place: Germany: Weissenstadt | collected 2010-09-21 | reverse complement strand
GCCGGGGTTGCCCAAATGGCGGCCGGCGAATTATCACGGCGGCTATCTGGGGCCGACAACCTTGCGTGTCGGTATTGAAAAGTCGCGCAACATCATGACTGTGCGCCTGGCCGCGGCTCTGGGCATGGAAAAGGTGGCTAGCTTCGCCGAACGCTTCGGTGTCGTCGATAAGCTGCCGCGCGAGCTGTCGATGGCTTTGGGCGCTGGCGAAACCACGCCGCTGCGCATGGCTGCCGCCTATGCCCAAATCGACAACGGCGGCAAGAAGGTGACGCCGACGCTGATCGACCGCATCCAGGACCGCAACGGCAAGACCATTTATCGTCACGACGCCCGCACCTGCGACGGCTGCGAATCGACGTTCTATACCAACCAGGACATGCCCGACGTTCCCGACGCCCGCGAACAGCTGGTCGATCCGATGACCGCCTATCAGATGGTGCACATCCTGGAAGGCGTCATCGAGCGCGGCACCGGGCGTTCCATCGCCGTGGTCGGCAAGCCTCTGGCCGGCAAAACCGGCACCAGCAACGATTCCAAGGATACGTGGTTCGTCGGCTTCTCTCCCGATCTGGCAGTGTCGGTATTCGTCGGCTTCGACGAACCGACGACCCTGGGCGGTCACGAAACCGGAGCCTCGGCGGCGGCGCCGGTATTCCGCGACTTCATGATGGAGGCGTTGAAGGACAAGCCGGCGACCCCGTTCCGGGTGCCGCCGGGCATTCGCCTGGTGCGCGTCAATCCCGCCACCGGCAGGCCGGCGCAAGAGGGCGAGGGCAATGTCATCTACGAAGCCTTCAAGCCCGGCACCGGCCCGGCTGGCGGCGAAGAGCAGGTTCTGCAGAACGACGCCGGTTTGTCGGGGCTGAATTATGGCGCCATGGGTGGCGTCGGCCCCGCCGAGGATCAGCCGGGCGTGGTGGTCACGCCGCCGCCGGGCGTGTCGGTGGAACCGGGCGCTGCCGGGCCGGGAGTATCGGTCGAGATGTCGCCGGCTTCGACGGGAGCACCGGCCTTGACGCCGCCGCCGCCCGCCGCACCGACCGCAGCGCCTCAGGCGGGGGGAATTTACTAGCGGCTGCCGGCCGCGCCCTCGTCCGAACGCTTGCCCCGAGCGGCCGTTTCCCCTAAAACGGCCGCTCGCGGGATTTCCCGAGGGACCATAGGATACCAAAGACCATGCGCGCCGAAATCGAGGCGATCGCCACAGAAATCAACCAATCGATCGAACTGCTGCGGCGGCATATCGATTGGGACAACGCGTTGAGGCGGCTCGACGAGCTGAACGCGCGCTCGGAAGACCCCGGTTTGTGGAACGACGCCGCCGAGGCGCAGAAGGTGATGCGTGAGCGCACCCAACTGGAAACCTCGACCGGCACCGTGCGCATGATCGAACGGGAACTGGCCGATTCGCTCGAATTGATCGAGATGGGCGAGGCCGAGGGCGACGCTTCCATCGTCACCGATGCCGAGGTGACCTTGCGCGGGCTGAAAGAGCGCACCCGCAAGATGGAGATGGAGAGCCTGCTGTCGGGCGAGGCGGATTCCAATGACTGCTATCTCGAAGTGCATGCCGGAGCCGGCGGCACCGAGGCGCAGGATTGGGCGGAAATTCTTCTGCGCATGTACACCCGCTGGGCCGAGCAGCATGGCTACAAGGTGCTGTGGCTGGAAGAGCAGGGCGGTGAAGAGGCCGGTCTGAAATCCGCCACCGTGCAGATTTCCGGGCACAACGCCTATGGCTGGCTGAAGACCGAAAGCGGCGTGCATCGGCTGGTGCGCATCTCGCCCTTCGATTCGGCGGCGCGGCGGCATACCAGCTTCAGCTCGATCTGGGTCTATCCGGTGGTCGATGACACCATCGACATCCAGGTCAATGAATCGGACTGCCGCATCGACACCTTCCGCGCTTCGGGCGCTGGTGGTCAGCACATCAACAAGACCGATTCGGCGATCCGCATCACCCATATCCCCACCGGGATCGTGGTCAGCTGTCAGGCCGACCGCTCGCAGCACCGCAACCGGGCGACCGCCTGGGAAATGCTGCGCGCCCGCATGTACGAAGCCGAGCTGAAAAAGCGCGAGGCGGTATCGCAGGCGGAAGCCGACGCCAAGACCGACATCGGCTGGGGCCACCAGATCCGGTCTTACGTGTTGCAGCCCTACCAGATGGTCAAGGATCTGCGCACCGGGGTCGAGACCTCGGACAGCCAGGGCGTGCTGGACGGCGATCTTGACCCGTTCATGGCGGCATCGTTGGCGTCGCGTCTGCAAGGCGGCGTACCAGAGGAAAACTGATGAGCAAAAAACGGGCGTGGACGGAATGCGGGGCGACGGCGGCGTTGTTTCTGATGCTGTCCACCCCGTTGGCGCTGGCGGTCGATGAGACACCCTATCCGGGGCCGCCGCGTTCGATTGGCGCTGCCGCCAATGGCTGCTTGGCCGGCGCGCAGCCATTGCCGTTATCGGGACCGGGGTGGGAAACCCTGCGACCGGCGCGGAATCGCTTCTGGGGCAATCCGGCGCTGCTCGCCTTCATCGAGGACATGGCCGGCAAGACCCGCGCCTTGGGCTTGGGTACCCTGCTAATTGGCGACATGGCGCAGCCGCGCGGCGGGCACATGACATCGGGGCATGGCAGCCACCAGACCGGGGTCGATGTCGATATCCTTTATCACCTGATCGACGGCCCGCTGAGCGATGAGGACCGCGCCAATCCGGCCCAGGACAGCGCGGTACGGCCCGATGACAGCCTGGATCCGGCGCGCTGGGGCGATCGCCAGACGGCGCTGGTCAAGGCCTTCGCCAGCGATGCGCGGGTCGAGCGCATCTTCGTCAATCCGGCGATCAAGCGGAGTCTATGCGCCAGCGTCGGCGGCGACCGCGCCTGGCTGCGCAAGCTGCGGCCGTGGTGGGGGCATGACGAACATTTCCACATCCGCATCACCTGCCCGGCAGGCGATACGGAATGCATTTCCGGCCCAGCCCTGCCGCAGGGCGACGGTTGTGGGAAAGCGTTGGATTGGTGGTTCACCGACGAGGCCAAGCATCCGGCGGCGAAGCCGGGGCCGAAGCCGCCACCGCCCGACAAACCAGCGGCCTGTCGGGCGATCTTGGGGCAGTAAAGGGCGCGCTGTTAAATCAGCGCGGACCGCAAAGCTTGGCGCGACGCGCGTTGTGTTCTTCCTCTTCCGCGCAGCAGGAGCAGTGGCGAGCCTTGGGGTTGACCCTCAGACGCTCGGGCTCGATTTTGTCGTTGCAGGCTCTGCACACGCCTGTCGACTTGGGGCCGTTCAGACGGTTCAGTACGGTTGCCAACGCGGCAGCGTTGAAAGAGGCAACATGTTCGGCAGCGAAATCGATCTCGTCCAACTTTTCCTCCGAAAATAAGAACTCGAACCTGCGCTTGGTCAGGCGGCAAGTGCCGCCACGCCGGGAATCAACCCGGCGATTTCGACATCGCAGCCACGCGCTTGGGCGGCTTCGAAGTCGCAATGGTGGAAACGGGTGGTGGCGATGGTGCAGTCGATGAACTCGGCGGCCGACAGGTCGCAATCCTCGAAGCGAGTCCCCGAAAGGTCGCAGCGGATAAATTGAGCGCCAAACAGATGCGCCCGCGACAAAGTCATGTTGGTCATCCGGCAATCGACAAACTGCGCGCTGGTAATGTCTCCACCAAAAGTGGAGCTTCCATTGAAGTCGCAGTCTTGGAACGTGGCCTCGGCCAGATTGGGCAAGGGGCCTTTGGGGAAGGCGACACCTTCGATCTTGGCGAAATACAGGTCGCTGTATTTCGCCAGATGGGCGTGCAATTCGGCGGTGGTGGTGATCAGTGTCATTAAGAACCCGTGAGACGGTCAGTGCGGGGAGAACATAGTGACCGCCGTACTTCATGTAAACTCGACTTCCGTAAGTGTTACCTTATTTCATCATTCGTACATAAACCATAAATGTGGTGATATTGGGGCATGGGCGGTCTACGGACCTTCTTAGGGCCGCAGATGTAAACGGCTTTACTTAGTGTGGGGTTATTGCTCGGCCGCCGCCAGCGGCTCATAATAACCCGCCGGCATGTCTGCCCGTCCGCGCGCCTCGGTATTGAAGGGGCGCTTGAGGCCCTTGGGGAAATGCGCGCGCACCAAAGCCTGAAAGGTTGTCGCGGGGTCGCAGCCGTCGCGGGCGCAGAGGAAATCGAACCAGCGCACCCCGGCGGCGACGTGGTCAACTTCCTCGGCGACGATCTTCGACAGCACGGCGATGGTGGCGGCGTCGTCGAGTTTGGCGATGCTGACCGGCGCGGTGTCGAGGGCGCGCGCCTCCAGCGTCATCGGCACGATGGCGAGGCGGGCGCGCAGGTCGGTGGCGGTCTTATCCGCCGCCTGCCACAGCCCGCCATGCGCCGGCAACGCGCCATAGCCGCTGCCCAACACCAGTAATAACGCCTCCAGCGCCTGGAAGTGCTCGGCTTCCTGCTGGGCGACCAGCACCCAGTCGTCATAGAAGCCCTTGGGCAGGTCGTGCGCGGTGAAGCGGGCGACGATGTCCCAGGCCAGATCGATGGCGTTGAACTCGATATGCGCCAGGGCGTGCAGCAAGGCGACGCGCCCGGCCACGCCGCCGGTGCCGCGCCGCCGCATCTTATTGGGCGGCAGGATCTCCGGCTGGGCTGGGCGGCCTGGGTGGTCGGGCGGGGCGGCGCTGCCCACCCGGTCAATGGCCCCCGATTGCCACAAAGCGGCGGTGCGCAGCGTCGCTTGCACTTTCCCCGCCGGGTCGGCGCAGGCGAGGACGGCAACCGCCGCCTCGGCCAAAGATAAGGCGGTCACAGCGCGGCTGCGGCGGCCAACACCTCTTTGGCGTGGCCGGTAACCTTGACCTTGTGCCACACTTTGCGGATCACGCCCTCGGCGTCGATCAGCACGGTGGCGCGTTCTATGCCGAAATATTTGCGGCCATACATGCTCTTTTCGACCCAGACGCCATAGGCCTCGCAGACCGCGCCTTCGGTGTCGGCGGCCAGGGTGAAGCCGAGCGCGTATTTGGCCTTGAACTTGTCGTGGCTGGCGACGCTATCCTTGGACAGACCGATAATCGCCGCGTCGGCGGCGGAGAAATCGGGCAGCGCTTCCTGGAAGGCGCAGGCTTCGGCGGTGCAGCCGGTGGTGCTGTCCTTGGGATAGAAATACAGGATGACCTTGCGGCCGCGCAGGCTCGACAAGGTGATCGAGCCGCCGCCATCGGTGGGTAGGGTGAAGTCGGGGGCGTGGCTGCCGATGTCGATGCTCATGACGGGGTCTCCTTGTGGGCCAAAGCCGCGCGCAGCGGCTTGGCGGGGTCGTCGATCAGGCGGTGGAACAGGGCCAGGACGGCGGCGGCGCGTTCGCTCATGGTGACGCGCAGCCCGTCGAAATGGGTGCTGGCGGTGGCGGTGACCAGCACTTGCTTCAGGCGTCCGGGGGCGCTGTCCTCGTCGAAGCTGCCGGGGATGGTTTGGCGCAGCACCTGCTGGATGGCCGACCACAGCCGCAAGGCGTCAAGCAGCAATTCGGTGTCGGCCTCGGCCAATAGCCCCAGACGGCAGGCTTCCTCCAGCACCGGGCCGGTGGCGTTGCGCAGCAGCGAGGGATACTCGGCGGCCCAGCGCAGTTGCAGGTACTGGGCGATGAATTCGATGTCGATCAGTCCGCCGCGCAGGTTCTTGACCTCCCACGGGTTGCTGGATTTGTGCTCGCGGGCCATGCGCTCGCGCATGTCGGCGACCTCGGCCAGCAGGGTGTTGGGATCGCGGACGCGGCGCAAGCTGGCGTCGATGACGGAGCGGATGGCGTCTCTCAGCCGTTCGGGGCCGGTGATGACGCGGGCGCGGGTCAGCGCCATATGCTCCCAGGTCCAGGCCATGGTCTCGTGATACAGGGTGAAGGCGGTCAGACTGGTGGCGATGGGGCCGGAACTGCCGGATGGCCGCAGCCGCATATCGACTTCGTACAGCGTGCCGGCGGCGGTCTTGGCGGTAATGGCGTTGATGATGCGCTGGGTCAGGCGGGCGAAATAGGCGCTGGGAGCCAGCGGCTTGGCCCCGTCCGAGGCTTCTACTCCGTCGGGCACGTCATAGACCAGGATCAGATCCAGATCCGAACTGGCGGTCATCTCGCGGCTGCCCATCTTGCCCATGGCGATCAATGCCGCCCCCGCTCCGGGGACGCGGCCATGCTGGCGGGCGAATTCGGCCTCGACGCGCGGCTGCATGGCGGCCAAGGCGGCTTCGGCGATGTCGGTCAGATGGTGGGCGGCCTGTTGCGGCTCCAACAGGCTGCGCAGGGTTTGCACGCCGACGCGGAACTTCTGTTCGTTGACCCAGCGCCGCGCGATGTCGAGCATTTCCTGATAATCGTCGCCGGCCTCGGCGAAGGCGCGCTCCAACTCGGCGGCCAGTTCGGCGGCGGAGTCCGGCGGGTCGAAGAAGCCCTGGCTGAGCACCGCGTCGAGAAGATTGGTGCTGTTGCTTAAGCATTCGGCCAGACGCGGGGCGTCGCCCATGATTTCGGCGACAAGATCGAGGAGGCTGGGATTGGCGTGGAACAGCGAAAACAGCGGCAGCCCCGCCGGCAAGCCCGACAAAAACGCCCCGAAGCGCTGGAAGGCGGCGTCGGGGTCGGCGGTGCGGCCCAGCGCCTCCAGCAGGGTCGGCGTCAATTCCGTCAGCAATTCGCGGGCGCGGGTGCTGCGGGTGGCGCGCACGCGGCCATGATGCCAGCCGCGAATCTGCCCGCACACCATGTCGGCCTGAGCGAAGCCCAAGGCGGCGATGGTCTTCAGCGTGTCGGGGTCGTTGTCGCCGCCGGTGAACACCAGATTGCCGATGGAGGTCAACGCGGGCGCGTCCTCGAACAGCTTGGCGTAATGGGATTCGACGGTCAGCAGAACCTGACGCAGCCGCTCGGCGAAGTCGTCGCAGCCGTCGAAACCCATGAACACCGCCAAGGCCCGCAGCCGCTCTGGATCTTCGGGCAGGGTCTGGGTCTGCTTGTCGTCGGTCATCTGCAAGCGATGTTCCAGCCGCCGCAGGAAGGCGTAGCATTCGGCCAGCTCGACCACCACCAGTGGCGCGATATGGCCAGCGGAGGCCAGGGCGGCGATGGCCTCCAGGGTGCGCGGGCGGCGCAGGCCGGGATCGCGGCCTCCCCAAATCAGTTGCTGGGTTTGGGCGAAGAACTCGATTTCGCGGATGCCGCCGCGCCCCAGCTTGATGTTGTGCCCGGCAACCGCGATCTTGCCGCCGCCCCGATGGGCGTTGATCTGGCGCTTGATCGAGTGGATGTCCTGGATGGCGGCGAAGTCCAGATGCTTGCGCCAGATGAACGGGCGCAGGAAACGCAGGAAGGCGTTGCCGACGATGGGGTCTCCAGCGACTTGGCGGGCCTTGATCATCGCAGCGCGTTCCCAGTTCTGCCCGAATGCCTCGTAGTAAGTCTCTGCCGCCAGCAGCGAGATGGCCGCCGGAGTCGAGCCGGGATCGGGGCGCAGGCGCAAATCGGTGCGGAACACGTACCCATCGACGGTGCGCTCGTCCATGATGCGGACCATCTCGCGGGCCATGCGGACGAACATTTCCTGCACCGAGCGGCGGCCGTGATAGGCGATCTTTTCGTCGTCGTAAAAAACGATGATGTCGATGTCCGAGGAATAATTCAGTTCGACCGCGCCCAGCTTGCCCATGCCCAGCACCACCAGACCGGAGTCGCGCTCGGGATGTTCGGGGTGGGGCAGTACGATGTCTCCGGCTTCATGGGCGCGGCGCAGCAGATGCGACGCGGCCAGCGACAGCGCGCGGTCGGCCAGGCGCGACAGCGCCGAGGTCACGCTGTCCAGCGTCCACAGCCCGGCGATGTCGGCCAGCCCGACCAGCAAGGCGGTGCGCCGCTTGGCGATGCGCAAGGCGCGCATCAGATCCGCCGTCTGCGTCTCGTCATGCAACTCGGTCAGCAGCGCCAGGAAGCACGCGTCCGGGCCATCAGCCAGCAAGCGGCGGAAAAAGGCCGTTTCGCTAATCAGGATATGCGATAAATAGGGGCTGTTGCCGAACACCGCAGACAGTAAGGCATCCAGCGCCGGATCGGCCAAGGCCTGGGTGACGAAAGCGGCTTGCTCCGCATCGTCCCATTGCGCCGCCTGTTCCTGCCAATGAAGACGGTTGCGCTGGTCCATCGCCGAGTCGGCGGGGCGTGGCAAAGCTTGGGAATTTAACGCAAAGATCACGTTGGCCCATCCGGGTGTTGTGTTTTGTCCCAGACTGGGCAAATCTCCGGTCCGGGTCAATCTCGCATGATGGAGAGTTTTCAGGGTGGTTCACGGCACCGTTAGAAGTTTCTTCCAGCTTCTCGGCGCCATTGGGATGGCCCTGCTGGTCCTTGCGGCCTGGTTGGGATTCCGATTGTCCGAGGGTCCGCTGAAGCTGTCCTTCCTCACGCCATATATCGAGGGCGCGCTGCGCAGCCCTGACGGCAGCATGGCGGTCAAGCTGGATACCACTGTGCTGGTGTGGAGCGCGGATACCCGGACTCTGGAAATTCGGGCCGAAGGCGTGCGCGCGCTGGCCGGCGACCATGTGATCGCCGCCGTGCCGGAAATGTCGGTATCGCTGTCGGGTGTCGCGCTGCTGCACGGGGTGATCGCCCCGCGCGCCTTGCGTCTGCTGCACCCGACCCTCCGTTTGCAGCGCGATGCGTCTGGTAATCTGCAACTCGGCATGGGCCTGCAACCATCCGGTGGAGAGGCCGGTGCGGCCAGCGAGGCCGGCGCGGCCAATTCCAACGCCGCCATCGACGAGGCCTTTCAGGCGTTGCTGACGCCGCCCAATTCGAACTCGCCCGCTGGGCTGTTGGAGCGGGTCGAGGTCGTCGGTGGCGATCTGAGCGTCGATGACCGGCTGCTTGGCGTGCAATGGCATGCGCCGCGCGCCGATCTGCGCTTCCTGCGTAATCTTTATGGCATTTCCATGCATTCCCGCATCGATTTGCAGCTGGCCGGAGAAGCGGCGCGCGTCGATGTCGACGGCCTGTACCGCATGGACGACAAGACTGTCGAGGCGACGCTGGGTTATGGCGGTGTGCGGCCGGCGCTGTTGGCCGAACTTGTGCCGCAGTTCAAGCCGCTGGCCTCGCTGAACCTGCCGACCGGCGGCACCGTGGGCTTGCGCTGGTCGGTGGACCGGGGCGTCACCGATCTGACCTTCGATATGGTCGCCGGCGAAGGCGTACTGGATCTGTTGGGGGTCGCCGGGGTAAATTTGCCGGTTGCCTCGGTCGCTGTGCGCGGGGCGCTTGCCGATGGCCTGACCAAGGGCACCTTGGAGGAAGCGTGCTTCGATCTGGGCGGGCCGGTGGTGGTGCTGAGTGGCCATGCCGAGGACATTACCGGGGCACTCAAGCTGGATGTCTCGGCCCGCGCCGACGACATGCCGGTGGAACAGCTCAAGGGGCTGTGGCCGCCCGCCGCCGCGCCCAATCCGCGCAACTGGATCCTCGCCAACCTGTCGCATGGCCGTGTCCGCCAGGCCACAGCTCATCTGCTGGCGCATGTGCCGCCGGGCAAGAGCATCGAGGATCTGGCCGTGGACGACATGAGCGGCGAGGTGCTGCCCGAAGGCGTGGATGTGCAGTATCTGGCGCCGATGCCGGTGGTCCACAACGCCGTGGCCGTCTGCCATTTCGACAAGAACACCTTCACCGTCGAGGTCAAGAGCGGCGAGCTGATGGGACTGAGGGTGCTGGACGGCGGCAAGGTGGTGCTGAGCGGCCTGTCCTCGGCCGACCAATTCGCCGATATCAACGTGAAAGTCAGCGGTCCGGTGGCCGATGCACTGCGCCTGATCGACAGCAAGCCGCTGGGTTGGGCATCACGGCTGGGCGTGCAGCCGGCCAAGGTCAAGGGCGACGCCGTGACCACGCTGGACCTGAAATTCCCGCTGCTGCAAAATCTTAAATTCGATCAGTTGAAGGTGCATGCGCAGGCGCAGACGACCAAGGTGGCGATCCCCTCCGTCGCTCTGGGCCTTGATCTGAGCGAGGCCAATCTGGCGCTGGACGTCGATCCCGAGGGTCTTGACATTACCGGTCAGGCCTTGCTGGGGGGGCTGGCGGCGCAAATCAAATGGCGCGAGAACTTCTCGCATGCCGCACCATTCCGCAGCCGCTATCAGGTGCAGGGCGTGCTTGACGATGCCGGGCGGCGGGTGGTCGGGCTGGATGTGGCGCCGTTCCAAGCGCCGTTCGTCACCGGCCCGGTGCCGGTCGACGTCACCGCGACGCTGGAGGACGGTGGGCGCGGCGATATCGACATCGCCGCCGATCTGACCGCCACCGATATGACCTTGCCGGGGCTCAACTGGTCGAAAAAGGCGGGCGTCGTCGGTCAAGCTTCCACCGTCATCAAGCTGGTGGGCGGACGCTTGGGTGAGGTGCCGCATTTCGCCGTATCCGCCGCCGATGGTTTGGATGTGCGCGGCCGGGTGGGATTCGAGAATGGCCAACCACGCCTTGTCGCCTTCGAGCGGGCGCATTGGGGGCGCACCGACGTTCGGGGCACCATGGCGATCAAGCCGGCGGGCGGCGGATTGGGAATCGACGTCAACGGCCCCAGCTTCGACGCGCGCGAATTGATCGCCGGGACGCCGACCGGTGCCGAGAAGAAGCCGATCGACCGCAAAGCCCCGCGCGAGGAAACCGTGCCGTTGACCGTTGCCGCCAAGATCAGTCAGGTGTGGCTGACCGATGAGGGCGTGGCCAAGGGGATCTCGCTGTCGATGGTTCGCGATCCGCGCGATATCCGTCATTTGCATATTGATGGCGTGGTCGGCGACGCCAAGCCGTTACATATCGAAATCCAGCCGGAAGCCGCCAATCGCCGCAGCGTCCGCGTCACCAGCAGCGATGCCGGAGCGGTGTTCCGCGCCTTCGACCTGTACGACAATCTGGTCGGTGGGCAGTTGCTGGTCGATGCCGCCTATGACGACGCCAATCCGCGCCAGCCGCTGAAGGGCACGGCGACGGTCACCGATTATCAACTGGTCAAGGCTCCGGCGCTGGCCCGGCTGCTGACGGTGGCGGCGCTGACCGGCATCGTCGATCTGTTGGCCGGCGACGGCATCAGCTTCTCTATTCTCGATGCGCCCTTCACCCTGACCGATGGCGTGCTGGTCCTGCATGACGCGCATGCCTCGGGCGCGGCCCTGGGCATCACCGCCAAGGGTCAAATCGATCTGGACAACAATGTCATGGCGCTGGAAGGCACCGTCGTGCCGGCCTATGCGCTGAACAGCGCCTTTGGCAAGATCCCGGTGATCGGCGGCTTGTTCGCCGCCGAAAAGGGCGGCGGGGTGATCGCCATGAACTATTCGATGAAGGGGCCGGCGCAAGACCCCAGCGTCATGGTCAACCCGCTGTCGGCGCTGACTCCGGGCTTTCTGCGCAAGCTGTTCAACATCTTCGACGACGGCAGCGGTACCGAGGTACGGCCGGGGACGGAAAAGCCGGCGGCATCGAGCGAGCCGGCGCCTCCAGCCCCGGCTAATTAGCCCTCGGCCTTCACCAGCAGATGACGCTTCTTGCCGGCGGTCAGTTTGATGGCGCCGTCCTTCATCTGCGCGGTGCCGATCAAATCACCTTCGACGGTCACGGCGACGTCGTTGACCTTGGCCCCGCCGCCCTTGATCAAGCGGCGCGCTTCTCCGTTCGAAGCGGCCAGGCCGACGCGGGCGAACAGGGCGAAGGCGGCGATGCCGACGTCAAGCTCGGCTGCGGGCAGGGTGACGGTGGGCAGGCTGTCGGCGGCTGCCCCTTCCTCGAAGGTGCGGCGCGCGGTCTCGGCGGCATCCAGCGCCGCCTGTTCGCCATGCGCCAAGCGGGTGGTTTCGTTGGCGAGAACCTTTTTCGCTTCGTTGATGCCGGCGCCTTCCAGGGCTTCCAGGCGGGCGATTTCATCCAGCGGCAATTCGGTGAACAGGCGCAGGAAGCGGCCGACATCGGCGTCTTCGGTGTTGCGCCAGAACTGCCAATACTCCCAGCTCGATAGCTTGTCGGCGTTCAGCCATACCG
>Ga0116225_1002586_pt1 | contig 12124 bp, 10 predicted proteins | sample Sb_taG_8_FD_88968 | JGI IMG/M metagenome (GOLD analysis project Ga0116225, IMG submission 88968) | Peat soil microbial communities from Weissenstadt, Germany - Sb_50d_c_BC metaG | ecosystem: Environmental > Terrestrial > Soil > Wetlands > Peat | place: Germany: Weissenstadt | collected 2010-09-21 | reverse complement strand
CTGAAGCTGTCGCTGCTGATCATGCCGAACTTCCTGACGGTGATCTTGCCGGTGGCGCTGTTTTCGGTGGTGCTGTTCACCTACAATAAACTGATTTCCGACCGTGAATTGGTGGTGCTGCGCGCCGCCGGCCTCAGCCATTGGACGCTGGCCCAACCGGCGATGATCCTGGCCTGCATCAGCGTGGTCAGCGGGCTGGTGCTGAACATCTGGATCATCCCCAAGACTGTCCAGGAATTCCACGAGTTGCAGTGGCAACTGCGCTCCAGCGCCACCAGCGTGATGCTACAGGAAGGCCTATTCAATCAAATCAGCCCTGGGCTGACGGTCTATGTGCGGGCGCGTAATCCCGCTGGCGAACTGCTGGATGTCATCGTGCATGATCGCCGCGCCGTCGACCGCACGGTAACCCTGATGGCCGAACGTGGAGCCTTGATCAAGAGCGCCAACGGCGAGCCTCGGGTGCTGCTGATCAACGGCAACCGGCAACAGGTGACCAAAGGAAGCAATCGCCTGTCATTGCTATATTTCGACAATTATGCGATGGAGTTCGACGACGGATCGAGCAATGGGGAGGAGCGGGTGCGCGACGCACGTGAACGCTCCACCGCCGAGTTGTTCTCCGTCACCGAGGATATGGTAACTCCGATTGAATTTCGTCAATTCCGCGTCGAGGGGCATCAAAGATTGGCGTCGCCGTTGTACCATTTCGCATTCGCCCTGCTGGCCACCTCTTGCCTGCTGGCCGGCTGGTTCAACCGGCGCGGTCAGGGCGACCGGCTGATCCTGGCGATTGCTCTGATGGTGGCCATCCAGGCCATGGCGCTGGGCGTCAGCAATCTGGCGACGCGCAACCTGATGTGGCTGCCGCTGATCTATCTGGCCCCCATATGGCCCAGCCTGATTGGCGCCTGGGTTCTATTGAAGCCGTCGATGACGAAATCGGCGCGCCGCGCCACCCCGCGTCTCGGTTGATCGGAGTCCCCGCCTTGCGTCGCCTCCGCCTTACCACCGCCGCCTTCGCCCTGGGATGCCTGACTGCGGCGCCGCTATTCGCGGCCGAATCCCCTGCCGCCGACGCAACGACTCCGGCCAAGCCGACGACGTCGGGGAAGAAGAAGACCAAGACCGGCGACAATCAGGTATTGATCACCGCCGACCAGATTTCGCATGACCGCGACCTCAACACGGTCAACGCCCGCGGTCATGTCGAGGTGGGACAAAACGGCAAAACCCTGCTGGCCGACAACCTGTCCTACAACCTCAAACAAGACGTCATCATCGCCACCGGCAATGTCAGCCTGACCGAGACCACCGGTGAGGTCACCTTTGCCGACTACATGGAGCTGACCGGCGACATGAAGGAAGCGGCGGCGCGCGGCGTCCGTCTGCTGATGATCGACGATTCCCGCATGGCCGCCAACACCGCTCACCGCATGTCCGGCAAGCGCACGGTGTTCCAGCAGGGCGTCTATTCCGCCTGTAAAGCCTGCGAAGACGACCCCGGCAAAACGCCGCTATGGCAGATCAAGGCCAACCGCATCACCCATGACGAGAATACCCATCTCGTCGAATATGAAGACGCCTGGATGGAGATGCAGGGAATTCCCTTGCTCTACACCCCCTATGCCTCGCATTCCGATCCGACCGTCAAGCGCGAAAGCGGCTTCCTGACGCCGACCGTCATGGACAACGACATCATCGGCAATGGCGTGCGGGTGCCCTATTTCTGGGTGTTGTCGCCGTATCAGGATCTAACCCTCGCCCCCCTCTACACCACCGACCAGGGCACCGAACTGGCCAGCACCTACCGTTGGCGGGGTAGTTCCGGCGAAGCCAAGACCACCGCCAGCGTGGTCCAGGAACCAGCGGGCGGCGTCACCGGCAAGGCGCAACTCGGCTGGCATATCGATAGCGCCGCCCAGTTCGCCGTAACCGACAGTTGGCGCGCCGGATGGAATGTGCAGCAGGCCTCGGATTCGACCTTTCTGGAAACCTATGGTTACCATCCGTCTCTGCCCTATCTGAGCACCCATCCCTATGTCGAAAATTTCGACTATCGCAACTATGCGTCGATCTCCGCCTATTCATTCCAAAGCCTGACCGAATCCGTTACCAACACCGGAACCAACCTGCAAAAGCGCCCGCTGGTGCTGCCGCTGGCGTCGTATGATTATGTCGGCGACCCGGGTGCCTATGGCAGCTATTGGACCTTCGACACCCATACCGCGTCGATCACCCGCAACGACAACGGCACTGACGACCGCCGCATCAACACCCAGACGGCGTGGAAACTGCCCTACACCGCCTCCACCGGCGAGGTGTACAGCCTAAGCGCTTCGGTCCGTGCCGACGCCTATAACAGCGACAACCTGACCGCCACCGACGGCAGCACGGTCAATGCCACGCGCCTGTCCCCGCAAGTGTCGATCGATTGGCGCTTTCCGTTGACCAAGGTCGGCGAGCACTCGAGTCAGGTCATCACGCCCGTAGTGGTCGCTTCGGCCGCCCCCACCAACGGCAATTCGGCCAAGATCCCCAACGAAGACAGCCTCGACTTCGAGTTGGATGACATCAACATTTTCAGCCCGCAGCCCTTCACCGGCTATGATCGAGTCGCCGAGGGCTCGCGCGTCGCCTATGGTGCCGAATATTCTATCGCCAACCGCGGCATACAGGTCGCCGACATGATGATCGGCCAGAGCTACCAGACCAAGCCCGACAAGCTGTTCATGCCGGGCAACGGCTTGGACCAGACCATTTCCGACATCGTCGGGCGTGAGAACATCACGCCGTCGCAGAACGTCAGCTTCAACTACCGCTATCGTCTCGACCCCGACAACTTCACCTTGAAGCGCAGCGAGATCGGCACCGTGCTGGGGCCGCAGGCGCTCAACCTGAACATGAACTACGCCTTTTTCGACAAGCTCGCCCCGACCAGCCCATTCAATCGCCGCGAGCAATTAGCCACCACGCTAAGCATGAAGCTGAGCCGTTACTATACGACGCAGCTCTATAACACCGAGAATCTGGGAAGTGGGGCGGGCCCCCTGCAAACCGGCGCCCGTGTGACCTATGAGGACGAGTGCTTCCTGCTGACCGCCGATGGCGGCGCCAGCCATACCACCGTCGCCACATTCTCGGCCGGCCACTATGCGATGCTTCGTGTGGTGTTCAAGACCATCACCGAATTCCCCGTGAACTTCTTCTGAAGCATGACCATGCAGCGCACCCTCAGCACCTTTCTCCGCCGTACTCTGACCGCCCTGGCGCTGCTTGGCGCCATCCCGGCGGGGCTTCATGCTCAGGAGACTCAGCGGGTGGCAGCCGTCGTAAACGAAGATATGGTCTCGCTGCACGATCTTGAACAGCGGATGCGCTTGGCCATCCTCTCGTCGAACATGCCCGACACCCTGGAAAGCCGCCAGCGTGTGGCGCCGCAGGTGTTGCGCCTGCTGATCGACGAGCGCCTGAAGATTCAAGAGGCGCAGCGCCTGAAGGTCACCGTGTCGGCCAGCGAAATCGCCAACGGCATCGCCAGCATCGAACGCCAGAATAAGATGCCGCGCGGCAGCTTCGAGCCCTATCTGAAAAGCAAGGGCATTGATCCTGAAACCATCCACCAGCAGATCCGTGCCGAAATTTCCTGGGTGCATGTGGTGCGGCGCGAACTCGTACCCAATTTGCACATCGGCGAAGAAGAAATCACCGCCCACCTGGACTTGCTGAAGGCCAACCTGGGCAAGCCCGAATATCTGGCGGCGGAAATCGTCCTGGCGGTGGAAAGTCCCGACAAAGACGAAGAAACCCACACCCTGGCGCTGAAGCTGCTTGACCAGATGAAGCAAGGCGCGCCTTTTTCGGCGCTGGCCCGCCAGTTCAGCCAAAGCGGCGGTTCGGCCGGCGGCGACCTGGGGTGGATTTCCAACGGCATGCTCGACGATGAGCTGATGACACCGCTGGAGACGATGAAGCCCGGCAATATCACTCAGCCTATCCGCATTCCCGACGGCTATCACATCCTGCTGCTGCGCGACAAGCGGCTGGCCGGCGAAGGCGGCTCGACCGAGCCATCGCTGGATATCGGCCAGATATTCCTGACCAACCTGCCCGGCACCACGCCGACCCAGGCGCAGGAGCAATTCAAGCATCTGAAGGACGCCATCGCCGGCGCCAAGACCTGCGACGACTACGAAAAGGCCTCGAAGAAGGTTCCTACCGCCGAATGGAGCCGCCCCGGCGTCATCAAACCATCGGAACTGCCGCGCGAAGTGTCGCAGACCGCCGCCGACCTCAAGGTCGGTGAGGTCAGCGAACCATTGGAGATGGAGGGCAGCCGCCGCATCTTCATCATGTGCGCCCGCACCGAAGCCACTCCCGGCGGCCTTCCGTCACGCGACGACATGCGCAAGCGCATTGAGGACGAGCGTATGGAAATCATGGCCCAGCGCTATCTGCGCGACCTGCGCCGCTCGGCCTTCGTCGAATACCGGATGTGATGGACCACCGCCAATGAGCGCCGCCGTCCTCCGCCCTTTGGCGGTCACCATGGGCGAACCCGCCGGCATCGGCGGCGATATCACCCTGGCCGCCTGGATGGCTCGCGCCGCCGTGGCGCTGCCGCCGTTCTTCGTCATCGACGATGCCCACCGCCTGACCGCCCTGGCGGCGCGGTTGGGGCTAATGGTGCCGATCGCCCGTATCGATGATCCCGCCGAGGCGCTGGCGCTGTTCGGCCGCGCGCTGCCGGTGCTGCACCGTCCGCTCGATCACATCATCCGCCCAGGCCTGCCCGATGCCGCCACCGGCCCCGCCGTGGTCGCCGCCATCGCCGAAGCGGTGCGCCTGACCATGCAGGGGCGCGCCGGCGGCGTGGTGACCAACCCCATCCACAAGAAGTCACTGTACGATTCCGGCTTCCGCTTCCCCGGCCATACCGAGTATCTGGCCGAACTGGCGGGCAGCGGACGGGTGGTGATGATGCTGTCGTCGCCGCAGTTGCGAGTAGTGCCGGTGACCATCCATCTGGGCCTGCGCGCCGCCATCGACAGCCTGACCACCGCCGACATCGTCGCCGCCGGGCAAATTACCGCCGACGCCTTACACCGCGATTTGGGCATCGAGCATCCGCGCATCGCCGTCGCCGGTCTGAACCCGCATGCCGGCGAGGGCGGCAGCATGGGCCGCGAGGATATCGAGATCGTGGCCCCGGCCATCGCCGCCTTGCGCGCCCATGGCGTCAACGCTTTCGGCCCCCTGCCCGCCGACACCATGTTCCACCCGCGCGCCCGCGCCGGCTATGACGTGGCGCTGTGCATGTATCACGATCAGGCGTTAATCCCCATCAAGACCATCGATTTCGACGGCGGCGTCAACGTTACCCTGGGCCTGCCCTTCGTCCGAACCTCGCCCGATCATGGCACCGCGCTGGATCTGGCCGGCAGCGGCAAGGCTCTGCCCGACAGCCTGATTGCCGCCCTGCGTCTGGCTGGAGAAATGGTGGCCCGCCGTGGCTGATCCGCTTCCCCCCTTGCGCGACGTCATCGCCGCGCATGGTCTGGCCGCCCGCAAATCGCTGGGCCAACATTTTCTCTTCGACCTTAACCTGACCGGCCGCATCGCCCGCGCCGCCGGAGCCATCGGCGAAGGCAGCGTCATCGAGATCGGCCCCGGTCCCGGCGGCCTGACCCGCGCTTTGCTGGAAGCCGGAGCCCGTCAGGTCATCGCCATCGAGCGCGATGACCGCGCCATCGCCATCCAGCAGGAAATCGCCGCCGCCTATCCTGGCCGCCTGGAGATCCTCGCCGCCGACGCGTTGGAGATCGACGCCTCCACTTTGGGCGAGGCGCCGCGCCGCATCGTCGCCAATCTGCCCTACAACATTTCGACGGTGCTGCTGCTGAACTGGCTGCGCCGCGCCGAGGCCTTCGAAAGCTTCACCCTGATGTTCCAGGCCGAGGTGGTCGATCGCCTTGCCGCCGCCCCGCGCAGCTCCAATTACGGCCGCCTGTCGGTCATCACCCAATGGCTGTGTGACGTCCGCCCGCTGTTCAACGTCGCCCGCGAGGCCTTCACCCCGCCGCCCAAGGTGCTCAGCACCGTGGTCCAAATCACCCCGCGTCCCCAGCCGCTGGCCCCCGCCCGCATGGAAACCCTGGAACGTGTCACCGCCGCCGCCTTCGGCCAACGCCGCAAAATGCTGCGCTCCAGCCTGAAATCATTGGGCAACCCCGACGCTTTGCTGAGCGCCGCTGGCCTGGAACCGACCAAACGCGCCGAGGAAATCGACGTCGAAGGCTTCTGCGCCTTGGCCCGTGCTGTGGACGAGTTGGCAGGATAAACAGACACGTCTTTTCGTTGATCCAACGATACGCCGTCTCTCTCCGCAGTTACAGGCTCGCGGAGCCGTCAAGAGTCGCTCCATTCCCACAATATTAATAGATGTTTATTTGGGGGCCTACCTCGGCCATAGAATATACTTACCCCAAATAAATTGACTCGCAGAGAACCCGCCATGCCACGCTCCCTTAATGACATCAAGATCGGCAACCGTGTTCTCCTGACTTTTATCATCCCCGTTCTGGGTTTTCTGTGGTTTTCCGGCACCACAGTCTTGGAGAAACGCACAGCCTCGCATAATCTCGAGGCCCTACAGCGCTTAGCCCTAACATCAACCCAGATCGGCGCCCTGGTGCATGAATTGCAAAAGGAGCGCGGTGCGACCGGTGTATTCGTAGGCAGCAAAGGCGAACAGTTCAGCGAAGAGTTGCGCCGCCAACGTCAAGCTGTCGAGATTCCCCTGCATAACCTGCTAGAGACGGTGGCGGCCACCGACACCAAAGCATTGGGGCCAGCCCTGGCCGAACAGCTCTCGGCATCCATGGTCCAACTCCAATTGCTGGCAAGCAAGCGGGGCGAAATCGATAACCTCTCGATCCCCGCCAATGAAGCCACCGGATATTTTACCCAAACCAACACACAGCTCCTGAATTTGGTGCCCGCTTTCGCTGTTCTCAGCCCTGATTCTCATACCACTGGCGCCATCACAGCCTACGCTACCTTCCTGCTGGCCAAGGAGAAAGCTGGGCAGGAACGAGCTGCCGGATCCGCAGGCTTCGCCGCAGGTAAACTTAACCTGCAGCAATTGCGCCGCTTTCAAGAGGCAAATGCCGAGCAAAACACCTATCTCAGCCTATTCGAGACGTTCGCCACCCCCGATCAGTACGCCTTCGCTAAAAGCACGGTTTCCGGTTCAGTGATCGCAGATGTCGAACGCATGCGTAAAATCGCCATCGATTCCTATCAGGCTGGCGATGTCGGCGGCATCCAGGCTGCCGATTGGTTCCGCGCCTCCACCGCCCGCATCGACCTGTTCAAAGTCGTCGAAGATCGCCTGGGCGCCGACCTCCTGGCAGAGACGGCGGAGTTGCATGAGGCCGCGCAGCGCGCCCTGATCGCCATGGGAGTGGCGGTGGTGGTCTTACTGACGCTGACCGGGTTGGGCGGTTCCATCGTTGGACGCAGCATCGCTGTCCCACTGGCGCGCCTGACGGCGATAATGAGTCGTCTGGCCGACGGCGACAAGGCTGTCCAAATCGATGGCGGAACCCGGTGCGACGAGATTGGCGAGATGTCGCGGGCGGTTGGCGTCTTCAAGGATAACGCACTGCGCGTTGAACATCTGCAAGCCGAGCAGGAAATGCAGAAAGCCCGCGCGACCGCCGAGCAAAAGCGATTGATGAGCCAGATGGCCGATTCGTTCGAGGCCAGCATCAAGGGCATCGTCGATACAGTCTCCTCGGCATCGACAGAGATGCGCGCGACCGCCGAGGCCATGCGCAGCACTGCCGGTCATACCAGCCGTCGCGCCGGAGCCGTGGCCACCGCAGCCGAGGACGCTTCCGCCAACGTGCAGACCGTGGCCGCGGCGACCGAGGAACTATCGAGTTCGGTCAATGAAATCTCCCGACAAGTGTCGACCTCGGCGAGAATCGCCCAGGACGCGGTCGTCGATGCGCGGCGAACCGACGATATCGTGCGCGGCCTCGCCGCCTCGGCCCAGAAGATCGGCGAGGTGGTCAACCTGATCAACGACATCGCCAGCCAGACCAACCTGCTGGCGCTGAATGCCACCATCGAGGCGGCGCGGGCCGGAGACGCCGGCAAGGGCTTTGCTGTCGTTGCCGGTGAGGTCAAGCACCTCGCCAACCAGACCGCGCGAGCCACCGACGACATCGCCGCGCAGGTCGCCGAAGTCCAAGCCGCAACTCGACAGGCCGTGGATGCTATCCATGGCATCGGCAAGACCATCGCCGACATCAGTGAAATCACGTCATCGATCGCCTCGGCGGTTGAGGAGCAGGGAGCGGCCACGGCGGAAATCGCCCGCAACGTCCAGCAGGCCTCGATCGGCACCCAACAGGTCTCCGACAATATCGGCGGCGTCACCGAGGCCGCCGCAGAGACTGGAGTCGCGGCAGGTGAGGTGCTCAACGCTGCTGGCGAACTCTCCCATCAATCCGAAAAGCTACGAAGTGAAGTCGATAGCTTCGTCGCTCGCATCCGGGGCTAATCGGGCGGGGCGGGCTTGCCAGTCCGCCCCTTCGGTTCACCCCTCCCCGCGCAACCCATTGACGAAATCGGCCAACCCGACCTGACGATCACGCTTCAACCGCTCGGCGGCCAGAATGGCTTCGACGGCTTGGACGCTGTCTTCGACCACGGTGTTGACGATGATGTAGTCGTATTCGCGGAAATGGCTCATCTCGTCGCCGGCCTTGGCCATGCGTTTGCGCACGACTTCGTCGCTGTCCTGGGCGCGGCCGATCAGGCGGCGTTCCAGTTCTTCCAGCGAGGGCGGCAGGATGAAGATGCTGACCAGATCGGCGCGGGCGTTCTGCGCCAATTGCTGGGTGCCCTGCCAATCGACATCAAACAGCACGTCCTTGCCGGAACCCAGCGCCGCCTCGACCGGCCCTTTGGGGGTGCCGTAGTAATTGTCGAAAACGCGGGCGTGTTCCAGCATCCCGCCGCGCGCGACCATGTCCTCGAACCGCGCGCGGTCGATGAAGTGATAGTCGCGGCCATCGACCTCGCCAGGGCGGGGGGCGCGGGTGGTGGCCGACACCGACAGTTCGATGGCGCTGTCCTTAGCCAGCAAGGCGCGTGAGATGGTCGATTTGCCGGCACCCGACGGCGACGACAGAACCAGCATCAGACCCCGGCTTTTCACGCCAGGGGCGCGCACCGACAGGGCGAAAGAGGGAGTGGCGGCATTCATTCGATGTTTTGCACCTGCTCGCGGAATTGTTCGATCACCGCCTTCAGCGCCAGGCCGATGCGGGTCAGTTCGACGTCGTTGGCCTTGGAGCACAAGGTGTTGGCCTCGCGATTGAACTCCTGGCAGAGGAAGTCCAGCTTGCGCCCGACCGCCTCGCCCGAGGCCAGCATTTCGCCCGCCGCCGCCAGATGCGCGCGCAGGCGATCGAGTTCTTCGCGCACATCGGCCTTGGCAACGATCAGCGCCGCCTCTTGCGTCAGGCGGTCTTCCGGCAGTACCGGCACGGCATCCATCAAGGCCAGCACCTGGGCGCGCAGACGCTCGCGGATGGCGGCGGGGTTAAGGGCGGCGCAGCCTTCGGCGGCATCGACCAAACGGGTGATTTCGGCCAACTGCCCCGACAACACCTCGACCAACCGGCCACCCTCGGCGGCGCGCATGGCGCACAGCGCATCCAGCGCCTGAAGGAAACTGGCGTGCAGAACGGCGACACGGGCTTCGATCACCTGCGGATCTTCAATCTCGGCCTCGCCGACATCCACCACCCCGCGCAGGGCCAGCAGGCCGTCGATGCGGGCAGGCGCCAAAGCGGGATTGCCGTCGTGCAGGCGCTGCGCCAACTCGACATATTGGGCCAGCAGGGCTTCGTTGATGCTCAGCACGCCGCCCTTAGCGATGCGGGTGACGTTCAGCGACAGGTTGACATTGCCGCGCTTCAGGCGCTTTTGCAGGGCCTCGCGGGCCGGCAGTTCCAGGATGTCGTAACCGGACGGCAGGCGGGTGCGCAGTTCGAGGCCGCGCCCATTGACGCTTTTGACCTCCCAGATCCAGCTCATCGCGCTGTCCTGTCCTTGAGCGCGGGCGTAGCCGGTCATGCTGTTGAGGGTCAAAGTCGGTGCCTCGATATTAAGTCAGTGAAGGACTTTGGTTATACCGCCCCCCTGGCCCGCCAACAACCATCCTTCCTGCCGCGCCGGGCCGCTGCTATCCTGTCGGGCATGAAAGAGCGCCGACATAGCCACCACGGCTTGGCCGAAGTCACCGTCTGGGTTCCCGCCGAAAAGATCGAGGCGGTCAAAAGCTATGTCCGCCGCATCGCTCACCGCCGCCAGCCACCCAACCGCGAGGCGATTTTCGAAACCTTACGCCAGCATCGCCACACTCTGGACCGCTTTGGCGTCGTCGGGCTGTCGTTGTTCGGCTCGTCGGTGCGCAACGAAGCGCAGGCGCATTCCGACATCGATTTGCTGGTGACCTTCGCCCCCAACCGCCCGTCTGGGCTGTTCGAGTTCGTCGAACTAAAGCATGTGCTGGAAGGCCTGCTGGGCCGCCCGGTCGATCTGACCACCGCCGCCAACCTGAAGCCGCGCATCAAGTCGCGCATCCTGGCCGAGGCGGTGGCGATCTATTGATCAATTCCATTGTCTCCACCTGCCCGGCATGGAACACTGTTCAGGCCCTGGGGAGGGCTTAGGGGGACGACGGGCATGCGGGCATTGGGCGACTATTTGCGCAATCTGACGGCAGCGGCGAGCGATGCTGAGGAACGCCAGGTTCTGACCGAGCATCTGACCAAGCTGGGGGTCGGCTGTTTCGCCTATGTGAATCTGGGGCGCAACCACATGACGCCCTATTTCACCACCACCTATCCGACCGCCTGGATGGAGCGGTACACCGGGGAAAACTATATCGACATCGACCCGGTTCCTGTCACCGGGCGGCGCAGCTTTCTGCCGTTCCGCTGGCTGCCCTTGCTCGACCAGCCACGAGTGACGGCGCGGCAGCGGCTGATTTTCGACGAAGCCCGCGAATTCGGCCTGGCCGACGGCATGGCGATTCCCATCCAAGGCATCGGCTTGGACTTCGCCCTGATGTCCTTTGCCGTCACCGCCGACACGCTGGCTCTGCCGGATTTGCAGCGCAACATCGACCTTTTGCATCTGATGACGCTGCATTTCCATGCGGCGGTGGAAAAGCGCGTGCAGCCCGACCCGATGGCCGAGGTGGTGCATCTGACTCCGCGTGAAACGGAATGCCTGAAATGGATGTCCAAGGGCAAGACCGCCTGGGAAATTGCGCAGATTCTGCATATCTCCGAGCGCACAGCCGTCTATCATATCGAAAACACCAAGCGCAAACTCGGCGTCAATACTCGCAACCATGCGGTGGTCAAGGCGATCTCGCTGGGATTGGTCGATAACTAAAGGGCGGAGACAGCGGCAATGTCCATCAAGGACTGGCGAGTCAGAATCGAAGACATCCTGGAAGCCATCGAGCGCGTCGCCCGCTACACCCACGACATGAGCGAAGCCGAGTTCGTCGCCGACGACCGCAGCGTCGATGCCGTCGTGCGTAATCTGGAAATCATCGGCGAAGCGGCGCACCGCCTCCCTTTCGAGGTTCAACAACACCATGCCGACATCCCGTGGAGCCGCATGGCCGAGATGCGGCACATCCTGATCCACGAATATCATTCGGTGAACGCGCAACTGATTTGGGCCACCGTGCATCACGACATCCCGCCGCTGGCCGCTCCCTTGCGCGCCATCCTGCATGACGAGGTGACGGCATGACCCAACGACGCGGCATCCTGATCACCGGCGCATCGAGCGGCTTGGGCGAGGCGCTGGCCTTGGCTTATGCCGCACCGGGGGTGACGCTGTTCCTGTCGGGCCGCGACGCCGCCCGCACCGACGCCGTCGCCGCCGCCTGCCGGGCCAAGGGCGCCGCCGCCGAGGGCCGCGTTGTCGATGTCGCCGACCGCAGCGCCATGGCCGCCTGGATCGCCGAAGCGGAAATGAGCGCGCCGCTCGATCTGGTCATCGCCAATGCTGGGGTCTCGGG
>Ga0116225_1002573_pt1 | contig 12149 bp, 12 predicted proteins | sample Sb_taG_8_FD_88968 | JGI IMG/M metagenome (GOLD analysis project Ga0116225, IMG submission 88968) | Peat soil microbial communities from Weissenstadt, Germany - Sb_50d_c_BC metaG | ecosystem: Environmental > Terrestrial > Soil > Wetlands > Peat | place: Germany: Weissenstadt | collected 2010-09-21 | reverse complement strand
CAGCTGTTTATTCGCTGTTCCAACTCACGGTCGGCCTGGGTTTGTCTCTCATGCTGACGCAGATGCTCTGCCCAAGAGTTCACCAAAAATATCTCCAGATAACGATCCGCGACTTCAGTATCGCGGAAGATACCCCACCGATACGCGCCGTCACGACGCCGTATCCGCCCATATTCATGCATCGCATCCACAAATTCCGCCGTCCGTTTTTGGATGACGGCGTATTCGACGGTCACTAGTACCGGTCCCTTCTCCACATCAGCCCCAACTTCCCCGATGACGACGGGCATGCGCCAGTGGTTCCAGGGACTCAGATCCGCGGTCGAATCGGGAAGTCGCGCGAAAAGGGCAACTGCTGCGGTGGCGATTGTCCCCATTCCGGCATAGACAAGCGCGGTTCTAACGCCTGATCGTTGCGCGACGGCACCCCAAGCCGCGGTCCCGAGCGCATAACTCCCCTGATAAACGAGAATGAAGATGGCGAGGACTCGTGCTCTTACCCAATCAGGCGCCAGGTTCTGGACGAGGGCATTGATGAGGGAAATGAAGATGACCCATGCAGCACCGCCAACCGACATAACTGCAGCAAGCGTGCTCAATCTGTGCAACCCACTCATCGCCATAATCACTAACCCCAAGATCACGACGCTCGTCGATACTATGGACTCCATCGCCCACCGGTCACGGGCCGACTGCATGACCAAAGCACCGATGATCGCACCGCCACCAAAGCAGCCAAGCAAAAGTCCATAGCCGGTCGCATTCTGATTCACGCTTCGAGAAACCGTCGGCAGCAACGCGAAAAGGGCACTGGAGAAGAACATGGCTGCGCCTGTTCTGAGCAATACCGTTAGGATTGCGGGAGAGTGCCGGACGTATCGAATTGCGGCGACGGTAGCTCCCGAAAAAGATTCCGGCGGCGCGCTCCTCCTGCGGACCGGCCTTTTCCACTTGGCAACAACCAGAATGACACCGAAGAACGATACGAAATTTGCAACGAAGGCTGTGGCGACACCAGCAACAGATATGATCGTGCCTGCGAGCGCCGGCCCAACCGCTCGGGCGAGGTTGAATTCAATCCCGTTGAGCGCAGAAGCCGCTGCCAGGTCTTCCTTGGGCACCAATTCAGCAAGGACTGCACGCCATGCCGGCGTTTCGAACGCGTCTCCCGCCGAGAGCGCAAATGTGAGCACCAAGAGTATCCATGGCGACATCAATCCTGCGATGGTCAAAATCGCTAGAATCAACGCGACGCCCATCATCCACGACTCGGTGAAAAGAATCAGCTTGCGTCGGTCGACGATATCGCCAGCGGAGCCCGCTGGAAGAGCCAGCAGAAAGTATGGCAAGGAAGCGGCAGTCTGCGTCAGCGCAACATAAATCGGCCCGGCGCCAAGTGAGACCATCAACCATGCAGCGCCGACGTTCTGCATGAAAGCGCCGGCGTCTGAAATGACGTCCGCGATTAGCAGATTGCGAAAAATTGTTACTCGAAGCGGTCGCCACAGATTTGGGGAAGCAGTCGGCTTCATTTCTCTCCGCTGTTGTCTCTCAACTCACTATTTCTTCCGCACAATCGAGGCATCTTCCGCACTGGCCCGCTTGTTCCACCCGTGGAAACGCGAGAGGTCACCCGCAATCCATGCCTCGCGGAGTCCAGGAGCGCTCAGATCCCAATCTGGGCGGATTTCACTGGTCACGGCGCGCAGATCGTGCCAAAGATCGATCACCGATGGACGCCCCCAGAACCAGTAGCCGTTATAGATGCTGTAGATCACCAGGCCCGGCTTGAGCACGAGCGTATGCGGGATCATCGGATTATGCTCGGGGTCGGTGTACTCCTGGATGTCGAGATCTTTCTGAACCGTTCGGTCGGGGTCCGAAAGGAAGGGCCACTGGGCTCCGACTGATGCACGGAATTCTTGCAGGGTATGGTGATCGTCGGTGGCGATAGTGGCCATCTGAGTGTACGCCACTGCGATCCTCGGGTAGAACGCGGCGAGTTCCAAATGCTGCTGGTGCTCCTTTGGGCAATAGTGGCCGCGCGCCAGCGTGAGGATCAGCGGATCCTCGCCCTGTAGCTCGCTGAGCTTACGCAATTGGCCCGTGTGATCGGGCAGTTCGTAGTCGGGGAAAATGCCTCCGGGCACAATATCAGAACGCATGATTGGACTTCTCCTGTTTCTCTTCTCTCAAAGATCTTCTCTTAAAGATCCAGCGTGACACCCGCGTTTGGCGGGGAACAGCATACGAGCACGTTCCCGGGAGCGGGCCTCTCCAGCGGCTCAGGGTTATAAGTAATCGATCCGCCAACCAGACCAGTCATGCAGGTATGACAGACTCCAGTCCGACACGACCATCTGACCGGAACGTTGCACGCTTCCGCCAGTTCAAGCAAGCTTGCGAATTTCGAATCCCAGGCGGCGCGACGACGTTATAACCTTCTTCCAGGAACCCATCGACTAAACCCGCGCCAACACCCCCCGATGCTCCGGTTATGATTGCTGTTTTCTTGCCAGACATAAACAACCTTTCGGTCTAAAGGTTCGGATCCAATACACCGCTGCGCACCGTCCCTCTCAAAAGCGGCTTCACCCTGCTCGTTGCGCCGCAGCGCCCTAGCGTGAAGAACCGACAAATCCTTGGACCAGTGCGGCGATTTTGTCTGCGGCGGTGTCCAAGGCGAAGTGGCCGCCATCGACGATGTGGACTTCGGCTTTGGGGACATCACGGCGATAGGATTCTGGCTCGGAGGGGTCGAACGAAGACTCATACTTACCCCAGATCACCAGCAGGCGCGGCTGCTTTTCGCGCATCCAGGCTTGCCATTTCGGGTAGGAATCGACGTTGGTGCGGTAGTCGTAGAAGAGGTCGCTTTGAATGTCAGCCTGGCCGGGCTGATTTATAAAATAAAATTCGTCGGTCCAGAGATCGGGGTTATGGCGTTCCACGTTGGGGTCGTTCCCCGCGTGGCGGGACTTCGTGGTTGCAAGCGACAGGAGATTTGTGCGCAGCGCACTTTCGTTGGCAGCGCGATCGGCCCAAAAGGCGCGTCGCGTTTTCCAGTTCTCGCCGAGACCGGTGTTGTGTGCTACCGCGTCCTGGACGATGAGAGCTTCGACTCGGTCCGGGTGAGCCAAGATCATGCGAAAGCCGACGGGGCCACCGTAATCCTGCATGTAGAGGGTGAAGTGGGAGAGACCGAGCGCTTCGGTGAAGTGATTCATGATTTCCGCAATGTGATCGAAGGTGTACGCGAATTGTTTCGGGTCCGGCCAGTCGCTGTGACCGAAGCCCGGGTAATCGGGCGCGACAAGACGATAGCGATCGCAAAGACGGGTGAAGAGAGGCTCGAACATTCGCGAAGAAGACGGCAAACCGTGCAGCAGGAGAATCGTCGGGGCGTCTTTCGGACCAGACTCCCGGTAGAAAATTGACAGCCCATCGATCTGTACGGTGCGATAAAAAGTCAAATTCTTCATGGTTTGTTCCTCTCGTCGCATCTGGACTTGGGGCTCCTCGCTCCGTTCATGTTTAGGCCCGCCACCAGTTCTTTAGATAGGGCCTTTTGCGGCGCTCTCACGTAAGGGTCTCATTTGTTATGCTCTAGTTTTCAGCATCAGGGTGCATAACGAGTAAAGACAAGGTCGCTCCCTTTAGTCTTCTCGTGGCAGGGGAAGCAGCTTTTCATAAACGCCGCGTCACCAGGTTTGCCGTCCGCGAAGTGACCGAACCCCCAGCCGCCCGTTGCCGCGTACTTGGTTGAGTCCTTGACCATAAACTGAATGTTCGTGGGGGCGCCGGGAACGAAAGATTGAGCCTGGCCAAAGACTTTGTTGTTTTCCTCCGACGGGACGTTACGGTAATGCAAAGCGGCAATGATCGTGCCGTCCGGGAACGGATGCTTCCCTGCACGGAAGGCCTTGATCGCTACATCGTTGCCCAAGACGGCACCTAAACTGTTCAGGTTGCCGGCTTCATGGGCCGACGAGATCCACTGCCAGTCGCGATACCCGTGGGGGATGTCGGTAACGTAGGGAGCGGATTGCCCGTCCGCGTGGCCGGGGACCGGGCCAATGAGCGCGACGAGGCCGGCCGTTGCAACTGCAACCAAGAAGAATGTGAAGCGTCTCATAATGGTTCCTCCATTCAATATGCTTCGGTAAACGAAATCCGCTGCGATGAGGTATCAAACCAGAAGCGCGGATGCGAAACAATTGGACGATAGTATTGGCGAAACCTTCGGATCAGTCGATGACGCGGGCGTTCGACGATCTCGTGCTCCAGTCACACGATTTGCCAGTCGAGCCGAGGCCGCGACTGTGACGGCCCGCCAATCTCGACTGGTGGATCGAGGCGCGCAATCCATTAACTCAGACTCGTCAAGCCAGTCATCCGCGGAGAGCAGAGCCTGTTCCGGACCGAATAACTCCTTCACAGCGCCGATGAATGATGCCAACTCACGCTCTGCCAAATGTACTTGGTTTGCATAAGTCAAACTGTCAAACGATTCATCCTTGTTCATGGGATCTCCCCCCGTACTCACGGTGCATAATGAGTGAAGACAAAGTCGCGAGCTTTGACAGGCTCGTGGCAGGGAAAGCAGGTTTTGAGCAGCGCCGCGTCCGCAGTTTTGCCGTCTTTGAATTGAGCAAACCCCCAGCCACCGGTCGCGGCATATTTTTTCGAGTCTTTGACCATAAACTGAACGTTCGTGGGGGGTCCGGCCACGAAAGATTGGGAGCGGCCAAAGACTTTGTTGTTTTCCTCGGACGGAACGTAACTCCAGGCTAGGCGTGCAATGATTGTGCCGTCCGGGAACGGAAGCTTCCCCTCCCGGTAGGCTTTGATCGCTACATCGTTGCCGAGGAGGGCGCGAAGATCGTTGAGGTTGCCTTCTTCGTGGGCCACAGAGATCAGCTTCCAGTCGCGGTATCCGGGAGGAATCTTGATTCCGAAAACCGGATCAGCCTCGCCATCGGTGCGTCCAGAGGCTTGAGCCATGTAGACGACGCCAGTAAGCGCTACAACTGCAACCAAGAAGTAAGCAAATCCTTTCATACGACGTGCTCCGTTCCGAGATGCTTATTTGTCACGTGTGCCTAAAGCGACCCTATAATCCTGGCCAGCGCGAAAGACGCCCAGGCAGCCTAATCGCGGCGCGAAACGTTATCAATTTACTCGCCGCACCGAAAGCCGTTCCTTCACCCATTCCTGGTCGTGACCGGTTCTGAGTCCGGTCGACGCGAGTAATCAGAACAGAAGCTTGGGAGATGAACAATTGGACGATGGTATCGTCGATACCTTGGTATCGGCTCTACGCCACTCTTCTAGGCCACAGCGGTGATCGGAAGGGAGCTCCCAGGTATCCTTGACGACGAGGTTGTGGCGAATGCCGAACCCTGAATGGCCTCGGTCTCCCTTTCGGTTTAGAATGTTTGGACCAAAAAGCTCGTGTTAGGTTCGCAAAGCATGACCACTGAAACACAGGGCGCACAAACGGGACTGCTCCAGGCATTCTTCGAAAACAGCCCAAACCTGATTTTTGTGAAAGATCGTGAGAGCCGGTACCTCTATGCCAACAAGCAGTTCAAGAAGGCCTTTCATATCTCCGGCGAAATTAACGGCAAGACTGACAATGAGCTATTTTCGGCAGAACAAGCTGCTGCCTTTCAGGCCGTTGATCGACAAGTGTTACAGACCGGCTTGCTGATTAAATTTGAAGACGTGGCTCTCTACGAGGACGGACCCCACACCAGGATCGTCCAGAAGTTTCCGTTGTTCAACGCAGAAGGCGAGATCTACGCCATCGGCGGGGCTGTTACCGATATTACCGACCGTAAACGGGAGGAGTCCGCCCTCCGCTACAGCGAAGAAAACTATCGCCTCGTGGTCGAAACGGCCCCTGATGCCGTGATCAGCATTGACGAGCGCGGTGCAATTCTGTTTGCCAATCCCGCCACTGTGAGAATCTTTGGTTATGATCCGACGGAGTTGATCGGGAAGCCGTTGACCGTACTGATGCCGGAATTCCTGCGGAAATTGCACGAGAAAGGGTTCAGCCGCTATTTGGCTACCGGCCAGCGGCACATCAACTGGCAAGGCACTGAACTGACCGCGCTGCGCAAGAATGGCCAGGAATTCCCCGTGGAAATCTCGTTTGGAGAACTATCTAGAGATGGGCATAAGGTATTTACCGGCTTCATCCGCGATATCAGCGAAAGAAAGCAGGCAGAGGAAATGCGAGCAGCGCACGCCCGCCAGATCGCTGTCCGCGCTGACGTGAGCATGGCTTTCGGTAAGGAAGAAAGTTTGAAAACAATCTTGCGTGAATGCAGCGAAGCCATTGTGCGGCATCTTGATGCAGCATTTGCGAGGATTTGGACCCTGAGTGACGATGGACAAATGTTGGAGCTGCAGGCCAGTGCAGGCATGTACACGCATCTTGACGGACCTCACAGTCACATTCCGATGGGGCAATTCAAAATTGGGATGATTGCACAAGAACGAAAACCGCATCTGACCAATAATGTCCTCAATGATCCTCGAATCACTGACAGAGCATGGGCAGAAAAAGAAGGGATGGCTAGCTTCGCTGGCTATCCACTGAGCGTCGGAGACCGCAGGATAGGCGTGCTGGCCATGTTCTCTCGGAAACCGGTCACGCCAGAAACAACAGAGGCACTGGCGTCTGGTGCGGACTTGATCGCTCAGGGAATTGAAAGAAAGCGTGCACAAGAAGCGTTGCAGATGACGCAAGCGGAGCTCGCGCGGGTTTCCAGGCTGACCACCATGGGCGAACTGGCAGCATCCATCGCCCACGAAGTCAATCAGCCGCTTACCGCTGTCACCAATAACAGCAATGCCTGCATGAGACTGCTCGCTGTTGACAAGCTGACACCTGAAATTCTAGGCCGGGCTCTTGAGGAAATCGTGGCCGATGGCACTCGAGCGAGCGCGGTTGTTGCTCGAATTCGCGGATTCATAAAGAAGGAACCTGTCGAAAAGAACAGGCTGGACATGAACGACGTGATTCTGGAGGTGTTAGCACTAGCTGAGCGTGAGCTTCATGAGAATCGAGTTCGGCTCGAACGCCAACTGACGAAGGCCCTCCCGTTGGTGTTGGCGGATCGGGTTCAGATGCAACAGGTTCTACTGAACTTGATCATGAATGGCATTGAGGCCATGATCCCAGTTACAGATCAACCTCGCTCACTTTGGGTGGAGTCCAGGGTTGACGAATCTGGAGACATACTGGTTGCGGTACGCGACTCAGGCCCTGGCCTTGGATCAGCAGCAGATCGCGTCTTCTCGCCGTTCTTTACAACCAAAGCGAACGGCATGGGAATGGGCTTGTCGATCAGCCGGTCACTCATTGAAAACCATGGAGGGCGGCTCTGGGCCATGCCGAATTCTCCCATTGGTGCTGTGTTTTCCTTTACGCTGCCAGCCCCTCCCGGGAGTGCAGCGTGACTGCTGCTTCCATCGTCTTTGTGGTCGATGACGACGCATCCGTCCGTTCTTCTCTCAAGTTCCTCTTAAGCACCGTGGGGCTGCAGGTTGAGAGCTTTGGCTCAGCGGACGCCTTCTTGCATAGAAAGCCATCAGATGTGCCCAGTTGCCTCGTGCTGGACGTCAGACTACCCGGGCTGAGTGGGCTCGACTTTCAGCGCGAGCTTGCAGCGAGAAAGATTCATATTCCGATCGTTTTTCTCACTGGCCATGGCGACATTCCAATGAGTGTTCGCGCTATCAAAGCTGGGGCAGTTGAATTTCTTACCAAGCCGTTCCGCGACCAGGACTTGTTGGATGCTGTTCGCATCGCACTGGAGCGGGATCGTGCCAGACGTGAAGAGGAGAAAGAAGTAACGAAACTCCAACAGCGCTTCGACTCATTGACATCGCGCGAGCAGCAGGTCATCTCGATGCTTGCGTCGGGCATGCTCAATAAACAAATTGCGGGCGAGCTCGGCACTGCGGAAAGTACAGTAAAGGTCCAGCGTAGCCGGGCCATGGAGAAGATGCACGCAGAATCTCTTGTCGACTTGGCTAGAATGATCGAGAAACTCAAAGGCCCCCCAGAAAAAGCTTCGTAAGCGAAAGTTTACTCGCGTCATCCTTTTTACGACCTAGATCTACCAACGCCCAATAGATTCTCTCTCGCTCTGCGAATACCTTTGCGTCAGTGAGGAGTTCAGAGTGACGGAGAATCTGATCTCGGTGGTTGACGACGATGAGTCAATTCGCAGGACCACCACATTACTTATCGAGTCCTTTGGCTTTCGGGCGGCAGCTTTTGAATCTGCCGAGACTTTCCTGAGGTCCGGCCATTTGCACGATACCTCGTGTCTCATCGTTGACGTGCAGATGCCGGGCATGAATGGTCTGCAGCTTCAAAGTCACCTCGCTGCCTCGGGCTGCGGCATTCCCATCATCTTCATCACCGCTTACGAGAGCCAAGATTCCCGTCAACGAGCGATGCAAGCGGGCGCTGCCGCTTTCCTGGGCAAGCCTTTTAGCGACGAGCAACTTCTCCAACTCATTCGTTCAGCCTTAAGGTTCTCTCAGCAAAACGATTGCTAAGAGCGAATCAAGGAGTGAAATATGAATTCAACGTACGCACTTTGCCATGAGTTGGGGACACCACTTCTGTTAGGCATGGGACCAATTGTCTTCGTGGTCGACGATGACAGCTCCGTGCGCGAATCGCTGGAATTGTTGATCCGCTGCGAAGGCTGGCAGCCGGAGACCTTCGCTTCTGCGCAAGAATTCCTTACCTGTCCACGAGCTCTCGTTCCGAGCTGCCTGGTGCTCGATTTTTCTCTTCCAGGCCTCACTGGTCTCGAACTACAGAAGCGCATCGCTGTCGAACGGACGGACATGCCGATCATCTTCATCACTGGCTACCGGGACGTGCCCATGACGGTCCAAGCCATGAAGGCGGGGGCTGTCGAATTCTTGACGAAACCATTCAGTGATGATGCGCTGTTGAGCGCCATCCGAGCTGCCCTCGAACACAGCCGCGTTGCTCTGAGTCGGGGGGCGGAGATGCGAGTGCTTCAGGACCGTTACGCGTCTCTTTCCTGTCGCGAACGGCAGGTTATGGCGCTGGTAGTTTCTGGCCGGTTGAACAAACAAGTTGGTGGGGAGCTTGGCATCAGTGAGATCACCGTGAAGGCGCACCGCGGCAAGGTCATGCAAAAGATGCGAGCCGAGTCTCTTGCCGACCTGGTGAGAATGGCCGCGAAGCTCCGGCCCGCACCAGCAGCGATGGCTGCGGCCTAATAGCTGTATTCACGGTCGTAGTAATTCGTGAACACGGCCGAATTAGCATTCGCCCTCCGACCCAAAGCTGAAGAGAGTGTGATGGCTGTTGTTAACGCTTGAGGTTTCGAACCTAGTAATCGCCCAGATGGAGGTGAGAACATGGTCAACTCTGCCAAATCGCATGATGTTCCACTGGACAGTTCAGTTCCAACCGCCTCTTTGGAATCGATCCTCTGCACCGAAGAGTTGCAGCGCCGCCCATCGCGTCCGCTCGATTATGAAAAGGAGAACCAGGCGCTCGTGAAGCTGGTAAGTGCGTTAGCGGACTCGCCGGCTACCATCTTTCGGACACTTGCGGAGACGATCCAAGATATTACGCAGTGTGACTCCGCCGGCCTGAGCCTGCTGACGAGGGACGGCAAAACGCCACATGTTGACGGCGAGAGGTTCTATTGGCCAGCCATCTCCGGCATGTGGAGTCCCCACGTCGGAGGTGGAACCCCGCGCGATTTTGGGCCCTGCGGAGATGTGCTCGATCAGAATCGTACGCTGCTGTTCACCCACTTCGAACGGCGTTATCCCTATTTAATGCCAGTCAATCCGGCAGCGGAAGAGTGCCTCCTGGTCCCGTTCTACGTCGACGGCAAGGCGGTGGGAACTATATGGGGAATCATGCACAGCGACCGCCGCAAGTTCGATGCAGAGGATGACCGGATCATGGCTTCTCTGGGGAAATTTGCGTCTTCCGCATATCAAGCGTTGGCACACATAGAAGAGCTCAAAATTCAGGTGGCCGAGCGCGAAAAGGCGGAAGCAGAAGTCCGTCAGCTGGCGAGTGGGTTGGAAGCCAAGATTCGGCGTCTGGTCGAGGCCAATGTTGTGGGGATTGTCATGTGGAATCTCGACGGTGGAATCACCGGGGCCAATGAAGCCTTTCTCCGCATGGTGCAATACAATCGTGACGATCTCGCCTCCGGTCGAGTACGGTGGGCGGACCTGACACCGCCCGAATGGCGTGGCCATGCCGAACAGGTGGTAGCTGATTTGAAGGCGACCGGCATGTTTCAACCCTTCGAGAAGGAGTATTTCCGGAAGGATGGCAGCCGAGTGCCTGCACTTCTCGGCGGCGCACTCTTCGAAGAAAGTGGGAACGAAGGGGTCGCTTTCGTGCTCGATTTGACCGAGCAAAAGCGAGCCGAGCGCGCTTTGCGGCGCAGCGAGGCCTTCCTCGCGGAAGGTCAACATCTCGGTCAAATCGGCAGCTTTTCCTGGCGCGTGGCGACAGACGAAATCACGTGGTCAGCGGAGCTTTATCGCATCTACGAGCTTGAGATCGGCGCGCCCGTGACGCTCGAACTGATCCGTAGCCGAGTCCATCCAGAAGACGTCAGTTTGATCGAGAAAATGAAGATGGTGGGCCAGGAACGAGAGGGCGGCCACGACTTTGAATGGCAGTTCCGCTTGCTGATGCCGGACCACTCGATCAAGTACATGCATGCCGTCGCTCATGCGACCCGGGACCAGGATGGTCAGCTGGAGTATATGGCCTCGGTTCAGGATGTCACGGCGCGCAGGCTGGCGGAAGAGGCACGCGACAAGGCTCGATCGGAACTTACACATGTGGCCAGGGTGATGAGCCTCGGAACGCTGACGGCGTCTATCGCCCACGAACTCAACCAGCCACTGTCGGGCATTGTCACGAACGCCAGCACCTGTATGCGAATGCTGGCCGCCGATCCTCCAAACGTCGACGGCGCACGCGAAACTGCGCGGCGGACGATTCGCGATGGCAACCGGGCGTCTGAGGTGATCACTCGATTGCGGGCACTCTTTGGCAAGAAAGAGACCGCGAATGAGTCGGTCGACCTGAACGACGCTACGCGAGAGGTGCTTGCGCTGTCATCGAGCGAACTTCACAGGAACCGAGTGATACTGCAGCAGGAACTTGCCGACGATCTACCGACTGTCACCGGCGATCGAGTGCAGCTTCAACAGGTCATCCTGAACCTGCTCCGAAACGCTTCGGACTCGATGAGCGGAGTCGACGATCGTCCGAGGCAGTTACTCATCAGAACCGAACGAGACGAAGGCGATCATGTTCGTCTGACAGTGAAGGATACGGGAGTCGGATTTGCCTCTCAAGCTGCGGACAGACTCTTCGAGTCGTTCTACACCACGAAGAATACCGGTATGGGAATCGGACTCTCCGTCAGCCGGTCCATAATCGAGAGTCATCATGGTCGACTGTGGGCGACGCCAAATAACGGTCTGGGAGTTACATTTTCGTTTTCTATCCCCTGCAGACCGGAGGGTTTGACGAGCGACGGTGCTCGCGCCAGTCGCATACCTTCCGTGTCTGATGCGGCATGAGATATCCATGGCGGTCACTCGGCCGCAACTGATCCCGGCGGCAAAACCGATACCAAAGTCTAATGGACGCCCTCCCACGCGAGGCGCATTCTCACGTTATGGAATTGCGCCAGGAAAGGCGTGCCATGGATCGTCCACTGGTATCAGTCGTCGATGACGACGAGTCTGTGCGCGAATCGCTGCCCGACCTCCTTGGCGAGTTCGGCTTTGCCGCCCGTGCATTCTCATCCGCGGAAGAGTTCCTTGCGTCCGACTGCATCGACCAGACCCGTTGCCTGATCCTCGACGTTGCCATGCCGGGAATGAGCGGACCGGAGCTTCAGCGGGAACTAAAGCTTCGCCGGCGAGAGATTCCGATTGTCTTCATAACCGGTCAACGAGAAGAGACTGTTCGCCCGCAAGTACTCGAACAGGGCGCAATAGCCTGCCTGTTCAAGCCATTCAGCGACACGGCTCTGCTCAAGGCGGTTAATTTGGCACTTCATTCGAGGTGAGATTTCCGCACGCCTTTG
>Ga0116225_1002568_pt1 | contig 12166 bp, 8 predicted proteins | sample Sb_taG_8_FD_88968 | JGI IMG/M metagenome (GOLD analysis project Ga0116225, IMG submission 88968) | Peat soil microbial communities from Weissenstadt, Germany - Sb_50d_c_BC metaG | ecosystem: Environmental > Terrestrial > Soil > Wetlands > Peat | place: Germany: Weissenstadt | collected 2010-09-21 | reverse complement strand
AGAATCCGGGGCCAACGGCTTGGAGGAAGAACGCCGGTTGGCCTATGTGGGGGTGACGCGGGCGCGCAAGCGGGTGTTCGTCTCCTACGCCGCCAACCGCCGCATCTATAATCAGTGGCAGTCGAACCTGCCGTCGCGCTTCGTCGAGGAATTGCCGCCCTCGGCGGTCGAGCGGCAGGGCGAATCGGGTCTGCTGGGGGGCACCGCCGAGGGCGGGTCAAGCTGGAGCGCCAGTTGGGGCAACAGCTACACCAGTCAACGCCGCCGCGAGCCGCCGCCCGCCGCCCCCACATGGTCGAACAGTGAGGCTGTGGGGCAGGGCGCTTACAAGGTCGGCGACCGGGTGTTCCACCAGAAATTCGGCACCGGCGCGGTGGTCGCCGTCGATGGCAACAAGCTGGAGATCGCCTTCGATAAGGCCGGCACGAAAAAAGTCATCGACAGCTTCGTCGCCTTGGCGTAATCCCCGCCCAGTTTCATTGTTCCGGAAGACCTCTCATGCCCAAGCCCCAGGCCGACATCTGGCGCGTTGAAATCATCGTGCAATTGCAGTTCGTCGAAGCCTATGAGGCGGTGCTGGAGCAATTCACCGACGCCGTATCCTGGTTCCTCGCCGATCCCGACGCCGACGAAGCCGATGATCTGGTGCTGTGGCGGCTGGAGGGCTTTTCGCGCGAGCCCGTTGACCGCCCGCTGCTGGATGCCGCCGTCGATCTGACTGCCGCCGCGCTGGGCCGCGAGCCGCCGCTGGTCAGCGTCGTCGCCGTCGCCCAGACCGATTGGGTGGCCGACAATATCCGCTCGTTCCCGCCGATCGCCGCCGGTCGTTTCTTCGTGCATGGCTCGCATTTCGAAGGCAAGCCGCCCGCCGGCACCATCGGCTTAAAGATCGACGCCGGCACCGCTTTCGGTTCGGGTGAGCATGCCACTACCTATGGCTGCCTGCGCGCCATCGATCTGCTGTTGCGCCGCCGCACCTTCCGCAACCCGCTCGATCTGGGCTGCGGCTCGGGCATTCTGGCCATCGCCATCGCCAAGGCCAGCGGCGTGCGGGTTCGGGCCACCGACATCGATCCGGAATCGGTGATTGTCGCGGCGCGCAACGCCCGCGACAACGGCGCGCTGGGCCGCGTCTCGACGGCGCTCAGCGACGGCTACCGCAGCCGCTTCCTTGCCCGTCATCGGCCCTATGATTTGATCGTCGCCAATATCCTGGCGCGTCCGTTGGCGCGTATGGCCAAGGATCTGAGCCGGCATTTGGCCCCCGATGGGGTGGTGGTGCTGTCGGGACTGCTGAACCGCCAGGAACGCTTCGTCATGGCCGCTCATCGGATGCAGGGGCTGTCCCTGCTGGGCCGCTTCCGCGTCAACGGCTGGTCGACCCTGGTGCTGGCCCGCTCGGCGCGGGCGCGGCTTTAACGCGAACGCGGCGGGCGCGTCGGCCGATAGGTGATGGTCGGCTCGATGCGGCGGAAGGGCGACGTCATCCCCAACGGCGCCTGATCGCCGTAGCGGTCGTCCCACCAGCCTTGCAACAGGCTCAGGAACCGGCTCAGCACGGCACGAACTCGTCGCCGCTGTCGATGTCGTCGTCGGTGGAGCGCGCGGGCGTATCGTCGTGCGGCTTATCCAGCCATTCGGCTTCGTCGTCGTGATAGGGCCACATGGCGGCCTCCTTACGCTGTAATAAATACGTCTTTCCACCATACGGCAGTATGCCTTTCGGGGGAGGATGCTTTTTTGCATTGCAGCATTGTAGGGGGTGCATAATTCCAGACAAGCTATTGAAGATACGGTGCTTTTTCCTGAATCGCAGGCGCTCTCTCTTATTGCGCCGCAACCTAACCTCGCGGCCAAGGAGAGTGTGCCCGGAACCGTCGAGTCGAGGTTGAACCTGAGGGTTTCCGGGGGTAAACCCCAGCCAATCGGCCTCTTCGTCGGTATAGGCCCACATAAGCGTCCGTCTCCGGTCGTTGTGCAGTGCGGTATAAACATGGGGCTGGCGCAGGTCTCGTCAAGGCACCTTGTCGTCCGCCCCGCGCACGCTTAGCTTTGGGGGACAGGACGATATGCAAGGATTCCGCCGGTGACGCAGACTTCACAACTCGACCACACCACAGCCGCCGAGCGCACGCCGCTCGCCGCCCTGCGGGACGAACTGGCGCGGCGCGGGCTGACCGGCTTCGTCGTGCCGCGCGGCGACGAACATCAGGGCGAATACGTACCGCCCAGCGCCATGCGGCTGGCGTGGTTGACGGGGTTCAGCGGCTCGGCGGGGGTGGCGGTGGTGCTGACCCAGCGCGCCGCCCTGTTCATCGATGGCCGCTACACCTTGCAGGCGGCGGCCGAGGTCGACAGCCAGCAGTTCTCGCTGCACCATCTGGTTGACGAGCCGCCGCATGTCTGGCTGGCGCGGGCTTTGGGAGAGGGCGCGCGGCTGGGCTATGACCCGTGGCTGCACACCCCCAATGGGGTCGAGCATCTGCGCGAGGCCTGCGCCAAGGCCGGAGCGGAACTGGTGGCTTGCGCCGACAACCCGCTCGATGCGGTGTGGTTGGACCGCCCGGCGCCGCCGTTGGCTCCGGTGGTGCCGCATCCGCTGGATCTGTCCGGGCGGACGGCCTCCGACAAGCGCGCCGAGATCGCCGCGCTGCTAACCGCCGACAAGGTGGCTGCGGCGGTGCTCAGCGCCCCTGATTCCATCGCCTGGCTGCTGAACCTGCGCGGCGGGGACGTTCCGTTCACCCCGCTGCCGCTGTCCTTCGCGCTGATCCATGCCGATGCCTCGGTCGATCTATTCATCGACCCGCGCAAGCTGTCGCCGGGCCTGCGCGGCCATCTGGGCGACACCGTGCGCTTGGCCGAGCCCGCCGAATTCGGGCCGGCGCTGGATCGTTTGGCCGGCAAGCTGGTGCGGCTGGATCCGGCGGGCGCGCCGGCCTGGGTGCTTGACCGTCTGACCGCCGCCCAAGCGCCGATCCAACGCGCCGCCGATCCCTGCCTGCTGCCCAAGGCCTGCAAGACCGCCGCCGAATTGGACGGCAGCCGCGCCGCCCATCTGCGCGATGGGGTGGCGCTGGCCAAGTTCCTGTGCTGGCTCGACGCCCATGCAGCGGGCGGCGCGGTCACGGAAATCGCCGCCTCCGACCAGTTGGAGGTCTTTCGTCAGCAGGGCATCCTCTATCGCGGTCCCAGCTTTCCCACCATTTCCGGGGCCGGGCCGAACGGGGCCATCGTGCATTACCGTTCGACCCCGGAGACCGACCGTTTGCTGGAACCGGGGCAGCTTTATCTGGTCGATTCGGGCGGGCAATACCTGGACGGCACCACCGATGTCACCCGCACCATCGCCATCGGCGCGGTGGGGGACGAAGAAAAGCGGCGCTTCACCTTGGTGTTGAAGGGGCATGTCGCTTTGGCTGCCGCGCGGTTCCCCGCCGGCACCACCGGCAGTCAGCTCGATTGTCTGGCGCGACGGGCGCTGTGGGCCGAGGGGCTGGACTACGACCACGGCACCGGCCATGGCGTCGGCAGCTATTTATCGGTGCATGAGGGGCCGCAGCGGGTCTCCAAGACCCCCAGCCCGCAGGCGCTGCTGCCGGGCATGATCTTGTCCGACGAACCCGGTTATTACAAAACCGGCGGCTATGGCATCCGCATCGAGAATCTGGTGGTGGTGACGGATGACGGCATCACACCGGGCTTTCGCGCCTTCGAGGTGCTGACCCTGGCCCCCATCGACCTTGCCGCCACCGAGGTCGGGCTGTTGGACGCGGTCGAGCGCGACTGGCTGAACGCCTATCACCGCCGCGTGCGCGACACCCTGACGCCTCTGCTGGACGCGACGACGGCGCAGTGGCTGGAAAAGGCGACGCGGGAGGTGTGAAGAAATTCTCTGTCGTCGTGCCCGGCCTTGTGCCGGGTACCCACGCCGGGGTGCACATCCGGCGGAGTCGGAAGTCTCATCTGTTGGATTTGTCCCAACCGCGTGGGTGGCCGGGACGAGCCCGGCCACGACGAAACGAGGGGATAGTCTACCGTGCCGCCATCACGTAATTGCGCAGGCTGTCGATTTGCATGGTGGCTTCCGACAGGCGTTCCTTGACCACGTCGCCGATGCTGATCATGCCGCTCAACTTGCCGTCTTCCATCACCGGCAGGTGGCGGACGCGGTTGTTGGTCATGATCTCCATCAGCTTTTCCAGGGTATCGTCGGGGGTGCAGACCAGCACGGCGCTGGTCATCAGGTCGCGCACCTTCAGGCTGTGCAGCTCTTTGCCATACAGAGCCAGACCGCGCGCGATGTCGCGTTCCGAGATGATGCCGACGATGTTGCGCTGGTCATCGATCACCACCAGGGCGCCGATGCGCTTGTGGTGCAGCAGTTGCGCGGTGGCGGTGATGCCGTCATCCGCCATGGCGGTGGCGACATCCATGCTGGCCTTGGTCTTTAGCAGTGCGCGGACGATCATGCGTTGCTCTCCCGTTTCCTGGCGGTGGGCCGGCATCCGGCCGCACTCGTTGCCCAATTGAGATAAGGGGCCGCGAGCGCCACACTTCAAGGGGGAAACGCTCGCCCTCAGCCGCCGATCAAGCTCAGCCAGTCCTGTTCGGTCATCACGGTCACGCCTAAGTCGCGGGCTTTGTTGAGCTTCGATCCGGCGTCGGCTCCGGCTACCACATAGTCGGTTTTCGCCGACACCGATCCGGCCACCTTGGCGCCCAAGGCCTGGGCGCGGGCTTTGGCTTCGTCGCGGCTCATGGTCTCCAGGCTGCCGGTGAACACCACGGTCTTGCCGGCCACCGGAGACTCGGCGGAGGCCGGGGCGGCGAAGTCCTCGACGGTGAGCTGGGCGACGAGATCGGCGAGAGCCTTCAGGTTATGCTCTTCGGCGAAGAAGTCGGCGATTTCGCCCGCCACCGCCGGGCCGATTTGGTCGATGGAGGTCAAATGCGTCCAAGCCTCGCTTTCGCGGTCGGCGGTGGCGGCCTGCATGGCGGCGCGCCAGCCGTCCAGGCTGTGATAGTTGAGCGCCAGCAGCCGCGCCGTCGCCTCGCCGACTTGGCGGATGCCCAAGGCATAGATGAAGCGGTCGAGGGAAATGCTGCGTCGCGTGTCGATGGCGGCGAACAGCTTCTCCACCGATTTGGCCCCCCAGCCGGGTTGGGTGCGCAGGGGCAGCAGGTTGTCCTTGGCCTGTTCATGTTCGGCCAGACGGAAGATGTCGGCGGGCGAGCGGACGCGGCCGGTGCGGAACAGGAACTCACAGTTCTTGTCGCCTAAACCCTCGATGTCGAAGGCCTTGCGTGAGGCGAAATGGATCAGCCGCTCGACGACCTGGGCGTCGCAGGTCAGGCCGCCGGTGCAGCGGCGGATGGCCTCGCCCTCGGGCTTGACGGCCAGGCTGCCGCAGATGGGGCAATGGTCGCTGGGGACGAACGGCACGGAATTGGCGGGGCGCTTGTCCAGCACCACGGCGACCACCTGCGGGATGACGTCGCCGGCCCGTTGGATGATCACGGAGTCGCCGACGCGGAAGTCCTTGCGGGCGATTTCGCCTTCGTTGTGCAGGGTGGCGCTGCTGACGATGACGCCGCCGACTCCCACCGGTTCCAGGATCGCCAGCGGCGTCAGCGCGCCGGTGCGGCCGACTTGGACGGTGATGTCCTTAAGGGTGGTGGTGGCCTGTTCAGCGGGGAACTTATGGGCGATGGCCCAACGCGGACTGCGGCTGACTTGACCCAACCGGGCCTGCCAGTCGAAGCGGTTGACCTTGTAGACCACCCCGTCGATGTCATAGGGCAGGGCGGCGCGGTCGTCGCCGAGGCGGTGATAGAAGGCCAGCGCTTCAGTTGCGCCGGCGCAACTGCGCACGCGGTCGTTGACGCGGAAGCCCCAGCCGCGCAGCCGGTCGAGGAATTCCCAATGGGTGGCGGCGATGTCCTCGCTGACGTCGCCCATGGCATAGGCGAACAGGCTGAGCGGGCGCTTGGCGGTGATGGCGGGATCCAACTGGCGCAAGCTGCCGGCGGCGGCGTTGCGCGGATTGGCGAAGGCGTCTTCGCTCTCGGCGGCGCGCTGGTCGTTCAGGGCCAGGAAGTCGGCCTTGCTCATGAACACCTCACCGCGCACTTCCAGCACGGCGGGGGCGGGGCCGGTCAATTGGCGCGGCAGGTCTTTCAGGGTCAGCAGATTGGCGGTGACATCTTCGCCTTCGCTGCCGTCGCCGCGCGTGGCGCCTTGGACGAAGCGGCCCTGTTCATAGCGCAGGCTGATCGACAGGCCATCGATCTTCGGCTCGGCCACCAGTTCCACCGCCTCGTCCTCGGCCAGTCCAAGAAAGCGGCGGATGCGGGCGACGAATTCCTCGACATCCTCGTCGGCGAAGGCATTGTCGAGCGACAGCATCGGGCGGGCGTGACGCACCTTGCCGAAGCCTTCGACGGCGGCGGCGCCGACGCGGCGGCTGGGGCTGTCGGGGCGGATCAAATGGGGAAAGAGCGCTTCGATGGCGCTGTTGCGCTGGCGCAGGGCGTCGTATTCGGCATCCGATACCAGCGGCGCGTCCAACTGGTGATAGGCGCGGTCATGCCGGGCGATCTCTTCGGCCAGCCGCTGCAACTCGATGGAGGCTTCCAGCGGGGTCAGTTGATCGACGGGATGGTTTTGCGACATCGGGGCACGCCTGAGCTGGTTACGGTCTCGAATATTAAGAACTCACCGTCATGGCCGTGCTTGTCACGGCCATCCACGCCCCTCCGTCTGGCAAGGTGCCTGTGGAACGGCGTGGATACGCGGGACAAGCCCGCGCATGACGGCAAAGATGGTGTCGCCTAAGCCCCTGCCGCGTCCAGCAGGCTGGCGGCGGCGGCGCGGGCTTGGTCGGTGACGTCGGCCCCCGACAGCATGCGGGCGATTTCCTCGCGGCGGTCGGCGGGGGTCAGGGCGGCGATGCGGGTGACGGTGCCGCCTTGGCCGTCATCGCCCTTGGCGACGTGCCAATGGGCCAGGCCTTTGGCGGCGACTTGCGGCGAATGGGTGACCACCAGCACTTGGACGTCGGCGGCCAGCTTGGCCAGACGGTCGCCGACGGCGGCGGCGACGGCCCCGCCGATGCCGCTGTCCACTTCGTCGAAGACGATGGTCGAGACGGTGCCGGTGCGGGCCAGCACCACTTTCAACGCCAGCATGAAGCGCGATAACTCACCGCCCGAGGCGATCTTGCCCAAGGGGCCGGGCAGGGTGCCGGGGTTGGTCGAGACCTCGAAGGCGACGCGGTCCATGCCGGTCTCGGTCCATTCGGACTCGGCCAGCGGCTCGACGCGGGTCTGGAAGGTGGCTTTGTCGAGCTTGAGCGGCGGCAGTTCGCCGGCGACGGCACGGTCGATGCGCTCGGCGGCTTTGATGCGGGCTTGCGACAGGCTTTTGGCGGCGGCGGCATAGGCGGCCAGGGCTTTGGCTTCGGCGGCGGCAAGGCGGGTGACGCCGTCGCCCCCGGCATCCAAGGCCTGCAATTCACTGCTCATGCGGTCGCGCAACGCGGCCAATTCGTCCACCGGGACGCCATGCTTGCGGGCGACGGCGCGCAGGGCGAACAGGCGCTCCTCGACCTTTTCCAGGGCGCTGGGGTCAAGGTCGATCGAGGCCGAGACGCGGTCGAGCAGGTTGCGCGCTTCGGCGGCTTCGTCGGCGGCGCGGACCAGGGCGGCGATGACGGGATCGAGGCGGCCCTCGGCTTTGGCGGCAACGCGTTCCAGGGCGCGCTCGGCGGTGCGCAGATTGGCCTCGACCTCGCCCTTATGGGCCAGTGCGGCGAGGGCGGCGTTCATGCCTTCGACCAGCTTTTCGCCATGCATCATGACGCTGCGGCGCTCGGCCAAAGTGGTTTCCTCACCCGGATGCGGGTCGAGGGCGTTCAGTTCCTCGACGGCGTGGCGCAGGAAGTCTTCCTCGCCGCGGGCCCGTTTCAAGGCGGCTTCAGCGTCCTTGCGGGCGCGGGCGGCGGTGCGCCAACCGGCCCAGGCGGCGCGCAAACCGCCGACGTCCAAGCCGCCGAACGCGTCGAGTACGGCGCGGTGGGTGGCGGGGTCGAGCAGGCCGTGGCTTTCGAACTGGCCGTGGATTTCGACCATGGCGTCGCCCAGGCGGCGCAGCAGTCCGACGCTGATGGGGTGGTCGTTGACGAAAGCGCGCGAGCGGCCATCGGCCGAGACGACGCGGCGCAACACCAGACTGTCGCTGGCTTCCATTTCCTGTTCGGCCAGGATCGTGGCGGCGGGGTGGCCGGCGGGCAGGGCGAATTCGGCAGCCACCGATAGCTGATTGGCGCCCTTGCGCACCAAGCCGCTGTCCGAGCGCGCCCCCAGCGCCAGCCCCAGGCTGTCGAGCAGGATCGACTTTCCGGCGCCGGTTTCGCCCGTCAGCACGGTCAGGCCGGGGGCGAAGCCGATGTCGAGGCGGTCGATGAGAACGACGTCGCGGATCGACAGTCCTAGGAGCATGGCGGCCGCGTCACCAGAGCCAGGAGAACCAGCCGGAGCTTGATTTGGGCTCCTCCAGCTGCTGGTCCTTGGGCAGGTCGCCTTTGACCAGCCCATAACTGTCGGAATACCACTCGTTGCCGGGGTAGTTGAATCCCAGAACGGCGGCGGTCCGCTTGGCTTCGTCCTTCAGCCCCAGCGCCTCGTAGCATTCGATCAGGCGGTGCATCGCTTCGGGGACATGGGTGGTGGTCTGGTAGTTGTCGACGACCACGCGGAAGCGGTTGATGGCGGCCAGATATTGCTTCTGGCGCAGGTAATAGCGGCCCACCGCCATTTCCTTACCGGCCATGTGATCGCGGGCAAGGTCGATCTTCAGCTTGGCGTCGCGGGCGAATTTGCTGTTGGGGAAGCGGTCCACCACTTCCTGCAACGCCTTCATCGCCTGATCGGTCATCTTTTGATCGCGGGTGACGTCGGCGATCTGTTCGTAATAGCACAGCGCCTTGAGGTAATAGGCGTAGGCGACGTCTTTATGGCTGGGATGCAACTGGATGAAGCGATCCAGCGCGATCACCGCTTCGTCGAATTTGTTGCGCTGGTACTGCGCATAGGCGGCCATCAGCTGCGCCTTGGTCGCCCACACCGAATAGGGATGCTGGCGCTCGACCTCGTCGAAGGCCTTGGCCGCGAGGGTGTATTCTTCCTGATTGAGAAGGTCTATCGCCTCGTTATAGAGGATTTCAACCGGGCGCTCTTTATAGGTGTCCTTGTTGGCGTCGTCCCCACAGCCCCCCAAAAAGGACAAGCTGGCGACAACGGCAACGGCAAGGCAAACGGCGCGGGCGCGGTGAAGACTGGGCATAACCTACTCTGGAAACAATTCGGGCCGGCGAGACTATAGCACGCCGGCCCGAGAAATCGACAAGAGGTGGTGCATGCTTTTAGGCCGACATCGCCGTCAAAAGCCGGGGAGCGGTCATCGGGGCATTGCTGCGGGCTTCGCGGGCGTCCATCGGAACCAATTCCCAAGCGCTGGTATCGGCGAAAAGCTCGCGCAGCAGGCGGTTGTTCAGCGCATGGCCGCACCGCAGGCCGTGGAAATGGCCCAGGATCGGCGCGCCGGCCAGATACAAATCACCGACCGCGTCGAGCACCTTGTGGCGGGCGAATTCGTCGTCATAGCGCAGGCCTTCGTCGTTCAGCACCCGCTCGCCGTCGCTGGAAATGACCACGGCGTTGTCCAGGCTTCCACCCTTGCCCAGGCCGGCGGCGCGCATGGCGGCGACTTCCTGCTCGAAACCAAAGGTGCGGGCGCGGCTGATATCGGACTTGAAGGCACCGCCGGCCATGGTCAGCAGGCAATCCTGGCGACGGATGGCGGAGACGGCGAAATCGATCTCGACATGAACCGAGAAGCCGATGCCGGGGGTCAGCATGGCGATCTTGTCGCCGTCCTGCACGGTGACGCGCTTCAAAATCTTGATGGCGCGGCGGGGAGCGGCCTGCTCGACCACGCCGGCGCATTCGATAAGGAACAGGAACGGCGCGGCGCTGCCGTCCATCACCGGGACTTCGGGGCCGCTGATATCGACGATGGCGTTGTCGATGTTCATGCCCGACAGCGCCGACATCAGATGTTCGATGGTGCGCACGCCGATGCCAGCCTGATCGGCGATGCAGGTGTTCAGCCGGGTGTCGGAAACGCTGGCCCAATGGGCGGGGATCATCGCGCCGTTGCCGGCCAGATCGGTGCGGTGGAAGACGATGCCGGTATCGACGGCGGCGGGGCGCAGGGTCATCGTTACCTTGGTGCCGGAATGCAATCCGACGCCGCTGCAACCGATGGCGCTCTTGAGCGTGCGCTGCTTGACGAACGAAGCGGAGCGATGATCGCTGTCGGACCCGAGGGCCGGGATGATCTCGTTGGCGGCGCCGCTATCGAACATTTTTTCAAGCCTTTGCGGTAAACCCGTTTTCTATGGCGGCATTAGTAGCAGCGGTGCGGCAAGGCCTCAAATCAATCATTGTTACGAATTGTTACGCCTTCCGCGTGGGAAAAAGAGCCTTATTCGTCAGTGGGTTGGCACATAATTCCGGACAAAGAAAAAGGGCGGCGGATGAGGTGCTCATCCGCCGCCCTGGTTGTGGTTTCGTCGTTTTAGTTGGCTTGACGGCGCAGGAAAGCCGGAATGTCCAACAGATCCTCGTCGGTGGCGCGGGCCGGTGCCGGCCGTTCGGCGGGGCTGATACGGGCGGCCTGCGGCTGGGCTTGCTGAGGAGCGGCGGCGGGCGCTTCCGGCTGGTGAATGGGGCTGCGCTGCGCCGTCTGCTGCGGCGTGTGGCTGTGGGCGGCGTGCTGCTGCGGCGGCACGGTGTGGGCCGACGAGCTTTTCACATGGTTGGCCAAGCGGTTGAGGAACCCGCTGGGACGACGATGCTGCTCGCTGTCCTGCGGCTCGACGACCGGCTGGGCCATCGGCTGCGGGGCTGGGCGAGGGGCGGCGGCGGCCTGCTGAACTTCGAAGCGGGGTTCCGGACGCAGCGCCGGAGCCGGGGTTTCGATGCGCAGCGAGCTTTGCATCGGCTCGGCGGCCGGTTGGGGCTGGTCACGCAAGCTCATCGACGGCTCGGCGCGGGTGAAACCGGTCTCGGGACGGGGGACGGGACCGGCCTGGGTGCGCATTTGCAGGGTCGGCTCATTGCGGGTGAACTGCGGTTGCGGCTGCGGTTGTGGTTGCGACGAGGTAATGGTCGGCTCGGCGGCGGTGGCGCGCAGCGGCTGAGCCTGCGGCGCAACCACCGGCTGGGCGCGCTTGGGTTCGGCCACGTTGATCAGGGTCGGGCGGGCCATCTGGGCGGCGGCGTCGATGCCGGTGGCGACGACCGAGACGCGCATCTTGCCGTTCAGCTTTTCGTCGAAGGTCGAGCCGAAGATGATGTTGGCTTCGGGGTCGACTTCGTCGCGGATGCGGTTGGCGGCTTCATCGACCTCGAACAAGGTCATGTCCATGCCGCCGGTGATGTTGATCAGCACGCCGCGCGCGCCCTTCATCGAGATGTCTTCGAGCAGGGGGTTGCTGATGGCGGCTTCGGCGGCGTCGAGCGCGCGCTTGTCGCCCTCGGCCTCGCCGGTGCCCATCATCGCCTTGCCCATCTCGCCCATGACCGAACGGATGTCGGCGAAGTCGAGGTTGATCAGGCCGGGCATGATCATCAAATCGGTGACGCCGCGCACGCCGGAATACAGCACGTCGTCGGCCATCTTGAAGGCGTCGGCGAAGGTGGTCTTTTCGGATGCGATGCGGAACAGATTCTGATTGGGGATGATGATCAGGGTATCGACGTACTGGGTCAGTTCCTCGATGCCCTGATCGGCCAGACGCATGCGGTGCTGGCCTTCGAAGTGGAACGGCTTGGTCACCACGCCGACGGTCAGGATGCCATGCTCGCGGGCGGCGCGGGCGATCACCGGGGCGGCTCCGGTGCCGGTGCCGCCGCCCATGCCGGCGGTGATGAACAGCATGTTGCTGCCCTGCAACTGGCCCAGGATTTCGTCCAGGCTTTCCTCGGCGGCGGCGCGGCCGATATCGGGGCGCGCACCGGCTCCCAACCCTTGGGTGACGGTGTAGCCAAGCTGGATGCGGCGGTCGGTGCGCGACTGCGCCATCGCCTGAGCATCGGT
>Ga0116225_1002567_pt1 | contig 12167 bp, 9 predicted proteins | sample Sb_taG_8_FD_88968 | JGI IMG/M metagenome (GOLD analysis project Ga0116225, IMG submission 88968) | Peat soil microbial communities from Weissenstadt, Germany - Sb_50d_c_BC metaG | ecosystem: Environmental > Terrestrial > Soil > Wetlands > Peat | place: Germany: Weissenstadt | collected 2010-09-21 | reverse complement strand
CTGCAGGGCCTTGAGCCGGAATTCTTCCACGTCATCCGGCCGGGCACCGGCTTCGAGCCGGAATCTTACCGCCTGGCTTCGTTCGCGGCATATTATCGTCTGATCAAACGGGCGCTGCAGGAGGCGGTGGACGCCGGCGCCGGCGAGACCTATCCCGAGCCGGTCGATCACTGCGACATCTGCCGGTGGTGGAAAGAGTGCGACGGGCAGCGGCGCCGCGACGATCATCTTTCCTTCGTGGCGGGGGCTTCCAAGCTGCAGCGCAAGGAATTGACGCTGCGGGAAGTGCCGACGCTGGCGGCCCTGGCGGCGCTGCCGTTGCCGATCCCGTTCAATCCCTCGCGCGGCGCGGTCGAGGGATACACGAGAATTCGGGAACAAGCGCGTATTCAGCTTGAGGCCCGGAGCGAGGGGAAGCTTAAATTCGAATGCTTGGAATGGAAACCGGGAGAGGGGTTCTCGCGGCTGCCTGCACCATCAGCCGGGGATATTTTCCTCGACTTTGAAGGCGACCCGTTCGTAGCGGATGGGGGGCTGGAGTACCTCTTGGGTGCCGCCACAGTGGACGAAGGCGGGAACCTCGCCTATGAATGCCGCTGGGCGCTCGACCGTGGGCAGGAGCGGGCGCTGTTCGAATGGTTCATCGATTTCACGTTTGAGCGGCTGCAGCGGTTCCCGGATCTGCATGTCTACCACTTCGGCGGCTACGAGCCTGGCGCAATCAAACGTCTGATGCTTCGCTACGCCACGCGCGAGGAAGAAGTGGACCGGCTGCTACGTGGTAAGGTGTTCGTCGATCTCCACGGCGTCATCAAGCAAGGTGTCCGGGCGAGCGTGGAGCAGTATTCCCTGAAAGAGATGGAACGCTTTTGCGGTTACCGGCGCCGGGTGCCGCTGCCGGACGCCAACCAGGCGCGGCACTTCGTCGAGCACCAGCTTGAGCTGAGCCCGTCACCGTTGCTCACCGAGGAAGCATGCCACATCGTCCAGGGTTATAACGAAGACGATTGCCTGGCAACTGCAGAGCTTCACCAGTGGCTTGAAGATCTCCGGGCCGGAATTGTTGCCGGTGGGACGGAGATCCCTCGGCCTGAAGTAAAAGACATGTCGGCGAGCGTAGCGGTGACCGCGCAGCAGCAGCGCGTGGCCGCGTTGTTCGACGCATTGACACGGGACCTGCCGTCCGAACCAAAGGACCGCACGCCCGAGCAGGACGCGCGCTGGCTACTCGCTCACGCCCTGGACTGGCATCGGCGTGAGGAGAAGGTCAAATGGTGGGAGTTCTTTCGGATGAAGGAGTTTTCCGACGAGGAGCTCCTCGATGAGAAAACCGCGCTCGCGGGACTGTCGTTGAGGCAGCGGATGCCGAAGATGAGCCCCAGGGAACGCGCCCCCATCGATCAGTACGACTATCCCCCGCAGGAATGTTCGATCCGGTCGGGCGACAGGCTTTATACGTTGGACGAGAATAAGTTCGGTGACGTGGTCGCTGCGGACCCGCATGCCCGGACCATCGACGTGAAGAAGCCTATCAAGCTCGATGGCCTTCACCCTACGTCGGTCTTCGCCCACTCACATTATGGAACCGAAGAGCAAGCGAATTCTATTCTTCGGCTGGCAGACTGGATCGTGGCGAACGGCATTGATGGACCAGGCGATTTCCGGGCCGCGCGGGATCTCCTGCTGAGGAACCCGCCCCGGCTGGCCGGAGGGCAGTCCCTGGCCGCTGGCGCTAACGAGACGGCGGTGGACGCGGCCCGCAGGTTGGGAGTGGCGCTGGATCATTCCGTGCTCCCCATTCAGGGGCCTCCCGGTGCGGGCAAGACGTTCACCGGCGCGCGCATGATTTGCGAGCTGGTGAATTCTGGAAAGAAGGTCGGGATCACCGCCGTGGGGCACAAGGTCATCCGCAAGCTGCTCGACGACGTCCTGAAAGCTGCCCGCGAGCTGAATATTGCCGGCGTGACGTGCGCCCATAGGACCGAGGGGGATGGTTCCGCCACCGGGCCGGTTCGCGAGATCGGAACGAATGACGAAGCCCTGCACGACTTGCAGAGCGGCGCCATAAACGTGCTCGGCGGCACTTCGTGGCTCTGGTCGCGCGCGGAATTCATGGAGTCCGTCGACGTCCTCTTCGTTGACGAGGCCGGCCAGATGTCGCTGGCGAATGTGTTGGCCTGCGCTCCGGCTGGAAGCAGCCTCGTTCTGCTGGGCGATCCCCAGCAGTTGGAGCAGCCGCAGAAGGGAAGTCATCCGGAGGGATCGGATATTTCAGCACTGGCGCACCTGCTCGACGGTCGGAGTACCATCGGTGAAACGCAGGGCCTATTTCTCGGTGAAACCTGGCGGCTTCATCCGGCCATCTGCGGTTTCACATCGGAGCTGTTTTATGAAGGGCGGCTCGCCTCCCTTGCCGGTCTGGAGCGGCAGAACATTGATGCACCGGCGCCGTTCTCGGGCGCGGGCCTGTGGTTCGTGCCGGCTGTCCATGAAGGCAATCAGAGTTACTCAGTGGAGGAAGTCGAGCGCGTCGCCGGCATCGTCGAGTTTCTCACCCAGGATGGCACCGGGTGGATTGACCGGCACGGCGATCGTCGGCCTCTAACCCGTGATGACATCCTGATTGTGGCTCCGTACAACGACCAGGTAAACCGGCTCAGAGATCGGCTGCCCGGCGCAAGGGTGGGAACGGTTGACAAGTTTCAGGGGCAGGAAGCGGCCGTGGTTATCTTCGCCATGACCACGTCGTCGCCTGAAGACGCGCCGCGCGGCATGGAGTTTCTGTACAATCTCAACCGCTTCAATGTCGCCACGTCGCGGGCGCGTTGCGCTTGCATCGTGGTCGGCAGCCCCCGGCTTTTTTCGCCGGAATGCCGCACGCCGCGGCAGATGGAGCTTGCAAACGTGTTGTGCCGGTACGCTGAAATGAGTGAGACCATTGGGTTCGGTGCGGAAATCGCAGTTTGAATGAGGTGGCGATTCGATGGCGACGTCCCAACTCGTGGCTGACCTCCTCCTTGATCTCTACCCAGGCAACGACCCGGCTATCGCCCAAATCCGTGACGACCTTGGCCGAGTGTCAGCGATTCCCGGATCAGTGATCGTGCTCCTGGAAGGACCCCCAGGTAGCGGCAAAACAACGATGGCCCGAACGCTCGCCGTGTGCCGTCGCATACTCGCTGCGTCGCCGACCGGCCGTATGCCGACGTTAGAGGGTGCTCGGAATGAGGTTTTGTCGCAGAAGCCTCTTACCTGGTATCGCGACATTTCACTTGCCGGGCTCGTTGAAACGCTGGCCGACGCTCAACTCTTCGGCATCGGGGAGAAGGTCGCCTCGGAGGTGAGTTCGCGCATAGGCATTTTTGAACAAGCGATGACTGGGCACGATTCGTCTGAGCCATACGGCGCTCATGAGCAGTTGATAAAAGCGGCAAAAGAAAAGAATCGCTGGGCTCCTCTGGTGACTGGAGGCGTCGTCCTTCTCGACGAGATAGGAGACCTGCCCCAGCCGCTACAGGCTAAGCTCCTCCGGGTCTTGAACGGAGAAAAGCAGTACCGCGTGGGCAAGGAAGGCAACGACGCATTTGGTTTTCAATATCGCGGCATGACCGTTCTTGCTACATGGCGGAATCTTGAGGGATCGCGCGACTTTCGGCAGGACCTCTGGCAGCGCATCTGCCACAACCGCATCCGCGTGCCCAGTCTTTCCGCGTACTCAATCAGTAATCGTCTTCACCTGATACGATCGATCCACCGTCAATTTCGCGAGCAGATGGCTGACGAGCTCGAACGCCTTCGCGAGTTGGGTGTCGGCGCGCGTTCCGAGATATCTTCGACCGACTGGCTGGTTCGGCTTGCCCGCCTCAGCAAGCAGACCTTGAGCTCCGAAACTGAAGCCGAGTTGTGCAAGCTGGACCTGGAGCGATTGGGCGAGTTTCGAGGGCTGCGAAACGCGGTGTTCCGCGTGATGTTAGGCTCCTCGATTGAGGAGGCGACCCGCGCCGAAGCGGTCAGGTTCGAAGAGGCCGCGCTTGCCGAGGATTGGGCAACACACAGTCTAGAGGTATTCACTCAAGCGCTTGAGGCGGCCTCGCTGTCGCTCGGATGGAAGGATTATCGCCTGCGGTGGGCGAAGGAAATCAACGACCAACTGGTTGCCCGTTCCCCCGCGGTCGAGGATGTCATCCGCAAAGCCGGCAGGCAAAGAGCCGACGTCAAGAAGGAGCTCGAAAACATGCTTCGCTCGGAAATGAGCGAGAGACGCCTCGAAACTGAGTGATCCGGCTGGCTGTCTCGCGCGTTGATCAATCGTTAAATTCAGGCGTTTAAAGGAGTTAAACCGCAGCGCTCGATTTGTCGCTGAATTGCATTGAGAGGATTGCAAAGGATTGACGAACATGGTGCTGCTGGATAAAGGACCGGGGCTTCGGGCCACGCTACATCAAATCGCACGGCGACCGCAGCGTAGAGCGACGCTTTATCTGCTGGCGCCTTTCATAGAAACCGATACCTCACTGTGGCGAGCGACGCTTGGCATTGCAAAGGCGGGTGTCCGCGTGCTGTTGTTCACGCGACAGACCACAGATCAGCAAGTCCTGGACGCGCTCCATCAGCTCAATCGTTTAGGCGGGCGCACGGTGTTTCGGGGAAATCTCCACGCCAAGGCGTTTCTCTGGCTTCCTGATTCTCCGAAGGAGAGGGCGGCTTTCATTGGCTCCCATAATTTCACCCGGTCGTCAGAAATGACCGCCGTTGAACTCGGCGTCTTGATCTGGGGAGATGGATGCGTCGAGAACCGAATATACGATGCGCTCCGAAGCATAATGAGCGCGCTGTCGACCGCGGGCGACGTTTCCGCTTGGAAAGTGCGCTGTCGCAAAGCTTACCGTCGCTGAATGACTGAGACATCCGATAGTCGAAAGGAACTGACATGCCGTTAATCAAGGACTGGTTCTTTCTCAAGCCCAACTTCACGTCGTTTAAAATCTCGCCCCAAAAGCACCCGCAGTATCTATTTGGCGCGGAAGATGGCGCTCTTCGCGATAACCTGCTCACAAAGCTTCGGGAATCGACATATTCCCAACTCGGGTATCGAGCCATTGTTTTCGGCCAGGCCGGCCGCGGCAAGACGCATTTGGCCAACCATCTTCTTTATCGCTCGCGGCAGAATTCGCTGCCACTGGAAATGGTGTATGTGGATTGCCCGACCATCCCATCGCCGAAATCACCGGTCCTGACTCTGTTCTCACAGATCCTTAGGTCCATCCCCGCAGACACGATCCGACGCGTCGGGCCAAAGTATTTTGAAAGCAAGACTAGCGAGTGGGAAGCGCGCGTTCAGGAAGAGTTGAAAAGCGCTCCCATCTACAAAGCTCTCCTCGCGGGATTGACCGCCGTAAATCCGGTAACGATCGTGAGAATGCTCGAATGGCTCGGCGGTGAGCCATGGGACGGCATTACGGTTCTCGACGATGACGCCCCCAAGCAGATTACGTCCGAGACTCAAATTGCGAGAAACGTCGGCGCCATAGGCCAGATAATCCTGCTCGCCGAAGGGAAAAATCTCGTCTTCCTGCTGGACGAAGCCGAACGCCTGCAAACCATCTCAGGCGGAGAACATTACTGGAAGTGGCTAGCGGGTCTTCGCGAACTGTTCAGGAGAGATGCCGTCGGTTTTCTGCTTTTTATCATCGCGCGAAATCGAGACGACATTCCAGTCGTTCTTCAGGAGGAAGAAATCATGTCGGTGATCGGCGCCAACGATATCTACCCGTGCGCCCCGTATGCGCAGCCGCAGGCCGAGAGCTTCCTTCGCCAGCTTTTGGAGAACGTCATAACGCGCGACCCGGCGCCGGCAGAACTCACTCAGCTGCTTGCAGCAGCAGGGGAGCAAATCGACACGTTTCCTTTCACTCGCGATGCATTCGATCGGTTCATCGAGTACCACTCGATCGGCGAGAACGTGAATATTCCCCGCGAGATCATCAACGGCTTGGAGAGCGCTGCGCGCCGCGCCATCAGCGAGGACAAGCGTTTCATTGACGGCGCGGTATTGCAGCAGGTTATCCAAGGCAATATTTGACCGAATTTAGGAAAGAGGAGACGCGATGGCCGTTCGAATAGATTGCCAACCAAACATCAGCGCAGAAGTCAGGCTGGGCGGCCGATGCACTAACAGCATTCTGCTGGGCCGCACGGTTGACGGAGGCCGACCCCAGCCGGTTCGCTTCGACGCCGACGACAATTTCGTCGTCCTCGAAGTGGGGAAACGTGGCAGTGGAAAATCGTTTGGCCTTGGATCGGCGCTGGAGTCTTTCGCCACCTCGACAGACGCCAATACGATCGCATCGCACGGCGCCAATCGCCGAGGCGTATTGCTGCTGGATCCTCTTGACATACATTGGACCGCCATTTACCCGCTTCGCGCCGGCGCCACGGGTGCGATGAAGGAGCAATATGATCGTTTTGCGCAGTGGAGCAATGGCGCGACTCAGATCGAGGTCGAACCGGTGTCAATTGACGTCTTTATGCCTGCGGGGAAGCGCACTGCCGATGATCCGCAGGTGTTTCGGGACTACTACTTGCCGGTTGCGGATTTGACGCCCGAGGATCTCGCTCTGGTCTACGGCGCGAATCTCGTGTCCGATCCCGCGGGAATGCTCATAGGCGAACTCTACGACAAGGTTACCCGTCTTGGCTACGCGGTCAACGGACGTCCCGTGCTTCCCGTCACTGCTTTCGGGCTTCAAGAGCTTCTGGATTGCATTCAGGACGATGATATCCAGGTTAACTACACCCCTCAGACCCAGCGGGCGGTGCGTCAGAGATTCCTGTCGTGGCAGCGCGACCCGCTATTTCAGCAGAACACTGGAACGCCAATTTCGGACCTCGTCAAACCTGGTCGGCTATCGATCTTATGTCTCAACCGGCTTTCCGACGATATGCGGTCAGTGGTGACAGCCGTCGTTGTTAGAAAGCTGAAACAAGAACGCAGCCAATCAAGTCAGATCGAGCGTCGGCAGGCATTTGATCCCAATGCGCCGGCGTCTACCGCCACAATCGTTCCGCGGACGATTCTGGCAATTGATGAAGCGCAGATGATCCTGCCCGCGACGGGCGGCGGGCACGCTCGAAACGCGGTGGAATCATTCGTGCTCGAAGGTCGGAATTTCGGCTTGTCGATGTGGCTCGCGACTCAGCGTCCTCGCGGCGCGATCTCGGAGAGGGCGGTCAGCCAACTGGACACGTTGATTGTCCATCGCCTGACGACGGGAGACGACCTTGCAGCGGTTAGCCAACTGATGCAATCCAGAGAGCCGGCCACGATTAAGGTTAACGACAGGCCCGCCGAGCTCAGCGAACTGATCCGCTCACTTGACGTCGGCATGGCCGTCATATCGGCTGACAAGTCCACAGCCGGTCGCGCATTTGTGGCCGAGATCCGGCCAAGAGTGGTCGCACATGGCGGACGAGCCTTCTAGGGAAAAAACCATGCTTCCTGTCAAATTCTGCAACTATAACCTCGACTATCAACAGCGCTTGGGTTTTCTGAAGCTGCTTGTTTGGGTAGGCCAGAATGTGCGCGGAGGCAAGGAAGAGCTGGAACGCCGGATGGAATCTCTGTACAGTCCATCGGCCCGCAAGTCGTCGCGGCCGAAGAAATCCGGCGCCGCCGGCCCTAAAATATCAACCACGCGATCAGGTCGGGCACCCGGCACATTTGATCCCGAGACTATGCTCCAGCTTGAGGAGATACCGTCGTGGCAGCTGGGATTTTCGTTTCAAAGGCTGGACCGGCTCGTGCTCTGGGGTGAAATGTTGGGACTTGTCACGCCCGCCGGCAGACTGGCGGAGTGGTCCAAACCGCTCATTACCGACCAACCTCCGTTCCTTCCGCATTCTGAGGAGTTTCCTAATCCTTTTTTGTTGTCCAGAAGAGAGCGCGCGTATTTCCTCGCGTTGCTTATGTACCACGATCACGTTTTGCTGCACTTAGCATCGGCGCTCTCACAACTGAGCCCAGGAACGCGAATTGAAACGCGCGCCGCTTGCATTCAAGTCATCACGGCTTTATGCCGGACGCTCGACTGCGCGTCTGGCTCAAATATTCAAGCCGTCCGGACTCGCCAGTCGTTGCGCGACCTTCTCGAACGGCTGGCGGAAGCGGAGCATCTTGCAAATAAACGCGCGCTGCTCGGCGAATCCGAACGTAGCCGAGCCCTTGATCAGATGATGGCCAAGAGCACTCGCAACCATCTGGCGGAATATCACGCCATCTGTCGTTTTGAGCAACTGACGGATCTCGGGTTGTTGGTAAAAGAGAACCCGCTCAAGCCTCCCTCAACCAGAGAGGAGCGCGATCGCACCCGGAAGTCCTGGGTCTGGTACACGACCGATGCCTTGAAATCATTCGGCCCGTGCGTTCAGAGCGTGGATTGTGACGTAGAGCGTTATCTTCAAAAGCATTGGGCGAAATCCTGCTTTGCCGGTCAATGTGCCGCGCGGGAGCTCGAAGCCGGCCGGGACCAGGAAGAAATCGCAGCGCTGCTGGATGCGGCGCTGCCGCGGGCCAGACGGCAGCTTGGCGCGATTCAGGTCCATACCTGGGTGTTCATCGCCGCGCTTGACGCAATCGATCATGGATTGGTTTTAGAGTTCGACCAGGCCTACCGCTTGTTGGACGCCATGCGGCACGATCAGAGATACTCAGGCTACATCCGTCAAAGCGGGCAGGAGACTTATCTCGGGCGGACGGCTCTGGTGATGAGTGGAACAATGGCGGATCACATCTCCCGATACCCGGTCGCCACGCGAGGTCCAAGCAATGATTGATAACGCAGATCCCACTCCATGGAGCGACCGTCTCGGCGCGTTAAACAACGCGTTAGCCACGGCCCACAAGCATCTGCGGAAGGCGTCCGCCGATCCTTTTGACGTCGTCCACCGCATTAACGCCGTCCGACAGGCGCTTAAAAGCGTTGGCGTTGACGCGGACAAGTCCCTTGATGCTATTCTTCCAGCGCTGGAAACTGAATGCGTCCGGCTCGAAGCCGAGTTTTGGGGGCTTTTAACGCAGGCATGCGCGGCGCGCGGGTGGGAGGTCCTGGGGAGCACAAATCGGCGATTGGTCAATAAGGCTCTTTTTGTTTCCCAAGAAGGCAGCGCCGTTAAGGTCGAGGACTTGGCCGCCGGGTGCACGCCTTACATTCCGACCCTGATGCCGACGCTCACGCGCGTTGTGGAGGAACTCATGGCGTCGGAAGCCGAGCTCAAGTCATTCTTGGGCGTTCTGGCGAAGGTGTATGATGCCTTTCCAAGGCCCGGTTCGGAATGCAGCCTCGAAGCCTTGTATCGAAATTGCATTGTTGAATTACAAAAGCCGAGTTTCTGGCGCAATCCAACCTCGACGTCGTTCATTCGCTTAAGTCGGCCGGCATTTCGCTATCGGATATCGGAAATCCTCCGCCTGGGCATATTTACGACCGATGGTCGCGCGGTGACTCTTGGCACCACGACGATGTCGAAAGAGGCTTGGGAGATCTATTCGCCCGGCGAGCAGAGGGTTGTTATCGCAGGTCGGCTAAGCCTGACTCGGCTTGGAGGGAGCAATGCAGATTGATTCGCTCTCAGCCTCTGAAGCGCGTCGGGTCTTAAAGGCGCTCGGCACCGGATCGGCGCCCGCGGAATACGCGCGGCTGCTGCTGGTCGGCCAAAAGCAGTGGTTTGATGCCGCTATCCACAAGATGATCGAGACCGCTACGGATCGGGACTTCGAAGTGCGCTTTGTGCGCGCGCGCTACGGCGGCGGCAAGACTCACTTTCTTTACTGTCTTGAGCAGGAAGCTCGCGAGAGAAAGTGGGCTACCAGCTTTGTGCTCCTCAAGCGCGATCTGGTCGAACTCGACCGTTTCGCCTCTTTTGTTCGTGAAGCGGCGAGAAATGTCATACTCCCCAATGGAAAAGCCGGACTTGGCGGCGTTATGGAGAGCGCGGCGGCGACTCACGCTTCTCGATTTGGAATCCTTCCTGGAAAGACCGTTTCGCTTATGACTTTGGAGCAGGCGAAGCGCGACTTCGTCGACCATTGCGTCCGCCTGTTTATTTCGCAGCCGTTTCTTCCGGCGCTTCGCGCGTACTATGCCGCTTTCCAACAGAATGATTGGGCGCAGATGGACAGCGTTCACGCCTGGTTGGGGGGCGGCGATTCAGGCATCGTGATTGACGCCCGCTATACAACTGGCCGGGAGGCGATTCGCCTCAAGCCGCTAGGCGCTAATCTGGCCGAGGAGCAGCTTAGAGTTATCGCGATTTTGTGTCAGCTGAGCGGCAGTGCTGGGTTCTTCATCGGCGTCGATGAGTTGGAGATCATCGGGCAGCTGCCTGGCCAGAGGAAGGCGAATTCATTTCAAACGCTCCGCGCGTTGGTCGATCAAAACAATCCTCACAGACAGCCTCCGGCGACGTGCCTGTTTCTTGCCGCGACGCCGGAGATGTTCGAAGATCCGGACAAGTTTCCGAGCTATAAGGCTCTCCAGGACCGTATCGAGACCCTCCCGAATCTCAGCGGCGCAAACGGGCTGAATTATAGGGCCAACGTGATTGACCTCGACAAGACGCCGCTTGAAAAGGCTGATCTTAGGGAATTAGGCCTCGCGCTGATAAGAATGCACGAACTAGCGTTTGGCCCGGTATCCGGGGGGATTCGTGAATCGCTCGACAGGGTCGTCGCGCAAGTGATCACGGGGAAATACGTGATGGCTCGTCCCAGGCTGCTTTGCCGTTGCGTCACAGATCTATTGAACGGGCAGTTGACTGGCGATTTGCCGGCGGCGGTTGCGACTCGGGCGCGCCAACTTCAGGAGGGCCGGGAGAAAGAATTGTCCGGTCAGTGAGCGTCATACATGCAGAGCGCACAGGCACCAAACGAGTTTAGGAAGGCGATCCGACACTTAAGATCAGGCGTTCCCTCGCCATCGGCGGCTCGGATGGTGACTGTGGCTACGAACGGCGTGGAGGATGAGCTCGGCCGGCATGAGACAGCCTGGCGCGCGGGGTCGGCGACCGGATCGAACATGATCTTCATCTCGGCTGACTGGGGCTTTGGAAAAACTCATCTTCGAATGCTCCTGGTTGATTCCTTCCTGCGTCGGAGTACGCCATTCATCCACGACCACATCGACGGAAAAGCGGGCTCTCTCGCTCACCTGCATCGGACCGTGCCTCGCTGGATGGAATCGCTCCAGGTCGGGCCGCACGTTGGCATTAGGTCGGCCATCGAAGAGGCCTTGAGCGATCTTCCCAAAATCCGCAACTGGTGTTGGAAGCGCAAGACGGCTTTCGCTCAGGATCTTAATCGCGCGGTGGATGGGAGGGAATGGGCGTGGAACTTGGTGGCGGGGCATCAGTATCAGTTTCCTGACTACTCGTACTACCACCTCAAGGCCCTTGAGATTCTCACGGATACGGCGGCGTTGATGGCGGTTTTTTCTAAAGGAGGAATTGTCCTTCTCCTGGACGAGGCGGAGAACATTAGCCGGCAACATGATGTCCGTGGACGGCGAAAGACGTACGAAACGCTCGGCCGGCTAACGCGTGAACGACATCTTTTCAACATCGTTTTCGTTACGGATCGCTTTTTCGCCCAGGTGCAAGACGATATGCAAAGAGGGTTGAGGGAAGGCTGGGCGCTGTGGCCAGAAGACGCACGGAGGTTTCTCACCGTCGTTCCGTCGGTGCCCGTCGCGAAACCACCGCGTCTCAACGATGTATTGGCGAAGGCCCTGGTAAACAAGATCGCCCAGGTTTACTCCAAGGGATTTGACTTCCATGTGCCGGCGGGGTTTGAGGAAGTGGTTCTGGCCGCGTGGAATAAGACGGCCACTCGCTCGATACGCCTTCTTGTGCGGATCGCAATCGATGCGCTTGACAGGGCCGCCCAATAACGAACCGTTTTGGGATCGTTTGGTGGTGGGGAAAGCACCGAAGACGATCCTGCCGGCGTTTTCGAATGAACGAGCAGGGGGGATTGCCAGCGGTTCGGCGGCCAAGCGCTAAGGCTCGACTCGGAGATCTGGAGCAAGAGCCCTGGCGAGAATCTGAACGTCAATCAATTGGCGAAAACTGCCGAAATTCGCGCAACCAAGCACGGTCAGAGTCAAGGCGCGCGT
>Ga0116225_1002565_pt1 | contig 12176 bp, 10 predicted proteins | sample Sb_taG_8_FD_88968 | JGI IMG/M metagenome (GOLD analysis project Ga0116225, IMG submission 88968) | Peat soil microbial communities from Weissenstadt, Germany - Sb_50d_c_BC metaG | ecosystem: Environmental > Terrestrial > Soil > Wetlands > Peat | place: Germany: Weissenstadt | collected 2010-09-21 | reverse complement strand
GCAGCAAAGAAAAAGCCCAGAACGATCATGACGGCTGCAGCCACCACTGCGCCGGCGATCACTTTGCTTGTGCTCAAGTTGTGCGCGCCTGCGATGAAATAATAATAGAGCCCGATCATCGCAAGGAACACGAGCCCTACACCGGCAAAAACGACTTTCGCGTTGAGGTCGCGGTCCACGCGGCTGGTCGCCTTATGCGCTTCGGCGGATTTCTTGAGATCAGAGACCGCGCGCTTCATGCCAGCCATCAGTTGCTTGCGCATGCGAAAAAGCGTAAACCCGGCGCCCACCAACATCCCGCCCACCGCAATCGGACGCACAATCGAATACCAGACGCTGAACGCAATACCTCCCCAATATGCGGCCGGGTTCGCGCCCGCCGCCATCGGGGGCAGAGTCGGTCCAAGGAAGTAGATGAGGAGTGGAACCAGCAAACCCCATGCCACCACGCCCCCGGCAAAGTTCAGCGACGCCAGCCGGGGCCCAATAATATAGCCAACACCCAAATAAGCCGGACTGACTGCGGGCGAGGTGAATTGCGACATTCCACCAGTCGCGAGCATAGGCGCGTTCGCGCCGCGTCCCAAGCGCAGCCCCGTCGCCATTTTCGGAATGTTGACCAGGATATTCTTCGTGTACCAGAAAAGATTGACCTGCGACAGAAAGTACATCAAGCCGCCAAAGCCCATGTTGGCAAACAGGATTTTCGCCGCCTTCGATCCCTGCTGTCCGGCCTTATGAATTTCAGCCGCTGCCACCGACTCGGGAAAGGGCAGTTCCGGGTCTTCCACCATTACGCGCCGTAGCAGAGTGACGAACAAAATGCCCAGCAGACCGCCAATCACCATCAGCGCCACGGATTGCCAATATCTCTCCATACCCAGGCTTGGCCACAGTCCCGCAAGAACGAATGCCGGGATGGTGAAAACCGCGCCCGCTGCTACCGATTCGCCAATCGCACCCACGGTTCGCGCGATGTTTTCCTCGAGCAGCGACCCTTTCATCAGCCGCAGCAGAGACATGCCAATGACGGCGGCCGGGTAAGTGGCGGCGATCGTCATCCCGGCCTTCAGGCCGAGGTAGGCATTGGCTGCGCCCAGGATTCCGGTCATGATTAATCCGAGCATCACGGCGCGGAACGTAAACTCCCGCATCTCCATGTTTTCGGGAACGTAAGGTTTGAATTTCTTCGGAGGTTCGGTTGGAGCAATGGTTTGGGGGCTCATGGGAAAATCCTCGCAAATGGTTCAGGCTTGACCAATATAAAGTAGGACGGCGCACGTTAGCACGTGCAGCGCCTGCTTTACAAGCGAATAGCTCCTGTGGCGGCTGGCTTTGTCGAAGAAATTCGGCACTCTACTGAAAAAATGCGGTTGCACAAGCTGCCGGCTTGGTATAGAGTTCTCAGCCACTAGTCTCCCCCGACTGTGCCGTACTCAAGGCTTCCCGCCTCCAGGAGATGCTCCAGATGAAGAATCGAAAATCCTTCATTCTCGTGGACCACTTGTTGACGTCTGTGATTGTTGTTCTCCTGCTGGCAAGCATAGCTCTTGCCGCTGGCCCAAAAGACAAAGTGTTATACGAATTCCAAGGTCAGGTCGGGCAAAGCGGGGTGGACGCGGCTTGGCCGACCGGTGGCGTCATTGGGGATGCAGCAGGCAATCTCTACGGCACAACCTACAGCGGCGGCTCTCAGGTTTGCTATATCGGTTCCGCCACAATCTATCCCTGCGGCACGATTTTTCAGTTGACGCCCCCCACAACCAAGAACGGGGCGTGGACAGAGGCGGTTCTTCACAATTTCTCAGCGGCTAACCAAGACGGGTACAACCCACTAGGCAGTCTGGTTTCGGATGCAAAGGGGAACTTGTACGGCACAACTAGCTTAGGGGGGAACGTAACCAACAACCAGCTGTGCATCGGCGATAGTGCTCTCATCGGATGCGGGACAGTCTTTGAGCTAACGGCTCCCGCCAAGAAGGGCGGCCACTGGAAGGAGACGATTCTCTACAACTTTCAGGGTGGACAACTCCATTTCAGTGACGGCGCGGAGCCCTTTGCCGGCGTGACTTTGGACAGCAAGAGAAATCTGTACGGCACGACCCGCAGAGGTGGTAACACCGATGGGTATAGCGGCATCGCGTACCGGCTATCGCCCCCAGCCAAAAAGGGTGGCCACTGGAAGGAAGAGATACTCTACAACTTCCTCGCCGCGAAAAGCGGCGCGGAGCCGTACAGTGGTGTCATTCTGGATGAGAAAGGCAACCTGTACGGCACGACTCGATTGGGAGAGGGCTTCCCCGGCGCAGTCTACAAGCTAACCCCCCCAACCAAACCGGGCGCGGCCTGGTCCGAGACCACTCTCCATGCCTTCCAGGGCGGCGACGACGGCGCTAATCCTATCGCCAACCTCGTGTTTGACGATAAAGGGAATCTCTATGGCACCACCGAGTGGGGCGGCGGAGTAGGCTGCACTCAAGACTCGGGTTGCGGAGTTGCCTACGAGCTTTCCCCCTCGGCGAAAGGGCCTTGGAAGGAGACCATCATCTATCGCTTTCAAGGAGGCACTGATGGCCTCGCTCCCGCCTCCAATCTCGTTTTCGATAAGTTAGGCAATCTTTATGGCACTACGCAAGGCGGCGGAAACGAAAATAACTGCTCTGTCACGCTTTACCCCTTTGAGGGCTGCGGCACCATCTTTCGGCTGAGTCCTCAGGGTGACCAGTGGAAAGAAACGATTCTCTACGTTTTCCAGGGTTTCCCGAGCCAAGATGGCGCGACCCCGTTAGGCGGACTGTCCTTGGTCGGCAATGGTGAGCTTTACGGCACGACCGCGAGCAACGGCTACTCGGAAGAATGTAATTCCGCCGGTGGCGGGATGAACCCTTTCCCTTGCGGTACCGTGTTCGAGTTTCCGCTGCCGAAGACGGAACATTGAAGGACGGAGAAGACTGGTCAGGAGCGCGCAATTCTGTTCCGCTTCGCTGACGCCTTGATTGACATGCGCATCAGGCAGCGCCCTTGTCTAGCGGCAAAAAGGGCACAGCCGCTAGGCTGTGCCCTGTTTCTGGTCAATCAGCGGTTCAAGATAAAGATCCGTCTCGCTACGGCGTAATGCGATAAACGATCCCTAGGTTAGAGGTTCCTCCCGTCTCCGTCATTCCGTACACCCTTCCCTTTGCGTCCAAATAGGGATTACCGGTAGGTGCATTTCCATCATCAGCTCCCACGAAGTTGTGCAGAATCGTTTCCGTCCAGGTCGTCCCCCGTTTTGTGAGCTTGTAGGATGTCCCAATATTGCTGGAGCCTCCGTTCAACGTTGTGCCGTACAGGTTCCCTTTGCTGTCCATGGCAAGGCCCCCATACGGGTTATTGCCGTCTCCGCTTCCATTGGCGCCGAACTCATACAGAATGGTTTCTGAATAAGTCTTCTTGCTTTTTGAGTAAACCAGTTCCCACACCGTTCCTGTACCGTTTGTTCCGCCAAACGATGTCGCGCCGTAAATGTTGCCTGCCTTGTCGCTGATCAGATCAATCCAGTACAAGCCGGACCCGTCGCCGTTCTGATTGGTGAAGTTGTAGAGCACGGTTTCCACCCAGCCTTTCTTGGTGAGGCTCAGGCGGTAGATTACGCCCTGTCCGCTGGCACCACCGGTCGGCGCTGCTCCGTACAAGTTTCCGGCGGTGTCCATCATTAGCCCTTCGTATGGAAAGCCGCCGTTGGACGAGCCGTTGAGATTTTGAATCACCTTCTGCTTCCAGCCTTTGGACGTCTTCTTCATACTGAAAATGACGCCCGCGCCGGTGGAGCCTCCGTCCGGGGTAGTGCTGTACATGGTGCCATCGGGGGCAATCGTCATTCCGGCTGACGGGTCGGCGCCGTCTGTCGTGCCACTGGCGCTGAAGCTGTAAAGCACCGTCTCTGCCCATCCGCCGCCAGCTTGTGGAGACAATTCATAAACGGTGCCTGTCCCGTTGGTCCCGCCAGCCTGGGTGGTGCCAAATATGTTGCCCTTGGAATCGAACGCCAGACGGCCATGAGGAGAAGCGCCATCCCCATTGCTTTGGCCTTTGAACTCATAAAGAATTGTTTCCTTGCCCGCAAGAGTCAGCATGAACACAACTCCCTGGCCATAGGTTCCGCCGTCACCCGTTGCTGCGTAGAGGTTGCCTTTTGCGTCGCTGATGAAATAATTGCTCCAGGGGTCAGCGCCGTCACTGCCGCCCGCAAAGTTCCACAACACTTTTTCCGTACTTGCCCACCCTGTCAGGGCGAGCGCAAGTACCACTGCGAATATCCCGATGAATCTTTTCACAGAACCCCCTCCTGATTGCTTTCTGGTATATGAGCGGTCCCAACCGCGGACGTGCTCAAGGGTTCCAAGTTTACACCAGCGCGGCACGCAAAAAGCGCCAAAACCGAGGCTGGACAAGGAATTTGCTCGGTCGCGTTTTCGGCTGGTACGGGGGTGTTGACTTTGGCACGAATGGATAGCGCTCGCCAGCGCGTCAACGAGTAGAATCGCGATTTACCGACAGCTACGGTCCGCTCGCGGCCCGAAGTGTAGTCCCACCGGTGCGTTGCTACTTTTGTGAGCGCCATGCCGGAATCGCAGAAGCCCCTGCCGCCAGGTGGCCGAGGCTGGCGGGTTGGACGGTCACTACATTCGGCCCCTTGGTCTTGCCTGCGATAATTGGCTTATTAGGGACGGTCTCGTAGGCGTAGCCCATGAGCAGCGCCCCAATCGGGCGGGCATGCCGAATGTGTCCGAGTCGTGCCCATCCGTAGTGAACTTGTCCCTTAATTGTGAATTGCAGCCCAAGGTAGGCCGACGTCGTTTCGTGTATCCACGGCCCAAAATATCTCTTCGTCCCCGAGTTTAGGTAAGCGTTTTCGAACATCCAGGCACGATTGGCCCACCCTTGGGAGTTTCCTCCCACCTTCGTTCCCTTGGGCAGAGCAGCGGCGCAAACAAAGTTCTGACTGACGAACGATACGATCTCGTTCTGGGGCTGTTGGGTTGAGCCAGCGGGACCCACATTCAAACTGCGAACGAAGAATATACCGAGTGCGGACAACTGACTAGAGCGCTGTTGCAGTTCGAAATCCCTTATCCCGTCATGGTTGAGATCGAGGTAATAATACCGATTGAGTGGCAGCCATTTGTGCGCCGGAGTGTAGACCACCCTAGCTTCGACAGGCTCTGCCAAGCATAACAAGCCCACTCCCGCTGCGCTTGCCGCAAGCGCGTACTTGTTGAGTAGGTGCCACACCGAATCGGAAAGCAGGGAAGGCGCTTTAGGCGGACGCGAAGACGGTTTCATGAAATCCTCCTCGAACGCAACCATTGTAGTTCCGACTGCAATTCCTTCCGGTGAAGATCATTAGCCTGCACAAAGGCCGGTCAACTGCTGCTATCAGGCCATAGCACTCAAAACCCTCAATGTGTGAAACGTCAGTTTTCGCACGCGCTCCACCTATGCACACGCTGCGCACCGAATGGCACGTACCTTTGTGCTCGTTGCGCGTGGCCTTCTGCACCGCTATACTGAAGAAGATTCGTCCAGCAGAGCCCCCGTAGCAACGGCTGGGCGAGGGAGGATCGTCTTCAGCAGTAACGGTACCCCAATTCGGGCCACCGGGACCAGGGTTGTCGTGCACGATAATCCATTGGTCTCCTGGGCCAGCGGCATCGCCGCAGGCTTGTTCGCCACGTTGTTCCCTTCCGATTGTCGTCTTTGCAGTGCTCCTCTGATTAACATTTCCCGGCTGCCAGTTTGTGAGGACTGTCTTAGTGCAATGCGGCCGCTTACGGGCGGAGCGTGTTCGATCTGTGGCGAACGATTGATGAGCACGTTGGCATTCTCTGTTGAAGGTCACTCGGCTGAATCGGGCGAGGCGCGTTGCGGATTGTGCCGCCGTCTGGAACCTCCGTACGTGAAGGCCACGGCCTACGGAAGTTATGACAGCGGCCTGCGCGAGCTGATTCACTTGCTGAAATACAACCAGGTTCGACCGGCCGCCAATGTTTTGGGGCGCATGCTGGCGGAAGCGATCGAAGATTTGCGGCCTCTTTTTTCTGAGGGCGAGGTTCTGGTTGTGCCTGTACCGTTGCATTCACGAAAGCTGCGTCAGCGCGGATTCAACCAATCAGAATTGATTGCTCGCGCTGCTTTGAAACTGACCGCGGATGACCGGTTCCAACTGTGCGGCGGTTTGTTGGAACGCTGCCGCGAAACTAAATCTCAGATCGGACTCTCGCGGCACCAGCGCCGGGAAAATATCCGCGGCGCGTTTGTGGTGACAAAGGGTCACGAAGTGAACGGGCGCGAAATATTAGTCGTTGACGACGTTTTCACGACCGGCACCACGGTTTCAGAATGCGCACGCATTCTGCGGCGGGCGGGAGCGTCGAAGGTATTCGTGGCAACCGTAGCGCGAACGTTGAAGAGCGAAGCCCAATACGCCATACGGGAGTCAGAAACAAAAGCGCAGCTAACGATGGCAGCGGCTGGATGAGAATCGCGTAGCGACGGACGCTTCGTCCGTCCGGCTGGGCAAAGCCAGGCAGCTTGAGAGACATAGTGTCAGGGAAGTGGAACAACTCGATGGGCGCCCGGACTCACATGTCCACGCCGGTATCCGTCGGTGTGCGTAGTGACGGCGACGGACCCCACGTACTGCATGCGCCCGTGCTGGTGCTGAATGCCTCGTATGAGCCCATCAATGTATGTGCCGCCCGCCGCGCCATCGTTCTCGTGCTCAAGGGCATCGCCATGACCGAGGAAGAAAACGGACACTTCCTGCACGCCGCACGCGTCGCCATGCGTCTGCCCTCGGTAATCCGTCTGCTCGAGTATCGACGAATTCCGCACCAGTCGCGCGCACTCTCGCGCAAAAACATTCTGCTGCGTGACCGCAATACCTGTCAGTTCTGCGGTGAAGTGCTGGCCTCGGGCGACCTGACGCTTGACCACGTTGTCCCGCGGTCTCGCGGTGGCGCTTCCACTTGGGAGAATCTTGTGGCCTGCTGCCATCCCTGCAATCGCCGCAAGGGCAACCAGCTCCCCGGCGAAGCCAGCATGAAGCTCATGCGCGAGCCGCGCGCCTTCAATCTCCACACCAGCCGCCACATCATGCGCCTCATGGGACGGTCCGACGACAAGTGGCGGAAGTATCTTTTTTATTGAGGCATTCAGCATTCAGCACTCAGCAATCAGCCAAACTAAAAACACTGCTGCCGAACCCGCATTAGCTTTCGCGAGAAGTCTGCCAGGTCTGTCTTGGCTGAGTGCTGAATGCTGACTGCTATTTTTGCTGCGGTGGTGACGCGGGTTTCCCCTGATCCTTCTGCACTTCTTTCCCGTCGTAGGTGATCTTCACGTTCGATCCGAATTTCTTGTAATTCGTGTACTTCACGATCTCGCGGATCTTCACGTCGCCCGTGGAAAAATGCAAAGTGTCATCCGCGCGCGTGTAAACCGGAAACCAGTACGGACCATCCACCACCTGCTCCCGATAGGTGGTGAACTTGGGGAACAGATTCTCATTGCCTTTTTTCCTGGTGCCAATATCCGGGACGCTCTTGCCGTAGGTTTTCACGATCTGAAAATCCTTGTCGTCCACCCAGATGCGTCCTTGAAAATATCGCTTCTTGCCTTCAATTTGCTTCGGCGCAATGTCGAAAACATAGCAGTGCAAATCGTCTTCCTGCTGCTGCCCGGCGTAGAGAATGCTGTATTCCCCAATTTCATCGCTGGTCAGCACAAAGGGCAGGCGGTTTTCGATGTCGTCCATATCCTGCTCGGTCATCGAGATGCGCTGCAAGGTCGATTGCGGCGCGAAGACCACGTTCTTGACTTTCTTTCCCTGGTCGTCAAAAGAGACGTCGAACACCTGCTGATATTCACCATCCGGAGTGTCACCATCGACGGTTTGCACTTTCACCGTTTGCCGATATCCGTATTGGTCGAGCGCAACTTTGAATTCTTTTTCCTTGGCCGCAAAGTGCTGAATAATTTCCTCGGACGTAACCCCTTTGGGCTGGGCGGTATCGAGCGGTCCCTCATCCCCGAAAGCGCGCAACGAGACCGGGCCGCATAAAGCCACGGCCATAACCACAACAAACACCATCCGCATGAATTTCATAACCCTAGTGTAGCGAAATCGGACCCGGAAAACCTACCAGCTTAGATTGCCATCTCTGGCTTGGAGTTGCCGGGGATGGTGCTACAAAACGCGTAGCCCCGGAGGACGAGTCTCGCTCACACTCCTTTCATCCTGACGTTGTAAGATGGCGTAATCAAATCATGCCCTTCAGCCCACGCGCGGAAGTGCCGTTAGTGCCGCCTTCGGTCCAGCAAGAGATCGCGCGTCTGGCTGCGCTGCCAGAAACCCGCTCCGCGTTCGCCTGGCTTCGCGCCGAGGAAAGTCAATTCGCGATACGGCAACTGGAGATGGCGCGCATTCCCGCCCCTCCTTTCGGCGAGGCTGCCCGAAGCGAATGGCTCCAGGAACAATTTCGCGCCCTCGGGCTGGAAGACGTCCACACCGACGAAGTGGGCAACGTGTTCGGCATTCATGCCAGACCCTTGACCAAACCCGTTTCCGCCAAGCAGTACACCGCCCTCAGCGCTCACATCGATACCGTTTTTCCTGCCGGAACTCCGCTCAACCTTCGCCAGCAGGGAAACCGCCTCTATGGTCCCGGAGTTTCCGATAATGGCGCCGGAGTCGCAGCGCTGCTGGCTGTGGCCGCAGCGCTTCGTGCGACCACGGTTTCGCTTGCTACGCCCATACTTTTCATCGGCAACGTAGGGGAAGAAGGCGAAGGCGACCTGCGCGGCATGCGCCACATTTTTTCTCAGGCCCGATGGAAAGACTCGATCCGTTACAGCCTGATCCTCGACGGCGCCGGTTCCGATACGATTGTCGCCGAAGCGCTGGGCAGCCGCCGCTTCGAAATCATCGTGCGCGGTCCCGGAGGACACTCCTGGAGCGACTTTGGCATGCCCAACCCTATTCTGGTATTGGCGCGCGCCATCTACTCATTTTCTCAGACGTCGCTCCCATCCTCGCCGAAAACGACCTTCAACGTTGGTGTGATTCGTGGTGGTACTTCCGTGAACTCGATCCCCGAATCGGCCAGCATGCGGGTCGACATCCGATCCACTTCGATGGCCGAGATGGAGCGCCTGGAAGCTTCCTTGCGTCGAGCACTGGAGCACGCCGTCGAAGAGGAATCGCGGGTGAGCCAGCGTCGTACGGCATCGCAGAAGCGTGCATCCGGTCTCAGTCACGAAATCGTGCCCATTGGCAATCGACCCGCCGGCGAACTGGATGGCAACGCACGAATTCTGAAGGTGATCCGCGCCGTGGATGCACACCTCGGCAACGCCGCACAAATTCAGCGCGCCTCCACCGACGCCAACATTCCTTTATCGCTAGGGCGGGAAGCAATCGCCATCGGCGGCGGCGGCGTGGGTGGCGGCGCTCACACTCTGCAAGAGTGGTTCGACTGCACCGGTCGTGACCTTGGGCTCAAACGAATATTGCTGACCCTGATGGCGCTGGCAGGCGTTGCGGAAGGGTAGTAACAAAACTTCGCCACAGATCTGCGCCGATCACACGGACAAACAAAAAGAAAAAAAGCGTATCCGTGCAGATTCGTGAAATCCGTGGCGAAGGGTTAGAAACCCGGCTTGCGCACCGGCCGGAACGGAATCATGACCACCGTCTGGATCGCCACCGGATCGCCATTTCTCGTGGCCGGACGGAACCGCCAGCGCGACAGCGCGGCACTCGCATAAACATCCAGACGATCGTCCACGCCACGAAGAATTCGCACTTCGCCCACTGATCCGTCGCTGCGAATCACCGCCGAGAGCATCACCATGCCTTGCACATTCTGCCGCATCAACTCCAGCGGATATCCGGGATCGACTTCCTGCGTGGCTACCGGCGCAATCAAATCACCCGGCTTTTCTGCTTCCTTTAACTCGGCAAAATGCATGACCCAGCTTCCGCCCGCGGAGTTTAAGTTGGGCACATTCAGAATCATGGCATAGGACTTCCGGTCGCCGAAAACCTTGCGCTCAAGCTCGCTCGTAACATTGGCGGGCAGGTCCGGAGAGCGTGGAGCAACGGCACTTACCCGAGGCGGCATCGCGCTCGCGAGCAGCGGAGAGTCGGACGACTTCTTGTCTACTCCCGGAGCGCCACCGGCAACCGTCGAACTGCTTCCCAGCTTAGGGTTCGTTCCCACAAAGAGTCCCGGCGGCACGCCGTTTGTACTGCTTTTTCCCGCACCGATTGCTGAGTGAGCGTCTCCGGGAACGTTTGGCGTTCCAGCGCCGCCAGGCTTGCCCTCCGGAGTCGCCGCAAAAGTTCCCCGCCGATTCCCTGCGGGCGCATCGACAGGCCCACGCGGAGCCACAGGATGAAGGTTCAATGCAATCAGCCGTCCGTCGCCTGAACTTCCGGACGCGTGAACCGAAGGCGGTGGCGGCACTACCGCACTGCCGGAGTTTCCGAGCGGCGTCACTCTCGCCAGCGCGCGTTGCTCGCGGATCGGCAACTGTGGCGCAGGCGCCACCACTTGCGCATGTCCAATATTGATGTCGGTCAATCGACGAGAATCCGAACCTTCAACTTCGCGTGGAGGTTCCACAATCGCCGGCTGCGGAGCGTAAACCTCCCGCCTTGAAACCGCGTTGAGCTCTGGCGTCGGCGCGACCACGGACGCCGACAACGCCGGAGCCTGCTTCATTGCGCTGGTTACATCCGGAGGCGGTGCGACCACGGAAGACGGCAGCACCGGCACTTTCAAATCCAACGGCGAACCCGCCACGACCGCCGCCGGAATCGTCGGCGTGGGATGCGCCCAGGCCACGATGTTCGGCAGCGGCACATCGTGCTCCAACTTCAGGTTCGAGGGAGCGACAATCGTCTGCGCCCGATTATCCGCTTCCGGAGGCACCGAGATGATCGGCTGCGCCGCATGCTCCGGATCGCCTTTCTTCGGCACTGGGGCGCTCGTCACTCCGGTGTTCAGCGGAGCCACATATTCGGCAGGTTCGTAGTAGACGACATCCGAGCTGTGAAACACACTCTGCTGCACCAGATGCGGTCGCTGCGGCCAAAGCAGCGACGAACCCCACAACGCCGCGATCACCAGGACATGGCCAAGCCCAGACTCCAGGAACTGGATCCAGGGCATCCGCGTCGGAACAAAAACATCAGGCCAGAAAGTCGCCGGCCGGGAGACCAACTGCAAGGGCGGTTTTCGACGAAGCGACAGCAAGTCCCGCAGATTGCGAAGGAAAACTCGGTGCGCCGGCTCCAGCGCAACCAGCAATATGGGCACGGCAACCGGCTTCCGGCGGCGCTTGCGCGAGGTGTCGATCAGCAGTGGGCCTTGTTTCATGCACTCTTCGCGGGCAGCGCGACTCCCTCTTATTATAGATGCCACGACCGCCTTGGCTCCGCCGCAAACAGTTCCTGGGCTTTAATTTCCGTGCTTTAATACCGATATGAAACTCGCAGGATTGCTAGCTTCCGTGTTGCTCATCTGCAGTTTGCCGCTGGCCGGGCAAAATCCCCCAACCTCCGCGACGCCGGTCGAGGACTATTCCGGAATGTACAGCTTTCTGCGAGAAGGGGAATTCGTCCAGATCACGGTCGAAGACGAGGGCCGGGTCACCGGCTTCGTTTCCCGCTACGGCGATTCCGACAGCGATCGCGGCGCCTTCCTCGATCAGTTCTTCAAACAGGGCAAGCTCGACGGAACCAAACTGACTTTTACCACCGACACCGTCCACGCAGTCTGGTTCGACTTCAAAGGCACAATCGATCGCGGCGAAGGCAAAACCCTGGAAGACGAAGCCTATTATGTAGTGCAAGGCACGCTAACCGAATCCCACACCGATGCCAACAAAAAAGTCACCTCAAAGTCCCAGGAAGTAAAGTTCAAATCCTTCCCCCGCGACATGTAGGCGAGCCCATGGGGGGCGGACACTCCTGTCCGCCGCCGTTGAAGTTGGTGTTGGGGGTTGATTCTGGGCCAAAAAAGGTAAAAATCAGCGGACAAGAGTGTCCGCCCCACACTTCCGGTGGACGCCACGCCTGACCGGGTGTAACATCGCAAAAAGCCGTGCCCCTCTTGGCTTCCCCCTCG
>Ga0116225_1002563_pt1 | contig 12183 bp, 10 predicted proteins | sample Sb_taG_8_FD_88968 | JGI IMG/M metagenome (GOLD analysis project Ga0116225, IMG submission 88968) | Peat soil microbial communities from Weissenstadt, Germany - Sb_50d_c_BC metaG | ecosystem: Environmental > Terrestrial > Soil > Wetlands > Peat | place: Germany: Weissenstadt | collected 2010-09-21 | reverse complement strand
GCAGCCCCGCCAGGCGCGACCCCGACGAAGCTGTGCCAACATAGCATCAGGGTTCTGAGTCAACCCTCAAAATAGGAACTTTCTACTTTGGTGGGAATAGGAACTTTCTACTTTGGTCCGACACTTGCCATCGCGCACCATGCCGGTCATGCGCGTCGCCAGCGTACGCATATTGTCGCGGAACCTGGCGACGTCTTCCTTCTTCCCCAGCGGTCCGTGGCCCGGAATCACCGTGTCGAAATCCAGCGCGAGAGCTCCGTCGAGCGTGCCGGGCCAGTCGCCCACCGAGGCGCCGGCGTTGTAGTCGACCACCGGATCGTGCTTGTCGCCGGGCGCGCTGTTCACGAACAGGTCGCCGGTGTGAACGGTCCGCAGAGCCGGAAAATAGATCACTACGTCGCCGTTGGTATGGCCGCGCCCGTAGTAGCGTGCGCGCACTTCCTGCCCGCCCAGAAACACGGATGTCTCCTCGCTGAACACGATCCGCATCAGGCCGGGCTGCTTGCTCTTCTCCATGTTGGCGCGAGCGTTCTTGTGCGCGATGATCTCGGCCGTTGGCAAAAGCTTGGCGTTACTGCCGGTGTGATCGCCGTGCTGATGCGTGTTGAGCACGTATTTCACGGGCTGGGCGGTGACGCTTTTGACCTGGGCCATGACGGCGTCGAAATCGCGTTCGAACTTGTCGTCGACCAGGATGACGCCCTCGCTGGTGACGAACACGCCGACGTTGCCGCTGGCGTCGCCCTCGATCATGTACAGGTTGTCCTTGACCTTGCTCAAGTTGAGTTGCGGTGGGCCCTGCTTGCCCTGCGGATTCTGGGTGTAGGCGGCCCATGCGCCGAGAAGCGCGAGCACCCCGGCGGAACAACGGATCACAACAGTACGGCTCATGCGGGAGAGGATACCAGATTTCTTGTTATCATCAGAATCTTGCCGCAGCAATGGCCAGTGAAATCACCCCCGATCAACTAGAGAAAATGCGCCGCGATTGGGACGATCGCGCCCGCGAGAACGCGCGCTACTACGTCGCCACCGGCCGCAAGGATTGGACCGATGAAGACTTCTTCGCCTCGGGTGAAAAAGCCGTCTCCGAGGACGTGCTCACCGACATGACCAACATCTGCCAGGGGCGCGATCCCCAGGCGATGCGGGTGCTCGAGATCGGCTGCGGCGCGGGCCGCGTGACGCGCGCCCTGTCCCGGATTTTCGGCGAGATCCACGCGGTGGACGTCAGCGGGCAGATGGTCGCGCTCGCAAAGGAAGCCCTCCAGGACCGGCCCAATGTGCGCCTGTATCAGAACAACGGCTGCGACCTGACTGTGATCCCGGCGCAGGAGTTCGATTTCGCCTACTCGACCATCGTGTTCCAGCACATCCCCAGCTATGAAGTGATCGACAACTACGTGCGCGAGGTGCATCGTCTGCTGCGCGATGGCGCGCTGTTCAAGTTCCAGGTACAGGGATATTTGGGCGCGCGGTCTACGCCCGGCGACACCTGGCATGGCGTATCGTTTTCAGAAGAGCAGGCCCGCGCCATGGCCGAGCGCACGGGTTTCGAGATGCGCTACACCTACGGCGCCGGTAACCAGTATTTCTGGCTGTGGTTTTTTAAGGAATAGCGCCGTTACCTCACCAAAAACGGCTTGTGCCACACCCAGTGCAAGTGGAACTGCACGATGGCCAACGCCAATCCCGATCCCAACACTACCGCCACGATCCCCAACCAGGTGAGGAACGCCTTCCACGGGAACTTGCGCTTCTCGCGCTTCAACACTAGCTAGTAGCTGGCAAAAATTCCCAGGAAGAACAGCAGGCACATCGGCACCGCGAACAACATCAGGTTGAACACGTCCGGCGTGGGCGTGATGATCGCCGCCAGGATCACGATGCCTAAAATCGCGTAGCGCGAGTGGTTCAGCAGGAAGCTGGGCGAGGCGACGTGGATCAGCGTGAGGAAGAAGATCAAGACGGGCAGCTCGAATACCGCCCCGATCCCCAGCATCACGTCCACGAATATGTCGAAGTACGAGTCGATGGAGATCATCGGGTGAACGCCCACCGATTGCCCCAAGCCGAACAGGAACGTCGTGCCGTAGCGGAACGCCAGGAAATAGCCGAACGCTCCGCCGGCCAGAAACAAGCTCGCGGTGGAGAGTACGAAGGGCACCGCCCACCGCTTCTCCTTGGAATACAGCCCCGGTGCGATGAACGACCACACCTGCCACAAGATCCAAGGCGACCCCAAAAACAACGAGGCCACCAGCGGCGTCCAGACCCACATGATGGAAAACTGCTCCATGGGATTGATGGCGATGAACTGCGCCAGCGGATCGCCTGTGGCGCGCAGCGCTTCCTGGCCGGGCGCCAGAACAATCCTGAACAGCTGGGTGCTGAAGACCACGCACACCAGAAACACCAGGCCTAGCCCGTACAACGCCTTGATGATTCGCGAGCGCAGCTCTTCCAGGTGCTCCAGGAAGCTCATGCGGAGCATGCCCTCGTCTTCGTCGTCCGGATCGCCGGCCGAAGGCGGAGGGGGAATACGGCCGCCCCCGCCACCCGCCGCGGCCAGGGGCGCCCCCGGAATCGGCGTCGAAGTCACCACCGGCGGCGGACCCGTGGCGAACGGATCGTCGGGATAAACGGGCTCATTATGTTGCGGAGGCAGTTCTCCGCCGTGGATATCGTCGGTACTCATCCGTTCGGCCTAACCTTAACTGTGCTGGGGGACTTCCGCTTCAGCGTGCCCGGCCTGCGCCGAAACAACCGGTGCTGCGTCTTCCGTAGGCAACACTCCGGCCGGCGTGCGAGGCACCGTGCCCTCGATCCCTGGCGTTGGCGTTGCTTCGGCCGGCGCCGCAGCCGTCGTTCCGGAATGTTCCGTGAAGGGCTCGGTTGCGGTGGTCCCGTTTGATTCGGCGCCCGGAACTTCTGAAGCGCCTACCGTGGATGGGTCGTGAGCGGGTAACAACAGGTGATCCTCCGGATGCGACGGCAGGGTCGACGGCTCGGCCTCGGCGATCGTATCGAAAGAGGAAAAATCGAGGTTGGTGCTGGACAGGATGTCACTCGAAATCTGACGAGTGGTGTCCTTCAGTTCATTGCTTTCCCGCTCCAGAGTCTGCATTTCGCGCTCGAACGTAGCTTTTAGGTCGTTCGAGGCGCGCCGGAATTCGGTAAGTGCCTTACCGATCGTCCGCCCCAGTTCTGGAAGCTTCTTGGGCCCAAACAGAACGAGGGCGACGAGGAAGATGACGACCATCTCTTGGACGCCAACGGAACCCATCGTGAACCCTCCTAAGTCATAGAGCAGCGCAGAAGCTGCTCCACGCATATCATACCAGATTAGCCACCCACGAACCGCAACGCGAAGCAAGGGTGCGCGAGAATCGCAAAAGTGGAGCCCCGGGATTCCTACGCAAATCTCAAGAGTCCGAGCGAGCAAGCTACGCCAGCAAATTCGCGGTGCGGTCGAGCTTTAAGCCCGCAGCCGGGCTGCGCGGCTGCGACGCCAATTTAAAAGCCGGAGGCAGCCTAAAAAAAGCCGAGTCCCCCAACGGCTACCAGCCGACAGATTTTATGCAGGTGTCGGATGTGTCGGATTGTGTCGGATCGATGGGAACAGAAGCGCGTCACATAAAGAACCTCTCCACATCCCAGGATAACTGGCGGTGTCCAGAGCACCGGATGTATTTGTGAACGGTTTCAATAGGATATTGCCTGTGACTGGTTCTTGATCCGGGCCTCCAACTCTTCCCCTTCTATGTCGCACACCCTTGGGTTCGGCTCAGCGCCGCCGCGACATTTCCGGCCGGAGCGCCTCAATGACGTTGTCTCCGGTGTCGGCAATGAAGATCTCGCCCAGCGGATCGATCGCGATTCCGTTTTCCAAGGACGACGTACTAATGACAGGAGGACCAACGAGGGACAGATTCGAGATGGCGCCTTCGGGCGAGATTCTCATGAATCCAGGCGTAAGGATATTGCCAGCCGCGTCCGCCGCGATGGCAGTCGGGGTGTCATTAAGTTTGATCAGCGTAGTGATGATTCCAGCCGGGGAGATTTTTCGGAGGCGCAGGTTTTGGTCGTCCGCCACAACTACGTTTCCCATCGAATCGACGGCAAGCCCCCAGGGCACGTTTAACTGAGCCTGAGTTGCCGGCCCGCCGTCGCCTGAATAACCGCGCGTACCGATCCCCGCAAGAGTCGAGATGATTCCGTCGGGAGTAATTTTTCGCACCCGATTGCCGTAGAACTCAGTGACGTAGATCGCACCGTTGTGATCGATTGCGATTCCATAAGGTCCGGCGATCACCGCGTTTGTCGCCTGGCCGCCATCCCCTAGATTGCAGCATGGCCCCCCACCGGCGATGGTCGTAATGGCACCGTCGGCGGCGACCCTCCGAACCCGGTTATTAACCGCGTCGGCGATCAGAAGATTGCCGGCGAGATCCACTGCCAGTCCGACTGGCCCGTTGATCTGCGCCTTCACGGCGGGCCCGCCATCGCCCGAAAATCCCGCTGTGCCGTTGCCGGCGATGGTCGTGATGGTTCCGTCGCGAGCGACTTTGCGGACCCTTGAGTTGCTGTAGTCGGCGATGTAAACATTTCCCTCGCGATCCGCTGCCAACCCTTCCGGGTTCAAGAACTGGGCGTTGGTCGCGGGGCCGCCGTCACCGATGTTGGTTGGACTCACGGTGCCTGCGACAATGGCGATCACGCCACGGGGGTCAATCTCGCGTATCTCACCAGCCGACTGATTGGTCACGTAGATGTTGCCGCCAGGATCGACGGCGACTGCGCCGGCGGCGGCGTGGTAGGCCGAGAACGCGCTGAGGCAACAGTCCGGGCCAATCACCTGAACGGTGCCGTTCGGCGCGATCCGCAAAACCGATTCGTTCGTGACGATTACATCGCCGGCCGGATCCAGGGCGAGTCCGGTCATCGAGCCCAGAGAGCTCGCCAGCGTCGTCAGGGTGCCGTTGGTTGTCAGCTTGATGACGCTGGCGGTCTGGAGGTCGGCGATGTACAGGGTCCCGGCGGCATCGATACGGCCAACCCGGCCGGCGACACGCCAGGCAACACGGTCGTGATGATTCCGTTCGGGGAGACTTTTCGGAGCGCGTTGCGCTCTCCGATATACAAGTTTCCCGAGCGGTCCAAAGCAACTGTTTGCGGCGAACTCAAGAAGGCCTCGGTGGCGGGAGATCCATCGCCATCGCTTCCGCCTCCTGCGACCGTCGCAATCGTGCCTTGCGCTGAGATTTTCTTGACGCTTCCGCCGAAGAACTCTGCAACATAAATGTTGCCCTCGTTATCCACGGCGAGCCCGGCCGGCAGGTTCAGTTGGGCGCTGAGGGCTGAGCCGATCGGGCCCGGGATACCACTTCCGGGAATCATCGTGAGAGTGCCGGCGGAATCGACTTTGAAAACACAATTGAAAAACGAGCTGAAATAGAAATTACCCTGGGCGTCCGCGGCCACTCCGACGGTTCCGCCGACGGAGACGCTGACCGCCGGCACCGGCCCTAGCGGCGGGCCCCCGCCCAGCGTGGAAAATCTGTACTGTTGACCGGCGCCAAAAGCAGATACGCACAAAACAGATGAAAACACGATCGCATAGTAGATGTGCCGCACTGAGCCCATTCTACCCTGCGTGACAGCCGGGCTTCTCATCACTCTTCTGCACGGTTCCCAACGCCGACAGCTTGTCTGATCGTCGCCATACAAATACCCTCTCCGTCTCCCGGCAACCGAATCCGCGTGGACCTTAGAAAAACGGGTCAGGCGGGCCGGGGATCTACCTGAGCCGTTTTCCTGCCATTCGCGCGTATAATGTTTCGGGGAGGGAAATTATGCGCCGTCTGTTGGTTACAACCGTATTGCTGGCCTCGGTACTCGCGGGGTCGCTCTCAGCACAGGACAAGAAACGCGTTGCCGTCATGAACTTCGACTACGCCACCGTCTATTCCGGCGTGGCCGGCATTTTCGGATCTAACGTGGACGTGGGCAAAGGCATCGCCGACATGCTCGTCGACCGCTTGGTGCGCGACGGCACGTATTCGGTGATCGAGCGCAAGGAACTCGACAAGCTCCTGACCGAGCAGAATTTCTCGAACAGCAACCGCGCCGATCCGGCCAGCGCGGCGAAAATCGGCAAGCTCCTGGGCGTCAGCGCCATTATTGTCGGCAGCATCACCCAATTCGGCCGCGATGACAAGAAGACTTCGGTCGGCGGCGGCGCCATCGGCGGCATCACCGGTCGCTTCGGCGTGGGTGGCATCAGCAAGAGCGAATCCAAAGCGGTGGTGGAAGTCACCGCGCGCATGGTGAGCGTCGATACCGGCGAGATTCTGGCCGTGGCCGAGGGCAAGGGGGAATCCTCGCGCGGCGGTACCGGGCTGCTGGGCGCGGGCGGCGGTGGCGGCGGAGCCGGCGGCGGCGGCATGGACATGAGCAGCAAAAACTTCGGCGCCACCATCCTGGGCGAAGCGACCAACAAGGCAGTAACCATGATGGCCATGGATTTCAATTCCAGCGCGGCGAAAATCCCCACCGTGGTGATTCCGGTCGACGGCCTGGTGGCCGACGTGAACGGGTCCACCGTGGTGTTGAATGTCGGCTCGTCCGTCGGCTTGAAGGCCGGCCAGGTGCTGCAGGTGGTCCGCACGGGACGCGAGATTAAAGATCCGGCCACGGGCAAAGTGCTCCGCCGGACGGAAACTCCGGTCGGGTCGGTCACCATAACTTCGGCCGACGCCGGGTCTTCCGAAGGGACGTTTTCGGGGAATGAAACGGTCCAAGTCGGCGACCACGTCAAGCGGTAGTTTCCGCCAACCGAGCCGCGACTGTGAAGGAGCGGTTCACCTCACAGGAGGCCAGCCATGAACATCGGCGAGCGCGTGGGCGATTACGAAATCGTCCAGATCCTCGGCGCGGGTGGAATGGGACAGGTGTACAAAGTACGCAATGTCTTTTCCGACCGCATCGAAGCCATGAAAGTTCTGTTGCCCAACTTGGGCGGCGACACCGAACTGGCCGAGCGTTTCCAGCGCGAAATCAAAGTCCAGGCCGCTCTCGACCACCCCAACATCGCCCGCCTCAACACGGCGCAATTGGCGGGCAACCAGTTGATCATGGTGATGGAGTACGTCGAGGGCCAGTCAGTCGAGGCGCTGCTGCACCAGGGCCCTCTGCCTCTCCCGCAGGCCTTGAGCTGCATGGTCCAGGTATTGGACGCGCTGGCCTACGCCCACGCCCGCGGCGTGATTCACCGCGACATCAAGCCCCCCAACATTATGCTGACGCCGCAGGGCGTGGCCAAGCTGATGGATTTCGGGATCGCCCGCATGGAAGCCGACCGCCGCCTCACCCAAACCGGCCACGCGGTGGGTTCGCTGTTCTACATGTCGCCGGAGCAAATCAAGGGTGTGAATCCCGACGCCCGGTCCGACATCTACTCGCTGGGCATCACCATGTACGAAATGGTGACCGGACGCCGTCCGTTTGATGGCACCAGCGATTTTTCGATCATGGCCGCGCACTTGGAGCAGAAGCCGGTCGCGCCCATCGAAGTGATCCCGGGCGTGCCCAGCGAGTTGAGCGAAATCATCCTGATGGCTATCGCCAAGGATCCGGTGACCCGCTTCCAGTCGGCCCAGGCCTTTCAGGCGGCCCTGAAGAGTCTGCCGGCGGCACAGGGACCAGGCGGGACCTTGCTGCGGCCTCCCGCGCCTCCGCCGGTCCCGGTTTCCGCCGTGCCGCCGACGGTGGTGAACACTCCGATGAATCTCCCGCCGGGCGCGCCTCCGCCACCGTTGCCCCAGGCGCCGATGGCTCAAGTTCCAGCGGCACAAGCGCCCATGGCCCCGGCTTGGACGGCGCCCCCGCCGCCCCAATTCGCGCCTCCGGCCTACGGCCCGCCTGCCATGCCTCCGGTGGCCCCCAAATCCAGCCGCCGCGGTCTGTACATGGCGCTGGGGTCGGTAGCTACGCTGTTGGTGCTCGCGGCCGCAGTCGTCGAAGGCCCTAAACTGTGGCGATCCGCCGCAAATATGGCCGCACCGGCGAGCGGAAACCAGCCGCCGGCTTCAGGCGCCGGCCAACCAGCCGAACCACAACCGGCCAATCCATCGGGCCAGACCGGAGCCGATCCCGTTGCAGCCCAGCCCGTCGAGCCCCAGCCTGTTCAGCCCGCGCCGGCCCAGCCCGCGCCGGCCCAGGCCCCGGTGGTGCAGGCCAAACCGGTGCAAGCCAAACAGTTGAAACCGGCTCAGCAGCAGCCCGTACAAGTCCAGCAACCGCCCCCGGTGCAACAACAAGCGCCTCCAGTACAGGCCCAGCAACAGCCACCCCCTGCGCAGCAGCCGCCCCCGGTGCAGCAACAGCCGCCTCCGGTGCAAACCCAGCAGCAGCCAGTCAGCACCGGACCCTCGGTGCAGCAGATGAACGAACTGCGGCAGGAGTACAACCTGCTGGCCGTGCGCGTGAGCGCCGCCAAGAGCGGGCTGGGTTCCATCCAACAACAAATGCGCCGCCAGGGGTTGGACCTGCGGGGCGACATTCTCGAAGCCGAATCCCGCATGGACTACCTGATGAAGGAAGCCATGGATTCCCTGCGCGCGAACGACCCGGCCGCCACCAAAAGCGAAATGCAAATGGCTGAGCGCGCGCTCGAAACCATAGAGAAATTCCTCGGCCGCTGAGAGTGGGGCTAGGCTTTCAGCCTGCCGCCGCCTTTTGAGGCGGCGCGTCGCCCGGTGGATTGTGCAAGGTTAAGACGCCGCGCAAAAGCACGGCGGCAGCCCGGAAGGGCTGGCCCCACCATTTCACGCGCTTCAGAGACGGGACGGCACCCGATTTCTGAATTGTGTAGAGCAGTTCTGACGTCGGGCGTTCGCCGAGGGCGTTCCCAGGACCGCAGCCGATTATTATCCGACGCCGAGTTTTCTTAACGCCCATCGTAGCCGGGATGCGGCAATTCGGTATTGTGAGATAGGCCGCCTTCAGGCTCAGCAACCGTGATTTCTGAATTTGTTCGCTCCTATCTCCCGCTGGACAACCGCCTGGGGCTTGGCGTCAGCGACTCGGTGATCTTCACCCTGGCCGTGTTGCTCGCAGCGCTGGTTCTGGCGCGATCCTGGCTGGAGAGGCCGGCGCGAGCGCTGGCGCAGAGAAGCGTTTGGTGTCTGCTTTTGCTGGCGGCGCTGCCGGTGATTCTGCGGCTCGCGCTCTTGCCTGGGCATCCGGTCCCCACGCCCGACACCGCCGACGATTTCAGCTACCTGCTGCTGGGCGATACCCTGTCGCACCTGCGGCTGGCAAATCCGGTTCATCCTCTGCACCGGTTTTTCGAAGCCGTATTCATCCTGCAGGAGCCGAGTTATGGATCGATGTTTCCTCTCGGCCAAGGGATCGCGCTGGCGCTGGGGCAAGTCGTGTTCGGCAGCCCCTGGGCGGGGGTGGTGCTCTCGGTGGCAGCCTTGTGCGCGTCGAGCTTCTGGATGCTGCGGGCGTGGACCACCCCGCTGTGGGCGCTGATCGGTGCGCTGCTGGCCGTGTTCCAGTTCGGCCCACTGAGTCCATGGATGAACAGCTATTGGGGCGGAGCGGTCGCAGCGTCGGCGGGCTGCCTGGTGTTCGGATCGCTACCCAGGCTTCGCTCCGGATGGCGCCGCCGGGACGCAGCTCTGCTAGGCGCCGGTGTAGGCGTCCACATGTTGACGCGCCCCTTTGAGACGGCGCTTCTGGTGCTGTGCGTTCTTTTGTATTTCGCGCCGCTCGTGATTCGCGGGCGCGAATGGCGCGGACTGGCACAAGCCACCGTGATCGCCCTGCTTGCCGCCGTGCCCGCGGTCGCGATCACCCTGTTGCATGACCGCGCGGCCACCGGAAGTTGGACCACGCTTCCCTACATGCTGAGCCGCTATCAATATGGTGTGCCCACGACCTTTACCTTGCAGCCAAATCCAGCACCGCACCGGCCGCTGACGCACGAACAATCCATCGACTACCAGGCGCAGCGTCTGGTGCATGGCGAGGCAACCGATACCGTACGCAGCTATCTGTCGCGGCTGGCTTACCGCGTGCGCTTCTACCGGTTTTTCTTTCTTGCGCCGCTGTATCTGGTTCTGCCGGTTTTCCTGTTTTCCCTTCGCGAGTCCCGCTTCCTATGGGCGCTGCTTGCAGTGATCGTCTTCGCGCTGGGAACCAACTTCTATCCGTATTTTCAGCCCCATTACATCGCCGCGCTGACGTGTGTGTTCCTCCTGATCGCGGTCACCGCGCTGGAGCGCCTGAGCCGCTGGACCACCCGCGGGTCTCCGGTAGGAAAGGAGCTCGCACGCACCATTCTGTTCCTCGCCGCGGCGCAGTTTCTGTTCTGGTACGGAGTCCATCTTTCCGCCAGCCCGCAATTGTTGGACGCGTTGGGTCCGTACGAAACCTGGGATTACATCAACTACGGCGATTTCCAGGGACGCGCCGCAATCGACGGGCGTTTGGCCCAGTCGCCGGGGAAGCAATTGGTGTATGTGAGCTACTGGCCGCGGCATCTCTTCGATGAATGGATTCACAATCCGGCCAACATCGATGCATCCCGAGTAGTGTTCGCCGCCGATCTGGGCCGCGACGAGAATGAAACGCTGCGACGCTACTATCCGGACCGGACCGCATGGATTCTCGAACCCGATGCGCGGCCGCCGCGCTTGACGCCCTACCCTTCCCCGGCGCCCGAGGAACCGGCACAGCCCGCGCCGACCCAGCCGCCTCCGAAACGCGGCCGAAATCGGATCGATCCGAGCACCATCGAGACCGTGCGCTGATCGTTCGAGAACCCATACGCAGCGCGGGGTGTATACTTGCCGGGAAGCACTTCTTTGTGGCCACTCCCATGAATCAGCCCGCCACGGCCTCCGCCGCGAACGATTCCCAGCCCGCTCTCGTCAGCCAGCGCCACGCCTGGTACGCGGTAGTCGTGCTGATGCTGTGCTACACGCTCTCCTTCATCGACCGCCAGATCCTCAGCCAGCTGGTCCCCTTCATCAAGCGCGACCTGGGCTTGAGCGACACCCGCATCGCGCTGCTGCAAGGTTTGACCTTCGCCATCTTCTACACCTTCATGGGACTCCCGCTCGGCCGCATGGTCGACACTCTCAACCGCCGCAACATCATCGCGAGCGGCATCTTCGTGTGGAGCATCTTCACTGCCGCCTGCAGCGCCGCGCGCACGTTTACGACGCTGTTCTTGGCCCGCATCGGCGTAGGCGTGGGCGAAGCCGCGCTGAACCCCGCCGCTTTCTCCACCATCGCCGACTATCTGCCGAAAGAGCGCCTGGGCATCGGCCTCAGCGTGTTCTACATGGGCGTGTACTTGGGCTCGGGCCTATCGTTTTTGATCGGCGGCCTGGTGCTTGATTCAGTGGCGCACATCCCAAGCGTGACTGTCCCGATCCTGGGCACCATCGCTTCGTGGCGGCTGACGTTTTTGGTCGTCGGCATCCCCGGTCTCTTGTTTTCGTTGTTGGTTCTGACGATCCGCGAGCCCGTGCGCCGCGGCCTGGCGCGCAATCGCGAAGGCCAAGTCACGCGCATCAGCACCGCCCAAGCCATCGTCGAAATGCGCCAGCGCTGGAAATCGCTGGCCGGAATCTCCATCGCCATGGTGTTCCAGTCCGGCTGCAACTACGGCCTGTTGTTCTGGACCCCGTCGTTCTTTCAGCGCGTCTACCACTGGACCCCCGGCCAGTCCGGACGCGCCCTGGCGCTGATCGTCGCCCTATTCGGATGCGCCGGCCAAGTCTTCGGCGGCTGGCTGTGCGACCGCTGGCAGAAGAGCGGCCTCCGCGAAGCCGCTCTCAAGGTGTCCATGCTCAGTTGCATCGCCACTCTGGTGCTGATGGTGCCGGCGTTTCTGGCGCCCACTCCCTGGCTGAGCGTCGCGCTCATGGGGCCCGCCTTCTTTGCCCTGTCCTGGTCCATGGGCCCAGCCCCGGCGGCTCTGCAGGTGATCTTTCCCAACCAGGTGCGCGGACTGGTCAGCGCCCTGTACATTTTCATCCTGAACATCGGCGGCCTGACCCTCGGACCGTTGCTGCCCGGCGTGTTCAACGATTACCTGTTCCACGATGAGCACATGCTGGGCGCGTCGATGGCGCTATGGATCGGCATGGCGTCGGTCTCGAT
>Ga0116225_1002560_pt1 | contig 12193 bp, 12 predicted proteins | sample Sb_taG_8_FD_88968 | JGI IMG/M metagenome (GOLD analysis project Ga0116225, IMG submission 88968) | Peat soil microbial communities from Weissenstadt, Germany - Sb_50d_c_BC metaG | ecosystem: Environmental > Terrestrial > Soil > Wetlands > Peat | place: Germany: Weissenstadt | collected 2010-09-21 | reverse complement strand
TGCAACGCCTTCGCTTCCCGTTCTGCCTTGTCCATGCCTCGCCTCGCCAACATTGACTATCATGTTGGACCACGCGACATCAAACAAGTTGCAAAGCATTTATGCAAGTCTCAATAATGTAAGACACGCAGCGCGATCAAGACCTCATCACGCGACGGGCGACGGGCCACACATTTCTCAGAAAAACTAAATTCTGTCAATGCAAACGAAGTTCCTGCGCACACCGATGCCGTACCGCGCGAGCAGAATCATTCCAGAAACGAGGAGTACTGGTGCGACGCAAATGATTGCTCTATGATGCCGCCACGCGCCGATTTGATTGTCAGCTTGCGGGCGCGAAATAAATGCGGCTAAAGCGGAGGCAGCCGACGCGCTCGGCTTGGCCGGGCGGTTTTTTTATGCCCCTCCCGAGTCCGATGCGGGCCTCCTCTTCCGATGAAGATCGACTACCGAATGCGGAGGAGGATTGACTCGTGAAAGCTCTTGTCAAGAATCGTGCGGAAGTGGGTCTCTGGCGTGGCGACGTGCCATTGCCCGAGCCCGGAATCAATGATGTTCTGATCAAAGTCCACAAGACCGGCATCTGTGGCACCGACCTGCATATCTACGAATGGGACGAGTGGGCACGCTCGGCGATCAAGACGCCGCTGGTTATTGGCCACGAGTTCGTCGGCGAAGTCGCTGCGGTCGGCTCGAACGTCGCTGACTTTCATGCGGGCGAAATCGTCAGCGGTGAAGGCCACGTGGTCTGCGGACGCTGCCGCAATTGTCTCGCCGGTCGCCGTCACCTCTGCGCCAACACGCAGGGGGTTGGTGTCAATCGCGCCGGCGCGTTTGCCGAGTATATCTCGCTCCCCGTGAGCAACGTTTGGCGCCACAGCGCCCATGTGACGCTCGACATCGCGGCCATCTTCGATCCCTTCGGCAATGCGGTTCACACCACGCTCGCCTTTCCCGTTCTGGGCGAAGATGTGCTCATCACGGGCGCAGGTCCCATAGGCATCATGGCCACGGCCGTGGCCCGGCACGCCGGCGCGCGCCATATCGTTGTGACCGATATCAATCCCAAGCGGCTCGAACTCGCCCGACGCATGGGGGCGACGCTTGCGATTGATCCGCGGGCCGAACGGTTGGCCGAAGTGCAGCAGAGACTGGGCATGAAGGAAGGCTTTGACGTGGGGCTTGAAATGTCCGGCAGCCCACTCGCCCTCGAGGAGATGCTCGACAACCTTTGTCATGGCGGCAAGATCGCCATGCTCGGCATTCCCTCGAAACCCTTAGCGATCGATTGGCGTAAAGTCATTTTCAACATGATCACCATCAAGGGTATCTACGGTCGCGAGATGTATGGGACGTGGTATCTGATGACCGTGATGCTGGAGTCGGGCCTGGATATCTCTCCAGTGATCACGCATCGCCTACCCTGGTATGAGTACGAGCAGGGCTTCGCCGCCATGCGCTCGGGGGATGCGGCTAAGGTCGTGCTTGACTGGCAGGCTTGAGGCTGTGAGCGATGGGGGACCCGATGGAGTACGTTCGTAACCCGGCCGAATCAGTTATGCTCGCGAGACCAGGCGAGAGGTTCGTGCACCTTGCAGCCCGCAAAGTTCTCGGCTCTTGCCTGCGTTGCTGGCCAGTTGGAGAGCCTCCATGCAACAGATGATCGACGTACGAAGCGATACCGTTACTAAACCGACCGCGGCCATGCTTGAATCGATGCTCCAGGCGGAAGTGGGCGATGACGTCTTCGGCGAGGACGAGACCGTCAATGAACTGCAGAGGAAAGCTGCAGATCTGTTTGGACAAGAGGCCGCGCTGTTTTGTCCGACGGGCACAATGTCCAATCAGATCGGCATCAAGGTTCACACGCAATCCGGCGACGAAGTCATTTGTGACGAGCTCGCGCACATTTATCTGTACGAGGGCGGTGGCATCGCTGCGAACTCCGGGGCGTCAGTTCGCCTCCTCAAAGGCCACAACGGACGCTTTACCGCCGAGCAGGTCCGAGAGAACATCAATCGACGCGAGGACTCTCACTTGCCCTGGACACGTGTCGTGGCCATCGAAAACACGGTCAACAAGGGTGGAGGGTGTTGTTGGGAGCTGAGAGAAATTGAGCGCATCCGCGCCGTTTGCCAGGAACACGATATAGCCATGCACCTGGACGGGGCACGTCTCTTCAATGCACTCGTGGCGCGTGACGAGTCACCGCGCGACTATGGGTATCTGTTTGACACGATTTCGATCTGCCTCTCCAAAGGGCTGGGCGCCCCGGCGGGTTCGCTCCTCATGGGATCCCGGGAATTAATCGCCAAAGCGCACCGACACCGCAAGCTACTGGGAGGCGGCATGCGGCAGGCCGGGTATCTGGCCGCTGCGGGGCTCTTCGCTCTTGAGCACAATGTGAAGCGTCTGCAGGAAGATCATGCGAGGGCAAGAGTGCTGGAGACTGAATTGCGCTCGCTGGCCTATGTCTCTACGGTCTTGCCTGTGGAAACGAATATCGTGATCTTTACGCTGCACGAGCACCTTAGTACTGAAGCGTTTCTGCAAAAGCTGCAGCAGCAGCAGGTCCTGGCACTGAGTATAGGCCGGCAGACCATCCGCTTTGTGTTCCATTTGAACGTTAGCGACGCTCAACTCGGTGCACTGCTCGAGGCACTTCGTGGCATATCATTGCCGGCCTGATGGGCTACGGGGAGAACGGCAACGAGTCCTCTGCAACCATGAACTCTCATGGTTGTGGCAGTTGCGCCGCTGGTCTGAAGTTCTGAGGCAGGGGGAAGTCGAGCTACTCCGCGCTGATCGCGTTCCTGAAGATACAACGGAGCTCTTACACGCTGCGAGTTAAGCGCCATGTATGGGGACTTTCAAAGCGCATTGTCCTCGGAGCTCGAAGAGCTCCGCCGCACAGGCATTTACAAGACCGAGCGCGAGCTAGCCTCGCCGCAGCAGGCGCACATTCAGGTCAAGCGCGGCGAGGTCTTAAACTTGTGCGCCAATAACTACTTGGGGCTCGCCAATCATCCCGAGGTCCTAAAGGCCGCCCATGAGGCGCTGGATCGGTGGGGATTTGGCATGGCCTCGGTGCGCTTCATCTGCGGCACGCAGTCGATTCACACCGAGCTCGAGCGCAGCCTCTCCGAGTTTCTCGGCACCGAGGAGACCATCCTTTACAACTCCTGCTTCGACGCCAATGGCGGTCTCTTCGAGACCCTGCTCGATGAGCAGGACGCCGTGATATCGGACGAGCTCAACCACGCCTCGATCATCGATGGCATTCGGCTGTGCAAGGCCAAGCGCCTGCGCTATCGCAATGGCGACATGGCGGATCTTGAAGCCCAGCTGGTAGTTGCCAGTCACGACAGTCGGCGCGTGCTGATTGCCACCGACGGCGTCTTCTCCATGGATGGTTACATTGCCAAGCTCGGCGAAATCTGCGACCTCGCCGACCGGCACGGTGCGCTCGTGATGGTGGATGATTCGCATGCCGTCGGCGTGCTGGGAGCAAGCGGTCGCGGCACACACGAGCATCACCGCGTCATGGGTCGCATCGATATCCTCACGGGCACGCTCGGCAAGGCGCTCGGGGGTGCCTGTGGCGGCTACACCTCCGGCAAGCGCGAGATCATCCAGTGGCTGCGCCAGCGCTCGCGGCCTTACCTTTTTTCCAATTCACTGCCGCCCACCATCACCGCGGTCACTCTCAAGGTGCTGACACTCCTCAAGCAATCCGACAGCCTGCGCCGAACTCTATTTGACAATACGGCTTGGTTCCGGCTGCGAATGCTCGAGGCAGGCTTTGAAATCCCGACCGGCGAACATCCGATCGTGCCGGTGAAGATTGGGGATGCGGGGATGGCCGCGAAGCTCGCGGATAGGATGCTCGAGAAGGGCATCTACGTGATTGCCTTTTCGTATCCCGTGGTGCCCAAGGACAAGGCGAGGATCCGGGTGCAGCTCTCAGCCGCGCACACGCGATCCGATCTGGAGATGGCCGTGCGGGGATTTGTCGAGGTCAAGCGGGAGCTAGCCCTCTAGTTCCGGCCTTTATCGATCCTCACGCGCTCACGGGTCCATCCAATGTCCATCGGCGTAGCCCCGTCCCGGGACATCACAAGACCCTCGACCCGGCGAAATTCCTTTCGGTCCGGGTTCCTTCGAGGGCCCATGCCGGCGAGAAAAAGGCGGGGAAGATCGCGAGCTGAACCCATTTCTTCGCGGACTCTGCAACGGCGAAGAGTTCATCCAGCTTCGACCAATCCGGCGCTCCTTGGGTGGGTTCGATGTCGCGCCAATTGATCTGCACCGCGACGCCGGTAATGAAGGGAATATTCAAAACCTGCAGGTTCAGAGATTGATACCGGTTCTCTCCTGACGGCAGAACGACGGCGAGTCCGGCCGCAATCGTGTCCTCGGCGAATCCACACCGCGTCGCGTCTCCACGTTTCAGGTTCTGAAATACGGCGCGCTCCTTCAAGCGGTTTCGAACCTCACGACGCCTTGGCCTGCCGCTCCGCCAGATATTGCTCGATCTCGCCAGCGGCATTGGCGGTACCGGCCGGAGCCTCTGTAGCCTGTACTTCGGACTTTGAACGGCAGGCGTCGGCCGTGGTTGACTGTGGCGCCACCACGATGCAAAGAACTTCATACGCGCACGGCCCGCGCGAGCGCAAAGCCGCTGTCACGGCCGGCGCTGCGTCGATCCGTGCCGATCGGGCATTGATGAGCTGCGTTCGACTCCGGGCGGACCCTGCATGGTCCGGCCGTTCGGTGAACGGACCGCTGGGGACCGCCCAAACAGGAATCGAACACATGAATCTCGTCCGGCCCAACGCCAGAAGCTCCTCGAGAACGGGCGCGACCAACGCGCTGCCCTGGACCGACACGACAGCGCTATCGAATTCGAGCCGGTCGTCAAACTCTTCACCGCTGATGCGCGATGCATTAGCTGCCGGTCTTCGGGTCGGCGGTTTTGTCCGCGGATTGCCGTCTTTTTTTGCTGTGTAGAAAAGTCCACCGCCCAGGAAGCCCCAGGACCCGCGATCGGACCCACCCGTTGGCTCTGGCCAGGCTTGTAGAACAGCAGGGCAATGCTGCGGTTGCACAAACTTTCCCGTACCTGTCAAGGTGCTACGTATGACGTGACTACGCGAGCGATAGGACACCCCAACACGCGATCGCCCGGTTCGACCCCGAACCGGGCAATAGTCACGTACAAACTGACATCGATCAGGGACACCGACAGGCACTAGCCGGGCGCAGCTCCTACGCGACGGCTGGCGGCTTCATGTCGAGCGAAGCGGAAGGACATATGCGGTCGAGGACGTTCGTACGGCTTCGGCGCCGGCGTTGAGATCCGCCGGTAATCGGTGCGGCAACAGAAACTCGAGGATGAGCTGACTCGCATCTGGTCCCGCCGCATCGAAGAACTTGTCACGCGCGTCGCCGCCGCTCCATGCGTGGCCAAGGCCATCGATCAGGATGCTACGGAGCAGTACCATCGAGCCCAAGGTCGTATCCTGCTGGCGATAACGGCGGCCTCCGCCTTCGATGCATTGCTCATTGCGCAAGGTCGGCGGATCGCTTTCTGGATGCAGATGCTCCGCCAGCAGGCGCATCTGCTCGACTATCTGTTCCGCGTTGACCGGATTGACCGTTTGATCGTCGGTGCCGTGAATGATCAAGGCGGGAACCAGCCGTGAACCAGGATGGTGCTGGCTGGCTATCTTTTGTGTGATTTGGCCTGGCGATGTGCTTGCTCCGCGACGCATCACCTGAACCGCCTGCAGCGACGTGGTAGCCGCGTGAAACATCACTCCCGAGTGAATCGCACAGGCGGCAAATAAGTCCCCGTGTGTCGCGCACAGGACGGCGGCCATCGCTCCACCGGCAGAAAAGCCAGCAACATACACTCGAACCGAATCGATCGGATAATGATCCATGACGTGGAGCACGGTCTGCACGATCAGAGCCGCTTCGCCATGGCCCACGAGAGACTCGGGTTCAAACCAGTTCCAGCAGCGCAGAGAATTGGATTTCCTGGACTGCTCAGGATAGAGCACCGCACAGTACCGAGCTTCCGCTTCTGTGTTCATCCGGGTGCCTTCGGCGAACTCGACTGCCGTTTGGCTGCAGCCGTGAAGCATAACGAGCAAGGGAAGTCGCTCCGTTCTGCCGATTCCGGCGGGCAAGTACAGCCGGTAGGTCAGGTCGCGCTGCCTGAGGGCGAGAAAGCTGCTGGAGCGCGGTTCATGAAAAACGCCCGCCAGCCACTGACTGTTCGCCCCCGCATCGATGGCGGCCCGACGCTCCGATCGCAGGAATTTTCGTCGGAACCAGTTGTGCAGGGAGGTCATCATTGCGCTGCGCGCTCCGAGCTGCCGCCGTCCCTGGCCGGCGCCTGACCGGTGCGGACGACCGTCGCCTGGACGGCCTGCGAAACACGCTCATGAATTGAGGGCTCCAGCGGGTCGGGTAAAAGCTGTCCGGCAGGCGCGGCGGCGGCGAGCGCACTTGCGGCTGCGACCAGCATCGCATCAGTGAATCCGCGCGCTCGCGCGCGCAGCGCCCCATCGAAGAGGCCCGGGAAGCACAACACATTGTTGATGCTCTTGCCGTCGGCGGCGATGGCCGCGCCCGCGGCCAGCGCGACGACGGGATCGATCTCGGGGTCGGGATTGGACAGCGCAAAGACGATCTGGCCCGGTCGGATCCGCTCGGGCGCAATTAAGCCTTTCGCGCCGGTAGTGCAAATGAGCGCATCCGCCCGCGCAAGAATCCCCTCGAGGCTGTCGCGATGACCGTGCAGCTGCGCCAGGCGCCCCATGGCCTCCGCGCGCACGTCCGTGCCCAGCAGCCGCTTCACCCCGTGCGCATGGAGCAGGCGCGCGATGCCAAGACCCGCCGCGCCGAGCCCGACGACACCGACCGTGAGCGCATCGAGCTTCGCGCCGATCTGCCGGGTCGCGTTCGACAACGCCGCAAGCACGACGACGGCCGTTGCGTGTTGATCGTCGTGCAAGACCGGCATCGACAACCGCGCGCGCAGCTTCTGCTCGATCTCAAAGCAGCGCGGTGCGCTGATGTCCTCGAGCAGGATTGCCCCAAAAGACGGGGCGATCGAGCAGACGACATCGACGAAGTGATCGACCGCACCACTCTCGATCAGAATCGGAATGCCGCTGATTCCGACGAGGGCGGCAAATAGCGCCGACTTCCCCTCGATGACGGGTAGCCCCGCTCGCGGGCCGATGTTTCCGAGTCCCAGAATGGCCGACCCGTCAGTCACGATCGCCACCGCCCGGCCGAGGTAGGTAAAGTCGAACACCTTCTCCGGGGCTGCGTGGATCGCCAGACACACTCGTGCCGCACCTGGAGTATAGATGTCGCGCAGAATTTGCTGCGTGGAGATCGCCACACGAGAGCGCATCTCGATCTTGCCACCGCGGTGACGATCGAAGACGCGATCCGACCAGCCGATGAAGCGTGCCGAAGGAAGCGCGTTCAATCGATCGACGAGCCCGGCGTGCGCCTCCGTATCGATCTCAACCGTGATCTCCCAGAGTGTGCGCTCCTGGTCGCGCCGCAGGCTGCTCACGTGCTCGAGCACGAGCCCCATCTCCGCGAGCACGTTGAGCACGCTCGCCAGAGAGCCGGGTGAATGGGGGGTCTCGATTTGCAGAATCTCGGGAATCTTCACCGGTGTTGCGCCTCACGCTTGGTCTTTCCGCAGAATCGATACCGATCTTTCGAGTCTCGCACGTCGTCTTCGGAAGAGCGGTCCATTCTGGGCGCTGGACGGACGGTTTTGAAGTCATCGGCGGCATATTTTATGCCCAGCGCGAGACCCACGGCCCTGACCGCCGCGAGAAGGGTGGTGTGATCCTTCGACTTGACGGCATTCTCCACAATCTTCTTCTGAGGGAACATCGCGCTGCCGCCCACAATGACATCGGCTGACGCCGACAACATCGTGAAACCCAGGGCCAAGCCGCACGCGGCGACGACAAAATGATTAACAGACATGCTCTCTTCTCCACATATTGTGCGTATAGGCAATTGAAATCATCCAGCGGGCTTCGGTCAAAGCAACGGAGCGCACGCACCAACGCGTTCACATGCGAGTATTGTTGCGGGCGAAAAGGCATATCGGATGCGTGTTCATCGCAGCTGCGCCTTGCCCACCCATGACGCGGGGGTCACACGTGCAAACGGCGCGAGAGCCGATCAGTGTAAGCAGCTGCTCCTGCTTTCAATTACCCACACTTTGCGAGCCGAGCAAGTAGCCGATTTCGATAGCGGTGAGCCTAGAGAGTCCTCGCCAGATGACGGTGTTGCCAGCCGGAGCATCACCCGCACGGTTCAGGTGGCCGCCCGGGCGAGCCAGCTGCGTGAGGCAAGAGTTGAGCATCGTCATCCAGAAGATACGCCAACTGAGGATGCGGAATGTCGCCAGCAGGTTGACGAGGCGCGCGGCCGTCCGTAGTGTCGATTGCTCGGCGCGACAGCCGGACTTCAGGATCGTGTGGAATGTCTTCCAGCGCTGCGCATACCAATTGAGCTTGTCGATTGCCTCCAAGCGCAAGGTGACCGGCAGGTGAAGTCATATGCGGCATGTCTGACTGCTCCCGCCATAACCTGGCTCTAAAATAGTTCATGAGCCGACAACCTCCAGTTTGTAAGAACCCCTACATGTACGGTGTCGGCCATAAGCACGGAAGACCGGACTCTTCGACGAAGCGGGCGACTTTGGCCGGGTTCCGCGAGGGGTGATAATGGAACTTGATCATGGAAAGTATCTCCCGGATTTAACGAGTGGTCTGAGCTGTTTGCCCGAACAATATTTTGCGGCTCTCCTCGGTTACCAGCGGCGTGGTTCGGAACTCCTCCGCGCGCGCGTAGGCGCGGAGCGTTGCCGGCCTCGCGGCGATCCCATCGAACCAACGCTTCAGGGCGGGAAACTGCGCAAGATCTTGCGACTGCAGCTCCCAGGGAACGATCCACGGGTAGGCCGCGATATCGGCAATCGAGAAATCCTTGCCAGCCAGGTACGGTTGCGCTGAGAGCCGTCGGTCCATGACGCCGTACAGCCGATTGGTTTCATTGACGTAGCGCTCAATAGCGTAGGGGATCTTCTCTGGCGCATAGCGGCTGAAATGGTGGTTCTGTCCGGCCATTGGGCCGAGGCCCCCGACCTGCCAGAAGAGCCACTCGAGGGCTGCCGTCCGCCCGCGTAACTCCTGCGGCAGGAGGCGGCCGGCTTTCTCGGCGAGGTACACAAGGATCGCACCCGATTCGAACACCGAGATTGAGGCGCCACCGTCGGCGGGTGCCGAATCGATGATCGCCGGCATCCTGTTGTTGGGACTGAAGGCCAGAAACTCCGGCTTGAACTGGTCGCCCTTGGAGATATCCACCGGCACGATCCGGTACGGAAGCCCCGCTTCCTCGAGAAACATCGTAATCTTGTGGCCGTTGGGCGTTGGCCAGTAGTACAAGTCAATCATCGGAACTACTCCTCAAGTGTTCTGTGTCACAGCGCGACGCGGACGACCAACAGTGAAGTCGCTCGGGAGCCTTAGAACCGCTCGACCCAGGGTCTCAGCTCGATCTCCCACGACCACGCGCTCCGCGGCTGGCACGCGAGCTGAAAGTACGTTTCCGCGATCGCATCGGGCTCGAGCATACTGTCGGGACGCGCCGGATCAGCCGTCCGGCCCGGTGGGCGTATGGCCCCGTCGATGACGACGTGCGCAACATGGATGCCGAGCGGCGACAGTTCGCGAGCCATGCTCTGAGCGAGGCCACGGAGCGCAAACTTTCCCATCGCGAAGGCTGCGGACTGGGCGTAGCCCTTGACGCTGGCAGACGCGCCGGTCAGCAGAATCACCCCTCGACCGCGCGCCACCATCCGGCGTGCCGCCGCCTGACTCACCAGAAACCCGCCGAACGCCGTCACCGTGATACTGCGTTCGACATCACTCGGATCGAGATCCACCAGCGGACCCCGTACGCGCGCGCTCGCGTTGTAGACGACGAGTTCCGGCTCGCCGAGCTCTCGGGTGACGTTGTCGAACAACGTCGAGACATTCTGCGCATCGGTAGCGTTGCAGGCAAAAGCCTGGGCGCCGGTCTCGACCTCAAGTTCGCGGAGCTTCTGGATCGATCGGGCGGCGAGCGCTACGCCGTAGCCTTCACGTCGCAGTCGACGTGTTAGCGCAGCGCTCAATCCAGCGCCGGCACCGACAATCAGGGCAGTGGGGTGAGTCATGTCTTGAGCCTCTGCAACACGCTCCCGTCGCGACGAGCCCCCCGCTACCAATTAAATCATTAAGTTAGGTTAAAAATCGATGGGGCCGAGAGGCGTTACTGCACCGGGGATCGTTTCAAATTCCAGATTTCGTTCGCATACTCCGTGATGGTTCGGTCGCTGGAGAATCTCCCGGAGCAGGCCACGTTAATGATTGCCTTCCTCGCCCAGGCCTCGGGGTCGGCATACAACGCAGCCAGCTCCCGGTGGGCGCGAGCATAGTCGGTCAGGTCGGCGAGATGCCGAAAGCGATCCCCATTGGTCAGCAACGTGTCTCGGATCGGCCCGAAAAGGCCCGGCTCGTGTCTGCTGAAATGATTCGAAAAGATCAGGTCCAGCGCCGCGCGCGTCTCGGCTTCGTTCTCGTAATGCCAATTGGGATCGTACCAGCCGGCGCTATCGGCAACCTGCTGGGCTGTTAGCCCGAAGAGAAAGAAGTTTTCCTCGCCGGCTTCCTGGGCCATTTCGATGGTGGCCCCGTCGCGGGTGCCGATGGTCAGCGCTCCGTTCATCATGAATTTCATGTTGCCGGTGCCGCTAGCTTCGAAGCCGGCGGTCGAGATCTGCTCGGAGACATCGCTTGCGGGGATGAGCCGCTCGGCCATGCTGACGTTGTACTCCGGCAGGAACAGCACGTTGAGCCGGCCGCGCACCACTGGATCGGCGTTGATCGTGCCGGCGACGTTGTTGATCAGTTTGATGATCAACTTGGCCAAATGATAAGCCGGCGCTGCTTTCCCCGCGAAGAAGAAAGTGTGCGGCGTCATCTCCTGATTGGGGTGATCCCGCAGCCGGTTGTACAGAATGATGATGTGAAGGACGTTGAGAAGTTGGCGCTTGTACTCGTGAATGCGTTTGATCTGGGCGTCAAAGATCGTGTCAGGATCTACGATCTTTCCCGAGGTAGCCTTGAGCCAGTTTGCGAATGCAGCCTTGGCCTCGCGTTTCGCTTCGCGGAATTGCTCGCGGAAGCCCATGTCGTCGGCCAAAGGCAAGAGATTGCGAAGTACCGCCAGGTCTGTGACCCAGTCTTCGCCGATCGCCTTGGTGACGAGCCGGGACAAGAATGGGTTGGCCTGCTGTAGCCACCGTCTGGGCGTGACCCCGTTGGTCTTATTGTTGAAGCGAGCCGGGAACATCTCGGCAAAGTCGCACAGCACGCGGGTCCGGAGAAGCTCAGAGTGGATTGCGGCCACCCCGTTGGTGCTGTGCGAGCCAACGACCGCCAGGTGTGCCATGCGGATCTTCCGCACCGGCGTGTCTTCGATCAGGCTCATGCGTTGCACGCGCGCCTCGTCGCCGGGATAGAGGCGGCGAACATCGTCGAGAAAGCGGCGGTTGATCTCGTAGACGATCTCCAGGTCCCGGGGAATGAGCACTTCGAAGAGCTCGATTGGCCAGCGCTCCAAAGCCTCGGGAAGCAGCGTGTGATTGGTGTAGGCCAGGGTGCGCAGCGTGATGTCCCAGGCCTGATCCCAGGGGAGCTTTGCCTGATCGAGAAGAATACGCATCAGCTCGGCAACCGCTAGGGCCGGGTGCGTGTCATTCATCTGGATGGCCACGCGGTCCGGCAGCGCAGACCAATTGGCGTCTTTCTTGCGAAAACGGGCGATGATGTCCTGCAGCGAACAACTCACCATGAAGTATTGCTGCAGGAACCGCAATGACCGGCCGGCCTCGGTGGAGTCGTCAGGGTAGAGCACGCGCGTGAGCGATTCCGCCGCCACATTTTGGATGACGGCGCCGGCAAAGTCGCCGTGTGAAAACTCGGCAAAGTCGAACGACTCGGGAGCTGCCGCCGCCCAGAGCCGCAAGGTATTGATGCACTGGGCGCCGTAACCGACCACGGGCCGATCGAAGGCGATTCCCAGCAAGCTGGAG
>Ga0116225_1002557_pt1 | contig 12209 bp, 17 predicted proteins | sample Sb_taG_8_FD_88968 | JGI IMG/M metagenome (GOLD analysis project Ga0116225, IMG submission 88968) | Peat soil microbial communities from Weissenstadt, Germany - Sb_50d_c_BC metaG | ecosystem: Environmental > Terrestrial > Soil > Wetlands > Peat | place: Germany: Weissenstadt | collected 2010-09-21 | reverse complement strand
TAGGCACGGAGCTTGTCGGTGAGCCAGCGCGGCACGGCGACCGTCCGCCCTCGCCTTTTCTTGGTGGTGAAGTCAAACTGCCGCTTCTCCGCCCGCACAACGATCTTGCCGTCGTAGATATCCTCGCGCTCCAAGTGTGCAACCTCGCCCCGGCGCATGCCGCTCTCGCTGGCGACGAGCACGATGAGCCGCGCCCGCTGGTCCCGGCATGCGGCGAGCAGCTTCCTGATGTCCTCGTCGGAATAAGTCTCAATGTCGGTGCCGTCCTTGCTCACGACGCGGCGCTTCGGTCCGTCGCCTTTCGCCAGCGTGACCTCAATACCGTTTTTCGCAAGGAACGTGAGTAGCTCGCCGAATCGGTGGTGGACTGTGGTCTGGTCAAGACGCTCACGCATCCAAGCGACGAACGCCCGGAGGAAATCGTCGGCTTGGTCGAGGTAGACGCACTGCGGGCAAGCCTCTTGGAAGTTTTCCAACGCCAGCCTGTACGCATTGTACGTCGAGCGCTTCCTTCCGTCCGCGATCTGTCGGAGGTATGCCTGCGCGGCGTAGGCGAACTTGTCTCGCGAGTTCGTCGCCACGACCTGAGTCCCCGGTGCCTGCTGCCCCCGCTCTGCCGCGAAAAGCTCGATTTCCCGAGTCGTCGCCAGTGCCACGGCGACGACGCTGTCGCGGCCCGCTGACTCCATAATCCGCTTGCCGTCGCGCTGGTATCGCAGATAGTAGAGGTATTCCTTCGCCGCGATGCGTGCGCCCTTCGCCATGCCGGGCACGAGGTTCCTTCTGTTGGCAGACCACTGCGCCCGCTTCATCACCCACTCACCTTCCTGCTTGTATCTAATCCAGATGCTTACTTTCCGTGTCACCATCGGTTTCTTCCCCGTTAGGTTCCGCGCCTAGTACCAGTTGCGTCGGCACTTGCGTACCTTCCTCAACTCAATACTGCGTTTGTCGGAATTTTTGCGGAGATTTGGTAACACGGGGCAGGTAACAAGCGGGTAAGTCTTTTTGAATCTAGATTTGGTAGCGATACCGGGATTCGAACCCGGGTTTCCGCCGTGAGAGTCCCGAAAGCAAGAATGGACAGGACATGACTGCGATGTACAAGAGTACCGGAATCATCAGGTTCCATGCGGGTTTGGTGACTGCTCACTGTGACAGCCGTTGACAGTTTATGACTCGTTTTTCGAATCGTTCGTCACCGTATCGTCACCGCTTTTTAATGGTGTCCTTGGCTGTAGAGGATTCATCTTTCCTGCCAAACTCAAGGCTTTGCAGTCTTGCTCAATTAGTCTGTGAGAGCATCTTCTGAGCGCCTTTGCCGGGTCCATCCGTGCTGTTCTCTCCCCAGGCTGGCAATAGAGTGTCCAGTCCGTTGACGGATTGGCTTACTTGCTGTGCTGCGACCCGAGCGTACCGTTTCGTCATGCGCAAGTCGCGGTGTCCGAGTTGACTGGCGATCACGTCCAATTCCGTTCCGAGCTGGCGAAGCCACGTTGCGAAAGTATGCCTTAAATCGTGCAGCCGAATGTCTGAGATGCTGAGGATTTTACAGACACGGCGAAAGGCCATAGTCACGGATTCGGGGGTCACATCGGGGAAGAGTACGGCGTCGGGGTTAGGTTCCTCTGGCGTGATGGACGCCAGTATCCTTTGAGCGAAGGTGTTCAGATGAATCTCTTTCGGTTCGTCGTTCTTGGACGTGGGGAGTAGGATGCGCGTGCTGTCCACATACTTCCACTTGCAGCCGAGCAATTCACTGCGGCGCATCCCGGTAGCAGTGAGCAGAGCGAAAATCGGCTTCATGGGTTCCGGGGACGCGGCCAGTACGCGGCGGAATTGCTCCGGGGTGAGGTGCTGTTTGCGTTCGTCATGGACTTCGGGTGAGTTCACGTCTAAGCAGGGATTCGCGGCGCGGGGCAGTAGCTTCCATTCCCCGCACGCCAGCCGGTACAAATGTTTCAAGGAAACCAGTTCCTTACGCACGCTGGACTTGCTCACCTTGCCGAGCCGAGCGGTGACGAAATCCGACACCTGAGAAGATGCCACCTCCGCCAGCTTACCGGTAAAGAAGGCTTTGAGATGCACGGCGATCCCCGCTTCCCGCGCATAGGCGCGGGGAGTAAGACGCGGCTTCTGGTACTTGAGGAACTTTTCGACAATGTCGGCGAAGGAATCCTTGCACGCCAGAACTTCACCCGGTTTTAACTTGCTCTTGTCGCGCTCCTCGCGCCGTTCATCGGCGCGGAAGGAGAAGGCTTCATCGTGGGTCTGCGCATCCGGGGCGGGTTTCCGCACGCGGCGTCCAGACGCATCAATAAAGCTCACCCACCATGCACGGCGATCCTTCCGCCAGTACAGCCCATCACGCTTTCTTTGTTTTGGCATGTTTCCCCCTTCTTTTCTTTTGTACCCTCTTGCGGCGGGCGGCTTCCCCGTGTTTGTCCCACCATCGTTTTTTCGCTTCCCTCTGCGCGGGCTTGGCGCACGGCCCGCTGCAAAAAACTTGCGAAGCGCGCCGGGCCACAAAATACGGTTCCTTGCAATCAGGGTTAGCGCAGTAACGCAACAAGTGAACGTGCTTCAAGGCGTAAAGCAACACCATCAAGAATCCGTCTGCGCCCCTCGGTGGCACACCTAGGGCTGCCAGTGCTCGCAGCACACCGGGCGGGAAGGCAGAAATCTCTGTCCACGACTGCGGCGAGCATCCCTTCATGTACGCCGCTGCGAGCATCATCAGGCCCGCCTCTTTCGCTAAGGGGGCTGGCTCTCTCCAAACGATTCGCAACTGGGGCTGGAGCCGCTCAGCGAGGAGGCGACGCAGAAAGCTAAATGTCGAGGGGAACTTATCAGGCTCAAGAGCGCCAATCTTCGTTCGAGTGGGGAGCAGGTCGGAAAATCTTTCCGCGAAAACTAAAACCCGCTTTTCGTCCGTGGCGTCAAGATTCGCCAATCGTTCAAGGAATAATTCGGTCCGGTAGGGTGCGACGGATAGTCGCGCAATCTCTTTGCTAGACTTCTGCTCGATAACGAATTTTCGTTGACGATCATGCATTATGGGGGCAGCATATTCCTGACAAGGACTCTTGTCAAGGCTTTCTTGTACTGAGGTGACAAAGCATGAACAGCGTTAGTAAGCCAGCAATTCAATCGGACTTTTTGGGGCTGCGAGAGTTGGCGGCAAAGGTGGGGGTGGACTACAGAACGATTCACAGAGCCGTGCAAACCGGGAAGATTCAATCAGTCAGGTTCGGTGCGCTGATTAAAGTACCACGGCGCGAAGCGGACCGCATCCTTCAGCGGGGCTTCTGAATGGCAAGCGCCGCGCCTTCCCCGCAACCGCACGGCCCGGAGCGTGCGCAATGACACAGACCGCGCCAGACGTGGCCGCTGTGCTCGCTTGGACACGGCAAGGCGGTAAGTTCCCCAGTCTCGCAGGGGAGGGGTCTAAGCGTTTTGATGCCCCGGCAGCATCGCTACAGCCTAGCCCTGGGCACTCCCCCGCCAAGCCTCCGCATCGAACATCGCCGATGAACATTCCGCAAATCCTTGACCAGCTTGAGAAGGTGCGAAAATCTGGACGCGGTTGGACGGCGCGTTGCCCTGCTCACGAGGACAAAAATAATTCCCTTTCAATCGGTCAAGGCGACGATGGGCGCATACTTCTGAAGTGCTTTGCCGGTTGTACGTTCGAGGGAATCTGTGCGGCGAAAGGTTGGAAACCTTCGGACCTGTTCGCGCAGTCAAATGGCAACCAGCCGCGCAAATCTTCTCCCCGCATTGTGGCCGAGTATCCCTACGCCGATGAAACCGGCAAACTTCTCTTCCAGAACGTGCGCTACGAGCCGAAGGATTTTAGGCAGCGTCGCCCGGATGGGAATGGCGGATGGGCGTGGAATCTTGACGGTGTGCGCCGCGTGCTCTATCGACTCCCCGAAGTGATGGCCGCAAGCGATGTTCTCTTTGTGGAAGGCGAAAAAGACGCCGACACTGGCGAGGCCCTAGGACTCACGTCCACGACTTCTGGCGGGGCCGAATCGTGGCGAGCGGAATTTTCGGAGACGTTGCGGGGGAAAAGAATCACCATCATTTCCGATGCGGATGTACCTGGCCGGAAACACGCGCAGCGAGTTGCAGAATCCCTGCATAGCAAGGCCGCGTCCGTGAAAGTAATCGAATTGCCCGGCGCGAAGGATTTGAGCGAGTGGGTCGAGCACGGCGGGACACGCGAGGCACTTCTCGACTTAATTCATGCTGCGCCCGAATGGACTGCACAATCCGTCGCTACGTTGCTGGATGAGTTGGTTGCGTTCGTTCGCCGGTTTGTTTCCCTGTCTCTTGCACAGGCCCTCGTGATTGCCCTTTGGATCGCACACACTCACGGTTTCGACGCGGCGAATTGCACGCCTTATCTTGCCGTCAATTCGGCGGAGAAACAATCCGGCAAGACTCGACTTTTGGAAATCTTGCGCTTACTCGTTTTCTGCGCGTGGTTTACTGGCCGCGTTACTGCGGCTGTGCTTATCCGAAAGATTCATGCGGAAAGTCCGACGTTGTTGTTGGACGAAAGTGACGCGGCATTTCGCGGGGAAGAAACCTACGCGGAAGCCTTGCGCGGAATCCTGAATACCGGCTACCGGCGCGGGGGAGCGGCATCGTGTTGTGTGGGGCAGGGGGCGGCCATCAGCTACAAGGATTTTTCGACGTTTTGTCCGAAGGCTATCGCGGGAATCGGGAAATTGCCCGACACTGTGGCTGATCGCAGCATTCTCATTCGACTGAAGCGGGCGCGGCGCGGCGAGGTTGCGCGTTTCCGCGAACGTGAAGCGCAGCGGGAAGGTTCAGAAATTGCGGCCCGACTTGCCGCATGGTCTGCATCGAATGTCGAAACGCTGCGCCAAGCCCGGCCCGACATTCCGGCGCAACTGAGTGATCGGCAGGCCGATTGCTGTGAGCCTTTGCTTGCCATTGCGGACCTGGCGGGCGGGGAATGGCCGGAAGCAGCAAGGAAGGCCATTGTAAAGTTATGCGGCCAAGCGCAAGTTGATGACGATTCGATTGGCGTCCAATTACTGCGCGACATCAAAGATGTTTTCGGAGAAAGACAGGTTGACGAACTGGCATCCGCTGACTTGACTGACGCGCTGGCAAAAATCGAAGTAAGCCCCTGGGGGGAATGGTCTCACGGCAAGCCGCTCTCCCCTATGAAGCTAGCAAGGTTGCTCAAACCCTTCGAGATTTTCCCCGGACAAATTCGGAACGGGCAGGCGCGGGGCTACAGGTTGGAAGACTTTCAGGGGTTATTCTCCCTGTATCTGCCCCCTCAAGGTGTCAAGGTGTCAGAAACCCTCGAAAACATTGGCGATTCTGCGGATTTGAAGGTGTCAAACGATTCCCCGCCTGACACCTTGGAAAATGCGGTTTCAGTCAGTAAAAATGCGGCTTCCCGACACCTTGACACCTTGAAGCACGGGGGAGCGGGGAAACGTGTTTTTGAGGTCGAAGTATGACTTCCGCTGAAAGCGTGGTTGAGCGCATCGAGATGGCGGGAGGGGTGCTGGCCTTGAACGGAGAGCGCATCCGGTGCCGGTTGCCGGAAGATGAGGCCGACCTACTCAACGAGCTGCGGGCGCACAAGGCCGAGGTGCTCTCCCTGCTCAGGAGACGTGAGGTGATTCCCGCGCTGCCGCCAGGCGTGCGCCTGCTCGCGTGGGAACTCAAAGAGCCGCCCGTGATCCTGACGCACTACGCCGTTGTCACGGATGTGCCACGGTTCGTGGCCATGACGTTACTGGAATTGAAAGCCGCACTTGCCGGTAAGCCATGGCAGGCGGGCCATTGGAGCGTGCGCGAGCTGGTGGATCGATTGGAGGAATGCGGAGTGCGCGTGGAAGTCGAAAAAATTGACTTGGGTGAGACGCCATGAGCACGCGGGAAATTCTCAAATTGGAGTTAATCGGCGCGAGGCAACGACTTCGCTTGGCCGAGCGACAACTCGAAAACTTCCGGCGCGAGCACGCCAACAAACCCGTGTCACCGGAACTGGCGCAAGCATTGGCCCGCGAGGAAGATTCTCTCCTGTGCGAGTTGGACTCGGCATTAAGAAGGAACGCGGAATCCCTCGCGCAAGTCGAGGAACTGAAGGACCGCGAGAGAGTGAACGTCTGACAAAAGGAGAAACGGACATGACTGAAAGCACCCTACCTTACGATGGGAAAAACCCCGACCGCGCGATTGGCGTCGATGATCGCGGAGAACTGGCCTACAGCGGCGCATCACGCGAGGGCTGCGTGTCAGTCATGCTGCCGTCTCTGCCAGGAGCGCCACGCGAAACCGAAACCCTGCTTGCGCGGGATTTTGGGGCGCATGTTGCTTCTCGGATTGAATCGGCCCTGGGCAGGCAAGGCTATTTGAAATCCGGGCCGACACAACGACCGCATGAAGCGTTCGCGCACTATGTCGCGTGTGCGAAGGGAGCGGGGTTGCTGGACGCGGGCGCACAAAAGAATGCGGACGCATTAGTGAAAGAGTTCTCAACGGAGCCAGCGCAGGCGGAATTTTTCAAGCAAGTGATTCGACCCTGGCTGCACTCGCTGAGTTCCAAGAAGAGATGAGCATGGGATTTTGCGAAGGAAAGGAAATTATGGGGAAAGAACTCGCGGAGAATGAGATTTTTCGTTTGCGCAAGCAAGCCGAATTGCTTTTGCGGGCGGGGGACGTGGAGCAATACAACTGCGTCCTCGTAGTAATCTCCTCAATCCAAGCAAACAACCAACAAGCCGTTTACGGCAGAGAGGAAACACCCAATGCACGAGGAAATGATTCAGGTTCACAATGCGGTTGAGGCTATGAGTCCGGGGGAGATGGCAGAACGGATCACAACCGTTTTCAACGATACTTTTTCGGCGCTGATTGCGCGGCGCGAGGCTGCACTCGCCGCCGCAATCGCGCCGCTTGACGAAGAGACAAAATCACTCAGACAAGAGTACGCCGCTATCGAAGAGACCGCGCACAGCCTCGAATTGCTCCTGCCCGCCAAAGCGCGAGTAGCGCAATTCGAGGCAGACAAGCTTACGCTCGCCGAAAAGCCCGCCGAGGCTGCTCTCAAACTTGAGGAGATGCGAGAGGCTGAGCGTGCGCCGGAAGCGATGCGCTCCAGACAACAGGAGCTTGCCAACCGCATTAACACAATCGAAGAAAACAAGCGCGACGTTGCCAAGCGCGTTTTCGATACGTGGTACGCCGAATGTCAGTCCATCGTGCGCAGCGCGGAGCGGGGCTTGTTCATCGTGCTGCTCGACGGCCTGCGAGATTCTTTCCTCGATTTTGAAAGTCGAGCATGTCCCCCGCGAGACGTGGCCAATCAGATGGTCAGGTCTTTCCATATCGTCGACCTGACCGCCGATGTAAAATCGCCGGAGTGGCAGAGCGGCCAGAAATGGTACAAGGGACGCCGATGAAACCGAAGGGAAAGCCCAAGTTTCCGCCGACCGTCGCGGAGCGAGAGACAATCGTGACTCTGGCCGCATCGGGCGCGTCTCAAAACGCAATCTCCAAATCCGTAGGGAGATCACGTCGCATGGTTAAAAACACTCTGGCACAACCGGAGGTCCAACGCGCCGTCAAAGACGAGAAAGTAGAATTGTCGGCAATCTTCAAAGACAAAGCCCGCGCCATAGTGACGAGCATCGACGCCGATGTAATCGACAAGGGAAATTTGTTGCAGCGGGCAACTAGCGCCGCAATCTGTTTGGACAAATCTTTATTGCTCGCCGGTGAGGCCACAGCGAATATTGACGTGCGGGTACTCTTGGACGTTGCCGGAATGATAAGGGCGCGGCGCGAGCAAGAAGATCAGGACCAGCAAAAACAGTGGGAGCGGACGCACGCGCTGCCCTCACCAGCCCCCGTAGTGGATCATGTAGTGGATGTCGTACCACCCACCCGGGCCACAGCACCTATCCCTCCCCCTGCTCCCCTGAAGAAACCATCAGCACCGGCACCAGTAGAACCTACCCCCCTGCTCCCCAATCAATCAATGCCCGCTGTAGCTGGAATGACTGTGCGGTACCACGAACCCACCCCGCTCCCTGATGACGAGGACGACGCCAATGTTTTAATGCGCGGTCTGCGCTCCTAGGTCACTGCTCTTTTGTCCAGAAAAAATTAAAAACGGGCCGTTTTCCTTAAAGGGACTCTGTTTGAAAATCAACCTGCGTGCCTGCGACCCTAATACAGCGAACGGGGTGGTATCGAAAAGGGGGCATGCCTCGTGCCGGAAAGCATTCTTACCCCCTTCCGCGTGGGGAAAAATGTTTAAAGACATGGTAATCCCTTGAAAGAAACGCTGTAGCAAGGCCACAGAGAGACGAACTGGGTAGGGGTAGGCAGGTGTGGGTACACCCCCTCACGTTATCGCGGCGGGACGCCTGAAGCGTGTTACAGGGTTGGGCATCCTAGCGCGTCCAGGGTGTGAGCCTACAGCAAAAGAAAATCGCGGGCCGACAGAACTTGCCAACCCGCGATCCTTACTCGTACCGATGTCGAGTCCATTCTATCGGCCCACTGGACTCCTGTCCATGAAACAAGCGCCTCACGCATCCGATAGGCAGTACATCACTGGCGCATCATTCACCGCACTCAAGCGGATACAGGAACCGCTTGTCTTGATGGAAACAAACGACCTACGTATGACCGAAGGGAGACCAACGGAGACCAGCCCGCAAGTCACTGAAAACAGAAAGCGATTGCCTGCCCTTTCATTGCGCATCGCAGGCCGCGCCGGTGACGATTCGTCCCGCCTGACAGAGGGGCCACTCATCGCTGGCTACTGGCCGTGCGCTTTTTTTATGTGGCGCTTGCGTGTCGCAGAGCCAACCTTACCCCTGCCGGATTCAAACCTCTTACGCAGTGCAAAAAGAAAATGCCCTGCTTTCCGGGCAAGGCATCTGGAAATAGGAAGAACGATTCAGTCTCCGATCAGTCTCCTGTTAGTCTCCCGAAAATGCCGAATGAGGTAGCATTGCATCATTTCAGGCCCCTCAGAACACTGCTAAGTTGTTGAGAATAGGTTGGAGGAAGTAAGTTGGGGCAATTTCAAGACCGCCGGTTTCAACCGCTCACCCACTCCTCCGTTTCTAATTATAACGTGCAACTACACTTAGTGGGGCTTTTGGTGACACTTTTGGGGTCGATTGCTGCATTGTGGTGCAAGGTGTCACCAAATTGTCACCAAAACCTTCGAGCTTTCCGACCGCTGCGCGCTTGGAATCGAGATTTGTGTGTGTGTAGCGCATGGTCACGGTGACAGTCGAATGCCCGAGCAATTCTTGGACTGTCACTATATCCACGCCTCGATTCACAAGCCGTGAGGCAAAGGTGTGACGCAGCGTGAGCCACGTCACCCCGGAAATCTCTGCCTTGCGACACGCGAGAGCGAAACCCGCCTTGAGATCAACAAACGGCTTTCCTGTCTCGGGGTTGTAGAAAACGAATTCATTCCTCTTGCCGAGCGCCCAATACTCCAAGACCTTGCGGGCTTCCGCGTTGAGCGGAACAACCCGAGTCTTTTGCGTCTTAGGCGCGAAGACATTCAGAATGCTTTTCTCCCAATCTACGCTGGACCATTGAAGGCTGAAAATCTCTCCGATCCGCAAACCCGTATTCAGGGCGAAGCGTATCAAGTCCTGAAAGTAGGGCGCTGCGTTTCGGAGAAGCTTCTCTTCCTCTTCCGAACTCACAACCCGCAGGCCTATGTTGAATTCCCGAAAGAACTTCACCTTGCGAAACGGGTTCAAATCCAGGTAGAGGTCCCAGGTGATTGCGAGGTTGAACATTCGCTTGAGCAAAGCCAACTCCCGATTCACCGTCGAGCCGGAGACCTTTGCTTTTCGGTGGAGCTTGTAGCCCTCGATCTCCGCTGGCGTGATATCGGTAAGTTGCCTTTCGCTCCCGAAGTATTTCTCTAAGTGTCCGAACATCTGTTTATCTCGCAACCAGGACCGTTTGTTTGCCTTCGCATGTTCCATATAGCGTTTGCCGAATTCTTCGAACGTGATCTTGACGGGTCGCTTGTAGACGCCCCGCAGGACCTCCGATTTTCGAACGTTGAAGAGATTCACGGCATCACGCCGATTGGAACTGTGCGAAGACTCTTGGACTCGCACTCGGCTTTGGTCGTAATAATCAATCCACCAGATTCGACCTCTCTTGTGTACTCCCATTTGCGGCTTCCTTTCAACCTTTGCCAGCCGCGTCTGTATTGTAACAAGGCTTGGCTTCGTTACTTGAAGATCGTGTGGGAATGCGTGAGGGTGTCCTGTTCGCCTCGATTAAACTATCAAGATCATTCCTATCAAACCTGAGTGCGCGCCCTATTTTTACGAACGGAATTCTTCGCTGCCAGACCCAGCCGTATATCGTGGAAACGGATACCGCGAGCAATCGGGCCGTATCCTGAACTGTTAGAAGTTCTAGCCCTTTCTTTGCTTCAGAATTGTTGTCGGATTTCATTGGATGGGCCTTTCGGAATCGTTTTGCTTGGGTCCGCGATTCTGATTTTCCGTCAGGGCGCGGATCACAAGGACAGCTACGATTGCTGCCACTGCGATGATGACTACCCCTACCACGGTCATCCTCATTGCTTCTTCTCCCATGCGACGGTCGCGCCACACTTCTTTTCAGGGCAGCGGAAGCCCTTAAGGCTTCCGTCGAAGATGCTTGTCTCTACCAACTCAGGTTCGACCCAGAACTGAGAACCGCACTCAGGACAAGTCAGGCGATATCGCTGCTCGATTTCTTTTATACGGATTAACAGGCCGTGTCCTTCGGCGCGCTCAATAAGCCGGTTGAACTCGGCAATCCCGGAAGGCCCGCGAACAAAGACCTGAACTCCGCACGGGTCACAGACCAGGTACGGCTTACGCTTCTTTGTTTGCTTGACCTCGCGCGGTTCCATACATACGGGGCATGGAAACATCTGGTTTCCGTCCAGAACACCCATTGACAGCCTCCAAATTCTCTAAGGGCTAGCGTCGCCTCTCTCCGAGACCCATCGTAAGCCTGGATATCTGAACGACTTGAGGATGGAAACCTGAGTCAGAAAACGCTGAGAAAAACTTCCCTCAAAATTCATGGCAGTTTGTCGGGAATTTCCCCTAAAATTCATTGTCAGTGTCCGGGAATTTCCCTCAAAAATGCCAATGCGCCGAAAATCCGCTCCGAAGCAAGAAAAGGCTCTTGACACGATTGCAGGCAAGCGCGGCAGGGGCAGGCCCGCCCGCGTCCGGGCTTCAGAGATTGCGGGGCGCGCTTACAATTACCGGCTGATCTTCAGTCAGAATTGGGACTTCATAGGCGAGCCATTGCTGAAGGCAAAGACCGACGGAGAAGTGGTCCAGGTATTCGAAAAGGGCGGACCCTATATGCGGGAATTCGCGCCAATTGCGCCGCTCATACTAAAGGTCCTACACGATCCGGAATTTCCGAAACGACGAGAGACGCAGATCAACTTCCTTGCCGATTCGTTGGCGGGTTACGGTTGGATAAGTCCCCGGCACTCGCGCAATATTTGCGAAAGGGAACGAGCAAAGGAAAAGCATGCTACACATATCATCCGCTACGAGTTCAAAATTGAGTGCTCTTGCGGTTTCAAAGGTTTCTCGCGTGATCACGCCTGCCCAGAATGCAAGGCGAAAATACCGTTTCCATCTTCGTTTGATTTGAATTCTGTGCTTTTCTAATGCCCAAAATGCAAGGCGAAAATACCGTTCCCATCTTGGTTCGATTTGAATTCTGTGCTCTTCTAAGAGACCCTTGGCGCTGTCTTCGTGACGTAACGTATGTACGTAACGTTTAGGCCAGCTCGGAGAATAAGGAATCTCTCTTCCGACAGGAAGTTCGATTCGTTCTAAGCTTGCTTAGGCTGCCGGTTGCTCGGTGTGAATCCGATCTTTTTTCTGAGCTGCTCTCGTTCATGAATCGCTGCCCCCGTCTGGAGCACTTCAGCGATGTATGCGTAAACTTGTTCCGGGTATTTCGAACCGAGTTGTTGGAATGAGGTAAGCATCGTGGGTTGGTCGGCGTGGCCCAGGATATCCGCCAACATGGAGTCAACACCACGTCCAACGATTAAAGCCATGCACTCATCGAAGCCAATACTGTCCTCGATCACCGCCTCGTCCACTTGCTTGAATTGGGCAACGCGATTG
>Ga0116225_1002553_pt1 | contig 12234 bp, 11 predicted proteins | sample Sb_taG_8_FD_88968 | JGI IMG/M metagenome (GOLD analysis project Ga0116225, IMG submission 88968) | Peat soil microbial communities from Weissenstadt, Germany - Sb_50d_c_BC metaG | ecosystem: Environmental > Terrestrial > Soil > Wetlands > Peat | place: Germany: Weissenstadt | collected 2010-09-21 | reverse complement strand
AGACGCAGTAGCGGCGCGGCGGTCGAGGATCACACCAATACAACTAAAGTCGTGACCCGGTCGTATGACCTTCGGTTTGTAATTACCTTACCTTTGCTATAGGATTTTGGCGAGTGTCGGGGCAAAAAAATCCCCATTTTTCCTTTGCCCAAGAAACGAACCTCTGGCCGGAGCAACATCCTCCTGCTCCCCGTTTGAAGGAGGATTTGCATGCTTTCCAATCTGCGATTTGGGCGCAAGATCGCCTTGATTATGGCCATCTTCGTCATTGGCCTGATTGCCGTGGGCTTTGGCGGCATGCGCGGCATGGGGCGGATTCAAGAGGGGCTGCATAGCGTCTATGAGGACCGCACGGTTTGCCTGGGCCAGTTGGCGCGGATCATGGATTCCCTGTACCGCATCCGCACCCATGTGGGCGGTTTGGCTCAGGGCGATTCCGACGCTGCGGTCGATAAGACCATCGACGAGATGGCTGCTCTCGACAAGGTCGTCGATACCGAATGGGGCGATTACACGGCCACCTATTTGATTCCCGAGGAAAAAGAGCTGATCGAGCGTTTCGTGCCGGCGCTGAAGGCCTATCGCGCCGCCAATGACAAGGTGATCGCCGCCGCCCGCGCCGGTCGTTTCGACGAAGTCCTCCGCTTGCAGAACGGCGGATCCACGGCGGCATTCTCTCAGGTCATGGACGGCTTCGACGGTGGCCGCACCTCGCAGAACGGCACCACCAAGGAAGCGTTCAGCCAGATGATGGACGCCTTGCGCCCCTTGATCGAATTGCAGATCCGCGTTGGCAAGGAAGAGTTCGACAAAGCCGGCCATACCTATGACGTCAGCAGCATCATGATCGTCGCCGCCTCGTTGCTGGCGGTGGCGCTTGGCCTTGGTCTGGGCTGGGTAATCACCCGCTCGATCACCGTGCCGACGGTCGGCATCATCGGTGTGATGGGCCAGCTTGCCGGCGGCAACCGTAATGTCGATGTCGGTTGCACCGAGCGCCGCGACGAGGTCGGCGACATCTCGCGCGCGGTCCAGGTGTTCAAGGACAACGCTATCCGCATGGACCAGATGACCGCCGAGCAAGAGGCGGCGAAAAGCCGCGCCGAACGGGACAAGCGCCAAGCAATGAACGATTTGGCCGACAGTTTCGAAGGCAGCGTGCGCTCGGTGGTTCAGTCGGTGTCCGCCGCCGCCACCCAGATGCGCGGCACCGCTCAATCGCTGTCCGCTGTCGCCGAGCACACCAGCGCGCAAGCGACCACCGTCGCCGCCGCCTCCGAGGAAGCCACGGCGAATGTGCAGACGGTGGCCTCCGCCGCCGAGGAACTCAGCGCCTCGATCCACGAGATTGCCCGCCAGGTCAGTCAGGCGGCCACCGTTTCCGGCAATGCGGTGGTGCAGGCGGCTCATACGAACAGCATCGTCACCGGTCTGGCCGGGGCGGCGCAGCGGATCGGCGTGGTGGTCAACCTGATCAACGATATCGCCAGCCAAACCAACCTGTTGGCGCTTAACGCCACCATCGAGGCGGCTCGCGCCGGGGACGCCGGCAAAGGCTTCGCCGTGGTTGCTGGCGAGGTCAAGCATCTGGCCACCCAGACGGCGCGGGCCACCGAAGAGATCTCGCAGCAGATCGCCGGCGTGCAAAGCGCCACCGCCGAGGCTGTGGCAGCCATCGAGGCAATCTCCGCCACCATCGGCGAAATCAGCCAAATCTCATCGGCCATCGCCTCGGCGGTCGAGGAGCAGGGCGCCGCCACCCAGGAAATTGCCCGCAACGTCGAACAGGCGGCGGCGGGCACGCAGCAGGTTTCCGGCACCATCGCCGACGTCACCCAAGCCGCCGCCGAAGCCGGTCGCGGGGCCGGCGATGTGCTGCACGCGGCGATTGAATTATCTCGCCAATCCGACGTTCTAGGCGGCGAGGTCAACGGCTTCATCCAGAGAATCCGCCAAAGTTGAGACGCTGTTGGCGATGAGACAGTTGCCGCTGTCATAAAACATAAAATGCAATACTATCAATTGTACCTATCCCTTCCTGCGCGTAGTATCTGCGTGGCGTAAGAAACGTACGGGCGAAACGGCGTCCGACAACGGATGGCATGTGTCAGTTTTATTGCAGTTATGTTGCAGTAATATTGCGTTGTTTACACCGTGAGTCGCCGTTGTTGCCGGGGATGGGGGGTGACAATGATTTTCTGGATTCGTAGCAGCATTGCGCGCGAACTGATGACCACGCTTGTGGTGGTGTTTGGGTTGACCATCGGCGCGTCGTTCGCCATCGCCCATTTCACCATCACCGCCATTGAGGCGAGCTACGAGAGCATCATTTTCGGCCGTATCATTCCCGGCATCCAACATATGGGCGATGCCGGCTTCGATGCCGAGGAACTGGCCATCGCTCGTGACGAGGCGGCGATGGGCGATGTCCTGTTGACGGAAGCTGCCGCCCACGCCAGTGCCCGCCAGGACGAAAGCTACGGCGCCGATGACTTCCGCGACCACATCCACGACCGCCGCACGCGCGGCGGCATCGATAAGCCGGGCTCGCTGTTCGTCATCGCCGACGAGGCCAAGGGCGTGGTCTGGGTCTATCGCGGCGTGCATGACGATGCCGGCCATTTCCAGGGCGTCAAGGCGAGCGCCTTTACCCTGCCCGAGCCCGCCGCCGCCGCCGGAAGCCTGCTGGCCGCCCATCTGGAGCGCGGCGCCGCCTTCACCCAACGCCGCGCCGAAGTGGCCGATAAGCGTATGGCGTTCTCCAAGGTCAAGGCGGTGGTCGGCACCACCATCGACGAAATCCAGGCCTCACGCGGGGAAATGGCCGAGTTCAAGTTGCGCCACCGCATCAACGGCGCGCTGGCGGTGCTGGCCATGGCCATCTTTGGTGGCGGTATGCTGGGCTGGCTGCTGTACCGGCTGGTGCGCGGCGTGGTGCGCCAGGGCAACACCATCGACAGCATCATCGCCGCCGCCCACGACCCCGCCGGGCTTGATGCCTTGGTGATCCCCGACACCGGCCGCATCGACCAGTTGGGCATCGTCGCCCGTGGCATCGCCCGCGCCCGTGACGTGTTCCGCCGGGTTCACCAGTTGGAGCAGGAACGCTCCGCTCAAAACCGCGCCGCCGCCGAGGATAAGGCCCGCTCGCTGCGCGAATTGGCCGACGACTTCAAGGCCACCGTACAGAACGGCGTCGATCGGGTGGCGCTGACCGCCCAATGTCTGCATGCCGGCGCCGAAATTATGATCGAAGCCGCCGACTACACGGCGCGTGAAACCCGTGCAGCCACCGAAGCCTCCGCCGAGGCCAGCGGCAATGTGCAAAGCGTCGCCTCGGCGGCCGAGGAGCTGTCGGCCTCGATCCGCGACGTCAGCCGCCAAGTCGGCCAGTCGGTGGAAATCGCCACCCGCGCCGAACACGCCGCCGCCGCTTCCGCCGACACCGTGGCGGCCTTGGCCGATGCCGCCAACCGCATCGGCGAGGTGGTCAGCCTAATCAACTCCATCGCCGCGCAGACTAATCTGTTGGCGCTCAACGCCACCATCGAAGCCGCCCGCGCCGGTGAAATGGGCAAGGGCTTCGCCGTGGTCGCTGGCGAGGTCAAATCGCTGGCCAACGAAACCGCCAAGGCCACCAGTGAGATCGCCGGGCAGATCCAAGCGATCCAGACCGGCGCGCACCGCGCCGTCGACGACATCCACCATTTCGCCGCCGTGGTGCGCGAGGTCGCCGAATTGTCGCGCATGGTCGCCGACGCCATGACCCAGCAAGACCAAGCCACCATCGAGATCGCCAGCAGCGTTCAGCAAGCGGCGGCGGGATCCGAAGCGGTGACCGGCAGCCTGACCGTCGTTTCGGTTTCAGCCACCAAGACCGAAACGGCGTCGCACAATGTGCTGGGCTCGGCCGATGAGCTATCGAACCTGTCGACGACCTTGCAAAAGACGTTGGATCACTTCCTGCACCGGTTGCAGACGGGGCATGCGGGGTAGGGCGGCACTACTCCCCCATCACCCGTTTCTCGATCCGCCGGTCGGGTATCAGCCACATCAACGCCACCAGCACGTACAGCGCGTCGGCGATCCACGGATGAACGAAGGCCAGCGCAATTCCGGACGCGTACAGCAGCGGCGACAGCTTGCCCTTGAGGTCGGAACCCAACGCCTGCGCCAGCAGCGACTCCGGCCCATGCGAGCGCAGGATGGCCCTTTCCAACAATGCATACGCGATCGACGGCATCAGCAAGGCGACGCCATAGACGGCGGTCGGCAGAGTGGTGAAATGGTTCTCGCCGGTCCAGGCAGTGGCGAAGGGAATCAGCGACAGCCAGAACAGCAAATGCATATTGGCCCACAGAATCAAGCCATTGACCCGCTTGACGGTATGCATCAAATGGTGGTGGTTGTTCCAATAGATCGCCACATAGACGAAGCTCAGCACATAGCTGAGGAAGATCGGCAGCAGCGCCGCCAGCGCCGCCCAATCGGCGCGCTGCGGCGCTTTCAGTTCCAGCACCATGATGGTGATGATGATGGCGATCACCCCATCGCTGAACGCGGTCAGTCGTTCTTTTTCCATGGGGCGGTTCCTTCCAAGGCTGTCATGCCTGTTACAGGTGGGCATGCCGTCGGGCGAGGACAGCGCCGCTTGACGGCATGCCGTCCGGACTGTCCAATGGCGCGTCGCGAGTGAGAACCTCGCCGTTTAGGAGAGTTCGTCATGCCGGAAGCCCCCCTGCCGCTGTCCGCCACCCGCCGCCTCGACCTTGCCGCTGCCGATCCGCTGGCCGCTTGGGCCGACGTCGTCAACCGCCCGGAGGACATCGCGGCGGCGCGCGCCCTGGCTGCGGCGGTCATGGGCGATGTCCGCCGCAAGCGTTCGTGGGCGCTGGCCTGGGGCATCGCCACCACCTTGGCCTACCACGCTTTTTATCGCCCGTTCGGCCAATATGTGGATGAAAGCGACGCCTTCGCCGCTTTGTCCGGCGGGGTGGTGTCGCGTGCCGACATGGCGGCCTTGCAGCGGCTGTACACCCTGGCTCATGCCGGTTGCTCGACGGTGCTCGCCTGGGACCGGGCGCAAAAGCGCATGGTGCATTTCCGCAGCCTGGATTGGCCCTCGGCGGGCGCCATCGCTAACGCCACGCGCATCGTCCACGCCTGCCGGGGCGATGGCCCGCCGGTGTTCTCCGCTGCCGGGATTCTGGGCCAGTCTGGCGTGCTGACGGCGGTCAAACCGGGCTTTTCCATCGCCATCAACTTCGCCCCGTGGTGCGGCCCATCCTTGTCGCTGCGGATGGATCCAACCTTTTTAATCCGCCAGTTGATGACCTCGGCGGTGGCTAGCTATGCCGAGGCCCGCGCCGTCATCGCCACCTGGAGGCCCAGCGCCCCGGTTTTCATCAGCCTATGCGGCATCGCCAAGGGCGAGGCCTGCCTGTTCGAGTTCGGCGCCGGCACGGGCGATGTTCCCGTCGCCGACATTGGTGAGCGCGATTTTCTGGTCAGAACCAATCATTTCGACCATGACAGCCCCTTTGTCGGGCACAACCGCGCCCAGGCGTCGGGGCGGGATTGGGATGCCTATCCGGTGTTGCTCACCTCTGGGGTGCGGCGGAGCATGCTCGAAGACACTCTCGCCGCCGCATATGGCAGCGTCGAGCCCTTTGACCTGGAGGACAGTTTGCGTCAGGCCTTCCTGCGTCCGCCGGTGTGGAACCACCAGACCGCGCAATGGGTGATGATGCTGCCACAATCGGGAGATGTGCGAGTGTGGGTGAGGTAAACGACTTTACATTGCGAGAAAATATTTGCAAAATAACACTTAGTAGTAGAATAGACGGGAAAATGAAGCCAATGGTTGAGGCAGTAAGATCTCAGGAATCAACCATAGGAGGATAACATGGCGATCTATCCGGCAAATCTGGCCTTCATCAAGACGAGCAACACCCCCAACGGCCATGTGGAAGTGCACATCGCCACCGCCACCTCTGGCTACCAGCAGCGCTCGTTGGAGACCGCGACCACCTTCGCGAACGAACTCGACGGCGTTTGGCAGACGACCGCCAATGCCTAAATCGGGATATCAGCGGGGCGCAGAGGAGCCGGGGAAATCGTACTCTGACCCCGGTTTTTACGCTCATATGGATAACCAGGATCAGGGGGCGGGTTTCACGATTTGATCGGGAACCTCATTTCTATCCCTGTTATCTTCCCAGCATGACAGAGTTTTGCAGGGCATCAACTCCAGTCTTTTGCTTATATCGGAAAGCAAAACCCCATTTTCTATTGAAAGGCCAATCATCGCATTGCGCGCTCGATTTGGCCTGTCCGGTTTAGCAAGCGGGAAAGATACGAATGAATATGATATCACCGAAATAAACAGTAGTGATATGGCGTATTTCGGGCATTCGCGGAACAACAAACCAAATGCCAAATACGTAAAAAACAAGAATGGCAATAAGTAGTTTATCTTGAGTGGGTAGATGACGAACAACACGAGAGTACTGACCGCTCCGAAAATTGCCACGATGCAAACATCGGAGTCATCAAATGATATTTTTTTGTGAATCGCCATAAAAGCCGATATCACAATAATGCCGGCAAAACTTAGTAAGCCAAAAAGATATGTTGGCTTATAAAGTGCCCTACCAACGTGCATCCTTAATGTCCAAAGGCTCTCATTGCCAAGATGAGGCGTCAGGAAGCTAGAGTTCTCTCCCACAAACATCCAACTCGGGACATAAAACATCCCTCCTACAACGAGAGAGATCAGACCGATAACAAATAGGCGCTTAAAGTTTTCGATTTTGATCGAGTGCATCAAGCTCCCAAAAAGAATGCCGAAAATAGCGATGGCTGAGCTTAATCTCATGCCGATTGCCATGCCGGCCAAAAGACCGACCAAAATCATTCTCCGCTGATTCATGATTTGCATCACGAGCACGATCAAAGCCAGAGCCCAGATGTGATCCATTGTGGAGGTGGCGGCGATAAGGAAGTATGGATTTAAAGAAAAGCACAATGTTATCAGTGTTTTGTTGTTGATGTTGCGCTTATCAAGAATTGAGTGGAAGCTATGTACGATAAATAGCGAGGCCACGAGTGTGCATATATTTGTTGCCAAACTGCCGCCCAGGCCGTTTATAAAATAAACCAATGCCTCGTATAGCCAATATCCTGGGTGGCGCGACATACTTGGATTGTTTTGCCCCCATGTTTTAAGGCCCGCATCCAGTACGCCATATGTATCGTTGTCGGAGCCATATCCGAGAAAAACAAGAGGAATGGCCGCAAGCAAATAAATAGCTGCAATTAATAAAAACTTGTTATGGCAACCTTCATCCCGTGCAATTCTCATCTTTTAGTTAAATCCCACACCTGTTGAATACTCTTCCCAGGAAGTGATGAATTATCGCCGTGATCCGTAAGGCTGCTCAAGCGCTAATTTCGCAAGCAGTCCCGTAGGGGCCATCTTCGACACCACATTTCCCTGCCATAAACCCGCATGGGCCGCTTAACGGCGCTTGGAATACCGTCAAGTCGTCTTCAACCGCCTCGCAAATTCAGCCCGGTGTCTCGGTGGCTGCCAATGTCGTCCCGGTCTTGTGCGCTGCCTGCCGCTGACTCTCCTGTCCCCGCAGTGCGCCACGCCTTGGACAGCGTATTACGGCATGAGACGGAGGAAGCGAAGCGGGGCTCCGCCGACCACCGACACGCCGCCGAGTGAGAAGCATTTTGTGCGAATGCCCCAAAGTCTGGGCGCTTGCCCGGAGCTTGGGGCATTCCACCAAGCATCAGGCTTTCTTGACGAACTCTGATTTCAAGTTCATCGCGCCGATACCGTCGATCTTGCAGGAAATGTTGTGCCCATCGGTGGCGTCCACCAAACGGATGCCCTTCACCTTAGTCCCGCCTTTGACGACCAATGACGAGCCCTTGACCTTCAGATCCTTGATGACGCTCACGGTGTCGCCATCGTTGAGCACATTTCCATTGGCATCGCGGATGGCTCCGTCCTCGGACGCCTCCGCGCCAGGGGCGTCAGGGTTCCATTCATGGGCGCATTCGGGGCAGATCCACAGGCTGCCGTCCTGATAAACATGTTCGGAATCGCATTTGGGGCATTTCAATTCGGTGGTCATTAGTTTTCCTCGTTGCTGGCGCGGCCATCCTAATGCACTGACATGCCGTTAGGAATCACAAGCTGGCGGTTGGGTCCAGGGAGGGCGTCCTTTTCAGACAGGCGCGGCCTCCTCCCCCAGCAAATCCAGCTTGCGCGCCCGGTCCAGCAGGTTCTTCACCGATGACGGGTTCCATCGCTGTCCGCCGCGCGGGGCGCGTTCGCGCATGGCTTCCAACTGGCTGCCGATCTGCGCCAAGGTCAGGCCGGGATTGGCGCGGGCGATGCCGGCGACCAGGGTCAGCAGGCGGTCGGAGCGCTTGACCTTGGCGCGGCCAAGCAAAGCCGGGTCGGCCAGACCTTCCGCGACGAAGCGCTTCACCGCGCGGAGCAGCCGTTCTTTGGTCCACTGGCGGTCCGGCGGCAGGGTGTCGTTGAGCCGCCGCGCTACCTCGTTCCAGGATTTAGCCGGACGCAGGCGGCGCACCAGCGGCAGCCACTCCTCCGCCGTCGTCGTCAGATCGACCAGATGGTTGGCCCGGCGTTGGCGCGACAGCTTGCGGATGGCCTCGGGGTCACGGGCCTTGAGCAACGGGTTGCCGCCGACGCGACCACGGGCCTTGGCCGCTTTCAGGCCGGACAGGGTGCGTTCGCGGCCCAGACTACGTTCCAGCTCGGCCACCGCGCCGAGGATTTGCAGGCTGAACCGCCCCTGCGGGCTACCGGTGTCGATGGGATCGGACAGCGAGCGGAAATGTGCGCCTTGGCCTTCCAGCCGCTCGATAACGTCAAGAAGATGGCTGAGCGAGCGGGCCAAGCGGTCGATCTTCCACACGATCAGCGTGTCGCCACGGCGGATGCGATCCAAGGCCCGCGCCAGTTGAGGCCGCGCCCGCAGGCCACCCGACAGCTTCTCTTCGAAGATCTCGGTGCAGCCAGCGGCGCGCAAGGCGTCCTGTTGGGCGTCGGTGACTTGGTCTTCCGTCGAGACGCGGGCGTAGCCGATCAGCGCCATGTTTCCCTCAGACGCTCCTGGCTCGGCTTTGGTGGCGGTACAGGTAGAACGTGGCGAGCAGGCCGCAGCAGGCGGCGAAGCTCATCCAGAAGCCGGGGGCGGCGTTGTCTCCGGTGGCGCGAATCAGCCAGGTCGATACCGCCAGCGACGAGCCGCCCAGCGCCGTTGCCAGGCTATAGGCCAGCGAAAAGCCCGCCGTACGTACCGCCACCGGCACCAACTCGGTCAGCGCCACCACCATTGCGCCGTTGTAGCCGGCATAGATGAAGGACAGCCATAGCTCGACGGCCAGCATCTTGGCGAAGGTCGGCCCCTGCACCAGCCACGACAACGCCGGATAGACGGAGACCAACGCCAGAAGGGTGAAGAAGATCAAAATCGGCTTGCGCCCGATCTTGTCGGACAGCGCGCCGAACAGCGGCAGCCAGCAAAAGTTCGACAGGCCGACGGCGATGGTCACCAGCAGGCTGTCGGCCTCGGTCAGCTTCAGTACGTTCTTGCCGAAGGACGGCGTATAGACGGTGATCAGGTAGAACGACACCGTGGTCATCACCACCAACGCCATGCCGCCCAGCACGACGGACATGTTGGCGACCAGGGTAACGGCGATTTCATGCAGGCTGGGATGATGGGTGCGGCGGCTGAATTCCTCGGTTTCCTGCAAGGATCGGCGGATGAAGAAGATGAACGGCACGATCATGCAGCCGATCCAAAAGGGAATACGCCATCCCCATTCCGACACCTGGGCCGGCTCCAGCAGCTTGTTGAGGCTGAAGCCGATCAACGCGGCGACGATGATCGCCGCCTGTTGGCTGGCCGATTGCCAGCTGACATAAAAGCCCTTGTGGCCGGGCGTCGCCATCTCGGACAGATAGACCGACACGCCGCCCAGCTCGACCCCGGCCGAGAAGCCTTGCAGCAGCCGGCCCAGCAGCACCAGCAAGGGGGCTGCGATGCCAATGGTGGCGTAGCCCGGCACGGCGGCGATCAACACCGTGCCCATGGCCATGACCACCAAGGTCAGCAGCAGCCCCTTGCGCCGGCCGATGCGGTCGATATACGCGCCAAGGACGATGGCGCCGATGGGGCGCATGAAAAATCCGGCGGCGAAGGTCAGGAAGACCGACATCAGCGAGGCGAATTCGTTCTCGCTGGGGAAGAACGCCTTGGCGATGTGGCTGGCGTAGATACCGAACAGGAAAAAGTCGAACATCTCAAGAAAATTTCCGCTGGTGACGCGGAGAACCGTCTTTACCTTTTCGAATCGAGAGTCACCGTTTGCCATTGCCGTCGCTCCCAGTACCGTTGCTTTATTGTTGGTCGGAGATCCGGTTCTTTTTGACCGGCATCGCCACCTAGAATGTCCTTTTGGGGCCGCAGGTGGTGCTCTTTCGATCATACACCTCGTCCAGCTTGCGTCCAGCCGAGGGTGGTAGCGGGATCGTTTTTCGCCCTGGGACAGGGGATGCGCCATCGTAGCGAATTCTTCGGAGGCAGGGAGCCGGCCAATTGCCGCGACGACATTGCGTCGCCCGTAAAAGTGAGGTAAGCCGTGCTGGCCGTTTGGCGGCTTATGGTGATGCAAGGCTGGCTCTATGCGCCAAATTTCCGATCCATCGGCATGGCCGGCGTCGATAACCAAAGCTTGCCGCTTTGCAACAAAATGTTACCCGCCGGACATCATTACGACACGATTCCGGTCTATCGTTATTTTTAGTAAGTAGCCGGGGCGAAGTCTTTTCGCCGATGGCATGATGTGTGGATGATGCAAGTGAAAATGGCACAGCGAATGACCGCCTTCGGTCTGGGTTCTTTATGCGCCGGCTTCTTGCTGGTGGCGCAGGCTGTTCCCGCCGTCGCGGAAGACCATGGTCGTCATGAATTCCACGAACACGACGTTCACCACTTCGATCACTATGAGATGGGGATGTGGAGAGGCGGAGTGTGGCGCCACGAATTCCGGTTTGGCCGTTCCGGTTGGTGGTGGGTGACGGGTGGCGCTTGGTACTATTACGATAGACCAATTTATCCGTATCCGATGATCGTGTCGGAAATGTATTACGCCGAACCTGTCATGGTGGCTCCGCCGCCGCAAACCGTCATCGTTCCGGGTGCTCCGGTGATGATGCCGCCTCCGCCTCCGCAGCCGCAGATGTGGTATTATTGTGACAATCCAGCCGGGTATTATCCTTATGTCGCGACCTGCAGTGTACCTTTCCGGCCTGTGCCGGCAACGCCCCAGTAATCCAGAGGTTGTCATGCCCAAAATGAAGGCTGTCGCCCTAACGATGTCGGTCCTGTTGGCCGTGACGGGTTGCGCCGGTACGCCAATGGGGCCTCGGGTCCAGGTTCTGCCTGCGGCCAACAAGTCCTTCGAAGTCTTTCAACAAGATCAGGCGGTGTGTAAGCAATACGCCACCGATCAGGTCAGTGGTCAGGCGGATTCCGCCAATGAAAAGGCCGTCGGCACGGCGCTTGTGGGCGGCGTGTTGGGTGCCGGACTGGGCGCTGTCATCGGCGGCGGGCGCGGCGCGGCGGTCGGCGCGGCCTCTGGCGGCGTGCTCGGCTCGGCGGTCGGTGCTGGAAATTCCCAGCACCAGCAGGGCGGTATCCAGCAGCAATACGACAACGCCTATGTGCAGTGCATGTCGGCCAAGGGCAATCAGGTTCCGGCGCCGCCGGTTCGCACCGTGATTCAGCCGATGGTCGTCTACCCGGCTCCGCCGCCTGTCGTTTATGCGCCGGCGCCGACTGTCATCTATACGGCTCCGCCGCCCGTGGGCTACGCGCCGCCGCCGGGAGCCGTGGGGGCACCGCCTCCGCCGCCTCCGCCTGGCTACGCGCCGCCGGGCGCTGGGCAGTAATCAGTGAGCGACGGCGGCTTTGGTCCGATAGAGGAGCAAAGCCGCCGATCGTTTTCCGACCCTTCGGCGAACCCGCGAAATCGATGACTGGCGACGCCTTGCCCAAGGGTCTGCCAATCAATTTTTCATGCGTCGAAGCCGGCAGCCGGCGGGCTTGCCGGTCAGAAGATGGGATCCCCTAGGGGCTCCGTCGGCGCTTTTTCGGCGGCGTCGTCCAAACCCTGGCACTT
>Ga0116225_1002549_pt1 | contig 12247 bp, 7 predicted proteins | sample Sb_taG_8_FD_88968 | JGI IMG/M metagenome (GOLD analysis project Ga0116225, IMG submission 88968) | Peat soil microbial communities from Weissenstadt, Germany - Sb_50d_c_BC metaG | ecosystem: Environmental > Terrestrial > Soil > Wetlands > Peat | place: Germany: Weissenstadt | collected 2010-09-21 | reverse complement strand
TTGGGCGGCACGGGTTCCTCGGGCGTCAGTTCGACCGGCACCGCCTCTTCCATCTGCGGCGGCGGACGCACCGGCACCCACACCAGGGCCGCCACAATCAAGGCATGGAACAGCAGCGACAGCAACGCCATCCAAAGGACTGCGTGACCGCCCCGCCCCGCGCGTCGCAGGGAAGGCTCTTCTCGGGTGGCGACTGTCATGATGGGATCTTAGGTCAACTCGTCAATGGCGTCGTCGGTCAACGTGCCTGGAACGATGGTGACCGGCACCGGCAAGCGGTTGACATATTTTCCGGTCAGCGCCGAAACCAGCGGACCCGGACCTTCCGGCCCGGTTCCTGCGGCTAGGACCAACACCGAAATCGACGGCTCCTCGTGGATCAGCTTAAGCAACTCGTCGCGCGCGATGCCTTCGCGCACATACAGCGCTGGCATTTCGCCCGAGGTGCCGTTGACCTCGGTCGCCATGCGCTGCAACAACACCTCGGCATCCTGACGCGCTTCTTCGCGCATCAGATTGCCGATGGCGGCGAAATGCTGGAATTCGGACGGTTCGACCACCCGCAACAGCGCCACGCGGCCGCCGGTATGGAAGGCGCGGCGGCAGGCATAGCGCAAGGCCGCGCGCATTTCCTCGGAATCATCGACGACGACCAGAAACGTCCGTCCGGTCTTTTTGGGCGGCGCCCGTCTCTCTTGCATACCCGTCAGCCCCTTCGGAAGGCAATGGCGGCCAACCAGCCGGCACTTGCCGCCAGCAGGATGGCCATCACGCCGTAGAGTGCCGCCTGCCGATTGGCGAAGTCAAAGACTTCGGCACCAATGCCGGTTTTGCTGATGATCAGAGGCGTGGTTTGCGCGCTGGCCACCTCGCCGCCGCGCATCAAATACACCTCGACGATATAGGTGCCGGTCGGGACATTGGCGGGGAAATCCATCTCGGTGCGAAACAACCGCCCGCCGACGAAATTCACCAACCCCGGCTTGGCCGAGTACAGCCCGACCCTTTGCTTCAAACGCAGCAGCGCCTGGAGGTAATCGCTGTCGCTGACGCTTTTGTCATAGCGTTTGATATGCAGATCCAAATGATCGATGCCGATTTGATGGCGGCCGAGCACCGCCGCCGGGGCGACTTGATCCAATGGCCGGCTGGCCGCCACGCGGTAATAGACCGGCGCGTCCGCCACCGTGGCCTGGGCGCGGTTGATCCAGATTCCCAGGATGCGCTCGCGCCGCCGCACCACTTCCGTGCGGGACGGCCCGCGCACCACCACCACCACGTCGCCGTCGCCCTCGACCGCGCCGAACAGCAGCACATTAGCCCCGGCAAAGCCGGTGGTGATGGCGACCAGGTGGTTCGACAGATCGGCGACCAAGGGGTCGGCTCCCTGCGCCCGCGCCGTGCCAGCGCCGATCAGCAGCAGACAAACGGCCAGGCGGACCGCGCGCCGGAGCCGGACGGGGCTCAGCATCGGTTGCCCCAGTCAGTTTCGCAAGCAAAACGAGACCGCGCGCGGACAGGAACTGCCTTGGTGGCTGGCTGGACCGTCATGACGCGCGCTCCCTGCTGCTTGTTCGCCGATTCCCTCGCCGCCGCCTCAGGGGCGCAGGAAGCCGACGATGTCCTTGATCTCGTCCATGATCGGACCGGAAATCGCCCGCGCCCGCTCGCCGCCATCCTTGAGAATGGCGTCAATCTGCGCTGGGTCGGCCAGATAGCGGTTCAACTCGCTGTTGATCGGCCCCAACACGGCGACGGCCAGATCGGTGAGTTCCTTCTTGAACTCGGAGAACTGCTTGCCGCCGAAGCGCTCGAAGGCCTGATCGCGGGTGCCGTCGGACAGCGCCGCCCAGATGCCCAGCAGATTGGCCGCTTCGGGGCGGCCCTCCAGCTCCTCGGCGCAGGCCGGAACCGGCAGAAGGTCGGTCTTGGCCTTGCGGAACTTCAGCGCGATGGCCTCGGCGTCGTCGGTCATATTGATGCGGGAATAATCCGACTCGTCGGACTTGCTCATCTTCTTGGTGCCGTCGCGCAACGACATCACGCGGGTGCCAGCCCCCAGGATCAGCGGCTCGGGCAGCGGGAAGACGTCGCGGCCGTAATCGTTGTTAAACTTCTGCGCGGTATCGCGGGCCAGTTCCAGGTGCTGCTTCTGATCCTCGCCGACCGGCACATGGGTCGCCTTGTAGACCAGAATGTCGGCGCTGATCAGATTGGGATAGGCGTAAAGCCCGACCGAGGCGTTCTCGCGGTTCTTGCCGGCCTTGTCCTTGAACTGGGTCATGCGGTTGAGCCAACCCATGCGGGCGACGCAGTTGAAGATCCAGGCCAGTTCCGCGTGGTTGGGGTTCTGGCTTTGGTTGAACAGCACATGCTTCTTGGCATCGACGCCCGCCGCCAGCATGGCCGCCGCCACCTCGCGGGTATGCGCGGTCAGCGCCGCCGGATCCTGCCACATCGTAATGGCATGCATGTCAACCAAGCAAAACACGCACTCATAGTCATCCTGCAACCGCACCCAATTGCGCACGGCGCCCAGATAATTGCCCAAATGCAGGTTTCCGGTCGGCTGAACGCCAGAGAAGATGCGGTTCATCGAGAAAATGCTCCAATAAATCAGGATGCTCTTGGGGTAAGGGGGGTATCCCATCCCCGTCGAGGGGTCAAGCGCGGCGTCCGCGCCGCAGCATCGCCTTCAGTTCGGACAGCCGCGTGGCCCCGGTGGCAAACACCGCCACACCATAGGCCACGGTTCCCGCCGTCAACAGCACGGCCAGAGCGAAAATGCGCAGCGCCTTCTCGTCGAGCATCGGCGCCAGCAACTGATTGCCGCCCCACAGAACGGCGGCCATCAGCGCGCTGGCGAGAATGATGCGCGGCGCCCGCCCGCGCAAACGCTTGTCGACGATGAAATAGCCGCGCCGATGCAGCAGCCACGCCAGAACGGCGGTATTGATCCAAGCGGCAATGGCCGTCGCCAGAGCCATGCCGACATGCCGCAACGGCCCCATCAGCAAGACGTTGAGCACCACATTGATCGCCATGCAGGCCATCGCCACCCGCACCGGAGTCCGCGTGTCCTGGCGGGCGAAGAAGCCGGGCGTCAGCACCTTGATCAACACATAAGCGGGCAACCCGGCGGCGAAGGCGACCAGGGCCGCCGCCACCGCGTCGGTATCGGCGGCGACGAACGAACCGCGCTCGAACAGCACGGCGATCACTGGATGGGCGATGGTCATCAGCGCCGCCGCCGCCGGCACCGTCAGCAGCAGACCCATCTCCATCGCCCGATTCTGCGATTCCAGCGCCGCCTCGGCCTCACCGGCGCGCAATTGGCGCGATAGCAACGGCAGCAGAGCGGTACCGATGGCGATGCCGACCACGCCCAAAGGCAATTGGTTCACCCGGTCGGCGTAATTGAGGTAGCTCACCGCCCCATCCGCCACTTTCGAGGCGATCATGGTGTTGATGAACAGGTTCAACTGATAGACGCCGGCCCCCACCGCGCCCGGCACCACTCGTTTCAGCATCAAACTGACTTCGGGGGTCAGGCGCGGCCGCACCAGACGCAGCGGCATCGCCGCCTTGCGCACCGAATAGACCAGCCACAGGAACTGCACCACGCCCGAGACGAACACCCCCCAGGCCATGGCGTGGCCGGGCGTTTCCGTATAGGGAATCAGCGCCACCAGCACCGCCATCGAGGTCAGATTCAGCAACACCGGCGTCCCGGCGGCGGCGGCGAAGCGGCCCAACGAGTTGAGCACGCCGCTTTGCAGCGACACCATCGAAATGAACAGCAGATAGGGAAAGGTGATGCGCGACAGCTCGGCCGCCAGTTCCATCTTGCCGGGCACGTCGCCGAAACCCGGAGCCAACCCATGCATGGCCCAGGGCATGGCGATTTCCATCACCGCGATGAAGGCGACCAGCGACCAGCCAAGCACCGCCATGCATTGCTCGGCGAACAGCTTGGCCCCCTCGCGTCCCTCCTGCTCCAGCTTGCCGGCGAACAACGGCACGAAGGCGGCGTTGAAAGCGCCCTCGGCGAACAGGCTGCGGAACAGATTAGGAAAGCGAAAGGCGACGAAAAAGGCGTCGGCGACCATGCCGGCCCCCAAATAGCGGGCGATCAGCATTTCGCGGGCCAGCCCGGTGATGCGGCTCAGGACGGTCCAGCCGCCGATGGTGGCAATCGCCTTGGTCAGACTCATCGGTTACTGCGCCGCCGGAATGCGAGAGTGACGAGGAACCGCCGCCGGTTCGCAGATGGCGGCCTCCTTCAATGCGGCCAGCAAAGCCTCGCGGATTTCGCGGATTTTCCGCTCATGCTCGACCTTCATGCCGAAGACGTCCTTGACGTAGAACACGTCCACCACCCGCTCGCCATAGGTCGAGACATGCGCCGAGGCAATCTGCAAGGACAGCCCGGTCATTGCCGAGGTGACGTCGTACAATAAGCCGACGCGGTCGCGGCCATTCAGTTCGATCACGGTATGATTGCTGCTGACCTTGTTGTCGACTAGCACGCGCGGCGGCACCTTGAACACGCGGGTGCGGCTTTGCGCCGAGTCGCGCCGCCGCGCCAATTCGCTGACCAGACGCAGCCGGCCCGACAGCGCCTGCTCGATATTGGCGGTCAGCTTGGCCAGCTTGCTGGAGCTGTCGAACGGGCCGCCGTCCATGTCCTGAATGCAAAAGGTGTCGAGCGCCATGCCGTTGGTCATGGTGATGATCTTGGCATCGACGATCGAGGCCCCCGACAGCGCCATGGCTCCGGCAATCTGCGAGAACAGTCCGGCATGGTCGCCGGTGTAGAGGGTGATTTCGGTCACCGCATGCGCCGAATCGACGCGCGAATCGATGGTCAGCGGCGCTTGGCGGTTCTCGGCGTCGCGGATCAACTGGGCATGGCGCAGATGGGCGGCGGTATCGAACGACACCCAATAGGACGGATAACCGCGCGCCAGATGCGCCTCGATCTCGTCCGCCGACCACGAGCCTTCAAGCTGCTGGCGCACCACGCCCTGCGCCGCTTCGACACGGGCCTCGCGCCGTTCGACGCCGATGCCGCCCGACATGACCTCCAGCGCGCGATGATACAGTTCGCGCAGCAGACCGGCTTTCCAGGCGTTCCACACGGTGGGGCCGACGGCGCGCACATCGACCACGGTCAGCAACAGCAACAACTTGAGCCGTTCCGGGCTTTGCACGATGGCGACGAAATCGACGATGGTTTGCGGATCGTCGATGTCGCGCTTGAAAGCGGTGCGGGTCATCAGCAGATGATGGCGCACCAGCCAACTGGCGGTTTCGGTTTCTTCATCGGTCAGCCCCAGGCGCGGCCCCAGCTTCAGCGCCACCTCGGCGCCCAACACCGAATGGTCGCCGTTGCGGCCCTTGGCAATGTCGTGCAGGAAGGTCGCCAAATATAGCGCCTTGCGCGACAGTACGGTCTGCACCACCGCCGAGGCGGTCGGCGTTTCGTCGGCCAGTTCGCCACGTTCCAGCCGGTGCAGGATGCCGATGGCCTGGATGGTATGCTCATCGACGGTATAGACATGGTACATGTCGTATTGCATCTGCGCCACGACGCGCCCGAAATCGGGAACGAAACGACCCAGTACGCCGGCCTCGTTCATGTGGCGCAGCGCCACCTCCGGATCTTTGCGCGAGGTCAGCATCTCGACGAACAAGCGGTTGGCCTCGGGGTCAAGGCGTAGTTTATTGTCGATACGCCGCAGGTTCTGCGTCACCAGCGACATCGCGCGCGGATGGATGTCAAGGTCGAGACAGAGCGACAAATAGAACAGCCGGATCATCTTGATCGGCTCGTGTTCGAAATCATGCTCGTCGAACACGTCGAGGCGATTGCCTTCCAGCTTGAAGCCATCGACCTTCTTCAGCCGCAACAGCGCCGGAAAGCGCAGCTTAGGCCGGCGTTTATGCTGTTCTTCGAGCAGGGCGCAGAAGATGCGGGTCAGATCGCCGACATCCTTGGCGATCAGGAAATAATGCTTCATGAACCGTTCGACGCCCAGCGAGCCGCCATGGTCGGTATAGTTCATCGCCCGCCCGATCTCCTGTTGGACATCGAAGGTCAGACGATCTTCCTCGCGCCCGGTCAGGTAATGCAGATGGCAGCGTACCGTCCATAGGAAGGCCTGAGCCTTGGTGAAGCGGCTTACGGTTTCCTCGGACAAAGCGCCCAAAGCCACCAATTCCCGAACATCGGTGATGGCGTAAAGGTATTTGGCGATCCAATAGAGGGTATGCAGGTCGCGCAAGCCCCCCTTGCCTTCCTTGATGTTGGGCTCCAGCACATAACGCGCCTCGCCCAGCTTGGCGTGGCGTTCGTCGCGCTCGGTCAGCTTGGACTCGACGAACTCCTCCATCGAATGGGCAACGATTTCGGCTCTGTAACGACGTTTCAACTCGTCGTACAGCCCCTGGTCGCCCCACAGCCAGCGCGCTTCCAGCAGCGCCGTGCGGATGGTCAGGTCGGCCTTGGCCTGACGCAGGCATTCATCGACCGAGCGGGTCGCATGCCCCACCTTCAGCCCCAAATCCCACAACATATAAAGGATGTACTCGACCACCTGCTCGGCATGCGAGGTGCGCTTGTAAGGCAGCAAAAACAACAGATCGATGTCGGATTTCGGCGCCAATTCGCCGCGTCCGTAACCGCCCACCGCCACCACGCCCATGATTTGGCCGGTGGTCGGCACGCCGGTCGGATATTCATGCTCCAGGGCGAAATCGTAGACCAGCCGCACCAATTGGTCGATCAGGAAGCAATGCTCGCGCACCGCTTCGGTGCCCTGGCCATGTTCGCCGAAACGGCGGCGGACCTCGGCATGCCCCGCCAGGAAGGCTGTCTTGAACACCTCCAGCACCTGGGCGCGGCGCTGTTGCTTGGGCGGCGCGGCGGTCACCACCGCCTCCAATTGGGTCAAAACCTCTTGCCGGTCGATGATGCCGCGCTGGTTCTTGATCTTGACTTGCATGGAGGAAAGCCGGCCCATAGTGATCCTGATTCGCAGAGTATATAGCGACGGGCGGGCAAGCGGTCCCGAATTTTATGCCCCCGCCGCGGCTACGCCAGTCCCTTCAACCGATAGACCACCTCCAGCGCCTCGCGCGGGGTCAGGCTGTCGGGGTTAATCTCCTCCAGCGCCCGCTCCAGCGGCGACGGGCCTTGCGGTTCGGGCGGCGGAGACGGCACAACATGGCGGGCGGCGGCAGCGAACAGCGGCAAATCATCGGCCAGCTTGGACGCCGCCGAGGACTGGTCGCCGCTCTCCAGCTTATGCAAAATAGCTTCCGAGCGATGGATGACCGCCGCCGGCAGACCCGCCAGCCGCGCCACATGGATGCCGTAGGAACGATCCGCCGCCCCCGGCCCGACTTCATGCAGGAACACCACGTCGCCTTGCCATTCCTTGACCCGCATGCAGTGGCAGGACAGGCCGGGCAGCTTGTGGGCGAGCGCCGTCAGTTCGTGATAATGCGTGGCGAACAGCGCGCGGCAGCGGTTGGAGCCGTGCAGATGCTCGACCACCGCCCAGGCAATCGATAAACCGTCATAGGTCGCCGTGCCACGCCCGATTTCGTCGAGGATAACCAGCGCGCGCGGACCGGCCTGATTGAGGATCGCCGCCGTCTCGACCATTTCGACCATGAAGGTCGAGCGCCCGCGCGCCAGATCGTCGGCGGCGCCGACGCGGCTGAACAGGCGGTCGACGATCCCGATATGCGCTTCGTCGGCGGGCACGAAACTGCCCATCTGCGCCAGCACGGTAATCAGCGCATTCTGGCGCAAGAAGGTCGATTTACCGGCCATGTTGGGGCCGGTGATCAGCCACAGCCGCTGGCTGTCGGCCAAATCGCAATCATTGGCGACGAAGCTGTCGGTGATGGCGGCTTCGACTACCGGATGACGCCCGCCGACGATGGAAAATGCCGTGTCGTCGGAAATCTGCGGGCGGGTGAAGCGGCGATCCACCGCCAATTCGGCCAATCCGGCGGCGACGTCAAGGGCGGCGATGGCGTTGGCGGCCAGGGCGATGCTGTCGGCGCGGGAGACGATCTCGGCCAGCAGATCCTCGAACAGCTCCAGCTCCAGCGCCAGCGCCTTGTCGGCGGCGCCGCGAATCTTGTTCTCCAACTCGCCCAGCTCGACGGTGGTGTAACGCACCCCCGAGGCGATGGTCTGGCGATGGATGAACGGCTCGCCCATGCGGTCGGCCTGCTTGGCCGGCACCTCGATGTAATAGCCAAGCACGTTGTTATGCTTGATCTTCAGCGCCGAGATGCCGCTTTGCTCGGCATAACCGGCCTGCAAGGCGGCGATCAGGCGGCGGCTTTCGTCGCGCAAGGCCCGCAACTCGTCGAGGCCGGGATGGTATTCGGCGGCGATGAAACCGCCGTCGCGGGCCAGCAGCGGCAGCTCAGCCGCCAAGGCGCGTTGCAGCCGTTCGACCAACACAGCGTGCTCGCCCATGTCGCGGGCGCAGGCGCGGATTGCATCAGGCGGCGTGGCCAGACCGTCGCTCAACAGAGGCCCGCGCAGGCCAGGGATCTCGCCCAAGGCGTCGCGCACCGCCGCCAGATCGCGCGGACCGCCGCGCTTCAGGCTGATGCGCGACAAGGCGCGTTCGACATCGGGCACTCGGCGCAGACGTTCGCGGATGTCGCCGCGCAAGGCATGGCGGTCGGCGAAAAACTGCACGCCGTCCAGGCGCTCGCCGATGGCCTCGGGCGAGGTCAGCGGCGCGGCCAGATGCTGGGCCAGCAGCCGCGCTCCGGCCCCGGTGATACTGCGGTCGATGACCGACAACAAACTGCCGCGCCGCTCTCCGGTCAGGGTTTCCGACAGTTCCAGGTTACGTCTTGTCGCGGCGTCGATCTCCATGACCGCGCCTTCAGCCAGACGGCGGGGCAAACCCAGGCGCGGCAGCTTGCCCTTTTGGGTCAGCTCGACGTAATCGACCAGCGCCCCGCCCGCCGCCAACTCGGCGCGGCCAAAGGCGCCGAAACCGTCCAGCGCCCGCACGCCGTACAGCGTTTCCAGGCGACGGCGGGCATTTTCGGAATCGAAACGAGCGCTGGGCAACGGCGACAGCACCGCCCGCCAGTCGCGGAACAGCTCGAACAGCGCCGGCTGGGCCATCAGGCGTTCGGGCACCAGCAATTCGCCGGGAGACAGGCGGGCGATGGCGGCGGCGACCGTCTTTTGCGTCACCGGCTGAACCTGGAAGTCCCCCGTGCTGACATCCAGCCAAGCGAGGCCCAGCGCGCCTTGCGCCTCGGCCAGCGCCGCCAGATAATTATGCGAGCGCGCGTCGAGCAGCGAGTCCTCGGTGATGGTGCCGCGGGTGACGACGCGGGTGACATCACGCAGCACCACCGATTTGCCGCCGCGCTTCTTGGCTTCGGCGGGGTCTTCCATCTGCTCGCAGACGGCGACCTTGATGCCTTTGCGGATCAGCCGCGACAGATAGCCCTCATGGGCATGCACCGGCACGCCGCACATGGGGATATCCTCGCCGGCATGCTTGCCGCGCTTGGTCAGGGTGATGTCGAGCGCCTGCGACGCCTGCACGGCGTCGTCGAAGAACATCTCATAGAAATCGCCCATCCGGTAGAACAGCAGGCAATCCGGATTGGCCCGCTTGATGGCCAGATACTGGACCATCATCGGGGTGGCGTCGTCGGGGGTATCATAGGGCGAGGAAGGCTCGCCTGGGGCGATGGAAGACTCTGTCACGGGGAAGCTCGGCGACCTTGGTTGGAGCGGCCGCACCTTAACACGAAGGTTTGGGGCGGGGGCTATGAATCCATGCGCCATTCCGGCAGAATGGTGGGTCATTAAGAAGGGGCAAATTCAGTGACCAATCAGACCCAAATCCGCCGTGAAGTGGTCGGTATCCTTTCGAGCCGCCCTGACTTCGACACCGCCGTCAAAGCCCTGCTTCAGGCTGGGTTCGACCGTAGCGACCTGTCGGTCCTATCGTCACATGATTCGCTCGACGCCGCCGGCGCCGGCTCGTGGAAGGACAGCCTGGTCAGCCTGCTGGGCGAGCTGAAATATGAAGGCCCGCTGGTCACCGCCGGCCTGATCGCCATCGCCGCCGGTCCGGTCGGCGCCGTGCTCGGCGGGCTGATCGCCGCCGGAGTGGGCGGAGCCGCCGCCAAGGAACTGTTGGACGACTTGACCGCCCGCCCGCATGCCGCCGAATTCGCCTCGGCCCTCGCCGCCGGCAACGTGCTGCTGTGGGTGCAGGTGACCGACGCCGCCAGCGAAGCCCGCGCCCAGGCCATCCTGCAAGCCGCCAGCGCCACCAACGTCCACACCAACGAACGCCAGGGCTGAAGCTCAACAGAGCCGCCTCGCCGATCGCTCCGCCACCACCTCCAGGGCCAAGAAAGACGACACCCGATGGACGACAACACCCGCAACACGCTGGAACGCGACACGCTGTTGATGCATGCCTCGGGCCGACCGGGCAAAATCGAAATCATCCCGACCAAGCCGATGGTGACCCAGCGCGACCTGTCGCTGGCCTATTCGCCGGGTGTCGCCTTTCCCTGTCTGCACATCGCCCGCGATCCGTCGCTGGCCTATGACTACACGGCCAAGGGCAATCTGGTCGCGGTGATCTCGAACGGCACCGCCGTACTGGGCCTGGGTGATTTGGGCGCTTTGGCCGGCAAGCCGGTGATGGAAGGCAAAGCGGTGCTGTTCAAGCGCTTCGCCGATGTCGACGCCATTGATCTTGAAGTCGATACCCGCGACGTCGAGGAGTTCATCGGCGCGGTGCGCTATCTGGGGCCAACCTTCGGCGGCATCAACCTGGAAGACATCAAGGCCCCGGAATGCTTCATCATCGAGCAGCGCCTGCGCGAGCTGATGGACATTCCGGTGTTCCATGATGACCAGCACGGCACCGCCATCATCGCCTCCGCCGGCTTGATCAACGCGCTGCATCTGACCGGGCGCGACATCAAGACCACCAAGATGGTGGTGAACGGGGCCGGCGCCGCCGCCGTCGCCTGCGTCGAACTGATCAAGCGCATGGGCATGCCGCACAACAACGTCATCATGTGCGACACCAAGGGCGTCATCTATCAGGGCCGCACCAGCGGCATGAACCAATGGAAATCGGCGCATGCCGCCGTCACCGACGCCCGCACGCTGGAAGAGGCGATGCTGGGCGCCGACGTATTCCTCGGCCTGTCGGCCAAAGGCGCGGTGACGCCGGAAATGGTCGCCGGCATGGCCGCCTCGCCGATCATCTTCGCCATGGCCAATCCCGACCCGGAAATCACCCCGGAAGAGGTGAAAACCATCCGCAGCGACGCCATCGTCGCCACCGGGCGTTCCGACTACCCGAACCAGATCAACAACGTGCTGGGTTTCCCCTATATCTTCCGCGGCACCCTGGACGTGCGCGCCAGCACCATCAACGACCAGATGAAGATCGCCGCCGCCGAGGCCATCGCCGCGTTGGCGCGCGAGGACGTGCCCGACGAGGTCGATGCCGCCTATGTCGGCCGCCGCCTGCGCTATGGCCCGGAATACATTGTGCCGGTGCCGTTCGATCCGCGTCTGATTTCGGCGATTCCGCCCGCCGTGGCCAAGGCCGCGATGGATTCGGGGGTCGCCCGCAAGCCGATCATCGACATGGACACCTATAAGCGCGAGCTGTCCGCCCGCCTCGACCCCACCGCCGCCTCGATGCAGATGCTGTTCGAGGAACTGCGCTCGAACCCGCAGCGCGTGGTCTTCGCCGAGGGCGAGGAAGAGAAGTCGATCCGCGCCGCCGTCGCCTTCCGCAACGCCGGTTACGGCACGCCGATCTTGCTGGGGCGCGACGAACAGATTCTGCAAACCATGAAGGGCGCCGGACTGGGCGGAGCCATCGAAGGCATCGAGATCGTCAACGCCCGCCTGTCCGACCGCACCAAGGCCTATACCGACATGCTCTATGCGCGGCTTCAGCGCAAAGGCAACCTCTACCGCGACGCCCAGCGCATGATGAACCAGGAGCGCAACGTCTTCGCCGCCGCCATGGTCGCCTCGGGCGATGCCGACGCCATGGTCACGGGGCTGACCCGCAACTATTATCAGGCCTATGACGAGGTGATGCGGGTCATCGACCCCACCCCCGGCGAATTGGTGTTCGGCACCACCATCCTGGTCAGCCATGGCCGCACGGTGTTCATCTCCGACGCCGTGGTGCAT
>Ga0116225_1002532_pt1 | contig 12289 bp, 9 predicted proteins | sample Sb_taG_8_FD_88968 | JGI IMG/M metagenome (GOLD analysis project Ga0116225, IMG submission 88968) | Peat soil microbial communities from Weissenstadt, Germany - Sb_50d_c_BC metaG | ecosystem: Environmental > Terrestrial > Soil > Wetlands > Peat | place: Germany: Weissenstadt | collected 2010-09-21 | reverse complement strand
TCGCGCACCAGAGCCTTGAACTGCGCAAGCGGCATGTCGCCGTGGCTCTTGCGAATCCGGCGCACGGCCTCAAAACCGCGCTCATCGACTGCCGCACGCGCCATGCCGGCATAGAGCAGAGCGCGTATCAGCGCTTCGCGCAGGCCGCCTGCTGGGATACGCGCCTTGAGTTCCGCAATCCGCCTTTGCAAAAGATCCTGATGCATCAGGTTCTTGCTCGCTTTGCGCAACGGACGCTTGCCGGTCTCCTCGATGCCGACGGCGGCTTGCAGCACCGGTGAGCCGTAAATCGCCAAGAACGTGCGCTCGGCAATTGCTTCAGTCATCTCCCGCCAGCTGTCGAGCGCGGCGACGATATGGCGCGAAGCGTTCTCCTGCATGACGACGAATGGATTGCTTGCGGCGACCGGCTTGCGGTCGTTGCGAACATGGTCCGCCATGGTGGCAATCGTCGCCATCAGCGGATTGGCATTGGAAAAGAGCTCGTATTGCAATCGCAAGGGATGCATTTGCTGCATCCATTCCGCGGCCGGAGAGTTCGTCAGCGCGCGAACCGCGGGCTGCACGAAAGCACGGTAAAGCGAGAGGTTGATTTCCGAGACCCGGGCGGCGGTCGCGAAACGCCGTTCATCCTCCGCATCGTTGCCGCCGAGCGCCCGAATGTCTTCGAGCGTCCGCATTTCGCACCGCATCACCCAATTCCCGGTCACCAGATCGGGATTGGCCGTGTCCTCGGTCTTCCGCTCGAACACGGCCTCGTAGAGACCGGGCGGTAAGGTATCGATTAGGTCGATATTGCTTGAGAACTCTTCGTGCTGCTTTTTCGCTACGCCGCCGGAAACGAAAATTCCCAAATGGCCGATGCTTTCATGGATGGTGTAGATGATGGTCTGGCCGAAGCTGCGGATCTCGTCGACGTTTTCATAAAGATCGAGAATCCATCCCAGCGCCTGCTGCGGCGGCGTGATGTTGTCGCCCTTGGAGCAGAACACCACGATCGGCGAGCGGATATTGCGCAAATCGACGGTGACGCCGTCGGAAGTGCGAATGTTGCCGGCGGCGAGATTGTTGCCGATGAAGAGCTGATCGACGATGAACTGGATTTCCTCGGCATTCAAATTGACGTGGCCGCCCCACCAGCGCTCGAAGCCGAGATAGCGTTGTGCTTCGGTATCGATCTTGGAATAGAGATTGTATTGCTTGCTCCACAGCGTATTCGCCGGATTCTGACTTTCGAAATTTTGCACCAGCCAGGCGCCGTCGAATTTGCCGTGACCGAGGTCGCTGGTCAGTGCGGTCAGCCAGCTGCCGCCGAGCAATCCGCCGCTGTAACGCATCGGATTCTTGCCGCGCACGCCCGCCCAATAGGACAGCGGCGAGCCGGCGATGATGATGGGTCCGAACAATTCGGGCCTGATCGCGGCCAGCATCATGATGGCCCAGCCGGCCTGGCAATTGCCGATCACGCACGGCTTGCCGTCGGCATCGGGATGAAGGGCCGCGACTTTTTCGAGGAAGACGGCTTCGGCGCGGGCGATGTCTTCAATTGTCTGTCCGGGCATTGGATCGGGCAGGAAACCGACGAAGTAACAGGGATGTCCGGCCTTGAGCGCGACGCCGATTTCGCTGTCAGCCTTGAAGCCGCCAATGCCTGGGCCATGCCCGGCGCGCGGATCGACGACGACGAACGGTCTGCTCTTGGAATCGATCTCGACGCCTTGCGGTGGAACAATCCTGGCCAGGATGTAATTGACCGGGCGCTCGAAGGCACGGCCGTCGAGAACCAGCTCGACGCCGTAATCGAGGACGTGGGGGGCTTTCTCCGCCAGATGCTCGCGATACTGATTGCCGCGTTGCCTCATGACGTCGAAGAACAGGACGCTGCGCTGCGCCGCGTCGATCATGTAGTCGACGGCAGGGTTGAACGGGCCAAAAAATGAAGCGGGTGCCGCGGACGACGATTGAGCTTCTCGATTGGGCTGCATAGTCGTTGCTCCTTCGCTCAATTTTTCGGTGCTTTGCGCTTTCGCCGTAATCGACGCGCCCGCGCGGTTTCACAAAACCGTCGCATCAGAAAGCGACAGCAGTCCTGTCGCTTTTCCAGACTTCAAGATCGGCCTACACTCTTCTATTTTAAACCCTAGCGAGAATTTGCGTCAGAGGTTTGACCTATATCAATTGCGGCACTGGCGGCAGTGATAACCAATTTTTATCTGCAATTTTAACGGAGTCGATTGAAGGAGTAGTGATCATGGCTCACAAATCCGACACGGCGAGTTCCGAAACTGCGAAGAGTTCCGGAACTGCGAATTTCGGCGCGTTGCCGATTTTCCAGCTCGGCAAGGACCAGACCGAAGCAATGCTCAACGTGCAAAAGGAAATGATGACCGCCTATGAAGAGGTCAGCCGGTCCTGGATAGATCGCGTGAAAGCCGAAGTGGAACTATGGTCCGACCTGGCAAAAAAGCTTTCCGCGACCGGTTCCGTCCCCGACGGGATGCAGGCGTATCGCGATACGGTCGCGCAACGCATGAAAATGGCCACGGAAGATGGCCAGCGGCTGCTCGAAGAAGGCCAAAAGATCATCGGCGCGGTCAGCCGTTCGATGTCCACCAACTGGCCGAAGAGCAGCACATAAAGAAAGCCGCCGCTGCCCGCAACGGAATGAGCGGTGCGGCGGTTGACCAGAATAAGAAGACGTCACTGACGGGAGAAACGCCATGGAACAGCGATTCGAGGCGAACGTGGTCAAGACGGCCAGTCGTGAATCGCGAGAATGGGCGCGCCTGATCCGTAAATTGCGCTGGATCGGGATGGACGAGGAAGCCAGGCGTCTGGAGTTGGCGGTTAGCACCGCGCCACCAGACGAACGGGCCAGCGTCTCGTTCGCGCCGTTCAGTACGGATTAAGGTGCCACCTAAGAAGCAATAGGCTTCGCTTGAGTTCCAGCCACTGACCGCGCGAGTTCCATCGTTGCGCGCAGGCAGGCCTGACACGATCAAAATTCGACGTGGTACGGGAGACGGAAATGATGAAGTGGACGCTGCGATTCCTGGCCCTGGCCCTGGCCCTGGTCATCCTCGCGCCGATCGGCGCAAACGCCCAGGCGGCCGCGCCGCCTGCTTCGGCATCGAGTGCGCAGCCTCTGAAACCCGCGGAACTCGATCAGCTGGTTGCGCCGATCGCGCTCTATCCGGACCCCCTGCTCGCCCAAGTGTTGATGGCATCGGCCTATCCGCTCGACATCGTGCAAGCCGAGCGGTGGCTGGAAGCGAACAAAAATCTCAAAGGCGATCAGTTGAAGGCGGCGGTCGACAAACAGACTTGGGATGACAGCATCAAATCCTTGGTTGCGACACCGGACGTGCTGGCCCTGATGAGCAGCAAGCTCGATTGGACCCAGAAGCTCGGCGATGCGGTTGTGGCGCAGCAGGCCGACGTGATGGACGCGATCCAGCGTCTGCGCACAAAGGCTCAGGCAAACAACAAGCTGCAAACGACCAAAGAGCAGACCGTGACGGTGCAGCAAGTCCAGAACAGGCAAGTCATTGCCATCGAACCGACGGATCCCAACGAAGTCTATGTTCCCTATTATGATCCCGGCGTCGTCTATGGCGACTGGCCGTATCCCGACTATCCGCCGGAATACTGGCCGGCGCCCGGCTATATCGGCGCCGGTCTCCTCGCTACCGGAGTTGCCTTCGGCGCCGGTTACGCGCTCGGGCGCTGGGCCTCAGGCGGAAACTACTGGGGCGGCGGCGTCAATTGGGGCAACGGCAACATCAATATCGGCCGGCCTGGCGGCGGCGGTGGCACCAACTGGAGGCCTCGCGTCGACCATCGTCAAGGCGTCGGCAATCGCGGCAATCGTGCGCAACAGCTGAATTTCCGCGGCAGCGGCGGTCAGCAGGTAATCAAGCCGGGCGGTGGTAACCGCGGCAATGTCGGCCAAAATCGCCCAGCCAACCGCCCGAGCGCCGGCGCCGGCGCGGGCAACCGGGCACACGCCGCAGCGCGTCCGTCAGGCGGCGCTCAGCGCAATCGCGCCGCGCAACGACCGAGCGGCGGAAGGACGAACGCCGGCGTTGCCCATCGCGGCGGTGGGGGTGCCCGCACCGTTCAACGCGGCGGCGGGGGTGGCGCTGCCATGCACGCGCGCGGCGGCGGTGGCATGCGCGGTGGTGGTGGCGGCGCTGTTCATCGCGGCGGTGGTGGCGGCATGCGCGGCGGCGGCGGTGGTGGTCGCGGAGGTGGTGGACGCCGATCCGACATCAGGCTCAAGCACGACATCGCGCTGCTCGGCTATCTCGACGACGGCCTCGGCTTCTATCGCTTCAGCTACAACGGCAGCAACAAAGCCTATGTCGGCGTCATGGCACAGGATGTGCAGCAGGTTGCACCGCAGGCGGTCACGCTTGGTCGGGACGGCTATCTGCGAGTCTATTACGAGAAGCTTGGCCTGAGGTTCGAGAGCTACCAACGGTGGATCGATTTGGGAGCACAGATCCCTCGCGGCGTGCCGGTCGGACACTGACGAGCGCAAAAGGAAATCGTCCATGATTCCCGCCGTAAAGGCCAAGCTCCTTGAAGGGAAAAGGGGGCTCGTTGTCGGCATTGCCAACGAAAACTCCATCGCCTGGGGTTGTGCCAAGGCATTCCGGGCATTGGGAGCCGACCTCGCGGTGACCTATCTCAACGACAAAGCAAAGAAATACGTCGAGCCGCTGGCCCGCGAGCTGGAGGCACCGATCGTGATGCCGCTTGACGTGAACGCCCCGGGTCAGATGGAGGCGGTGTTCGAGCGCATCGGCAAGGATTGGGGCAAGCTCGATTTTGTCGTCCACTCGATCGCCTTTTCGCCCAAGGACGCGCTGCAAGGGCGAGTCGTCGACGTTTCACGGGAGGGCTTTCTCGCCACCATGGATGTGTCCTGCTGGACTTTCATCCGCATGGCGCACCTCGCCGAACCATTGATGCGCAAGGGCGGCACGCTGTTCACGATGACCTATTACGGCAGCCAGATGGTGGTGAAGAACTACAACATCATGGGCGTTGCCAAGGCGGCGCTGGAAAGCGCGGTTCGTTACCTCGCCGCCGAGCTCGGGCCGAAGGGAATCCGCGTCCACGCCATTTCACCGGGTCCGTTGGCGACGCGCGCCGCGTCCGGCATTCCCGAGTTCGACGCCCTGCTCGACAAGGCGAAGGCGAAAGCTCCGGCGCGGAGCCTCGTCAGCATCGACGATGTCGGGATGGCGACCGCTTTCCTCGCCCATGATGCTGCACGGCTGATAACGGGCGAGACGCTTTATATCGACGGCGGCTATCACATCATTGACTAGTCGTCGGGGGCCCTCACGGGCGTACCGGCAATTTCCACGTCAATGCACAATCAAGACCGGCAGGGGTGCCTGCGTGAGCATTGAGTCCGTACAGCCGCCGAAAATTGTCTCTCGCAGTGGCCTCTTGCTGTAACCGCCCATGACCAGAAGGTCGGCCCCGCACTTTTGCGCAGCGGAGAGCAGCGCCTGCTGCACCGAGCGCCCGTTCCTACCGATGACTTCAGCCGTAGCGGGGACGCGGTGCCACGCCAGTTGACGGGCCATCGCTGTCGCAGAGTCGGCTGCCGCTTTGTCACCTTCGTCGACGGTGACGACGACGACACGATCCGCTTTGGCCAAAATCGGCAGGGCGACACTGGCCGCCCGCGCGGGCTCGGGCGCGTCCTTCCAGCAAACCATCACCGTGCCGGTCAAGCTTTGCGGGATTTTATCCGCCGCGATCAGGATAGGCCGGCCGCATTCGACCAGCATGAGTTGCAACAAATCCGCCGGCAGGCCATTCGGCTCCGTGAAGCGTCCCATGACGACCAGATCGTGGCACCGCGCCTTGGCAATGAGCCGGTATTCATTGCCTGAATCACCGCCCCGCCAGCTGGCGGTCACGGCTTCGACCGCAAGAGGCGTATCGGTCACCCTGATGCTGGACCGCGCACAGAAGTCTCTGACATGGTGTTCGGCGAGCAACGCGCGGCGATCATGGGTCTCGGCCAATCCGCCGAGCACGTTTCGCAGCGCGTTGCCGAGCGCAAACCCCGTATGCGGCTCGTAGACCAGTGCTTCGCCGGCGCTGACACGGAGGTGATAGAACGCCAGATGCGCATGATGGAGTTGCGCTGCTTTCAGCGCGGTTTCGAAAACAACAAGATCCTTCTCGCTGCCGCTCACCGGAACGAGAATGCTCCTGATCATGGCAAAGTTTCCTTTTGGCGCAGCAGGCTCATTGCCAGCTCAGCGTCACACCGATGTCTCCCGGCACGCCACCGGGAAAATCGATGACTTGGAACCTGAGCCGGTAACCGCGCGGCTTCATGTGCTTCTGCCAAAATTCAAATAGCTCCTTCGGCAATCCGGTGAGCGTGTTTTCCCACCCGGGCTCCTGCTGATTGATGGCGCGGCCGCGGTCCGTGCACAGTTCGTTCGGAAAGCGCACGACGAGAACCTCGGTCAGCCCGTTATTGGCGGCGCGCTTGATGATGGCGGCGGCGCGCGCCAGCCGATCTTCATCGGAAACGCCGGACGCCTTGGAAAACCTCTCCATCAGAGCCTTTTTCTCCGCGTCGGCCGCATTCATCTCCTTCATGGCGGCCGAGGCCTTTTCCGCCTCGCGTAGCGCAATCTGCTTCATGACGTCTTTCGCCGTCGGCAAACCCGCCAACGGATCGTCAGCCGTTTTTGCTTCAGCCATGTTGATGCTCTCCGCTGATCTCGACGATCAGTTTATCCCATTATGCCTATTTTGTGCGGACGATTTGATCTGGCGCAAAAGGCCCCAACTGATAAGCTGACAATCGTTGAAGCCGGCCAACGGGGCGAAAAGTCGGGTTCCTTCATGCCAACAAGGGGCCGTATTGTGCCAGCAGTCGCCGATTTATATCGACAGCTTGCCACGCTTACGGTCTTCGGCCTGCATGCGCTCGTGGGCGCTGCCGCAATTTTTGCCTGCGTGCTTGCCCCTCCCGCCAACGCGCAGCAGGCCCAGCCCGCCGCAGTTCCCGTCGGCACGGTTTATGCCGAGCGGCAGCCGATCTCGAACATTCGCGATTTTGTCGGTCGCGTCGAAGCCATCGGTCGCGTCGAAATCCGCGCCCGCGTGCAGGGTTACCTGGAACAAGTGCTGTTCAAAGAGGGCGACATCGTCAAGAAGGGCGACCAGCTCTACCAGATCGAAAGAGGCTTGTTCCAAGCCGCGGTCGAGGCGGCCAAGGGCGCGCTGGAGCGCAGCAAGGCGGCAAAGACGCTGACCGCGATCCAGCTGCAACGCGCCCAGGAACTGCTCGAGAAAAACGCCGGCACCGCGGTTGCGCGCGATCAGGCGCTGGCCGCGGATCAGCAGGCGCAGGGCCAGATCCTGGCCGATCAGGCCAATCTCGACACCGCCAATATCAATCTCGGCTATACCGACATCGCCTCGCCGATCTCGGGAAAAGTCAGCAAGACCAATGTCACGGCAGGCAATGTCGTCGGGCCCGCTAGCGGCATCCTAACGCTGATCGTCAGCCAGGATCCGATGTACATCAGTTTCCCGGTCAGCCAGCGCGAACTCTTGCAGGCGCAGTTGAGCGGACGGGTGAAGGATATCGCCGGCATCAAGATCAAGATCCGTTTTGCCGATGGTACGGTCTATAAGAACGAAGGCACGGTCAATTTTATCGACGTCTCGGTCGATCGCGCCACCGATACGGTGCTGGCGCGCGCCACCATGCCGAATCCCGAGGGCGTCTTGGTCGACGGCCAATTGGTCAGCGTCGCCGTCGAAGCCGGCGCGCCGCAGGACAAGGTGGTGGTGCCGCAGGCGGCGCTGATCGCCGATCAGCAAGGCGTCTATGTGTTTGCCGTCGAGGACGGCAAGGCGGTCGTAAAGCGGATCAAGACCGGCGGCGAAAGCGGGACCAACATCGTCGTCAATGAGGGCTTGAACGGCGGCGAGCAGATCATCGTCGAAGGGCTGCAAAGCATTCGCCCCGGGCAAGCGGTCCAGGCCGCGCCCGCGGCGACCAGCCTGAACCGGTCTTAACCCGATGTTGTCCTCAATCTTCGTCGATCGCCCGCGGCTCGCCATCGTCATCGCCGTCGTCACGACGATTGCCGGCCTGATCGCGCTCTACGCCATCCCGCTCGCGCAGTATCCGGATATCGTGCCTCCGCAAGTCTCGGTCACGACGCTTTATCCCGGCGCCAACGCCGCGGTGGTGGAGGCGACCGTCGCCCAGGTCATCGAGGCGCAAGTCGTCGGCGTCGACAAGATGATCTACATGAAGAGCACGAGCGGCGACGACGGCAGCTACGCGCTGACTGCTTCGTTCGAGCTCGGCACCAATCCCGACATCAATACGGTCAACGTCAACAACCGTGTCCAGGTGGCGCTGGCGCAGCTGCCGCCGGACGTGCAGCGCCAAGGCGTCACGGTAAAAAAGAAATCCTCGGCGCTGCTCGGCGTCGTCGCGGTCTATTCACCCAAGCACACCCACGATCCGCTGTTCCTGTCCAATTATGTCACCATCAATCTGCTCGACCGGATCAAAAGTACGCCCGGCGTCGGCGATGCGACCATCTGGGGGCCGCAGGATTATGCGATGCGCGCCTGGGTGCGCACCGATCGCCTGACCGGGCTCAATCTCACCACCGGCGACATCATCAACGCGATCCAGTCGCAGAATATCCAGGCCGCCGTCGGCCGCATCGGCGCCCGCCCGATCTCCGACGACCAGCAGTTGCAGCTCAATATCCAGACCAAGGGCCGGCTCGCCACGGTGGCGGAATTTGCCAATATCGTGATCCGGACCAATCCCGACGGCTCGGTGCTTCGCCTCGGCGATGTCGCGCGCCTCGAGCTCGGCGCCGCCAATCTCGATCGCGACACCCGGCTCAATGGCGGCCCGGCATCGGCCATCGCGATCTATCAGTCGCCGGGCGCCAACGCGGTCAACACTTTGAAGGCGGTGAAGGAACGCATCGCCGAAGCGGAGAAGCGGTTTCCCGACGATCTGACCTGGAAAATAACCTACGACCCCACGGTGTTCGTCACCGACACCATCCACGAGGTGCAGAAGACCCTGATCGAGGCCTTCATCCTTGTCGTCATCGTGGTGTTTCTTTTTCTCGGCAGCGTTCGCGCCACCCTGATCCCGACCTTGGCGGTGCCGGTCAGCTTGGTCGGAACGTTCGTCGCGCTATTGGCCGTCGGCTATTCGGCCAACACCGTATCGCTGCTTGCGATCGTGCTGGCCATCGGCATCGTCGTCGACGACGCCATCGTCGTGGTGGAAAACGTCGAACGGGTGATGGAGGAGCATCCGGAGCTGACGCCCGCAGAAGCGACCAAGCGCGCCATGGCCGAGATCACCGCTCCGATCATCGCCATCACGCTGGTGCTGCTATCGGTGTTCGTGCCGGTGGCTTTCATTCCCGGAATCTCCGGCGAATTGTTTCGGCAGTTCGCGGTCACCGTCGCTGTGTCGATGGTCCTGTCGGCGATCAATGCGCTGACGCTCTCGCCGGCTTTGTGCGGCGTGTTGCTGCGGCCGCATCACGGACCGCGCCGCGGCGTCATGGGCTATGTGATGCGCTCGATCGATCGTGTCCGCGACGCTTATGGTTCCGCGGTCGCGCGCATCGTGCGCATGTCGATCATCGGGCTTGCCATGGTGGCGGTCGCCATGGCCGGCGTCGTCGGGCTGGCCAAATTCACGCCGACCGGATTTCTGCCCGAGGACGATCAGGGCGCGCTGTTCGTCGTCGTGCAATTGCCCGGCGGCGCCTCGGTGGCGCGCACTACCGACGTCATCGAGCGCGCCGAGGCGATCCTCAAGGACGAGCATGCCGTCGAAGACGTCACCTCGGTCATCGGCTTGAACTTCATCGATAACTATTCGCAGGCCAATGCCGGCTTCATGGTGGTCACGCTCAAGCCCTTCGAGGAGCGCAAGGACAAGTCGCTCGGCGTCAACGCGTTGATCGGACGGCTCAACGAGAAATTCCGCCAGATCCAGGGCGGCCAGGTGGTGCCGCTGGCGCCGCCGCCGATCCTCGGCCTCGGCACCGGCGGCGGCTTCGCCTATGTGATGGAGGACTTGCGCGGCGGCGATGCCAAGGACATGGCGCAGGCGCTGCGCGGACTCACCGTCGCCGCCAACCAGAATCCGCAGCTCAGCCGGGTGTTCAGCACGTTCTCGGCGACCAATCCCTCGATCTATCTCGATATTGATCGCGACAAGGCGCAGATCATCGGCGTGCCGTTGAGCGCCGTGTTCCAGGCGCTGCAGGCATCGCTCGGCGGCTACTTCGTCAACAACTTCAACCTGTTCGGCCGCACTTGGCAGGTCCAAGTGCAGGCCGAGGCCGCCGATCGCTCAGACATCAACGACATCTACCGCATCAACGTGCGCAGCAACGAAGGCAAGATGGTCCCGCTGCGCAGCCTCGCCGAGGTCCGCCTCGTTGTCGGTCCGCCGGCCTTGATCCGCTACAACAATCTGCGCGCCGTGACCGTGCAAGGCTCGCCGGCGCCGGGCATTTCATCCGGTCAGGCGTTGAATGCGATGGAGACGGTCGCCGCGAAAACGCTGCCGCAGGGCTATGCCGGCGAGTGGACCGATACTGCGTTCCAGGAAAAGCGCGCCGAGGGCAAGACCGCTATCATCCTCGGATTTGCCGTGCTGTTCGCATACTTGTTCCTGGTCGCGCTGTACGAAAGCTGGACCATTCCGGTGCCGGTGCTGCTGTCGGTATCGGTCGGCGTTTTGGGCTCATTCGCGGCCATGCTGATCGGCGGGCTGACGCTCGATTTGTATGCCCAGATCGGCATGGTGGTGCTGATCGGGCTCGCCGCCAAGAACGGGATTCTGATCGTCGAATTCGCCAAGGAGCAGCGCGAAAAGGGCGTCCCACTGCTCGAAGCGGCGACCGAAGGCTCGCGGCTGCGCTTCCGGCCGGTGATGATGACGTCGTTTGCCTTCATCCTCGGCCTCTTGCCGCTGGTGGTCGCCAGCGGCGCCTCGCAACTGGCGCGCCGCGACGTCGGCACGCCGGTATTCGGCGGCATGGTTCTGGCGTCCTTCATCGGCATTTTCGCTATTCCTCCGCTCTACGTCTTCTTCCAGGCGATCCGCGAACGGCTCAGGCCCTCGTCGCGGCCAAAGGAAAAAGCGGCACCTGAGCGGAGCGGCGTCTGAAGCGGAGCTTTGACATGGCAAAGAAACTCAAGACCGCCGCGAATGGCCAAGGCGAGAAAATGAAGCGCAAGGACTATGAAAAGGAGCTGCGCAAACTTCAGGTCGAGCTGTGCCATCTGCAGGAGTGGGTGAAGGCAACCGGCGCGCGCGTCATCATCGTTTTCGAAGGCCGCGACGCTGCCGGCAAGGGCGGCACCATCAAGGCGCTGAGCGAGCGGGTCAGCCCGCGCGTCTTTCGCGTCACCGCGCTGCCGGCGCCGTCGGATCGCGAAAAGACCCAGCTGTTTCTGCAGCGCTACATCGAGCGATTTCCGGCGGCTGGCGAAGTCATCATCTTCGATCGCAGCTGGTACAATCGCGCCGGCGTCGAATATGTCATGGGCTTTGCCACCGAGGAGCAGCACAAGCGCTTCCTCGAGCTTTGTCCGGAAGTCGAGCAATACATCATCGACGGTGGCATTACCCTGATCAAAATCTGGCTCGAGGTCGGGCAGGAGGAACAGGAAAAGCGCTTCTTGAAGCGTATCAGCGATCCGATGCGCCAATGGAAACTGAGCCCGATGGATTTGGAGTCATACCGGCGCTGGTACGATTATTCCAAGGCGCGCGACCTGATGCTCGACGCCACCGACAGCAAGCACGCGCCGTGGCATCTGGTACGTTCCGACGACAAGCGTCGCGGCCGGCTCAACTGCATCGCCCATATTCTGTCGTCCATTCCCTATAAGAAGGTCAAACAAGCCAAAGTCGAGCTGCCGAAGCGATCGAATAAACGCCAATACGACGATTTGGCGTCGCTCGAAGGCCGCCACTTCGCGAAGGAAAAATACTAACGCACATCTTCAAAAACGCGCTTGGCATCCAAATATGCGATTACTCGTCGGTCTTGGATGTAACCCCGGATGCTCGAGTAAAATTGTCAAGCAAAATACAAATGCTGATGAGAAATACCCAGATCGGAAAAACCACGAAACTCCAGCCTATGGCATAGCTGCCGAAAAGCAGAAATAGCGACAGCACATAGCCCGCAATCGCCAGCCATCGCGGCGTGATCCCCGT
>Ga0116225_1002504_pt1 | contig 12396 bp, 14 predicted proteins | sample Sb_taG_8_FD_88968 | JGI IMG/M metagenome (GOLD analysis project Ga0116225, IMG submission 88968) | Peat soil microbial communities from Weissenstadt, Germany - Sb_50d_c_BC metaG | ecosystem: Environmental > Terrestrial > Soil > Wetlands > Peat | place: Germany: Weissenstadt | collected 2010-09-21 | reverse complement strand
GGCGGCGGCCGCGGCATGAAGCTGATCCGCGCCGAGGACGAGTTGGCGGCGGGCCTCGCCGTGGCGCGCGCCGAGGCGCAAGCCGCGTTCAGCGACGACACGATTTACCTGGAAAAATACCTGCAGCGGCCGCGCCACATCGAAATCCAGGTGCTCGGCGACGGCAAAGGCCGTGCCATCCATCTTGGCGAGCGCGACTGCTCGCTGCAACGGCGCCACCAGAAAGTCTGGGAGGAAGGCCCCTCGCCGGCGCTGAACACCACGGTACGCGATTCTATCGGCGAAACTGTCGCCAAGGCGATGCGCGAGATCAAATATCTCGGCGTCGGAACCGTCGAATTTCTCTACGAAGACGGCAAGTTCAACTTCATCGAGATGAATACCCGCATCCAGGTCGAGCATCCGGTGACCGAGATGATCACCGACATCGACCTTGTCGTCGAGCAGATTCGCGTCGCCGCCGGCAACGATCTCACCTTGACGCAAGACAACGTGAAATTTCACGGCCACGCCATCGAATGCCGGATCAATGCCGAAAATCCGGTGTCGTTCCGGCCGTCGCCGGGCAAGATCGTCCACTACCATCCGCCCGGCGGCTTGGGCGTGCGGGTCGATTCCGCCGTCTACCACGGCTACGCGATCCCGCCGTTCTACGATTCGCTGGTCGGCAAGCTCATCGTCCACGGCAAGACGCGCAGCGAGTGTTTGATGCGGCTCAAGCGCGCGCTCGACGAATTCGTCGTCGACGGCATCGAGACCACCCTTCCCCTGTTCCGCGCCTTGGCGCAGGAAAAGGACATCATCGACGGCGAATACCACATCCACTGGCTGGAAGAGTTTCTCGCCCGCGGCGAGCGTGCGGAATAATCAGGCCGGCACGCCGGTCGCGGCCTGACGCAGCACGGCCATCAGCAATCGGCCGACCAGCTCCGGTTCATAGGGTTTCGGCACGATGATGGCGCCCGGCACGCGCGCATCCGGCGTCAGCATGGTCGCTCGCGCGGATGCATAGACGACAGGAAGATTGGGCAACAGCTCGCGGGCGCGGCGCGCCAGTGCGGCGCCATCCATTTTGCCCGGCAGATTGATATCGGTGAACAGGACATCCACCGGATCCGAGGTGAGATGCCCCAGCGCGTCAGCCGCATTGGTGACCGATTGCACGGCAAAGCCTTGTTCCGACAGCGACTGCGTCACCCACTCGTTGACGAGAATCTCGTCTTCGACAAGAAGGACATGGATCGGCTCGGTCGCTTTGTAGTTCGGTTCCACGGCAGTGGCTCAACGCGCTTGCACTTGTTGACTCGGCAACGCCCGGCACGCCAAAGCGTTCAAGCTGATTAAAATCTTAGCGTGGTGTGGTTCTTAGACTGTTAATATCGGTCGGGAGCCGGGGGAGCGAAGGCACCTCTTGAAACGGGAACCGGGAGCCGGTTAAACGATTCCCATGGCCAGCCGCGAATCCACACTCATCGACATCACGCCGGAGGTGCTGCTCAAGGCCTATGCCTGCGGCATCTTTCCCATGGCGGAAAGCGCCGACGATCCGGCGCTCTATTGGATAGAACCGGAACGGCGTGGCATCATTCCTTTTGATCGCTTCCACGTCCCGGACCGCCTAGCGCGCACCGTGCGCTCCGACCGCTTCACCGTGGTGGTCGACCGGGATTTCGACGCCGTCATCGACGGTTGCGCGCAACCGGTGCCGGGACGCAGCCGGACCTGGATCAACGCCCGCATTCGCAACCTGTATGGCAAACTCTACGAGCGCGGCGATTGCCACACGGTCGAGGTCTATGACGGCCAGGTCTTGGTCGGTGGCCTTTACGGCGTCAGTCTCGGACGCGCCTTTTTCGGCGAGAGCATGTTTCACCGCGCCCGCGACGCCTCCAAGGTTGCGCTGGTGCATCTGGTAGCGCGGCTGAAGGCCGGCCATTATCAGCTGCTCGACACGCAACTCGTCACCGACCACTTGCGGACATTCGGCGCCATCGAAGTCACCCGGCCGGCCTATCACAAGCTGCTCGACGCTGCGCTTGTCGGCGAGGGAGATTTCGGCGCGCTTGCGCTCGACCGGGCGGTGCCCGGTAGCGCCGCGCTGGCGCGTCTCGCGGAAGGGTAAGCGTCAGCGCGCCGGTGCGGCCGGCGCCGGCGCGACTTGACGCGGGGTCGGAGGCTGGCGCGGCCGTTGCGGCGCAGGCGCCGCCGGAGCCGGTGTCGTCGATTGCGCCACCGGCGCCGGCGCCTGGATGGGTTGAGAGCAATCGGTCAGCCAGACGTCGTAGATCGGATGCTCGACGGCGTGCAGGCCAGGGCTCGAGGCGAACATCCAGCCGGTAAAGATGCGCTTGATCTCGCCTTTCAACGTCACCTCGTCGACGTCGATGAAGGCGTCAGTGTTCGTCGCTTCGGTCGGCGGCCGCGTGTAGCAGGCGCGCGCGGTGACCTGCAGCGCGCCGAATTGCACCGTTTCGCCGATCGCCGCGTCGAACGAAATGATGCGGCCGGTGATCTTGTCGAGGCCGGAAAATACCGCACGCGCGTTCGGGATTTTCTGCGTCGGCGTCTCGGTGACGACCGTATCATCCGACTGCGGAGCGGTATCGGCGGGTTGCGGCGGCGGCGGATTGGCCGGCTGCGGCGAATTGGCGGGCTGCTGTGGATTGGCCGGCGGCGGGCTCACCCGGGCGCGCTGGGCCGGTGGCGGTGCGGCCGTGCCACCCGGGGGTGGCGGAAGGGGCTGTGCCTGAATACCAGACGGTGGAGGTCCTGCCGAAGCTGGCGGGGGCGGCGGTGCCGGCGGTGAGTATTGCTGTTGGCCGGGATATTGGTCCGGCGGTGGCGGCTGCGTCGGGAACCCGCCATTGGGAACGTCACCTGGCGGCCGTGGCGGCCCCTGATTGCCGAATATATTGCCGAACTGGGCCGTGGCCGGCCCTGTGGCAAGGCTTGCACCGATCACGAGAACAATAGCGGCGCTGCGGAGCATGAAACCTTGCGATCTTGGGCGCGCCTGGGCCAGGCGCGGCGGCCGGTCCGCCCGGTTAACATTTTGAATGAGGCAAAACCAGGGATCAGGGCCTGACTACTGACTGCCTGGACTCCAAGCTTTGTAGTCGCCCGTAGCCTTGGGGCGGCGGCCTTGCGCCAGGGTCGATCCGGTCGGACGATGGGCATTCGGCGTGCCGGTCAGATTCGGCCGATGCGGCTTCTCCCAAGGATGGGGCGCCGTCTTGTCCTGGGTCGGCAGCATATCGACGGTGTGATGCAGCCAGCCGTGCCAGCTCGGCGGCACGCGGGACGCCTCGGCGACGCCGTTATAGATCACCCAACGCCGCTCGAGGCCGAGCGTCGGATCGATCTTGCCGCCTGTGGTCCGGTAGTAGCGATTGCCGAATTCGTCTTCGCCGACGAACTCGCCATAGAGCTTCGTCCACACTTGCGTGCCGAAGGTCTGGCCGTTCCACCAGGTAAAAACCCGCAGCAGGAAGTTTTTCATTCGCCGCTCGCGCGTCTGGATCTTGCATGCTCGCTGGCCGCTTGATGCCACCTTGCCGCTACCCTGTCCAGCTTGGACATGGACGAGCCCAGCCGTTCTCTCGAGCGTTCCGGCCACGGGTTCAGCGCCGCTCGGATTTCAAAAGCGCGGCAACAATCGCGGTCCATTCCGACACCAAGTCGCCCGTTACGGACTCGCGGCGCGCCTGCCGATACCAGTAGCGGGCGTTGTCTCGGTCACCCTCCACGCGATGCAGATAGGCGTGAACCCAGGCGCAATCCTTGCCGCCTTCGCTCATGACGATGTCATGCGCCTTGTCCCAGGCGTCATTGCCCGCCCACCATAATGCGATGAGCGCGGGCGGCAGCCCGCTCGGCGGTTTCTTGCCCGGCAGGCTGCGCTTGAATTCCGAGGGCGTCATGATCCGGCTCCGGATCGCGTTGGCGATATCAGCGCCACCACGGCTCAGTCTGAAAACTTCCTGCCGCCTGCTCGATGATGGAGCCGAGTGCAAACAGCGTCTCCTCCTCGAACGGCCGCCCGATCAGTTGCAGGCCAAGCGGCAGGCCCTGCGCGTCAAGACCGCTCGGCACCGAAATGCCCGGCAGCCCGGCCATGTTCACCGTCACCGTGAACACGTCGTTGAGATACATCTCGATCGGATCGGCGCGCCCTTTTTCGCCGATGCCGAACGCGGCAGATGGCGTCGTCGGCGTCAGGATGGCGTCGATACCGTCGGCGAAAGAGCGCTCGAAATCGCGCTTGATCAGCGTGCGAACCTTTTGCGCGCGCAGGTAATAGGCATCGTAGTAGCCGGCGGAGAGCACATAGGTGCCGATCATGATGCGGCGGCGCACTTCCTTGCCGAAGCCGTCGCGGCGCGTGTGCTCGTACATGTCGATGACGTCGCGGCCGGGCGCGCGCAGTCCGTAGCGCACGCCGTCGTAGCGCGCCAGATTGGACGAGGCCTCCGCCGGCGCCACGATGTAATAGGCCGGCAGCGCGTATTTGGTCATCGGCAGCGAGATATCGACGGTTTCGGCGCCCGCATCCTTGAGCCATTGCACGCCCTGCTGCCACAGCGTCTCGATTTCCGCCGCCATGCCCGATACGCGGTACTCTTTCGGAATGCCGATGCGCTTGCCCTTGATCGAGGCGCCAACGGCCTTCTCGTAGTCCGGCACCGGCCGGTCGACGCAAGTCGTGTCCTTCGCATCGTGCCCCGCCATCGAGCGCAGCAGGATGGCGCAATCGCGCACGGTGCGCGCGAACGGCCCGGCCTGGTCGAGCGACGAGGCGAACGCGACGATGCCCCAGCGCGAGCAGCGGCCATAGGTGGGCTTCAATCCGACGATGCCGCAGAACGCCGCCGGTTGGCGGATCGAGCCGCCGGTGTCGGTGCCGGTGGCGCCGACGCACAAATGCCCCGCCACCGCCGCCGCAGACCCGCCGGATGAACCGCCGGGCACGAGCTTTGTCTCTGCGCCGCGTCGGCGCCATGGCGAGACGACTGGACCAAAATGCGAGGTCTCGTTCGATGAGCCCATGGCGAATTCGTCGCAATTGAGCTTGCCGAGCATGACGGCGCCGTCGCGCCACAGATTGGCGGTGACGGTCGATTCGTAAGGCGGAACGAAGTTTTCCAAAATGTGCGAGCACGCGGTGGTGCGGACGCCGTCGGTGCAGAACAAATCCTTGATGCCGAGCGGCAGGCCTTCTAGCGGGCCGCCCTGCCCTTTCGCCAGCCGCTCGTCGGAATCGCCGGCCATTTTACGGGCGAGTTCCGGCGTCTCCAGCACGAAGGCATTGAGCGCCCGGGCGCGTTCTATAGCGGCAAGATGCGCGTCGGTGAGTTCAGCTGCGGAAAATTGCTTGGCGCGCAGGCCGTCGCGCGCCTGCGCCAGCGTCAGCGCGGTGAGGTCGCTCATCCGTTGGTCGGATCGTCACAGGAAAACGGGTTTTTGGCCGCAGGCTTTGCCGCCGTATCGGGCGCTTCAGGCGTCGGCGCGTCCCAATCGGCCTGCATCGGCAATGGTTGCACCGGGAAATCGGCAAACAGCTTTTCCACCGCCGCGGGATCGTCGGGGTTCAGCAAGCCCTTGCTTTCGAGATAAGCGAGCCAGATGGCGTCTTGTTCACAGGCGAGGCACATGGCTATTCCACCACCTTAGGCACGACGAAGAAGTGATCCTGATGGGCCGGCGCGTTGGCGATGATGGCATCCGGAATGCCGCCGTCGGTCACCTTATCCTCGCGCATTTTCATCGCCATCGGCGTCACCGACGTCATTGGCTCGACGCCCTCGACGTCGACCTCGGCGAGTTGCTCGACGAAGGCCAGAATCGCGTTGAGCTCGCCCTGAAGACCGGCCACCTCGTCCTCGGCAACGGCGATCCGCGCCAGATGCGCGACGCGGCGGACCGTATCTGCGTCGACAGCCATGAAAACCTCATCGCCGATGCAAATTATGCCCCGGCTGGTGGGGGCTATACCAGAGCCGGAATGACCCGCCAACCGCGCCACAAAACCTTATTTCGGCATGCACTTGCACCGCCGCAAGGCGCCTTTCATCGCGGTGCAATCTGGCTTGCCCGCAGCAACGCGGCATTCTCGGCGACAATGCGAATAGCCAGTATCCCCGCATTGAGAATCGAGAATACCAGCGCGTAGGTCGGCAAGCCTAGCGCCAACGGCACCACGGCAATCTCGCCAGTCACCACCGCATAATTCGGGTGACGCAAAAACCGGTATGGGCCTTGCGCGACAAGCCGTTCGCCGGGGACGACGATAACGCGGATGGTCCAGCGGCGGCCGAGCGTCGCCAGCACCCAAAATCGGGCCATCTGCAGGACGACAAACACAGCAACAAAGAACGGCTCGACCGGACGGTCATAGGCAAAGAACCATAAGCCCGCCACCCACGCGGCATGGAACAGGAGCATCAGCGGCAGGTGCGAATGGCCGTATTCGACGCCGCCGGATGCCATGAGCCGCGCCTCGTTCGATTTCGCCCACCACAGCTCGATCAATCGCTGCACGGTGAGGTAACTCAGAAGGATTGCGCCGGTGCCGAAGACCATCACAAATCGGCCGCGACGAAATAGGCGGAAAAGCCAGGCCCGAACGCCGCCAGCAGATGCGGGCCGCGGGCGCCCGCTTTGAGCGCCCGATCGAGCACGAACAAAGCGGTCGCCGACGACATGTTGCCGTAAGCGCGCAACACCTCCCATGAGTGTTCGAAATGCTCGCGATCGAGGCCGAGCACCTCCTGCATGGTCTCGATCAGCTTGCGTCCGCCCGGATGGAACAGGAAGCCGTTGAAATCCGAAAGACGAAAGCCATTGCGATCGAGAAAATCGTGCAACGCCGGCGCCAGCGCCTTGTGCATCAGCGAGGGCAATTCCCGGCTAAGCACGACGCCGAAGCCGTCGTCCTTGATATCCCAGCCCATGATGTGCTCGGTCTGCCGCCAGCACCATTCGCCGATGGCGAGAATGCGCGGGCCGCCGCTCGAGCCGCCCGCCGTGTTGCGCAACAGCACGCCGGCGGTGCCGTCGCCGAACAGAGCGGTAGACACGAACATCGCCGGACTCGGATCGTTGACGCGCAGGCACAGGCTGCACAAGTCGACGGTGAGGAACAGCACATGTGCGCCCTTGGTCGCCTGCGCGAGCCGCGTCGCCCGTGCCAGGCCGGCGACGCCGCCGCCGCAGCCAAGACCGAAAATCGGCAGCCGTTCCAACGTCGGCGCGAACTTGAGGCGATTGAACAGCATTGCATCGAGGCTGGGTATCGCGAGCCCGGTGATCGTATTGGTGACGAGAATGTCGATCTCGGCGAGCTCGACGCCGGCCGCCGCCGTGGCCTTGAGGGTCACATCCGTCAAAAGATCGAGCGCATGTTGCCGAAATATGGCGGTGCGCTCTTCCCACGAATGCGGCTTGAGATACCACTCAACCGGCTGGCAATTGTAGCGCAGATCGATACCGGTATTGTCGTAAAGCGACCACAACGCTTTGAGGTGCGGGAAAATCTCTTTGGCGCGCCGGGTCGCTTCGGTTTGGCTGAGTTGGAATGACGGATTGGCAGTCGCGACCGACAAAATCTCGACGTCGAAGCCGCGTGTGGCCGCGGCTGCGCTCGTCTTGGGCCTGACCACTTCCAGCATTTGGAACTTCCTCGCCTGCCCGCCCGGTGTATTAACACCACCCGCGTGGTAGATCGTCCGGCCGTCACAAAATTCCCGCGTGGATTGTTCGCCGCCGCCGCGGGGCCTACTTTGGGAGCTTGATGCGTAGCTTACGACCCATCCACGTCATCGGCGGCGGCCTTGCCGGTTCCGAGGCCGCCTGGCAGATCGCGCGGCGCGGCGTCCCCGTGGTGCTGCATGAGATGCGCCCGGTGCGCTCGACTGCCGTGCATAAGACCGGGCATTTCGCCGAGCTCGTCTGCTCGAACTCGTTCCGCTCCGATGATGCGGACGGCAGCGCCATCGGCCTCCTGCACGCCGAAATGCGTCGCCTCGACTCGCTGGTGTTGCACACTGCCGACGTCCACAAGCTGCCGGCAGGCGGCGCGCTCGCGGTCGACCGTGACGGCTTTGCCGGCGCCATCACCGCGGCGCTCGAAAGCGAGCCGCTCATCGACATCCGCCGCGAGGAAATTCTCGAACCGCCGGCCGAGTGGGACAGTGTCATCATTGCCACCGGGCCGCTGACGTCGCCTGCGCTCGCCGAGACGCTAAGCAGGCAAACCGGCGAAGCTGCGCTGGCCTTCTTCGACGCCATCGCACCGATCGTGCACCGCGACTCGATCGATTTCGATGTTGTCTGGTTTCAGTCGCGCTACGACAAGGCCGGCCCCGGCGGCTCGGGCGCCGATTACATCAACTGCCCGCTGACGCGCGCCCAATACGACGCCTTCATCGATGCGCTGCTTGCAGGAGAGAAAACCGCATTTCACGATTTCGAGGCGGCAACGCCTTATTTCGACGGCTGCCTGCCGATCGAAATCATGGCCGAGCGCGGCCGCGAAACCTTGCGGCACGGACCGATGAAGCCGTTCGGCCTGACCGATCCGCATCGGCCGGGGCAAAAACCCTACGCCGTCGTGCAACTGCGCCAGGACAACAAGCTCGGGACCTTGTTCAACATGGTGGGATTTCAGACCAAGCTGAAACACGGCGAGCAGGCGCGGATTTTTCGCACCATCCCCGGCCTCGGCAATGCCGAGTTCGCCCGCCTCGGCGGCCTGCATCGCAACACGTTCCTCAACTCGCCAAAGCTGCTCGACGCGACGCTGCGGCTCAACACGGCGCCGCGGCTGCGCTTTGCCGGCCAGATCACCGGCTGCGAGGGTTATGTCGAGTCGGCGGCGATCGGCCTCCTGGCCGGGCGCTTCGCCGCGGCTGAACGGCTCGGCGACACGCCTGCGCTACCGCCGCCGACCACCGCACACGGCGCGCTCATCGGCCACATCACCGGCGGCCACATCGAAACCATCGACAAAGGCCCGCGCTCGTTTCAGCCGATGAACATCAATTTCGGCCTGTTGCCGCCGCTCGCCTGCGGCACGCGGCGGGACGCCAGGAAACAGGCGCTGTGCGCCCGCGCGCTCGCCGATCTCGACAGCTGGATCGGCGCGGCCATGCCCCACGCTGCCGAGTGATGTGCTAGACGCTTGCCGATGGTCCAAGACGACGCACCGGAAGAAGTTCGCGGGCGCTGGCGCGACAGCGTCGTGCTCAAGCGCGACGTCTTTTCGACCATCGAGCGCGGCCGCTTTAGCACCGATGGCGGCGAAGTCGACGCCGTGTTGCGCCGCCTCGATAACGTGCCTTGGTGGAGCCGCGCTCTGGCATACCTGCTGTTCTGGCGCGAGCGCCGGGCCCTTGCCGTGGCCGGCAAGCTCGGCATAGCGCCGCCATTGTTGTTTGCCGGACGCCGCGCGCTGGTGCGCGGCTGGATCGACGGCGTGCCGCTGCATATCGCCAAGCCGTACGGCGACGCCGCCTATTTCCGTTCCGCCAAGGCGGCACTGCGCACTTTGCATCGCGCCGGCATAAGCCACAATGACCTCGCCAAAGAGCAAAACTGGCTCTACGGCGGCGGCCACGCCTATCTGACCGATTTCCAGCTCGCCTCCTGCTTCCGCCGCGACAGCGTGCTGTTTCGCATCGCGCGTTACGAGGACTTGCGGCATCTGTTGAAACACAAACGCCGCTACGCGCCCGAGGCGCTCACCGCCAGCGAACGCCGCGTGCTCGCGCGCAAGAGTTTTATCACCCGGGCATGGATGGCGACCGGCAAGAAGGTCTATTACGCCATCACGCGCGGGCTCAACGTTACCGACCGTGAAGGCCGTGGCCTGCGCTTCGTCCGTGAGGCGCCGGAGATTGCCGCGCGGCTGCGGACCCATCCACAGGTCAATGACGTGGCGGTCGTGCCGTTTCCGGACCGCCGCGCCGGCACCGGCCTTTATGCTTTCGTCGAAGGCAATGCCACCGACCGGGAACTGCTCGACTTTCTCGGCGCCAGGGGGCCCGAACACCTGCAAGTCGTCGACGCCTTGCCGCGCGATCCGCAAGGCGAAGTGCGCAGCGAAATCCTCGAGCTCGTCGCCATGAACCAGCTCGATCTCATCGACCCGCTGATCAAGACCGACGCCGAACGCGCCATCGTCGGGCGGATCGTGTCGGAGCGGCGCAATCTGCGCGATCGCTTCGCGTTCTGATTTTTTCAGCCGGCGATGCGTGCCGGATTGCGCGCGGCACGCCAGATCAGCCATTGCCGGCGCCACGGCGAAAGCTCGATGGGCGCGAAGGGATCGCGGCGCGCCAGGCGATCGAGCGACGGCCGCACCAGCGCCACCGGGAGAAACGCCGGCAACGCGGCATCAGGTAGCGTCGCTAGCTGTTGGTGGGCCGCAAGCAGGTGGCTACGGGCGACCTCCTCCAAATCCGCAAACACCGCGCGAAGATTTTTCGAGGATCGGCCGGCGAATACGTCCTGCGGCTCGACTCCCTGACGCTCGAGCAATTCGAGCGGCACGTAGAGCTGCCGGCGCGCGGCGTGCAGCGGGAATGCACGAACGAGGCCGGCGATCGCATAAGCAATTCCGGCGGGATTTGCGACGGTTTCCGTCACCTCCCCTTTGCCGCCGGCAAGGATTTGAGCCGCAACGGCGAGCAGCGCCGAGGATGTTTTCCGTGCATAGGCTTCGAGATCGGCGAGCCGCGCCATCGGCTCGTCGTAGAGATCGAAGCGGCGGGCCTCGAGCAGCGCCGTCAGCGCCGGCGCCGCCAGCCGATGGCGTTCGATCACCGTGAGAAGGGCGGACGCCACCGGATTGGCGGCTGCCTCTTCGGCTCGCTCGCCGTTGACCACTTCGCTCCACCATTGCAGGCGGATTTCGCCGGGCAGCGGCTCGCGCGCCACCTCGCGCACCCGCGCCGCCTCGACGTTGAAGGCGTAGAGCGCGTGCAGCGCGGCGCGATGTTCCGCCGGCGCGAAAAGCGAACTGAGAAAGCGGTCGCGGTCGGCGGTCCGGATCAGCTCGGCACAATAGGCGAAGGCATCCTGCATGACGACGAGTCTATCATCACTCGATCGCGATCAGGCCGGCCCCGACGCGGCGGTTCTCCATCAGCATCACGTTAAAGGTGCGCACCGCCGGCCCGGTGGCCATGGCATCGGCCGAAATGTGAGCCTCGCGAAACCGCGCTCGCAAAGCTTCCGGCATGATCCAAGGCGCAGTGCCGGTGCCCAGGACGAAAAAGTCGAGAAGCTCAGCGCGGGCAAAGACCTGCGACAAGGACTCTTCCGTCAATTCAGCGGGCGCCGCCACCGGCCACGCCCAGATGCCGTCCGGCAGGCAGAGCAGCGAGCCACGGTGCGACATGCCGGCGAAGCGAAAACCGCCGCCGCCATGGGCATCGATCAGCGCTTGGCGCGGCAGATGCGGCGCTTCCACTAGCGGCGGGCTCTGCTGCGTTGAGGCGGCGCCACTGCGGTCGCGGCAGGCGGCGGCTCAGGCTCCTCGGCTCTGCCTTCGACGCGGTTGGCGCCGACGCCGAGATAGATCAGGATCGGGGAAGCAATGAACACCGATGTATAGGTGCCGACCAGCACGACGCCGAACATCATGGTCGCGGTAAAGCTGTGGATCGCCTGGCCGCCGAACAATAGCAAGGCCAACAGCGAAATCGCCACGGTGAGATGGGTCACGATGGAGCGCGACAGTGTGGCGTTGATCGAGACGTTGAGCAGGTCGGGCATCGGCATGCGTTTGTAGCGGCGCAGCATTTCGCGGATGCGGTCGTAGATCACCACCGTGTCGTTGAGCGAATAGCCGAGAATGGTGAGCAGCGCGGCGATGCTGGTAAGGTCGAAATCGATGTGGGTGAGCGACATGAAACCGACGGTGAGCACCAGATCGTGCACGTTGGCGATCATGGCGCCGAGCGCAAACTGCCATTCAAAGCGGAACCACAGATAGATCAGGATTGCGCCGATCGCCATCACAAGCCCGATGGTGCCGTAAGCCAGGAGTTCCGTGGACACGCTCGGCCCGACCACCTCGACGCGGCGATAGTCGACTTCGTCGCCCAGCGCTTCGCGCACCTTCTGCACCGCCGCCTGCTGCGCCTCGTCGCCGCCGGGCTGCTCGGAGATGCGGATCAGCACGTCGTTCGGCGCGCCGAACTCCTGCAATTGGAAGTCGCCTAGTTTTAGCCCGCCGATGGTCGATCGCATCTTGGCGAGATCGGCCGGTCCGGCCTTGGTCTGCACCTCGATCAAGGTGCCGCCGACGAAATCGATGCCGAAATTCAGCCCATGGAAGAAGTAGAGCGCGATCGCCGCGATCGACAACAGCGCCGATATCGGAAAGCTGATGCG